>Ga0222651_1000011_pt1 | contig 170837 bp, 173 predicted proteins | sample AntAcemetagen369_FD_179855 | JGI IMG/M metagenome (GOLD analysis project Ga0222651, IMG submission 179855) | Saline water microbial communities from Ace Lake, Antarctica - #369 | ecosystem: Environmental > Aquatic > Non-marine Saline and Alkaline > Saline | place: Antarctica: Ace Lake...
AGGGCATAGGAGATCGGGTCCCAGAGCCGCTGCAGGCTGCGCTCGCTGCCACCGTGGCTGAGGAACCACTCCTTGAAACTGATCCGATCCAGCTCGCGGATCACCTTCATGGCACCGTCGTAGTCGACCAGTCCGCGCACGATCGGGCTGGTGCCCAGGGCCAGGGCATTGCGCAGCTTGTCGATCCAGTCGAGCTGGGGCGTGGTGAAGAAGGCCTTGAGGCCGTTGAACGGCGCACCGATCAGGAAGCGAAAATCCAGCTCGCGCAGGTCACCACCTTTGTTCACGAACAGGTGGGTGTGGTCTTTGGGGAGCAGGTTCTCGAACGCCCCCACCTTGCGCATCAGGGCAAACAGGTTGGCGTAATTGAAAAAGAACACGTGCAACCCCATCTCGATGTGGTTGCCGTCGGCGTCCTCCCAGCTGCCCACCTTGCCGCCAACGAACGGACGGGATTCGTAGAGATCCACCTGGTGGCCGGCCTCACACAGATCCACGGCGGCCGAGAGACCAGCCAGACCCGCACCCACGATGGCGACTCGCACCTTGACTGCTCCAGGAGATCAAGACTCTATGGAGCCGGCCAGCCGGGCTGCGGTTGCCCGAAGTTGCCCGGACGTCCATAGAGTGCCCCTAAGACAGACCAGATCCTCTGAGGCGGCACCGATGACCAGCGCGATCTCCAACCCACCGGCAGCCACGGCCCACACCGGCAAGGACGGCAAAGGCATCCTGATCACGGATCCGGCCATGAAGCAGCTGGCCGGCCTCACCCAGCAGCTGGGCGATCAGAAACTGCTGCGGGTGGGCGTGCGCTCCGGCGGCTGCAGCGGCATGAGCTACACGATGGATTTCGTGGAGGCTGATTCGATCCTTCCAGGCGATGAGGTCTACGTCTACGAACCGTCCGGGGCGGCCAGCTTCCGGGTGGTCTGCGACCCCAAAAGCCTGCTGTACATCTACGGGATGCAGCTTGATTTCAGTTCGGCCCTGATCGGCGGTGGCTTCAACTTCACCAATCCCAATGCCAGCCAGACCTGCGGTTGCGGCAGCTCCTTCGCCGTCTGAGCGCGCCGGCCGGCAGCGTCCTGCGGTCCGGTGGCGTGGGAATCTGATCGCCTGACCCGCCAGAGCGTTAGCCGATGTCGGCCCCCACGGACACCACGGAATCCCTGTTCGATCAGGCGATGGGCCGTTATCAGGGCGGTGCCCCGGCCGCCGAGGTGATCGATGATTTCCTCGCCATCACGGCCCAGGCGCCGCGCCTGTCAGCCGCCTGGACTTGCCTGTCCTGGTTGCAGCTGCTGGACGATCAGCCCGAGCCGGGCCTGCGCTCCGCTCGCACAGCGGTGAAGCTCAACCCCCAGGACCCCCAGGCCAGGATCAATCTCTGCCTGGCCATGCTCGACACGGGCGCCAAGGGAGTGCGCGAGCACATCGATCTGGTGTTGCGGGTCACGGCGATGGCGCCTGAACTCTCGGCCGACCTGCAGGCCTCGATCGCCGATGGATTGCGCCGCAAGCCCGGTTGGCGCTCGCTGGAGAAGGTGAGGGACTGGTTGCAGGGCTGAGCCGGTGACAGCCGGAGGCCAAACGCCATGACGCGCGTTCTGTTGCTCAGCAATGGCCATGGCGAGGATCTCAGCGGCAGCCTGATCGGCCAGCGGCTTCAGGCCCGGGGTGTTGCAGTGGCCGCACTGCCACTGGTGGGGCACGGCGCCGCCTACCGGCAGGCGGGCCTGAGCGTGCTCGGCCAGACCCGGGAGTTCAGCACCGGCGGGCTGGGTTACACCAGCCTGGGAGGCAGGCTGACGGAAGTGTTCCAGGGCCAGGCCACCTATCTGTTGCAAAGGCTGGGGCTGTTCCTGCGGCGAAGCCGCTCGGTGGACCTGGTGGTGGTGATCGGTGATGTGCTGCCGGTCCTGTTTGCCTGGTGCAGCCGCAGGCCCGTTGTCACCTATCTGGTGGCCTACTCCAGCTACTACGAGGGTCGGCTGCGGCTGCCCTGGCCCTGCGGCGTCTGCCTGAGAAGCCGGCGCTTCCGGCGCGTGTTCAGTCGCGACGCCCTCAGCGCCGCCGATCTCAGCACCCAGCTGGGCCGCAGGGTGCAGTTCCTCGGCAATCCCTTCCTTGATCCAGCCCTGGCAACCCCGGCTGCGCCCGAAGCACAAGCCGCTCCAAGCGCGCCCACGTCGTCGCGGCAGCATCTGGGCCTCCTGCCCGGCAGCCGCCTGCCGGAGGCCCAGCGCAATCTGGCCTTGATGCTGGAGGTGCTCGTCCGCCTGCCGCCGCCCCTGCAGCAACCGGAACGGCTCGGCCTGACGGCGGCGTTGGTCAAGGATTTCCAGGCCGGGCAGGTGGCGGAGCTGGCCGCCAGGCAGGGGTGGCGGCTAGAGGGACAGATCCTGCGGCGCGGCAGCCTGGAGCTCCAACTCCGCTGGGGGCAATTCCCAACGGTGCTGCAGCGCTCCAACCTGCTGCTCTCGATGACCGGCACCGCTGCTGAGCAAGCCGTGGGGCTGGGCAAACCGGTGGTGCAACTGGCCGGCTGCGGCCCCCAGTTCACCCCTGCCTTCGCCGAGGCCCAGCGGCGGCTGCTAGGGAGTTCGCTGGCCTGCACAGACGGCGAGCCGGGCTCGGAGCAGAGCCTGATTGGCTGCGCCGAGCTGCTCGCAAGCCAGCTCAAGGCCCTGGGCGAGGGCCCGGAGTGGGCCGAACGCTGCCGAAGCAATGGACTGGAGCGGATCGGAGGTCCGGGCGGCTCAGCCAGAATGGTTGCAGAGATTCTGGCGGTGCTGGATGGCTGAAGCGTCTTCCCTTCCCTGGCTGGAGCGATTGAAGGGCTGGATCGACGGCCTGCTGGTGCTGAACGTGTTCGTGGTGATGGGCGGGGCCCTCTGGTTCGCCGTGGCCGTGGGCCTGCACGTGGGCCTGCATGGCCAGAAGCTGGAGGCGCCGCTGATCCTGTTTCAGAAGCTCTGGGAACCGCTGTTCACCCCGGCGATCGGCCTGCTGATGGCCGCTGCCGTGCTCAGCGGGGTGCTGGGGTGGTGGCAGCGGCGAGGGCGCCGGCAAGATCTGGATAACGGAAGTTGAAGCCTTGGTGCTGCAGGCGCTCAGCCAGCACGTACTGACCCTCCAGAACCACCTGGGCGCCGTCGCCGAGCATGAGCTGCAGCACCGGGGCGGGCACCGGCAGGAAGCTGGGCCGCCCCAGCGCCTTGCCGAGGGCGGCAGCGAACTCTTTCATCAAAACCGGGTTGGGCGCCACGGCGTTGTAGACCCCGCCAAAAGCCGGATCCTCGAGCGCCGAGGCGATCAACAGGCAGAGGTCGCTGCGCTGGATCCAGCTCATCCATTGCCTCCCGGTGCCGATCGGGCCACCGAAACCGGCCTGGAACACCGGCAACATCTTGCCGAGGGCGCCGCCGTCGGCCCCGAGCACGATGCCGATGCGCAGGGTCACCACCCGGGAGAAGGCCGCCGCTTCTGCCGCCGCCGCCTCCCACTGGCTGCAGAGCCGACCCAAGAAATCGTCTGCTGCCGGGCTGGTCTCAGCGAAGCGCTGCTCCGGGCTGGAGCCATAGACACCCACCGCGGAGCCGTTCACGAGCACCGCAGGTTTCTGCTGCTGCCGGGCCATCGCCTCCACCAGCAGGCGGGTGGTCTGCACGCGGCTGTCCAACAGCAGGCGGCAGTGCTCAGGGGTCCAGCGCTTTTCGGCGATCGGTTCACCGGCCAGGTTGACCACCCCTTCGGCGCCAGCGATGGCCTCAGCCAGCGGCGCTTGCTGCCAGCTGGCCGCCTGGGAGGGATCGGCCTGAATCCGATGCAGCTGCGGATGATCCAGGCCAGCCAGGCTGTTGGCGCCTCGGCTCACCACGGTGCAGCCATGGCCGCGCTCCAGCAGCCAGGGGACCAACTCCCGTCCAACAAAGCCCGTGCATCCCAGGAGAAGCAGCCGCATGCCGATGGTTCCGATCGCTGGTGGGAACCCAGGCTAGGAGTAGGGGTCGTGGAGCACCGCTGACGTTGTGGTCAGGCCGAGGCGACGGGCCAGGGGCACCAGGGCAAAGCCCTGGAAGAGCAGACCCATCAGCACCACCCCCAGGGCCAGGGACGGCATCAGGCGCCCCCAGGAAACATCGCTGGCGGCGGCCTGAATCGCCATGGCGATCGGCACCGCCCCGCGCAGGCCGGCCAGGCCCACAAAGGTCTTCTCCGCCTGGCCAAAGGGCGAACCCAGCAACATCCCCTGCACCATCAAGCTCCGCGCCAGCAACATCACCAGAAACAAAGCCAACGACCAGGGCAACGCCTGAACCACCTCCTGGGGATCCACCACCAGGCCCATGCAGAGAAACAGCATCAGCTCGGCCATCTTGGCGAAGCCGGCCTGGGCCTCCTCCATGGCGGGCTGATCGCACGTCGGGCTGTTTCCCAGCACCAGCCCGACGATGAACGCCGCCAGCAGGCCACTGCCGCCCAACAACTGGGTGACCCCCACCACCAGCATCAACTCGGCCAGGCTCATCACCGCCAGCACCGAAGGGCTGACCCGTCGCCGATGCGTGGACAGCAACTGCTGGGCCAGGCTGCCGCCCAAGAAACCCAACAGGCCACCGAGGAGGAACTGGCGCACCACGTCGATCACAAGCCCCGACGGGGCCGTGGTCGCTCCGCCCGCGCTGGCCAGGGCCAGGGCCAGACCCGCAAACACCACGGCCACCGGATCATTCACAGCCGATTCCATCTCGATCAGGGCCAGCAAGCGGGGCGGCAGGTGGCCTGAGAGCGGCCGCAGCATCGCCATCACGGCCGACGCATCGGTGCTGCAGACCATGGCCCCTACGAACAGGGCCAGGGGCAGGCTGGTGGGAAGCAGGCTGCCCGGCAGGCTCTGAAAGCCCAGCACCGCCACCATCACCAGCAAAGCCGTGATCAGGGAGCCGGCGGTGGCCAGGCGGGTGGCCGGCTTGACGATGCTGAGGACCCTGGCCCAGTTGGTGGTGAGCCCACCGAAGAACAGCACCAGCACCAGGGCCACCTGGGCCACCTCTTCGGCCCTGGCCAGGCTGAGCAGTGCCTTGGCTCCACCGGGGATGGCCTCCAGGTTGTTGTCGGTGAGCAGGCCCAGCGCCAGCACCAGCAAGATCCCGGGCACGCGTACCTTGAAGGCGAAGGTATCGAGCAGTACGGCGACCAGCAGCAGGGCGCCGAACACGGCCAGCATGGCGGCCAGGTTCGTGGTCACAGGCAGGCAGCGGAGTCGAGGGGGTTCTAGCCTGATGGAGACGCAAAGTCCTCGAGATGGCCCAAACACCGGCACCAGCTTTCAAGAAGGGCTCTCTGGTGAAGGTGAGTGCGAGCGCCTATGCGGGCAGCCTGGAGGCGGCCGCCAGTGATCCCACCCCACCGGCCTATCTGTTTGAAGGCCCCGGCGAGGTGCTCGCCCTCAAGGGTGACTACGCCCAGCTGCACTGGAGTCTGCCGATCCCCGATGTCTGGTTGCGCACCGACCAGCTCGAGCCATTCTGAGCTGAGGCTTCACCCCACCTCACCCCTCTAAGTGCTTGCGATCCTGCAGCAGCTGGCTACGCAGTTGCCTGGCTTCGCGCAGCATTTCTCTGCCGTCGTGGAGGTAGTTATCCACGTAACCCAGCGTGTAGCGCTCAAATTCGGCCAGGGCATCCTGCACTTGGCTGAAACAGTGATAAAGGCTGAGCCCCACATCAGCGGCAACGCCAGGGCAGGCCATGGAGCGATAGAGCGCCACCACCTTCTCGAGTTTCTGCTGGCTGGTCTCGAGAAAATCGCAGAACGTCGCCATCAGGTCGTTGTCGTAGGGATCGGCTGAGAGGGCGCGCAGCTGGGCTGGAAACGGATTGATCACCTGAGCCAGCAGACGATCGATCGGCCCATACACCTGCCGCAGCCAGGCGCTGATCTCGCTGTCACGCCGGGCCCTGGCGCGAGCCGGCCGCACCACCGCCGCCCCCTGGCCAGCGACCCTGCCGCGCTCGGCGTCGTAGCGGCGACGCTTCTCCCGATCACCCAGCACGGCCCAGGCGGCGTTGAGGGCGAGGATCCGCTTGGCATCGCCACCCACATCGGGATGGTGCCGCTTGGCCAGGGTTCGATAGGCCGCCTTGAGCTCAGCGGCACTGGCTGAGGGGGGCATGCCGAGCACGGCGTACAACTCGGTGGGGAGCGGCAATGCCATCGAATGCGTCCGTCTCTCCCATCATCTCCACCTCTGCCCCAGGTCTGCGGCTGCCAACAAAAAGCCCCCCGTTTCCGGGAGGCCAAGGAGGTGGTGTGCGAGGAAAAGGTCCTGAAGGGTTCAGGACCGAATCAGAATTTGAACCTCGTCTGAATCAGGCCGCCGAAGACGTTGAAGTCGCGATTGCTGCTGGTGAGTTGTCCCAAAGGACGGCTGAGGTAGAAGATCGCCGGAGTCACTGAAATGTTGTCGGTGACCTGGAACTTGTACCACCATTCCCAGACGAAGTTGCCGTCGTTGGGCGTGGTGTTCTGGCCATCGATGGAGCCCTGAGACAACTGGGTGGCGAAGGTGGCCTGGCCCACAGCCATGCCGGCTTCGTTGCCCTTGGCAAACACATCCTTCCACTGCAAGCCGGCGAACCAGCTCTGCGACTGGGTCACATAGGGATCTTCGAATTCATCGCCGGAACTGTTGATGGAGTTGCCGGACAGAGAGTTCAAGCCCCAGCCCACGCTGATCGAAGGAATGATTCCAGGGTTCTTGGGCTGCCAGTAGGCGTTGACAGCAAAGTTGTTGGACTCGCCGTTGGCCAAGAACCAACTGTTAGAGGAAACGAAGTTGGTACCACGGCGGAAGTTGGTGCCTTGCTGGCCGTAGCGATAGGCCAGTGAAACATTCCACTGAGGGGCGGTATAGTTCAACTGAGCCATGATACTGCCACGGGCACAATCGGTGCCAATACCACCTTCACTTCCCGAGCAATTATTTGGATTGCCGTCAAAGACTTGGCCAACATTACCCTGTTGCGCTACATAGTTCGCCGCAAAGCTGAAGCGACCACGCCCTTTTTCAACATTCTGTTTCCAGATGGCAGCCACCAATGCGCCGGTAGCTTTGTTGTAAGTACCAGGAGCACCATTAACGGCGAAATAGTCAAGGATCCCAGCCCTGTACACCGATGGAGTAACGGCCAGCGATTCGGTGTTCCTTGCCCTGGGACCCACTACAAACGTGAATTGATCGCCGACAGGGAAACGATAATACAGCCTGTCAACGCCGACACTGTTGTTGCCTCCGAAACCGCTGCTTGATCGATCAAGCGCGGAGATGTTCACACCATCGCCACCAAAGGCATTCTCGAAGTTACCGGTACGCAGACGGGTAAACAGCAGATCCTTGCCAGTGAAGCTCGTCTCAAGGTTGAGGCGAAGGTCATAGCTGAAATTAGTGGACCCAAACTGCTGATTGTAATTATCGGCATCATTGCCAGGGCCAAAGTTCCCGAAGCTGTTGCCACCGGCGTTGACAGCACCAAGCACGAAGGTGGCTTCACCTTTGAGCACGGTGGTGGTGGAGAACTGACTGGCTTCGAGTTCACCCACTTTGGCCTCAAGGCCATCGACCCGGCCCTTGAGCACGGAGAGTTCAACCTCAAACTCCTTCATCAGCCGGCGCAATTCATCGGTCACCTCGGTGATCCGATCCAGGCAGGCATTGAGCAGGGCTGCGGCTTCCCAGCGGCTCAGCGGGCGCTTGCCGCGGAAGGTGCCATCGGGATAGCCAGCCACGCAGCCATAACGCTCAACCAGATTGGAGAGAGCCTGATAGGCCCATTCCGTTGGCTGAACATCGGAGAACTGGGTGATGCTGGTGACTTGATTCCGGCTCTTCGCGGAACCAGGCCGGGCATAGGCGTTGATGGCCTCAAGATTGATGCCATCAACATTCAAATCAGAAGCGGACGCGGCCAGCGGACTGAGCAGCCCAAGGGCAGCCGGCGCCAGCAGGAATTTCTGGAACAGTTTCATTGGATCCTCACACCAATTGAGGGGGCGACCGTTAGGAAGCTTGGCGCAAGTGTATCGAATATGCCAAAAAAATTGTCGCATCTGATCACAACTTGGTGTGCTCAGGGATACACGCACAAGCCGGCGGCTTCTGCTACTTCAGCACAGTCAAATCCGGCCATCCAACAAAGCAATAGCACAAGGGTACCCACACAAAGAGAGATTCAAAAGGCCAAAAAAAAGCCGCGACAGAAGCCGCGGCAGATGCAAGGAGGAATGGCTGACTGTGTGAGGGGTCAGCCAGGTTGATTCAGTGATCCGGCGATTGAATCGCTGAGATCAGAACTTGAAGGTGGTCTTGAGGAAGCCGCCGAAGTTGTTGAAACCGTCGTTGGTACCCACTCTCTGAGCCTGACCGAGGGGATTGCTCAGGTAGTAGAGGGCGGGGGTGACACTGATGTTGTCGGTGACTTGGAACTTGTACCAGAACTCCCACGCGTAGTTGGAATCATTGGCATCGAAGTCGCTGTCACCCGTGTCGGTCACGAAGGTGGCCTGGCCGACAGCCATACCAGCAGCGTTGCCCTTGATGAACACATCGGTCCACTGCAGACCCACGTACCAGGACTGGGTCGTAATCCCATCGACGAAGTCAAAGTCTCCTTCATCGCCGGAGTTGGAAGCGTTGAGGCCCCAGCCTGTGCTGATCGAAGGAATCCAACCGGAGTTAGAAGGCTGCCAGTAAGCACTGATGCCCACTGAGTTGGTGCTGTCAGCAGACGCAAATGCTGCGTTGGCAAACGGAGTTCCGTTACCGCTGTAGATACCGGCACCACCTGAAGAATAGGTGTAAGCCGCAGCGATACCGTAATTGGTTCCGGTGTATGCAATCTGTGCCGTGCCGGTTTGCGCGGAACACTCGTTACCGATGCCACCTTTTCCATCGCAGCCGTCGAACTCATCAGGGACGGAGCTACCGAAGTTGCCGTTCGCAGAGACGTAGTTGGCGCTGACGCTGAAGTTGCCGCTGGTCCACCAAAGACCAGCACCCGAACCGAGGTTCAAGTTGTAGGCCCCGGGCGCACCGGCGTAGGTGAAGATGTCAAGGACGGTGTCAGCGGGGTAGACGCTGGGCCAAACAGCCAGCATGTCGTCCTGACGAACGCGGGCACCAACGGTGGCCGTAAAGCTGCTGCCGAGGGGGAATTGATAGAACAGGCGATCGATGCCGACGCTGTTCTCACCAGAGGGCTCTTCAAAACCGACCTCGGTGGCGTTCAGACCAACGATCGGACCGCCGAAGGGGCTGGAGCCGAAGTTACCGGCGCGCAAGCGGGTGCGCAGCAGATCCTTGCCAGTAAAGCTGGTGTCGAGATCAAGCCTCAGGTCATAGTTGAAAGCGACAGCTCCCTGCTCCCGATTAGCGATATTCCTGAACCTTGGGTTCAAGCTGTTGGAGATGTCGGTGTTGTTGCCGAGCACCCGCTGGTCGCCGCCAAAGGAGTTGGCGCCGACGATGAAGGTGGCTTGGCCGCTGAGCTTGGTGGTGGTGGAGAACTGGTTAGCCTCCAGCTCGCCGACTTTGGCCTCGAGGCCATCAACCCGGCCTTTGAGCACGGCCAGTTCGGTTTCGAACTCCTTCATCAGGCGGCGCAGTTCATCGGTCACCTCGGTGATCCGGTCCAGGCAGGCGTTGAGCAGGGCAGCGGCTTCCCAGCGGCTCAGCGGGCGCTTGCCACGGAAGGTGCCATCGGGATAGCCAGCCACGCAGCCGTAGCGCTCCACCAGGTTGGAGAGAGCCTGGTAGGCCCACTCGGTGGGCTGCACATCACTGAACTGGGTGATGCTAGTGACTTGCTCCTGGGAGTCGGCGTAGCGGTTGACGCCGTCAATGTTGAGCTCTGATGCCGTAGCGGCCATTGGTGCCAACAGCCCAAGGGCTGCAGGCGCCAGCAGCATTTGCTGGAAAAGTTTCACGGGGTCCTCACACACGAGTTGGCGCAATGCGCACGAATGAACGATCGTTCAGGGGGGGCAGCTTGGCGAGGGGAGATGTGACAGAACGCACAACGTCCTTGGCAAGCCACAGCAGGTTCAAACTGGCGGCAACAACGCGTCGGATTTCCTGACCTCCCGATCGATGCCGCGACGGCGGTGGTGGCTGGCACTGACGTCGATCTGGGTGCTGGGCACCCTGGCCGACAGGCTCTGGCTGCAGCTCGATCAGCGGCTGCCGGCCTGGGACCAGGCCGATTACCTCAACAGTGCCGTTGACCATGGCCGCGCCCTGGGGCTGCTGCCTGCCGGAGGCTGGCAGGGCTGGGATGCCCTGCTGGATCTCTCCCCGAAAATTCCGCCGCTGGCCAGCCTGGTCAACGGCACGGTGATGGCCATCGCCGGCGACAGCGCTGACCAGGCCAGCTGGGCACTGGCGCTCTGGCAGGCGCTGTTGCTGCTCGTGGTGGGCTGCTGGGGACGCCAGTTGCTGGGCCCGGGATTCGGCTTGCTCGCCGCCAGCCTCACCACTCTCAGCCCCGCCCTGGCGGCGTTGAGGGTGGATTTCACCCTGGATCTGCCGCTGGCGGCCACGGCGACGCTGGCCCTGTGGTTGCTCGGCCGCTGGGAAGCCCCCGATACCGAAGGTGGCCGTTGGAGTCAAGCGATCGCGGCGGCCCTGGCGGTGGCGGCGGCCGTGCTCGTCAAACAGAGCGCCCTGTTGGTGCTGCTGGCGCCGTGCCTCTGGGCTGCTCTCCAGGGCTTGCGGCAACGGGGGCGGCGGCTGCAGGTGCTGGTGGCCCTGGCCACCGTGCTGGGGCTCTGCCTGCCCTGGCTACGCCACAACTGGATCACCACCATCGGCGGCACCAACCGGGCCGTGCTGGAAGCGGCCACCACGGAGGGAGATCCCGACCCCTTCAGCCTGGCGAGCCTGCTCTGGTATCCGCGTCTTCTGCCCCAGCAACTGGGCTGGGTCAGCCTCAGCCTCGGGCTACTGGGCGGCAGCCTGGCCGCTCTGCAGCGCTGGCGGCAGCCACCACAAAGCCCCAGGCAAAGCCCAGGGCAAACAAGCCTGGTCCTGCCCAGCGGCTGGGCCTGGTTGATCGGTTGCACGCTCAGCGGCTGGCTGATCACGACCTTGAGCCCCAACAAGGACCCGCGCTACCTGGCCCCCGTGCTGCCCTTGCTGGTGTTGCTCCTGGCGGGCGGCTGGTGGCAGCTGTTCGTGTCGGCAAGGCGGCGCTGGGGCACCCCGCTGGGTGGCGGGCTGCTGGGAATCGGGCTGATGGCCGCCGGCGTGAGCACCACCGTTGGCCAAAGCCAGGCGATCGAGAGCCACGAAGGCGCCCCCATCGGCGCAATCACCGCGGCCATTCGCCGCCAAGCTCAGGATGCCCCGGTCACCGTTGTGGTGGTTCCGACCAGCAAAGATCTCAACCAGCACTCCTTCACCCATGCCGGCAGGAGAAACGGCGGACGGATCGTCGGCCGCGAAACAGGCAAACAGCGGCGTGAGCACGCGCTGATTCTCCGCCAGGCCAGCTGGCTGCTGCTCGCCACGGGCGACCAGGGCACCAAGCGGAAGGCTTCACGCAGGCTGGGCGCTCAGGTGCGCTCCGATCCACGCTTCGCCCTGGCCGCCAGCTGGCCATGGAGCGAGGGGCGGCAGCTGGAGCTCTGGCAGCGGCGAGCGCAGGCCCCCTCCCCGGAACGCTTCGACACCAGCTTCATCCGCCTGGCCCAGGGCCTTGAAGCGGGGCCCAGCGGCCTTGCCGCAGTTTTTGACGCGATCGGTCCCCAGCACCAGCTCGATGGCCACTTCCTCTACCAGAAGCGGGTTCAGGCCTGGGCTGAAGCCCGCCTCAGCAGCCAGCCCAACGACGACGAAGCCCTCTGGAGCCTGGCCCTGCTGGCGGTGTTGCAGAACCGCCCCGTCACAGCCGACCGCTGGTTCAGCCGCCTCGAGGGGCTCCACCCCACCAACCCCTGGCCGTCGGCCTACCGCTCGGTGGTGCTGCTGGCCGGCTGGAATCCCTGGCGATCCCATGCCGTGGCGGCCAAGGCGGCGGCCACGGCAGCCACGCAGCAGCGCCAGCCCGTGCTTGAGGCCCTCGCCGATCTCTCCGGAGCCCTCAGCGGCAGACCCGCGAGCCTGCGCGGAAGCTTCCGCTCACTGCCGATCGCCATTGAAGAGGTGACCCGGAATCTGGAGTCAGCCGCGAAGCAACCATGAACCAGCCACTAGAGCCCCGCCCGACGCTGCCGATCGGCCCAGTTCTGCTGCTGCTCTGGCTGGTGGCCGTGGTGCTCGCCACCGCCGGGCTCGGCGATCTGCCCCTGCGGGACTGGGACGAAGGGATCGTGGCCAGGGTGGCCCTGGAGGCCAGCTGGAGCCCATGGCCGGAACGCCTCCTGCCCAGCTACTGGGGCGAGCCCTATCTGAACAAGCCGCCTGGGTTGCACTGGCTGATGGCGGCGGGCTTCGAGGTCTGGCGGCAGCTGGGCGGCCATGGCCTTCAGGAGCTGCCACCGGAATGGCTGGTGCGGCTGCCACCAGCGCTGCTCTCCAGCCTGCTGGTGCCCCTGATCGGCCTGCTGCAGCTGCGCCTGCGTCCGGGCGAGCGCACCATCGCCGTCTGCAGCGCCCTGATCGCCCTGACCCTGCTGCCCCTGGCCCGGCACGGACGCCTGGCCATGCTCGATGGCGTCCAATTGCTGGCCATGGTGCTGCTCTGGTTCGGCCTGCTGCTGGCCCGGCGGCGGCGAGCCACAGCCGCTGGGTTCATCGCAGGACTTGCCGGCAGTGGCCTGCTGCTGCTCAAAGCGCCCGTCGTGCTGCCGGTGCTGGCCAGCGGCCTGCTGCTGCGCCTGCTCGACCGCGATCTTCGCGGTCGCGACTGGGCCTGGCTTGGCCTGGGCCTGGCACTGGGCCTCGCCCCCGGCCTGGCCTGGCACGGCTGGCATCTGCTGCAGCGCGGTGATCAGGCCCTGGTGATGTGGGGCGGCCAGGGACTCTCGCGCCTCACCAGTTCTGTGGAGAGCCACAGCGGCGGGCCGATCGAGCCCTTGCTGGAGGTGCTGGAGGGCGGCTGGCCCTGGTTGCCGCTTTGGCCCTTCGGGCTGGCCCTGGCCTGGCGGCAGCGGCGCGAACGGGCCGGTCGCTGGAGCCTTGGGTTGAGCCTGGCCACCGCCTGGATGGTGTTGCCGTTGCAAACCCAGCTGCCCTGGTACAGCCTGCTGCTCTGGCCACCGTTCTGCCTGGTCTGCGCACCGGTCCTCGCCTCGATTCTCTCTGGGAAGGTCACAGGGGTTCTGCGTCGTCTGCCCTGGTTCTGGGGCCTGCTGGGCCTGGTCCTTCTGGCCACTTCGCTGCTGATTCTCCCTGCCGCCCCAGGCCTTCTGCCCGGGCTCGGGGCCTATCGGTTCCTGCCCTTTCCAGCAGGCCTGGGCCTGGCCGGCGGGGCCCTGCTGCTGGTTCAGGCTTCCAGCCGTCGCCGCCGGCAGGGGCTGCTGCTGCTTGCCGCCGGCTGGTGTGTGTCGCTGCTGCTGCTGTTTCTCAGCCCGCTCTGGATCTGGGAGTTGAATGAGCACTGGTCGGTGTTGCCGGCCGCAGAGCTGGCCAGAAGCGCGGCCGCGCCTGGTGACGCCCAACCCTTGGAGATTTTCATGGAGGGGAAAAGCGGCCAAAGGCCAAGCCTGCGCTGGTATGCCGGCAGGGCGATTGCAGCGTTACCGAAGCAAGCCGATGGGGCCATCCCCGCCGATTTCCTGCTGATCCGTCAGGAGCCCAGCGGCTTGCCAGCCGCCCTGCTGACCGACGGCACCCTTTGCCGACTTGAGGCCGTTGCCGATCAGAGCTGGCAACGTTGGCGCTGTTCCACCAAGGCCCCGGATTTCTGAGAATTTGAAGCTCTTGAAGGTTTTGAAGCGCAGCCCTGAGGCCGACAGCCAACGCACTGTGCTGTTGGCTGCCGCCGTATTTGCCGTGGTTGGGCTGCTGCTGCAGTGGTGGCGCCTCCAGGTGCTGACGGCCTCCTACGACCAGGGCATTTTTCTGCAGGTGCTCTGGAGCGGCCTGCAGGGCCACCCGTTTGAAAGCACGCTCTCCTCCCAGCTCTCCACCAACGTGATCCATGCCGGAGAGCTGCCGGCCGTGGGGTATCACCGCCTCGGCCAGCACTTCACGCCGATCCTGCTGCTCTGGTCGCCGCTGGTGGCGGTGTTTGGCATCTGGGCCCTTCCCCTGGTGCAGGTGGGGTTGATCACCGCCGCCGGGCTGGTGCTGCATCGCCTGGCACGCAACACGCTTGTGGATCCCCGTCTGGCGGCCTTCGTGGCCTGCAGCTTTTACGCCGCCAATGCGGTGATCGGGCCCACCTGGGGCAACTTCACCGATCTCTGCCAACTCCCCCTGGCCTTTTTCCTGTTGATGCTGGGGCTACAGCGGCAGCGCTGGTGGTTGGTGGCCGTCGCCGCTGTTGTCCTGCCGCTGATCCGGGAGGACACCGGCGTTCTGCTGGTGGGAATCGCCCTCTGGATGGTGGTGCGGCGACGGCATCCCCTCGGGCTGGCCGTGGCCCTGGGGGGGCTGGGGATTGGCTGGGTGCTGCTGGTGACCAACCTGTTGATGCCGATCTTCAGTGACGACAACTCCCGCCGGTTCATGGTGGAGAACTTTGGCCAGTACATCGGAGATGCCGAGCAAGCCAGCAGCCTGGGCGTACTGAGCAGCGCTCTGGGCCAGCCCCTGCTGGTGCTCAGGGAGCTGGTCTCGCCGCCGCTGGAAACCCTGCGCTATCTGCTGGCCCAGGGGCTGCCGCTGATGCTGATCCCCTTGATCTCGCTGGACAGTTGGCTGCTGATGGGCTTGCCCCTGATGGGCTTGCTGCTCGCCCAGGGCAGTAACAATCCCCTCTCGATCAATCTGCGCTACACCCTGCTGGTGGTGCCGGGGTTGTTCTACGGCGCCCTTGAATGGTGGAGCCGCCGAGAAGCGCTGTTTCAAAGCCGCCGACTACGGCGCGTCTGGCTCGGTTGCCTGCTGCTCTCGCTGTTGTTCACCCTGATGGCCAATCCGAACCGCAGCCTCTCGTTCCTGATCCCCGACAGCGTGCAGCCCTGGGTGTACAGCTCACCGATGCAGCAGTGGCAGCACGGGCAGGCCGCCCGCAACCTGCTGCAGAAGATCCCGGCCGATGCCACCGTGGCGGCCAGCACGCCTCTTGTGCCTCACCTGGCCCAACGGGAGGTGTTGGTGCGCTTCCCCAACGGCATTGACTACCGCGATCGGGACGGGCAGGAACGGACGGTCGATTGGATTGCCGTGGATCTCGATTGGTTGGCGCGCTATCAGGCCGCCTTCGCCTCCGACCGGGCCCTGCTGCGCAGATCCCTACGCCGATTGGATCAGATGACAGGAGAAACAACAGAAGAGGGGCACCGCTTCAGCGTGCGCGGCTTTGCCAGTGGCGTGGTGCTGCTTGCGAAAGGGGAAAACGATGAACCCGAAGCGCGCCAACAGCTGGATCAACTGATCGAGCGGCTGCGCCGGTGAATGGCATCAAGGCGAACTGCATCAGACAGAACGATGCCCTCACCCCAGCCATGAAGGCAGGGGTGAGGGCTCTCGCCGGGTCCGCTCTGGCGCGGAACCGTTTGAACTCGGAACTTACGCCCTGAAAATCAGACGACGTTCTCCGCGATCAGCAGACCCTTGCATTTCTCACTGTGAAACACGGACACCTCCTCCCTTGGGAAAAATGCCAGCCGGTGTTGCATTCGGACGAAAGATCCGGAGACAAGCTCCTGAGCCCACGTCCACGACACTGCTGACAGAACCCAGTGATACTAACGGATTGCGGGGGTAAGCGCTGCAGGTCGGAGAGCAAACGAACAAAAAAAGCGCTCCGAAGAGCGCTTGATCAACAGGTGTTCAAAGGATTTGAACTGCTGGGCTAAGCCTCAAAGAGCGTTGCCCCTGGGCAGAACTTCTTCAGGGAAGACGAAGTTTTCATGGGGCTGGTCTGCCGGTGCCATCCAGGCACGCAGGCCTTCATTCAGAAGAATGTTCTTCGTGTAGAAGGTCTCGAATTCCGGGTCTTCAGCCGCCCGGATCTCCTGGCTCACAAAGTCATACGCACGCAGGTTCAGCGCCAGGCCAATGATGCCGATGCTGCTGGTCCACAGGCCCATCACAGGCACGAACAACATGAAGAAGTGCAGCCAGCGCTTGTTGGAGAACGCAATCCCGAAGATCTGGCTCCAGAAACGGTTGGCCGTCACCATCGAGTAGGTCTCCTCTTCCTGCGTCGGCTCAAACGCCTTGAAGGTGTTCGACTGATCGGAATCCTCAAACAGCGTGTTCTCCACCGTGGCGCCGTGGATGGCGCACAGCAGCGCACCGCCCAGGATCCCTGCTACGCCCATCATGTGGAACGGGTTCAGGGTCCAGTTGTGGAAGCCCTGCAGGAACAGCAGGAAACGGAAGATCGCCGCCACACCGAAGCTCGGCGCGAAGAACCAGCTGCTCTGACCCAGTGGGTAGATCAGGAAGACGCTCACGAACACCGCGATCGGGCCGGAGAAGGCAATCGCGTTGTAGGGGCGGATGCCCACCAGACGGGCAATCTCGAACTGACGCAGCATGAAGCCGATCAGTGAGAAGGCGCCGTGCAACGCCACGAATGGCCAGAGGCCGCCCAGCTGCACCCAGCGCACAAAATCACCCTGGGCTTCCGGGCCCCAGAGCAGCAACAGGCTGTGGCCCATCGCATCAGCCGGGGTGCTCACCGCTGCGGTGAGGAAGTTGCAGCCTTCCAGGTAGCTGCTAGCGATCCCGTGGGTGTACCACGAGGTCGCGAAGGTGGTGCCAGTCAGCCAGCCGCCCAGGGCCAGGTAGGCCGTGGGGAACAACAGCAGGCCGGACCAGCCCACAAAAACGAAACGGTCGCGCTTGAGCCAGTCATCGAGGACGTCAAACCATCCCCTGGCTGCTGGCGCGCGCCCTAGAGCAATCGTCATGGATTCTCTTTACGAAGCTTTACAAACCCACTGTACGGGACGTTGGGAGGCTACTGCGGCTGAGAGAGCGCTGATTTCGCCAGATGAGTAAGGACACCTAGGGGCCAGAGACCAACAGGTGAGCCCCGGGGACCACGACGAAAAGCGCGGCGCCCTGCCATTCGCCAGAGTGGCTTCCGGCCTTTCCTTCTTTCCCGTGTACGTCGTCGAGCTTTCTCTCAAACTCAGTCCCATGCCGATCTCTGTGCAGCGCAAGGAACTGGCTGACGCCCAGACCCTCTATGGCGAGATCAAGGCAGCCCTGGAGAGCGGCCAGCCCAAGGTGCTGGAGCTCTCCTGCGAAAAAGCCGAGGAGAAACAGATCAGCCTTTTGAGCAGCGAACTGGTGGCCGTGCAGCTGTATGAGAAATCCGCCACCGGAGGTGTGGGCAGCAAGCGTCCAGGCTTCTCCTTCGGGAGCTGACCTTGGCGAGCCCGCTGCGGGTGGAGAAGCTGGACTTCACCTGGCCCGGCGGCAGCCGCGCCCTACAGAATTGCAACCTGGAGCTGCCCCGCCCTGGGCTGTGGATGCTGGTGGGCGGCAACGGCAGTGGCAAGAGCACCCTGCTGCGGCTGATCGCCGGGCTGCTGGAGCCGGGTCACGGCCACATCCATTGCCCCGTCAAGGCGGCCTTGGTGTTCCAGAACCCCGATCACCAACTGCTGTTGCCGAGTTGTGCCACCGACCTGCAGCTCTCGCTGCCCGAAGGCCTCGATCAACACCAACGGCAGACCCGCTTGGCCGCCGCCCTGGCCCAGGTGGGTCTGGCAGGGTTCGAGCAGCGGCCGATCCACACCCTCAGCGGCGGCCAGAAGCAGCGTCTGGCCATCGCCGGCGCCCTCGCCAGTGAAGCCAGGCTGTTGCTGATGGATGAACCCACCGCCCTGCTCGACCCCACCAGCCAGCAGGAGGTGCTGAAGCTGATTCGCCGCCTGTGCAACCAGGCCCCGGCCAGCCTGACCGCGCTCTGGATCACCCATCGGCTCGAAGAACTCGACGGCTGCGACGGCGCCGCCTTGATGGACCAGGGCCGTCCGGGGCCCTGGCAGCAGGGCGTGACGCTGCGACAGCAACTGGAGAAGACCCTCACCCCCTTGCCGGGCGGCCGTGCTGAGCGGTAGGTTCTCCAAGCCACAATCCTCGGTAGCTCAGTGGTAGAGCGGTCGGCTGTTAACCGATTGGTCGCAGGTTCGAATCCCGCCCGGGGAGTTTTGTTCAAGCCTCAGCTCTGAGGCTCGTTTTTTTCTATTTGGGGGCTTGACAGCCCGCCAATCGAAAGAGAAGCTGAAGATGGTTGGCGTTGCTTGGCAAGAGCGGCTTGGCGCTTGTTGCTCCATGGCCAACGCCAGCACTGGCTTGGATGCTGGTTTGGTTTTGATTCGGAGCTGGCAAGGTGCTCGCTGAACGAGGCCAATCAACGAATCCTGGTTCGACTTGAGTGAAAGAATCCGCCTTCTGCTTGCAGAAATCCCGCTTCTGCTTGCAGCAGTGAAAGTCTCCCCCCTTCGTTCGATACCGGATCTGTAGCCGTTCCATGCAGCCAACTCCCAGGCCCCCATCCGCCCAACCCTGCATCCTGCTGATCGAGGACGACAAGGACATGCGGGAACTGGTGGCGGGGCACCTGGAACACAGGGGTTTCCGCGTGGAATGCGCCGAAGACGGCATCAAGGGGCAGGCCTTGGCGATGCAGACCAATCCCGACCTGATCCTGCTCGACCTGATGCTTCCCAAGGTGGATGGTCTGACTGTCTGCCAACGACTGAGGCGGGACGGCCGCAGCGCCCGGACGCCGATCCTGATGATGACCGCCCTGGGAGGCACAAAGGACAAGGTGAGCGGTTTCAACTCAGGCGCCGATGACTACCTGACCAAACCCTTCGACCTCGAAGAACTGCTGGCTCGGGTCAAAGCCCTGCTGCGCCGCAGTGACCGGGCCCAACTGCCCTGCGAGAAAAGCGAGATCCTCAGCTTCGGCCCCCTCACCCTGGTGCCGGAGCGATTCGAGGCGATCTGGTTCGACAAAGCCGTGCGCCTCACCCACCTGGAATTCGAGCTGTTGCACTGTCTGATGCAACGCCATGGTCAGACCGTGGCCCCATCGCTGATCCTCAAGGAGGTCTGGGGCTACGAACCGGACGACGACATCGAAACCATCCGGGTGCATGTGCGCCACCTGCGCACCAAGCTGGAGCCTGATGCGCGCAAACCCCTCTACATCAAGACGGTGTACGGGGCTGGCTACTGCCTGGAGCTGCCGATCAGCCAGGCTGGCCCTCCTGCGCCATGAGCTCCAGCAAGGCCACCTCCCAGGCCAGGCGGGGCTGAACAAAACCCCTGAGCTGACCCCGCAGGCGCTCGATGCGCCTCTGATCCGAGGCCCGGTGGTCACGCTGCCAGCGCTGCCACTGCCACCAGTTCAGCAGCCAGAGCTGCTGGTCGAGGTCCAGGGCCTCGCAGAGGTCGCGGGCCAGGGCGAGGGCCTCGATCGGAGCCGGGGATCCCTCCAGCAGCCGACCGGCCAGCCCCTTGGGAAGTGCTCGCCACTGCTCGCGATGGTGCAGCAGGGCCCCGGGAGAGCCGGCGGCCAGATCCAGCAGCGCCGGCGGATCGGGATCCGGCTGGGAGCTCTGAGCCGGGTCAAGCCGATCCAGCACCCGGGCCATCGCCGTGGCATCGAGCCGGGCGAAGGGGATCTGCTGGCAGCGGGAGCGGATGGTGGCGAGCAGGCGCTCCGGCGCCGAGCTGAGCAGGATCAGCACCCCCTCTCCGGGCTCTTCGAGGGTCTTGAGCAGGGCGTTGGCCGCCCCCTCCGCCATCGCCTCGACCGCTTCGATCACCACCAGACAGCGGCTCGATTCCAGCGGCCGGCGGGAGAGAAAGCGGCTGATCTCACGCACCTGCTCAAGCCGCAGCTGGGGCAGGCCCCGCTTGGAGAGGCCCTGCTCAGCCGCCTGGGAGGCCGGCACCAGCTGGCCCTGGTGCTGGTACGTGGGCTCCAGCCAGAGCAGGTCGGGGTGGTTCCCCTCCAGGAGCCGGCGCCGCAGCCGGACCGAACCGTCCGGGCCCGCCAGCAGGCCCTCAAGGAAGCGCCGGGCGGCGAGCCGCCGCCCCACCCCGTCGGGGCCTACAAACAGATAGGCCGTGGCCAGCCGCCCCTGGGCCAGGGTGGCCTGCAGCAGGCTGATGGCCTGGGCCTGGCCGATCAGGTCGTCGAACAGGTCAGCAAACAGCTCAGCCATCGAGCTCAGCCCCAACGGCCTGGCTGATCGCCCGGGCCACAGCAGGGGCCGCCGGGCTGGCATCGATGCGCCGCCAGTCGCGCTCGGCGGCAAGGGAGGCGAATCCTTGCTGAACGCGCCCGAGGAAAGCCACCCCCCCGGCCTCGATCCGATCGGCCGGGCGGTGGCCACGCCGTTGCAGCGAGAGCTCCAGGGGCAGGTCCAGCCAGAGGGTGAGATCGGCGTTGAGCCCGCCGGTGGCGATCGCCTCCAGCGCGGCGATCAGCTCCAGGCTGAGGCCGCGGCCGTAGCCCTGGTAGGCCGCCGTCGAGCCGGTGAAGCGGTCGCACAGCACCCAGTCACCGGCTGCCAGCGCCGGGGCGATCCGTTCCTGCACGTGCTGGGCCCGGTCGGCCGCATAGAGCAGCAGCTCCGCCGTGGGACAGGGCTCCGACGCCTCAGGAGGATGGAGCAGCAACTGGCGCAGGGCCTGGCCGAGGGCGGTGCCACCGGGTTCACGGCTGATCAACAGCCGGCGCCCGGCGGGGAGCAGCCCACTGGCAGGCAGCCACTGGCGAAGGAGCTCGAGCTGGGTCGACTTGCCACAGCCGTCGATGCCTTCGAGCACCAGGAACCGGCCCCTGGCGGGGAGGGCGTCAGCGGCGACCATGCAGGGACAGGGCGTTGAGCACCACCGTGATCGAACTGGTGGCCATCAGCAGGGCGGCCAACGGAGGCGAAAGCAGCAGGCCGAAGCGGGGCAAGAGCAGCCCGGCGGCGAGGGGCAGCATCACCAGGTTGTAACCGAACGCCCAGGCCAGGTTCTGGCGCACCTTGGCCATCGTGTCGCGGGCCAGGGCGAGGGCCTCGACCACGGCTTCGAGACGATCGCCCAGGATCACCAGATCGGCTGTGTCCTGGGCGATCTGGGTGCCCGTCGCCACCGCGATGCCGAGATCGGCGGCGGCCAGGGCAGGGGCATCGTTGATCCCATCGCCCACCATCGCCACTGGCCCCCGCTGGCGCCAGCGCACCAGCTGCTCCAGCTTCTGCTCAGGCAACAGCTCCCAGGCCATTGCCTCTGGCTCCAGGCCAAGCTCGGCGCCGAGCCGGCGTACCGCTTGGCGCTGATCGCCGCTGAGGATCGCCACGTCCATCCCCATGGCCTGGAGCGCCTCGAGGGTGCGCCCTGCGTCGGGGCGGGGTTGGTCGTCCACGCCCACCAGGCCGAGAACCCCATCGCCGGCGGCCACCGCCAGAACGGTGGCCCCCTGGGCTTCGAGCGCAGTCCGCGACGCCAGCAGCTTCGCGTCTGTGCGTACGCCCAGCCCCTCCAACCAGCCAGGCTTGCCGACCCGACAAACCCCATCGAAGCCGCCGATTTGCCCCTGCACGCCTGCCCCGGCAAAGGTGCGGCTGTCCTCCACCGCCAGCAGCGATAACTGGCGGGCCAAAGCCTCCTCCAACAGGGCCGTCGCCAGGGGGTGGCGAGTGTGTTGCTCCAGGCTGGCGGCCACTTGGAGCAGCCGTTCCGGGCTCAATTCAGGCCTTCCTTCCGGCTCGCATACCGGATCCAGATCCGCCGCCAGCTCCACGGCGATCACCTCCGGCCGGCCCTGGGTGAGGGTGCCGGTTTTGTCGAACAGAACGGTCTGCAGGCGGGAGGCTATCTCGATCGCATCGCCACCGCGGAACAGCAGGCCGGAGCGAGCCGCCAGGCCCGCTCCCACGGTGATGGCGGTGGGCGTGGCCAGGCCCAAGGCACAGGGGCAGGCCACCACGAGCACGGCAATCGCCAGTTGAAGCGCCAGTGAAAAAGGCGTACCGGCCACCGCCCCGAGCACGGCATGCCCGCCCATGCCGCCATGACCCTGGGGCGCGGCGGCCAACACCTGGGGCCACAACCTGGTGCCCCACTGCCACCAGAACACAAACGTGGCCAGGGCCAGCAGCAGCACCACCACGCTGAAACGGCCGGCAATCCGGTCGGCGAGGCTCTGGATCGGCGCCTTGCGCGCCTGGGCCTGCTCGACGAGGGCGATGATCCGGGCCAGGGCCGTTTCGGCGCCAGCCCGGCGCACCTCCAGCACCAGCGGGGCCTGAAGATTGAGCATGCCGGCGGCCAGATCCGTGCCGGGCTGGGCCTCCAGCGGCAGGGGTTCTCCGGTGAAGCTCGAGACATCCACGGCCGAGCAGCCATCGAGCACCACACCATCGACCGGAATGCGGTCGCCGGGGAGCAGGCGCAGCCGGTCACCGGCGCGCAACCCGCCCACCGGCACCTGCCGAGGCGGGCCATCGCCGAGCAGGAGCAGGGCGGAATCGGGCTGAAGTTCGGCCAGTTGCTGGAGGGCACGGCCGGTGCGGAAGCGGGCCCGCTCCTCAAGGAAGCGGCCCAGCAGCACGAACCCCAGCAGCATCACCGGCTCGTTGAAGAAACAGGGCCAACCAGCGGCAGGCCAGAGAAAGGCGACCAGGCTGGCCAGGTAGGCACTACCCATCCCCAGGCCCACCAGGGTGTCCATGCTCGGCAGCCCATGGGCCGCCTGCCGGGCGCCGCGCACCAGGATCGGGCGCCCCGGCCCGAGCAGGGCGATGCTGGCCACCAGGGCGTGGAACCAAAGGGCACCAAGCGGCGACGCGGGCAGCGTGCCAGCCAGGGTGAGATGGCCCAGCACCGAGAGCAGCAGCAGGCCCAGGGCGACGATCAACTGCCGCCATTCCTGCCACCAGCGGGGATGGCCCTCCACCACCTCAGCCCTGCCGAGCGAGCGGCCCTGGCTGCGGGGTTGGGCCTTGAAACCGAGCGAGCGCAGGCTGGCGACCAGGGCCTCCACCGGCCCATCCCCCGCCTCAGCCCCAGCGGCGGGCAGGGGTTGATCCAGGCCCACCCAGGCCGTGCGGGTGAGCAGGTTGACGCTGGCCTGGCGAACGCCTGGCTGCTCCAGCAGCCGTCGCTCGACCGCACGCACACAGCCGCCGCACTTCATCCCCTCCACATCGAGGAGCAGCGGCGCCAGCTGTCCAGCGTCGATCGTCACGGATTCAGGCGCCACGGATTCCGGCGTCACCGATTGCGGTGCCACCGATTGCGGCGACCCGGTGTCCAGCGCGGATGGAACGGGAGGCAAGGTCACAGTCAGGGTCGGGGCACCCAGGCTAGGGAGTCGGGACAGCGGCAACCACCGCTGCCGGCAAGAGCGAAGATGAGGGAAGGAAGTGCTCCCTTGCCGCCGTGCCCCGCAGCCAACGCAACGACAACTTCATCGATAAAAGCTTCACGGTGATGGCGGACCTGATCCTCAAGGTGCTGCCCACCAACAGGCGCTCCAAGGAAGCCTTCGCCTATTACCGCGATGGCATGAGTGCCCAGGGCGACGGGGAATACGCCGAAGCCCTGGAGAACTACGAAGAAGCGCTCAGGCTCGAAGACGACCCGAACGACCGGGCTTTCATCCTCTACAACATGGCCCTGGTGTTCACCAGCAATGGGGATCACCAGAAGGCTCTGGATCTCTACGACGAGGTCCTCGATCTCAACGCCAACATGCCCCAGGCTCTCAACAACATGGCGGTGATCCATCACCACCTGGGCTCCCTGGCTGAGGAACGGGGCGACACCGATGAGTCGGACCGCTGCTTCTCCCGCGCCGCCGAATTCTGGGGCAAGGCGATCCGGATGGCTCCGAACAACTACATCGAGGCCCAGAACTGGCTGAAAACCAGCGGCCGAGGCTCAGTCGACGTCTACTTCTGAGTCTTCAATCGACTTCCGGATGGGTGGCTGGATCGGCCGCTGGATCTACCCCCAGGGCGGCCACCAAGGCCTCCGCCACAGTGCCTGCCTCCAGTAGTTCCAGCCCCAATTCAGCCGCACTTTCCCCCAGGCCACTGCCGCGGGGCACCACGGCACGGCGAAAGCCCAGGCGGGCGGCCTCCTGCAGACGCAGCTCCAGCTGGCCGACCGGCCGCAACTGCCCGCCCAGGCCCAGTTCGCCCACCAGAACGGTGCCGGCCGGCAAGGTCAGATCGCGAAAGCTGGTGACCACCGCCGCCGCCACACCGAGATCCGCCGCCGGCTCCTCCACATCGAGGCCGCCGGCCACGGCGAGATAGCAATCGAAACGGGAGAGCGGCAGGCCCAGGTGCTTTTCCAGCACCGCCAGGATCTGGTGCAGACGGTTGATGCCGATGCCAGTGGCGGTGCGCCGCGGGCTGGCATAACTGGTGCTGCTCACCAGCGACTGCAACTCCACAAGGAGGGGTCGGGTGCCTTCGCAGGCCACGATCGTGGCCGTTCCTGCGGTCGGTCCATCGCTGCCTAGGAACAGCTCGCTGGGATTGCTCACTTCAGCGAGCCCCCGATCGCGCATCTCAAACACCCCCAGTTCCGCCGTGGCGCCGAAGCGGTTCTTCACTGCCCGCAGCAAGCGGTGACTGGCGAAACGGTCACCCTCGAAGGTGAGCACGGCATCAACCAGATGCTCCAGCACCTTCGGGCCGGCCAGCATGCCCTCCTTGGTGACATGGCCCACCAGCAGCAGGGCCGTGTCCTGGCGCTTGGCCAGGCGCTGCAAGGCGGCGGCGCAGTCGCGCACCTGGGCCACCGAGCCGGGCGCACTGCTGAGCTCGGCGTCGTGGAGCGCTTGGATGCTGTCGATGATCGCCACGGCCGGCCGCAGGGCTTCGAGCTCCTGGAGAACCAGCTCCAGGTCGGTTTCAGCCAGGAGCTGGAGGTTGATCGACTCCCCGCCGCCGGGCGAACCCAGCCGTCGCCAGCGCAGCTTCACCTGCTGGGCCGACTCTTCGGCGCTCACATACAGCACCGAGCACGACTGCGCCATCACCTGGGCGCTCTGCAGCAGCAGGGTGGACTTGCCGATGCCCGGGTCGCCACCCACCAGCACCAGCGAACCCGGCACCAGGCCACCGCCCAGCACCCGATCGAGCTCGACGAAGCCGCTGGCCAGGCGCTGCAGCGGCCGCTCGCCGACGGCGTGAATCGGCTGGGATCGGCGGGGCTTGCCACGGCCTGTCGCCTCGCCTGTCCCCTCGCCGGCAGGCGGCCCCTGTCGCCTGCGGCGGCCATCGGCGGCAGGGGGCGCCTGCTCGATCAGCGTGTTCCAGCCACCACAGCCTGGACAGCGGCCTAAGTACTGGCGCGACTGCGCTCCACAGCTTTGGCAGACGTAGAAGGTGGAAAGGCGGGGCAAGGAGATGTATGAAGAATGGTGGCGTTGAGTGAACCAGAGGGCACTCGGCCCTTTTCAGTGGTCGCATCTGTTGTAGTCGTGTAGCGACGCGATGACGGCATCCCCTCCCGCCAAGGAAACAATCCTGGTCGTCGATGACGAGGCCAGCATCCGCAGGATCCTGGAAACCCGCCTGTCGATGATTGGGTACCACGTGGTCACCGCCAGTGACGGCGTGGAGGCCTTGGAAGCCTTCCGCTGCTCCAGCCCCGACCTGGTCGTGCTCGACGTGATGATGCCGAAGCTGGATGGCTACGGGGTCTGCCAGGAGCTGCGCAAGGAATCCGACGTGCCGATCGTGATGCTCACCGCCCTCGGCGATGTGGCCGACCGGATCACGGGCCTCGAACTCGGTGCCGACGACTACGTCGTCAAGCCGTTCAGCCCCAAGGAACTCGAGGCACGCATCCGCTGCGTGCTGCGCCGCGTCGACAAAGAGCAGGTGGTGGGGATCCCCAACTCCGGGGTGATCCAGGTCAGCGACCTGCGCATCGACACCAACAAACGCCAGGTGTACCGCAACGACGAGCGCATCCGCCTCACCGGCATGGAATTCAGCTTGCTGGAGCTGCTCGTCAGCCGCTCGGGCGAACCGTTCAGCCGCGGCGAGATCCTCAAAGAGGTCTGGGGCTATACCCCGGAGCGTCATGTGGATACCCGTGTGGTGGATGTCCACATCTCCAGGCTGCGCTCCAAACTGGAAGACGATCCCGCCAACCCCGAGCTGATCCTCACAGCCCGGGGCACGGGTTATCTGTTCCAGCGCATCGTGGAATCCGTTGGTAGCGAAGGAGCCTGAATTCGATCCCCGGTACCGGCGTCCGAAGCCGAGCCGGGCCATCCGGCGGCTGGTGATCTGGTACCGCCGCAACGCTGCCGTGACCAGCCTGGTGGGCACCGCCACCTCCTCGGCGACCACGATGGCCTCGGCCGCGGGGTCTGTGGCGGGCTCGGTGGCCTCAACGGCCGGCTCGGTGCTCTACCCCCTGCGCCGGCTGCAGCAGGGTGCTGGAGGCCTTGAGGCGCCGATTCGCGAAGCCGATCGCCTCTGGGTGGCCGTCGATGGCATGGGTGGCGATTTCGCCCCCGGGCCGATCCTGGCGGGCTGCCTCGATGCCGTCCGGGTGCTGCCCCTGCGCGTGCGTTTCGTGGCCGAAGAGGCTGCGCTCCAGCAAGCCGTGGCCGCGCTCGACCTGGGCGAGGAACTCCGGGAGGCGGTGGCGGCGGGTTTGCTGGAGTTGATCAGCAGTGGCCCCTCGGTGGAGATGCACGAGGAGGCCAGGGTGGTGCGCCGCAAGCGCGATGCCAGCATCAACCTGGCCATGGACCAGGTCAGCCAGGGACAGGCGATGGCCGTCTATTCGGCGGGGAACTCCGGAGCCGTGATGGCCGCCGCCATTTTCCGGCTGGGCCGCTTGAAGGGCATCGATCGCCCGGCGATCGGCGCCCTGTTCCCCACCAAAGACCCCGCCGAGCAGGTGCTGGTGCTGGATGTCGGCGCCAACATGGATTGCAAGCCGGCCTATCTCCACCAGTTCGGCCTGCTGGGGAGCATCTACAGCCGCGATGTGCTGGGAGTGGCCAACCCCAGGATCGGCCTGCTCAACATCGGCGAAGAGTCGTGCAAGGGCAATGACCTCACGGTCAAGGCCTATCCGCTGCTGGAGGCCGAGAGTCGGCTCCGCTTTGCCGGCAACTGCGAGGGCCGCGACGTGCTCTCCGGCCAGTTCGATGTGGTCGTCTGTGACGGCTATACCGGCAACGTGCTGCTCAAGTTCCTGGAATCGGTGGGCGGCGTTCTGCTCGACGTGCTGCGGGCGGAACTGCCCCGTGGCCGCCGCGGCAAGGTTGGATCCGCCTTCCTGCGCAGCAACCTGGTGCGCATCAAGAAACGGCTCGACCATGCCGAACATGGCGGCGCCCTGCTGCTGGGTGTCAACGGCATCTGCGTGATCGGTCACGGCAGCAGCAAGGCCCTCTCGGTGGTCAGCGCCCTGCGCCTGGCCCACCGTGCCGCCAGCCACGGCGTCATGGACGATCTCCACCAGCTCAGTGCAGCCTCGACTGCCGAAGCGGGCCGTGAAGAAGCGGGCGCCGAACCCGGTCCTGAAGCCGGCGCCAAGGCCGGGGCCATCCCCGCCTGTGGTTGACTGAGCCCAACTGTGGTCGCGCAGGTGTCGCTCGGTCAATGGAGCGCTGGGATGGCGCTGGTGGGATGTGGCAGTGCCCTGCCCAACCTCAGCCTGAGCAATGACCAGCTCAGCCATCGGGTCGAGACCAACGACGCCTGGATTCGCAGCCGTACCGGCATCGCCGCCCGGCGGGTCGCTGGGCCCGGGGAGACACTCACCAGCCTGGCTACCGACGCGGGGCGGGCGGCTCTGGCCCATGCGGGCTGGCAGCCTCAGGATCTCGATCTGATCCTGCTGGCCACCTCCAGCCCCGACGACCTCTTCGGCACGGCCCCCCGCATCCAGGCGGCCCTTGGGGCAAACCAGGCGGTGGCCTTCGATCTGACGGCGGCCTGCAGTGGCTTCCTGTTTGCCCTGATCACGGCCGGCCATTACCTGCGCTGCGGCACGATGCGGCGCGTCCTGGTGATCGGCGCTGACCAGCTCAGCCGCTGGATTGACTGGGATGACCGCAGCACCTGCGTCCTGTTCGGCGATGGCGCCGCCGCTGTGGCGCTCGAAGCCTGCCCTGGCGCTGACGATGGTCTGCTGGGTTTCCGCATGCACTCCGATGGCCGCCGCGCCGAGTGCCTGACCCTGCAGCAGGGCCAGGAGCGCCATCCCCTGGTGGAGGGCCATACCGCCCAGCGCGGTGGCTTCCAGCCGATTCAGATGAATGGGCAGGAGGTCTACAAGTTCGCCGTGCGCGAGGTGCCTGCCGTGCTGGAAGCCCTGCTGAAGGACACCGGCACCGCCACCAGCCAGATCGACTGGCTGCTGCTGCACCAGGCCAACCAACGGATCCTCGATGCGGTGGGCACACGCCTGGGGATTCCAGCTGATCGGGTGCTCAGCAACCTGGCCGCCTACGGCAACACCTCCGCCGCCACCATCCCCTTGATGCTCGATGAGGCCGTGCGGGATGGCCGGATCGCCCCCGGCCATCTGATCGCCACCAGTGGCTTCGGCGCTGGTTTGAGCTGGGGGGCCGCCCTGCTGCGCTGGCGGGGTCCCGGCGGCAGCGGCGCCTAATCTCCAGCCGGTTCAACGCGCTGCCTCCATGACCATTGCCTGGGTGTTTCCCGGCCAGGGATCACAGAAACTCGGCATGGCTGAAGGCCTGCTGGAGCTCCCTGGCGCCAGGCAGCGCTTCGCGATCGCTTCGGAGCTGCTGGGCCGTGATCTGCTGGCGATCTGCTCCGGCAGCGTCCCGGATCAGCCCGACCAGCTCCACGACCTCAACGACACCCGCAACACCCAGCCCGCCCTGTTTGTGGTGGAAAGTCTGCTGGTGGATGGGCTGCTCGCCCAGGGGCGCACAGCCCAACTGGTGGCGGGCCACAGTCTGGGGGAATTGGTGGCCCTCTATGCCGCCGGTGTTTTTGACGTCGCCACCGGCCTGCGGCTGATCCAGTGCCGCAGCAACCTGATGGCCGCTGCCGGCGGTGGGGCCATGACGGCCGTGATTGGCTTCGATCGCAACGAACTGGAGCGGCTGGTGGCCAGCAGCGACGGGGTGGTGATCGCCAACGACAACAGTGCGGCCCAGGTGGTGATTTCCGGGACACCGGAGGCTGTGGGCGAGGTGAGCCGTGCCCTGCGCTGTAAGCGCGCCATCCCTCTGGCGGTGTCTGGCGCTTTTCACTCGCCGATGATGCAAGAGGCGGCTGCGGCCTTCGCGGCGGAACTGGACGCTGTGCCCTTCGCCACGGCCTCTATCCCGGTGCTGAGCAACACCGATCCCAGCCCCCAGACCAATGGCGAGCTGCTCAAGGAGAGGCTGGCTGGGCAGATGGTGCGTGGCGTTCGCTGGCGCGAAACAATGGCCCAGTTCCAAGCCGAGGGGATCGGCACCGTGGTGGAGATCGGGCCAGGGAACGTGCTCAGCGGCCTGGTCAAACGGGAGCTTGAGGGGGTGGTCAGCGCCCGGATCGCCTGCGCCGAGGATCTGGGCCTTTGAGCAACCTGCCCCTGGTTCCAGATCCCGGCCTGCCCAGGCCGGCCCTGCTGACACCGCGGCCCAGCGTCACCTACCGGCTGATCAGCTCCCTGCTGGTGTTTCCGATCTACCGGCTGCTCTTCCGCGGCCATACGGCAGACAACCGCCAGGTGCCGCTGCAGGGACCGCTGGTGGTGGTCGCCAACCACGGGTCCCATCTCGATCCGCCCCTGCTGGGCCATGCCCTCGGCCGCCCGGTGGCCTTCATGGCCAAGGCCGAACTGTTCAAGGTGCCGCTTCTCGGCGCGATCATCCGGGCCTGTGGGGCCTACCCGGTGTCACGGGGTGCCAGCGACCGTGAGGCGATTCGCGTCGCCATGGCCCGCCTGGCGGAGGGCTGGGCCACCGGCGTGTTTCTCGATGGCACCCGCCAAGCTGACGGTCGGGTGAACGATCCCCAGCTGGGGGCCGCGTTCCTGGCCGCCAGGGCCGGTGCACCCCTGCTGCCTGTCGCGATCGTCAACAGCCACCGGGCCCTGGGTCAGGGGCGGCCCTGGCCACGGCTCGTGCCGATCCACATCCGCATCGGTCAGCCGATTGCGCCACCGGCCACGCGCCAGCGCGCCGACCTTGAGGCCACCACCCTTGCCTGCCAGCAACAGATCAACGGCCTGCTGGACCAGGGGCTGCTGCCGGCGGCGCCGGTCCGAGCCGCTCTGCCGCCCATTGGCGCAGGTCGCGGCCACTGATCACCCAGACCAGCGCCCGCAGGCCATCCCGCCAGATTTTGCGGCGGCTCTCCGGTGCACAGTCGGCTCCGCAGGGTACCGGCACCGGGCTGAGCTCAATGCCGCGGCTACCGGCGACGATCCGGCCCACCAGCAGCGCCCGCTCCATGTGATCACTGCTGGTCACCAGCAGGACATGGCGAATACCGTCGCGCCGGAGGTCATCCACCACGGTGGTGAAGTTGCTGACGGTGTCTGAGGCGCGGTAGTCGAGCTGGTATTGATTCCGGCCCAGGCCTTCCTGACGCAGCAACCACTGGGCATATTCGGGATTGCTGCCACCGCTCACCATCAGTGGCAGGCCGTAGCGATGGGCCAGCTGGCCGGCGAGCTTTTCGCGGGCCACATCGCCGCCGAGCGCCAGGATCAACTGGGGGCCGGAGCGCGAGGCCGGAGCGAACGGGGGCAAGGGGAAACCCAGCGCCGTGGCGCGAATCAAGCCGGCCACTCCCAAGGCCAGCACCGCCCAGAGCAGGAGCCGCCGCATCAGCCCAACTCCACCGGGCTTGTCGGATAGAGCGGCAACACCGGCTGCCAGGGCGCCGTGATCTGGGCTGCTGCTGCCGCCTGGCTCAAGGCCAGCAGCTGGGCCAGGTCAGCCGCCGGCTCCACCCGGGCCTCCAGGCGCCTGGCCGCCGGCCCTTCCCCAGGGGCGCGCAGCAATCGCGGCGCCTGGAGTTCTTGGAGCCCCCCCGGCACGGCCGGATCCAGCAGATAGCAGCCGGAGACCAGGCCACGACGCGGCAAGGTCTGCTCAATCCAGAACGGTTCAGCGTCGTCGTTGAGCTCACCGGCCAACCAGAGGCGACGGGCGATCAGCAGAAAGCTGCTGAAGCCATCGAGGGGAAGCTGCAGTTGCTGGGCCAGGGTGCGGGCCAGGACCACCGTGAGCCGGGTGCCCGTGAAGCCGCCTGGCCCGGTGGCGACCGCCAGCCGGCCCAGGTGGCTCCAGCGCCGGGCCGGCAGCAACTCCTCGAGGCAGCCCAGCAATTCGTTGCCCAGGGCCCTGCCCAGCGGGTGAGTGGCGATCTGGGCAGCGGCAGGTTCGCCGCCGGGCTGGCGAGCGCCCAATGCCTGCAGGCCCACCGCCAGGGTGTCGCTGCTGCTGTGCAGGGCCAGGAGCAAGGGAGGGTGCTCCGTCATCGCGGCAGCAACTGCCCAGGCCGGAGCCGGAGCCAACGCCCCGGTTCGGCCTTGAAGCTCAGGCAACCCCGCACGTCCCACTCCACACCCACCTGGGCCTGGGGAAGGTCGATCACCTGAACATGGATCCGGGGTTCGATCGGCTGAAAATCGGGGGTCGCACTGAGATGGTCCACACCATGTTGGCGCTCAACCGCGTGATAGGCCTGGCAACGGTCGACCCAGTGGCAGTCCACGCAGATGCACATCCCCCAGCGGCCCACGGATCGCTCCATTCTGGGGTGGAGTGAGCAGGGTGCATCGGGCCTGGCCCTAGCCGCCGACCGCCTGCGGCTGGTGTTGGCCACGGACGCCTGGCCCCTGCCGGTTGCCGATCTCCCCGCAGGCTCGGCCCTGGTGGGCGGCGCCGTGCGCGATGGGCTGCTCGGGCGCCTGGCCGCGAGGCCCGACCTGGATCTGGTGGTTCCGGTGGAGGCCATTGCCCTCTGCCAGACACTCAGCCGTCGCCATGGCGGCAGCGCCGTGGTGCTGGACGCCAAGCGGTCGATCGCCAGGCTGGTTTTGAAGGGCTGGAGCATCGATCTGGCACGGCAGGTGGGGGGGAGCCTGGAGGCCGATCTGGCTCGGCGTGACTTTCGCCTCAATGCCCTGGCCCTGCCACTGCGGCCAGGCGCCCCCCTGCTCGATCCCACCGCTGGCCTCAAGGACCTGGCCAATGGACAGGTGGTGGCTGTGGCGGAGGCCAATCTTCGCGAGGATCCTTTGCGCTTGCTGCGGGGGATCCGTCTGGCCGCCGAACTCGGTTTCGCGCTGGGAGAGGAAACCCTGGACTGGATCCAGGCCCATCACCACCTGATCACCCAGGTGGCCCCGGAGCGGGTGCTGGCGGAGCTGGAGAAACTGGCGGGCTGCCCCCATGGGGGCCAGGGTCTGGCTCTGGCCTGCGAGAGCCACCTGCTTGAGAGCTGGCAGCCGCGTTGGCAGCTGGCCCCCGGCGCCACCGACCAAGGGCCCGATGCGCCCGATCGCGCAGCAACGGCACGCTGCCTGGAGCAGCTGACAACTGAGCAAGCCAGGCTCAGAGGTCTGCTGCCGCCGGAAAGCTCTGCGCCCCTTGGTTTGGCCCGCTTGGCCGTGCTCTTCGATGGCGCTGGCCTCGCCAGGCTGCGGGGCAGCCGCCAACTGCAACAGCGTTGCGAGCGGCTGCACCACTGGTGGCGGCTGTTGGGCCAGGACGACAAAGGGCCCGAGTCGCTTCTCGATCGGTTGCCTGAACCCGAGCGCCTGCGGTTGCACCAGCAGATCGCCGGCGATCTGCCTGCCTTGCTGCTGTTTTTCCCGCCTCCGCTGGCCTTGGCCTGGCTGGAGCGATGGCGTGATCCCGCCGATCCCCTGTTCCATCCCCACCCTCCGCTGGACGGACGCGAGCTGCAGGAACTCCTGGGCCTGGCTCCTTCGCGGCGGCTGGGGCAATTGCTGGGGCACCTCTGCCTTGAGCGGGCCTTCGGCCGGATCAGCAATTCTGAAGAAGCGTTGAAGGCTGCCTCCATCTGGCTGAATGGAACCGCGTCGTGATTTACTGTTATTTGAAGAGGCATTACCAAATGCCTGATCCGTCGTGCCCCAGGGGTGCCGGTTAATCATCAGACTTTTCCATCCATGGATTCCTGGGCCACTGGCTCCTCGATCCAGCCTGTCGATCGATTGATCAGCGGCCTAGAGCCAGTTGTTTCCATTTCTCCTCTCTTCCCATGAGCGTTCGCCTTTATGTCGGCAACCTGCCGCAAACTTTTGATGCCAAGGAGCTTGAAGCTCTGTTCAAGGCCGTTGGTGAAGGCGTGCGCTTCAAAACCGTTCAAGACCGCGAAACCGGCGCCTGCCGCGGCTTCGGGTTCGCCAATGTCGATGAAGAAAAGCTAGCTGACACCGTGATCGAGCAGCTCAATGGCCGCGATTTCGGCGGCAACACCCTGCGGATTGAGCGGTCCGAGCGCAAGGACGCACGCAGCACCCCCATCGCCGGCGGCAGTGATCGTCGTCCGGCCGGTGGAACCGCCGTGGCCCGCAAGGCCAGCAACAAGGTGGTACATAGCGACACCGTCACCGAAGGCGCCCCTGACCCACGCTGGGCCGGCGAACTCTCGAAGTTGAAGTCGTTGCTCGCCAACCAAACGGCCACGGTCTGATCGCTCTAACCGTGGCGCCAACCTGGCAGTGGCAGGGCCACACGATCGGTTTCAGCCAAGCCGGCCCGGAAGGAGACACTCCTGATCGCTCCACGGTGATCCTGATCCACGGTTTTGGCGCCTGCTCAGCCCACTGGCGTCACAACTTGCCGGTGCTGGCTGAGCGTTTTGATGTGTATGCGCTTGACCTGCTTGGCTTCGGGGCCAGCGCCAAGCCACGCTCCCGGCTCAAGGACGAGCCGCAGCTAGCCGGTTCCGTGCGCTACTGCTTCGATCTCTGGGCCACCCAGGTGGCCGACTTCGTCGCCAGCCTGGAACCGAATCAGCGCCGGGGGCCCCTGCAGCTGGTGGGCAATTCAATCGGGGGTCTGGTGGCCCTGCGGGCTTGCCAGGTGCTTGAGAGTCGCGGTATCGCCCCCACGCAGGTGATCCTGATCGACTGTGCCCAGCGCACCCTCGATGAGAAGCGCATCGCCAAACTGCCGGCCTTTGAGCGGCGGTTGCGGCCGCTGGTGAAGCAGCTGGTGCGTCAGCGCCGCATCGTGGCGCCCCTGTTCCGAATCCTGGCCCGTCCCTCCTTCATCCGCCAGGTGCTGGCCAAGGCCTATCCCAGTGGCGCCAATATCGACGCCGAGCTCGTGGAGATCCTGCACAGGCCGAGCACCGATCCGGGAGCGGCGGAGAGCTTCCGGGGATTCATCAATCTTTTCGATGATCATCTTGCCCCTGAGCTGTTGGCAGACCTGTCGGTGCCGGTGCGCCTGCTCTGGGGCGAGCGGGACCCCTGGGAAAGCCCGGCGGAAGCGCTGGAGTGGAGTGAACAATTCGACTGCATTCAGGAGCTGAGGGTCCTGCCGGGGCTGGGCCATTGCCCCCACGACGAAGCCCCCGAGCAAGTCAACCCGGTTCTGCTCGAATGGCTGAGTTTGGGTGAGAGCGAAATCAGCGCAACTGGGCAATCAGGTAAGAGAAGGGGAGATCAAGCAACTTGAATCCTCTTGGCACGAAAGCGCGACGATTGAAGACGTCGTAGTCATGCCGCTCAATCACCGCGAGGATGCCCCGATACAGGCGCAGCGAGGCCCAGACCGGCCAGCGGGCGTCGGCAGCCAGCCAGCGCACCCCTGCTTCGGATCGGCTGAACCACTGCCGGGCACGCAGCAACTGAAAGGCCATCAGGGCACGCCAGTTGTCATTGATCGTGCCGGCCATCAGGTCAGCCTCTGAATAATTGAATCGGACCAGATCCTCCTGGGGAAGGTAAATACGACCGCGGCTGCGGTCTTCGCCCACATCCCGCAGGATGTTGGTGAGCTGGTTGGCGATGCCGAGGGCAACGGCGGCATTCGAGGTGTCGGGCCGTTCGCTCCAGGGAGCCGAGGTGTAGGCGGGATCCAGACCCATCACTTCCTGCGTCATCAGCCCGACGGTGCCAGCAACGCGATAGCAGTAGAGCTCGAGGTCTTGGAAGCTGGCGTAGCGGTGGCGGAGCAGGTCCATGCGCTGGCCCTCGATCATGTCGAGGTAGGGCTGCAACGGCTGGGGGAACCGCTCGAGCGTGTCGACCATGGCCAGGTCGAGGGAGTCATCCACGTGACCGTTGAACAGGGAGCGGGTGCGCACTTCCCAGAGATCCAGCCGCTCCGCCAGGCAAGCCCCCGGCAAGGCCTGGGCCTGGGGGCTGTCCATCAGCTCGTCGGTGCGGCGACACCAGACGTAGATGGCCCAGATCGCCCGCCGTTTGGCCGGCGGCATCAGCAGCGTGCCGAGGTAGAAGGTTTTCGCCCACTGGGCCGTTTCCTGCCGGCAGGCTTCGTAGGCCTGATCGAGGTTCAGGGAGGATCTGGGTGTGGCTGTTGGGGAAGCAACCAGGACAGTCACACGGTCACCGCAGCGGGCCGGGCGGCGACGCTGACCGCCTCGGCGCAGAGCTTGCCGCTCAGCACGGCACCCTCCATCGAGGCCAGGTAGCGCTGCATGGTGTAGTCACCGGCCAGGAAAAAATTGGCGATCGGCGATTGCTGGGAGGGCCTGAGCTGCTGGCAGCCAGGGACCGATTTGTACACCGACTGCGGCGTCTTGACCACGTGGAACTTGCGCAGGGTGGGCTGGTCGTCGCCGCTGAAGTGGTTGGGGAACAGCCGCTTGAGTTCGCCCATGGTGGCCGCGATGATGTCCGCATCGCTGCGGCCGATCCAGGCCTCGGCAGGGGCAAACACCAGTTCCAGCATGGAACGGTCGGGGTCGGCGTACTCCCGGCAGGTGTTGCTCATGTCGGCGTACACGCTGAGCAGATCGGAACGACTGAACAAAAGGTGGTCGATCTCGGTCAGTTTGCGGTCAAACCAGAGATGAATGTTGATCACCGGAACCCCCTTGAGGCCCTCCAGCTTCTGGAAATAGGGCATCGACCGCCAGGTTTCGGGTACCAGCAGCTTGAGGGGATCGACCGGCAGGGCGCTGACATAGGCATCGGCTTCCACCTCCAAAGGCTCGTTGCCCTTGATTCCGGCGAAGCGGAAACCAGCCACCGAGCCGTCGCCGGCCAGCCGAATCTCGCGCAGCGGCCGGTTCAGATGCACCTCCCCCCCTTGTTCGCGGATCGCGGCGACGATCGGTTCACACAGGCGCTCGGGCGGGTTGCCATCAAGGAACGCCATCTTTGAACCGTTTTTCTCCTGCAGGAAGCGGTTGAGGGCCGTGAGCAGCACCGTGCTGGAGATTTCATCGGGATTGATGAAATTAAGGGCCTTGCTCATCGCAATGAACACCTCGTCGTTGACCCGCTCCGGAATGTTGTGCAGCCGCAGCCAGTCGGTCCAGGAATACTGATCGCAGTCTTCGACGTAGCCCTGGCCACGGATCATCGCTGGTACCAGGCCAAGCCCGAACTGGATTTTCTCCGGCCAGGTGAGCATGTCGTTGTTGCCGAGGATCGCCGCCACGCCGTTGAGCGGGGCGGGCAGATCAGGAAAATCGAAGCGGCTGTAGGTGCCGGGATCGTCCTTCTGGTTGAAGATCATCGCGTGGTCCTTCCACTGCAGACGGTCTTCAATGCCGAGTTCGCTGAACAGCTGGAGCATGTTGGGGTAGGCCCCGAAGAAGATGTGCAGACCGGTCTCGTACCAGTCGCCGTCTTCGTCCTGCCAGGCCGCCACCTTGCCGCCGAGCACATCCCTGGCTTCGTAGAGCACGGGGGTGTGACCTGCGTCGCAGAGGTATTTGGCGCAGGAGAGGCCGGCAAGACCTGCTCCGGCGATGGCGACGCGCATGGGAAATCAAAAACCAAAATCAACCTTAAAAGGCCCAGGCCGCCCAGCGCTGAACGAGAGCTTCCTAAAGTCAGATCGTGCGTCCTGTTCCGGCACTTCCGCCCCCCCTTTCATGGCCGACGAACTCCTGCTCAAATCGACGACCCGTCACGTACGGCTGTTCACCGCCCGCCTGGAGGAGGAGCAACTCGTGGCCGATCCCTCCAAACTCACCCTCGACCTCGATCCCGACAACGAGTTTCTCTGGGAGCCGGCCGTGGTCGCGACAGTCCAGAAGCGGTTCAAGGACCTGGTGGCGGCCGACGCCGGCAAGGATCTCAGCGAATACAACCTGCGCAGGATCGGCTCCGAGCTGGAGGGCACGATCCGGCAATTGCTGCAGGCCGGCGAGCTGAAGTACAACCCGGATGCCCGGGTCCTGAATTATTCGATGGGATTGCCCCGCAGCCCGGAGGCCTGAGATGAACCGTTCCCGTTTCGACCGCGAGCGTGACCCCTCTTCGGCTCGTAACCGTTCCAATAGCACCAACGGCGATCGCGACGCCTACGCGGCCTACGACGAGGAGCGCTACGGCGAACGCTCCCGTCCCCGCCGCCAGCCCGGCCGGGCCGGCATCGAGAGCAACGGCGCAAGCGGCGTCGGAGCGGCCCCTGCCCAGCCCTTCAAGTTCAATGTGGCCACCATGGCCGTGCTCGCCGGCGTGCTGGTGGTTGGCATCGGCATCGGCACCGCCCTCTCCAGCAACACGGTGGGCAACCAGGGCAACATCGCCAGCAGCCAGCAGCTCGACCTCGCCGTCCCGGATCCGGAGTTCTGCAAGCAGTGGGGTGCGAGTGCCTTCGTGAACGACATCGAGCTCTACACGACCATGAACCCGAGCAGCAGTTTCGTGACCCAGCCGACCCTGCAGGCCGGTTGCGTGATCCGCCGGGAAAACTGGAGCGTGTTGCAGAAGGAAGGCGCCGTGACCGCCGAGCAGATGCGCCAGTGCAAGCAGCGCATGAACACCTTTGCCTACATCGGCTCGATCCGGGACAGCCCAGTGGTCCGCTGCGTCTACCAGACCGACATCAGCGGCAACAAATTCCAGACCCGCGGCATCGCCGGAGCCGCCGATGACGCCGTCGGGATCACCCCCGAAGGCGATCAGTTCTGAGCCGCTGCGCTCTGGGCCGTCGCTGCAGCCAGCACGTCGGGGCTGGCTGCAGGCTTGGCTGGCTGGCGTAGGGGGCTATCCGGGCTGGCGAACTCCGGCAGCACTTCGCGGCGGAAAGCTTCAGAGGCCCTGGAGCAATAGCGGGCTGGGTGGGTGATCAACTTCAGCTGACGCCGCACCAGCAAGTCGGCCACGGGGAGCCGTTGCAGGCTGCCGGTCGCCAGCTCCCGCTCGATCGAGACCACCGGCAGGAAGGCCGCTCCCAGACCAGACTGGACAGCATTTTTGATCGCCTCAAAGGAGTTGAGCTCCATCTCGATCTTGAGACGTTGCAACTCCAGGCCGGAGCGCGAGAGCAGATGGTCCACCATTTTCCGGGTGGTCGACTGGGCATCAAGGCAGACGAAGCCAAGGCGGTAGAGGTCGTCTTTGTGCAGCTCGCTCAGGCGCGACAACGGATGCTTGATCGGCAGTACCAGGGCAAGTTCATCGTTGGCGTAGGGAACCACCTGCAGCAGGTCGTTGAGCTCAGACGGCAGCTCGCCGCCGATGATCGCCAGATCCACCTGGCCATTGGCCACGCTCCAGCTGGTGCGCCGGGTGCTATGCACCTGCAGCTGCACCGCCACATCGGGATACTTCTGGCGGAACAGGCCGATCATCCGCGGCATCAGATAGGTGCCCGTGGTCTGGCTGGCACCCACCACCAACGACCCCCCCTTGAGGTTGTGGAGATCCTCGATCGAGCGGCAGGCCTCCTGACACTGGCCGAGGATCCGGTCGCAGTAGCTCAACAGAAGGTGGCCGGCTTCGGTGAGCTGGGCCTTGCGTCCGCCCCGATCAAACAGGGAAACATCCAGCTGCTTCTCCAGATTCTGGATCTGCAGGCTGACCGCCGGCTGGGTCACGTAGAGGCTGTCCGCCGCCTTCTTGAAGCTGCCCTCGCTGGCAATGGCCCGCAGGATGCGCAGCTGATCGAGGGTGAAGGGCAGATCAGCCATGGAATGACCCGTGGGGCTTGCTCCAGCTGAGTGGGCGAACTCTAAGGGAAACCTTGCGGGTGAACCAAGCGGAGCAGCAGAGGGCAACAGGCCGTCAGAATCCGCCCAGCTGCGGCCGTTGCTTGCCCCTTGCAGACCACCAGTCCAGCCTGGAGATGCTGGCCCTCCTGTTCGCTTTCGCCGTAATCCACAGCGGCGGTGCGGCCCTGCGCGTCTGGGGGGAGAAGCGGATCGGCGCCCGGGCCTGGCGGCTGCTGTTCGCCGCGCTCAGCATTCCATCGGCCGTGCTGGTGATCGGCTATTTCCTCGCCCATCGCTACGACGGCGTGCGGCTCTGGAACCTGCAGGGCAGCGCCGGGCTGATCCCCCTGATCTGGATCGGCACGGCGATCAGCTTCTTCTTCCTCTATCCGGCCACCTACAACCTGCTGGAGATCCCGGCGCTGCTCAAACCTGAGCAGCGGCTCTATGCCACCGGCATCATCCGGATCAGCCGCCACCCCCAGGCCGTTGGCCAGGTGCTCTGGTGTGCGACCCACCTGCTCTGGATCGGCAGCAGTTTCACGCTGGTCACCTGTGTGGGGCTGATCGCCCATCACCTGTTCGCCATCTGGCACGGCGATCGGCGCCTGGCTGCCCGCTACGGACCGGCCTTCGCTGCCGTCAAGGCCAACACCTCGGTGCTTCCGTTTCGAGCCGTGCTCGATGGGCGCCAGTCGCTGGTGCCCGCTGAATTCCTGCGGCCCTCCCAGCTGGGCATCGCCATCGCCATCGGCGGGCTCTGGTGGAGCCATCGCTACATCGGCCTCGCCACCAGCAGCTTCAGCGACGGTCCGCTCGGCGCTGCCCTGGGCTGAGCGCGGTCGCTCACACAGCCCGAAGCAGACCTGGAGGTCTGCTTACACTCCGGGGGACTGCCCAGGGACTGGATGACATCGGCCTCGGAACTCGCCTGGTTGATTCCAGTGCTACCCCTGCTGGGGGCAGCTCTGATCGGCCTCAGCCTGATCAGCTTCAATCGCACCATCAACAGGTTGCGCAAACCTGTCGCTGTTTTCCTGATCAGCTGCGTCGGGGCCGCCGCCGTGCTCAGTTACGCGGTGCTGATCGAGCAGATCGGCGGCGCGCCGCCCACGGAAGTGCTGTTCGACTGGGCCAGTGCCGGCAGCTTCAATCTGCAGATGGGCTTCCGGGTCGATGCGCTTGGCGCCGTGATGCTGGCCCTGGTGACCACCATCGCCGTGCTGGTGATGGTGTACTCGGATGGCTACATGGCCCATGACAAGAGTTATGTGCGCTTTTTCACCTATCTGGCCCTTTTCAGCAGCTCGATGCTGGGCCTGGTGATCAGCCCCAACCTGCTCGAGATCTACGTGTTCTGGGAGCTGGTGGGCATGAGCTCCTACCTGCTGATCGGCTTCTGGTATGACCGCGATGGTGCCGCCAACGCCGCCCAGAAGGCCTTTGTGGTCAACCGGGTGGGTGATTTCGGCCTGCTGCTCGGCATCCTCGGCCTGTTCTGGGCCACCGGCAGCTTCGGCTTCGAGGACATCGGCCTCCGCCTCAGCCAGGCCCTGGCCGATGGCAGCGTCTCTCACCCGGCGGCGGTGATCCTCTGCCTGTTGGTGTTCATGGGGCCGATGGCCAAATCGGCCCAGTTCCCGCTTCATGTCTGGTTGCCCGACGCCATGGAGGGGCCCACCCCGATCTCCGCCCTGATCCATGCGGCCACGATGGTGGCGGCCGGCGTGTTCCTGGTGGCCCGCCTTCAGCCGATCTACATCCAGTTCGAGGAGGTGCAGGCCTTCATTGCCGTGATCGGCACGATCACCTGTTTCCTGGGCGCCTCGATCGCCCTCACCCAGATGGATCTGAAGAAGGGCCTGGCCTACAGCACGGTGTCCCAGCTGGGCTACATGGTCTTAGCGATGGGATGCGGCGCCCCGGTGGCCGGGATGTTCCACCTCGTGACCCACGCCTTCTTCAAGGCCATGTTGTTCCTCTGTTCAGGCTCGGTGATCCACGCCATGGAGGAGGTGGTGGGCCACGAACCGGTTCTCGCCCAGGACATGCGCCTGATGGGAGGTCTGCGCAAGCACATGCCCGTGACGGCCACCACCTTCCTGATCGGCTGCGTGGCGATCAGCGGCATCCCTCCTTTGGCGGGCTTCTGGAGCAAGGACGAGATCCTCGGCCAGGCCTTCAACGCCTTCCCCCTGCTCTGGGCGGTGGGCTTCCTCACCGCCGGCATGACCGCCTTCTACATGTTCCGGCTCTACTTCCTCACCTTTGAGGGGCCGTTCCGAGGCACCGATGCCGCCTTGAAAGCCCAGGTGCTGGCCGATGCCGGCCGGGTGGCAATGGAGGAAGAAGGCCAGGAAGGGCATGGCCAGCACGCCAGCGTTCCCCACGAATCGGGCTGGCAGATGGCAGCCCCGCTTGCGGTTTTGGCGGTGCCTTCCGTGCTGATCGGCCTGCTTGGGACCCCCTGGAACAACCGCTTCGCCAACCTGCTTGACCCCAGTGAGGCCGCCGAGATGGCCGAGCAGTTCAGTTGGGGCGACTTTTTACCTCTGGCCGGCGCCTCGGTGGTGATCTCGCTCACCGGGATCACCGTGGCGGTCCTGGCCTACTCCCTACACAAGCTGGATCTGGCCACGGCCGTGGCGGGCCGCTTCCCCCGCCTCAACGCCTTTCTGGCCAACAAGTGGTACCTCGACGACATCAACGATCGAATTTTCGTCAAGGGCAGCCGCAAGCTCGCTCGCCAGGTGCTGGAGGTTGACGCCAAGGTGGTGGACGGGGTGGTCAACCTCACCGGCCTGCTCACCCTCGGCAGCGGCGAGGGTCTCAAGTACTTCGAAACCGGCCGCGCCCAATTCTATGCACTGATCGTCTTCGGAGGCGTGATTGCCCTGGTGGTGCTGTTCAGCAGCTTCTAGGCCTGCCGCCACTGTGTGTGTCAACCCGTATCTGGGGAGCTCAAGCGCGGCCTGTATTTCTACACTCCGCCCAGAACTGCTTCCGAGGTCTGTGCCGCTGGATTTCTCCGTTGCTCCAGGCGCCCTGGCGGTCCTGGGCGGCGATCACGCAGGGGCCTTCCCCTGGCTCAGCGTCTCGATCCTGATGCCGATCGTGGCCGGGCTGTTGATCCCGTTCATTCCTGATCCCGGCGACGGCAAGACGATTCGCTGGTACGCCCTGGGCGTCGCCCTGCTCACCTTCCTGGTCACCGTTGGGGCCTACCTCAACGGCTACGACCCCTCAGAGGCCGGCCTGCAGCTGATCGAGCGGGTGGAATGGCTGCCCGATCTCGGCCTGGCCTGGTCGGTCGGTGCCGACGGGCTCTCGATGCCCCTGATCCTGCTCACCAGCTTCATCACCGCCCTGGCGGTGCTGGCCGCCTGGCCGGTCACCTTCAAACCGCGGCTGTTCTTCTTCCTGATCCTGGCGATGGATGGCGGCCAGATCGCCGTCTTCGCCGTTCAGGACATGCTTCTGTTCTTCCTGGCCTGGGAGCTGGAACTGCTGCCGGTGTACCTGTTGTTGGCGATCTGGGGGGCCAAGAAGCGCCAGTACGCTGCCACCAAGTTCATCCTTTACACCGCCGGCGGCTCGGTGTTCATCCTGCTGGCGGCCCTGGCCATGGGCTTCCAGGGTGGCGGCCCCCCCAGCTTTGAATACACAGCCCTGGCGGCCAAGGATTTCGGCACGCGCTTTGAGCTGCTGGCCTACGCCGGCCTGCTGATCGCCTTTGGGGTGAAACTGCCGATCGTGCCGCTGCACACCTGGCTGCCTGACGCCCACGGCGAAGCGACCGCGCCCGTGCACATGTTGCTGGCCGGCATCCTGCTGAAGATGGGGGGCTATGCCCTGCTGCGCTTCAACGTGCAGCTGCTGCCCGCAGCCCACGCCCAGTTTGCGCCGTTGCTGGTGGTTCTGGGGGTGGTCAACATCATCTACGCCGCCCTCACCTCCTTCGCCCAGCGCAACCTCAAACGCAAGATCGCCTACAGCTCGATCAGCCACATGGGCTTCGTGCTGATTGGCATCGGCAGCTTCAGCGCCCTCGGCACCAGCGGCGCCATGTTGCAGATGGTCAGCCATGGCCTGATCGGTGCCAGCCTCTTCTTCCTGGTGGGCGCCACCTACGACCGCACCCACACCCTGCAGCTCGATGAGATGGGCGGCGTGGGCCAGAAGATGCGCAAGATGTTCGCCCTCTGGACCGTCTGTTCGCTGGCCTCGCTGGCCCTACCGGGCATGAGCGGTTTCGTCTCGGAGCTGATGGTGTTTGTGGGCTTCGTCACCAGCGAGGCCTACTCTCTCAGCTTCCGCATCGTCATGGCAGGCCTGGCGGCGGTGGGGGTGATTCTGACGCCGATCTACCTGCTCTCCATGCTGCGGGAGATCTTCTTCGGCAAGGAGAACCCCGAGCTGGCGGCCCACAACACCCAGCTGGTGGATGCCGAGCCCCGCGAGATCTACGTGATCTCCTGCCTGCTGGTGCCGATCATCGGCATTGGTCTGTACCCCAGGATCGTCACCGACACCTACCGCGCCTCCATCGAGGCCCTGGTGCTACGCGAGCAATCGGTGATGGCCCGGGTGCTGTCTCCTCCGGAGAACGGGCTGATCCGCAACGCCCAGCCGGTCGAGTGGATGGCCCCCGCCCTGCTCCAGGCCCCGGCCCTGGGCTGAAAGCGCCCGGGGCGCCTGCCTCTGAGCGGTTACGAAACCCTGCGGTTGCCGGCAGCGGATTGCAGAACCAGATCGCCCTGCCTACGCTCCCTGCCAGCAACCAAGACCAGCTGAATCGAGCCATGCGACAGCTGAATTTTCTGTTGATCTTCAGCTTCGGGCTGGCCACGGTGATGTTCACCCTGGAAAACACAGCCCCAACCACCGTTCAGTTCCTGCCGGGCGTGTCAACCACCCTGCCACTGGCGGCCATGTTGCTCGTGGTTGGCGGGATCGGCGCCACGGCCGCCTGGGTGTTCGCCGTCTGGACCGGCGTGGTCAAGAAGGTGGAGCTGGTCCAGTCCCAGAGCGATCGAGAAGCCCAGCGGGTGAAGATCACCGAGCTGGAAGCCGACATTCAGCGCTATCGGGCCACCGTGGATGCCCAGCTAGGCCTGCTGCCAGCAGCTGGGGAGAGTTCCGCACCGGCCGCCGAAGCCGTCACAACCGATTGAGCCCATTGGTCCGCCAGCCAGCTGAGTTCCAGCTGGCTTCTGGCTGCAGCCGGCCAAACCGGGTACGTTGCCCCTAGCGAGGGGAAGGAGTGGCAGACGCAGGCGCCAGGCTGGCCATTCGCCTGCTTCAGGACGCCGCTGAACGTGGCGACATCGACCCGTGGGACGTCGATGTGATCGCCGTTGTGGACGGCTTTCTTGACCAGCTGCGCGGACGCATCGAGGTGCCCCGCCTGATCGCGGCCACCCAGGCCGGACGGGGCGGCAGTTACGAACAGGACTTGGCCGCCTCCAGCGAGGCCTTCCTGGCTGCGGCCGTGCTGGTGGGCCTGAAGGCCGAGGTGCTGGAGCGACAGACGTTCCCAGCGCCGCAGCTGATCGAGGATCCCTTCGGCTGTGATCCGGATGATGAGGACGCAGATTTCGCGGGTTTTGTGTTGCCACGCCGGCCGGAGAGGCAACTCTGGCGCCGGCCGGTGGCACCCCCTCCACTGCAACGGCCGGTCAGCCTCGGTGAACTGATCAGCCAGCTCGAGGACATCGCCGCGCGGCTGGAGCAGGATGGTGGCCGCAACCGCCCCAAACCCAGGAGCCGGCCCTACAGCGAGCGGGAGGCCATCGAACAAGTGGCCTCCCTGGCCCACCGCGAGAAACTGCCAGAAACCACCGCGGCCCTGAGCCTGTTTCTGCAGCAGTGGCCCGCGGCCCTCGCATGGGTCGACTTCGAGCAGCTTGTTGCGGCCTGGGCAGCGTCGGCACCCGCCGATCTCGATCACGATCGGGTGGGGGTGTTCTGGGCCTTGCTGTTTCTCTGCTCCCAGGGCCGACTCGACCTGCAGCAGGAGGGTGGGCTCTTTGGTCCGCTTCAGATCAAGCGGCTGCAGGAGGTGGACCACCTGGAGACTCGGCGGCAGCAACAGCAGCAGCGAACCGACAACGACCCGGCCCCTGTGCTGGAACGCCAACGCACAGCTGGGCCAGCTCCCTTGCCGGCTCGATTGCCAGAGGCCGCCTGATTTTCTTTCATATAGTGATGTCTTGAAGTAACAAATTAAGGAAGGCGCCCATGAAGGCGATGATCCTCGCGGCCGGCAAGGGTACCCGCGTGCGTCCTATTACGCACACCATTCCCAAACCGATGATCCCGATCCTTCAGAAACCCGTCATGGAGTTTCTGCTGGAATTGTTGCGGCAACACGGATTTGACGAGGTGATGGTCAATGTCTCCCACCTGTCCGAAGAAATTGAAAATTATTTTCGCGACGGCCAGCGATTCGGTGTACAGATTGCTTACAGCTTTGAGGGGCGCATCGAAGATGGCGAACTGATCGGCGCCGCCCTTGGCTCGGCTGGAGGAATCAAAAAAGTTCAAACCTTTCAGAAATTTTTTGATGACACCTTTGTGGTGCTCTGCGGCGATGCCCTGATCGATCTTGACCTGACTGAAGCTGTTCGGCGCCACAAGGAAAAGGGTGCAATCGCCAGTCTGGTGACCAAGCGAGTGCCGAAGGATCAAGTCAGCAGCTATGGCGTCGTCGTCACCGATGAAGATTCCAGGGTGGTGACCTTCCAGGAGAAGCCCTCTCTGGAAGATGCCGCCAGCGACATGATCAACACTGGTATTTATATTTTCGAGCCCGAAGTACTCGATCACATCCCCGAAGGTGTTCCCTTCGATATCGGCGCCGACCTTTTCCCAAGGCTGACAGCTGTGGGCGCACCCTTTTATGCCCTGCCGATGGATTTTGAATGGGTCGACATCGGCAAGGTGCCCGACTACTGGCAGGCGATCCGCAGCGTGCTGCTCGGCGATGTTCGCCAGGTGCAGATCCCCGGACGGGAAGTGCGGCCTGGGATCTACGTGGGCCTGAACGTGGCGGCGGACTGGGATCAGATTGATGTGCGCGGCCCGGTCTACGTGGGAGGGATGAGCCGGATTGAACCGGGTGTGACAATCATTGGCCCAGCGATGATCGGCCCGAGCTGCCACATCTGCGAAGGTGCCACAATCGATAACTCGATCATTTTTGAATACTCCCGGATTGGCGCTGGCGTGCGCTTGGTCGAAAAATTGGTGTTCGGGCGCTATTGCGTCGATCGCAATGGTGACCACTTCGATCTTCAAGAAGCAGCCCTGGATTGGCTGATCACCGATGTGCGGCGCCAGGATGTCGCCCAACCCTCCCCCCATCAGAAGGCTTTGGCCGAGCTGCTCGGCACCGATTTCAGCCTCAGCCAGGGCGGAGTCTGAGCGACAGCGGCTCAACTGGAGCAACACCGGCCTTGGCCAGAATCATCGGGATTCGCTCTTCCGCTTTCACCGCCATCAGGTGCACCCCTTGGGCGATCGATTGATAGGTTGCCACCTGTTCGGCGGCGATGTTGATCCCTTCGGCAGCCGGATCTTCAGCGGCGGCGAGACGATCGATCAAGGCCTGGGGAATCAGTGCTCCTGGCACCATCCGGTTCACAAAGGCGGCATTGCGCGCCGACTTCAGCAGAAACACCCCCGCCAGCACCGGCAGACCCAGTGGTGCGGCGATCTCGCCACAGAAGCGCTTCAGGGCCTCCGGTTGCATCACCATCTGCGTCTGCAGAAAGCGGGCACCGGCGGCCTTTTTGCGCCCGACCCTGGTCTTCAGGCCGCTCCAACTGGGCGACTGCGGATCGGCAGCCGCGCCAGCGAACAGGCTGGTGGGGCCGTCGTTCAGCAAGCCTTTGACGGGGTCTTCCCCCGCATTGAAACCTCTGACCAGCTGCAACAGACGCACCGCTTCCAGCTCATTCACGGGGCGAGCCCCGGGTTGATCGCCGGCGCCGACAGGGTCACCGGTCAAGCAGAGCAGATTGCGAATGCCGAGGGCATGGGCTCCGAGCAGTTCGGCCTGGAGGGCAATGCGGTTGCGGTCGCGGCAGGAGAGTTGCAAGACGGGCTCCAGGCCGATGTCAAGCAGCAGGCGGCAGAGGGCCAGGCTGCTCATGCGCATCACCGCCCGGCTGCCATCGGTGACATTGACGGCATGAACAAGGCCTTTCAACCCCGCCGCCACCCTCAAGGTGCGGCCGGGGTCGCCGCCACGCGGCGGCATGACCTCCGCGGTGATCGCGAAGCGACCATCGGCAAGCGCCTGTTGCAGCAACAAAGAAACGGGAGAATCAGACGCTGCCCATCATGCGGCAACAGTGGTCCGGGCGCTTTGGTTGCTTAGAGTGAATCCCCGGAGGCTGGGATCCTTGATGTCCGTACCAGATGGTCTAGCCCAGCTGCCTGGCCCCATTCTTTCCGCGCGTGAGATCGAGATCATCGAGCTGGTGGCCACCGGCCTAACCAACCAGGAAATTGCCTTGCGCTTGATGATCAGCAAACGCACGGTCGATAATCACGTCAGCAATATCTTCAGCAAAACCGGCGCCAAGAACCGGGTCGCCCTGTTGAATTGGGCGATGGATCACGGCAAGATCTGCCGCGATGGCTTCAACTGCTGCAACCTTCCCTGAGCCTCAACCAGCCTGAAGGCGCCGATTCAGCAACCCCGCACTCAGTTGATGCCGGATTGTGACTCCGAGTGTTCGTCAGCGGATAACGCCTGCAGGCAATAGCCGTCGGGAGTGAGCCCGAACAATTCGGCGTAATCCAGGCAGGCAAGGGTGTCCCGTCCAGAGAAACGCAACATACCTTGATCGTCGTAGAGACCGATCATGGAAGGAGACAAGCCGGCAAAGGCAAACAAGGATAAAACCTTAAGACATGGGCTGAAGAGCCCCGCGGCCACCGAGTCATTGTTGATGTGAGCCATCTGGATTTGGTCCGTGTTGATCGGACCAGACAGGTCCGTGTTGATCGGACCAGCAGCTGTAGGGATGGGCTGCCAGGGCCGCATTGCTCCATGGACCTTGGCCGGTCAGCTCAATCCCGCACCACTCTGGCAAGGACAGAGGCTGCTCTGCGTGCTCGAGTTCCACCTCGGCGAGCACCAGAGGCGCATTCTCCGCCTCGAACACATCGACCACCCAGTCACCACCGGGACAATCAAGGCCAAAGCGCTGTTTGCTGAGGCGATGCGCCGCGAGAGCGAGCAGCGCTTCGCCATCGCCAAATGGAATCGGGTACTCGAACTCGTGGCGGGCGATCCCCGTCGCTGCGGCCTTGAGTGTGAGCCAGGCCTGGCCGTCATCACTGAGCCTCACCCGAACGGTAAATCCCTGCTCCGACGACACCAGGTAGCCCTGGCGGAACTGCTGCTGCCAGCAGATGTGCTCGCGCCAGCTGTTCCCCTCAACAAGAAAGCGTCGTTCGATCTCCAGTGCCATCAGACCGCCTGCTTCCAACGCATCGGTCCATCCTGGCCGCCGGCGGCAGGCAGCTCGCTCCCTTGGCCGATCACACGATCAATTGTTCGATGGTTCACCGGAGGTCAGGTCACCTGCCCAGTGGAGCTTGTGGGTCAAGGTCCGGTAATAGGACGGGCTCTGCTCGAGCACCACCATCAGGGCGGAGTGCTCACAGCGTCGCACCAAGCAGCGGTCGCCAGGTTCCAGCACGGTGGCGTGGGCCCCGTCTTTCCAGAGCTTCACCCGGCGACTGGCCTCACCCAGGGGCAACACCACCAGGGTCGAACCGGGGGGGACCACCAGGGGGCGGCTGGAGAGGCTCATCGGACAGATCGGATTGACCACAATGGCATCGATGCCAGGGTGCAGGATCGGTCCACCCGCCGCCATCGAATAGCCAGTGGAGCCGGTCGGCGTGGAAATGATCAGGCCATCGCCGCGGAACTGGTCCACCACCTCCCCATCGATCTCCAGCTCCAACAGGCAGGTGGGTGCAACTTCCTCCAGGCAAGGACGGAAATAGAAGTCATTGAGGGCACGATGCAGCCCTTGCCCGTCAGGCAGGCTGCGGTCGTCGGGCGCGCCATCACCGTGGTCGACGACAGCCTCGAGCATCATGCGGCGCTCCAGGGCAAAGCGGTCATCACGCAGCCGCTGCCAGAGATTGTCCGGGGTGCTGGGCGAAAGAACCAGCAACTGGCGCGCCTGCGTGAGAAAACCGAAGTGGCCACCCACGTTGAAGCTGAGGATCGGCACCCCCAAGGGGCCCAGGTGCCTGGCGGCGCCCAGCACCGTGCCATCACCGCCGAGCAGAACGGTGAGATCTGGCAGGCGCGGTTCTGTGGCCAGCAGGCCGGGGAACGGGTTGGCGGCCAGACCACTGGTGGCGACCGTGACCTCAATGCCCTGGCCCTTGAGATCGGCCGCACAGAGTCGGCCCTGTCGCTGGGCCTCCTGACTATTGCTACGCAGGATCAGCCAGACCCTCTCAAGCTGCATGAAGAGGTTGAGAGATCACCAGCGCAGCAGGTTAAAGCGCTCCATATCGACGGTTTCGCGGTTCCGATAGAGAGAGAGCAGGATCGCCAGGCCCACAGCCGCTTCAGCCGCCGCCACGGTGATCACAAAGATGGCAAACACCTGACCACGGATCAGCTGGCCATCGATGTAGCTGGAGAAGGCCATCAGGTTGATGTTGACGGCGTTGAGCATCAACTCGATACTCATCAGCACCCGCACAGCATTGCGGCTGTTGATCAGACCCCACACCCCTGTGCAGAAGAGAATCGCCGCTAGCACCAGATAGGCTTGCAGGGGCACATCAATCGAATTGGTCGTCATCATCGTCTGGTCTCCAGAGCGGTGGGTTCAGCTGGGGGGGTCTCGATCAGCAGGGGAGTTCTGGACTTCTCGATCAGGGCCTGATCGGCATCATCACCGGTGACGATGTCGACACTGAAGACATCGCGCCTGGCCAGCACAATTGCACCGATCATCGACATCAGCAGCAACACCGAAGCCAACTCAAAAGGAAGGAGATAGTCGGTGAAGAGATGGATGCCAATCCGGACGGTGGCGTCATCGCCGATCGGACTGGGGCCAGGCACCGCCCATGGCGTGGTGAGATCGACCCGCAGCAGCAACAGGAAGAGGCCGAGGCAAACACCACCGGAGAGCAGGCGACGCAAAGCTAGACCTGGAATGTCCGCCATCGCCTCCTTCTTGTTGACCAGCATGATCGCAAACAGGATCAGCACGTTGACCGCGCCGACGTAGACCAGCACCTGGGCAGCAGCAACGAAACTGGCGTTGAGCATCAGATAGAGGCCCGCCACCGACAGAAAAACGCCGCCGAGCAGAAAGGCCGAATAGACGATGTTGGGCAGCAGAACCACGCCGAGTGAACCGAACACCACGGCGGCCGACAGAATAAGGAAACAAATTCCCTGGGTGGTGGAAGCGATCGTCATCAGGCTGACTCCCCATTTGAACCGGCCTTGAGTTCAGCCAGCACCTGTTCGGGCAGCTTGCCGGCCCGGGGCCGGGCTGGATCGACGCCGTGGGGATCCATCTCACCTTTGGGCAGATAGGCCAGCTCTTTGAAGGCGGTGACGGCCGGATCACTGGTGACGCTGGTTGGCAGCCGGCCAAGGGCCACATTGTCGAAGTTGAGGCTGTGGCGATCAAAGGCCGCCAGCTCATACTCTTCGGTCATGGAGAGGCAATTGGTGGGGCAATACTCCACGCAGTTGCCGCAGAAGATGCAAACACCAAAATCGATTGAGTAGTTACTCAGCTCTTTCTTCTTGGTTTGCTTGTTCATCGCCCAATCCACCACCGGCAGGTTGATCGGACACACCCGCACACACACTTCACAAGCGATGCACTTGTCGAACTCGAAGTGGATCCGGCCCCGGTAACGCTCTGACGGGATCAGCTTCTCGTAGGGGTACTGAACGGTGATCGGCCGCCGGCTCAGGTGGTCAAAGGTGACCGACAGGCCTTGGGTGATGTAGGAGGCGGCGCTAACAGCCTCTTTGGTGTAATCGCCGACCTTTTGGAGGAATCCGAACATGGCTGGAGAAGTCGGAAGGTGAGAGGGGAGAGGGGCTACCCGGGCAACCCGAAAGCTGTAACTGAGCCCGCCTGCGGAAACGGAGTTTTGGAGGGAGTTCTGGAGAAGGTACTTCTACTCACTCATGATGGACGAACGCTGCCTTAACCGCCGAAGAAGGCAGGAAAGGCCAGCTTCAATCCGGCGGTGACCAGCAGATTGACCAGGGCGATCGGCAGCAGGAACTTCCAGCCCAGATCGAGCAGTTGGTCAATCCGCACCCGGGGCAGGGTCCAGCGCAGCAGGATCGCGATGAACACCAGCAGGTAGGCCTTGAGCACGGTCATGACGATACCCAGCGAGCCCGTGATCACCTGCACGACAGGGGCATCGACGGACTGGCCAATCGCCCCGGCTAACCACTCCACCGGAATCGGGAAGCCCCAGCCGCCTAGATAGAGCACCGCCACCAACAGGGCCGAGAGCACCAGATTGATGTAGCTGCCCAGGTAGAAAAGGGCGAACTTCATGCCGGAATATTCCGTCTGGTATCCGGCCACCAGCTCCTCTTCTGCCTCGGGAAGGTCGAAAGGGAGGCGCTCGCATTCGGCCAGGGCGCAGATCCAGAAGATCAGGAAGCCCACGGGCTGGCGCCAGATGTTCCAGCTGAGGATGCCGGCCGTGTTCTGCTGGTTGACGATGTCGATGGTGCTGAGCGAGTTGCTCATCATCACCACCGCCAGCACCGCCAGGGCAAGGGGAATCTCGTAGCTGATCGACTGGGCCGCCGCCCGCAGCCCACCAAGAAGCGAATACTTGTTATTGCTGGCGTAGCCACTCATCAGCAGGCCGATCGGCTGGATGCTGCTGAGGGCGATCCAGAGGAACACGCCGATGCCCACATCGCTGATGAGCATGTTCTGGCCGAAGGGGATCACCAGCCAGGAGAGGATCACCGGGATCAGCACCAGGATCGGGCCGAGGGTGAACAGCAGGCCATCGGCCTTCGCCGGGATGATGTCTTCCTTCCAGAGCAGCTTGAGGCCGTCGGCGAGGGGCTGCAGCACCCCAAGGGCGCCGGCATATTCCGGACCGATGCGCTGCTGAACGGCGGCGGAGATCTTGCGCTCCAGCCAGACGTTGACCAGTACGCCGATCACCGCGGCGACCAGCACCAGCAGCATGGGCAGGGGCAGCCAGAGCAGGTGGGCGGTGCCCGGAGTGAGGCCGAAGCCCTCCATGGCCGTGGTGAAGCTGCCTTGAAGGTCAAGGCCCGTACTGACCGCCGCCAGCGGAGATCTCAGCATTGTCATGGACTCTGGCGCGGTCATCATCACCACAGCGTCAACTGCCGAATCGGATCCGGTGCATGCAAGTTAACCGCCACCCGCGGCATTTCGGGCATCCAGGGGCACCCAGCTTCTGCCGGAACTGCCGGTATAGATCTGGGTGGGCCGGTAAATCCGATTGGCACCGAGCTGCTCCTTCCAGTGGGCCAGCCAGCCCGCCACCCGGGCGATCGCGAAGATCGGCGTGAACAGGTCGCGGGGGATGCCGAGCTTGCGGTAGACGAGGCCTGAATAAAAATCGACATTGGGGTAGATGCCCTTCGGCCCCAGCCGCGTGGCGGCCGCCTCCTCAAGGCGACGGGCCAGGTCGTACATCGAATCGTGGCCGAAGCGGTTGAAGAGTTGCTCGGCCAGGTCTTGCAGGATCACGGCGCGGGGATCCTTCACCTTGTATTCGCGGTGACCGAAGCCCATGATCTTCTGCTTTTCAGCGATGGCCCTATCCAGGTAGGGCTCCACCTGGTCTTCCGTGCCGATCTGCTCGAGCATGGCGAGCACGTCTTCATTGGCGCCGCCATGCAGGGGGCCAGCCAGGGTTCCCACTGCCGAGGCCACCACCGCGTAGGGGTCGGTGAGGGTGCTGGCGGTGACCCGGGCGCTGAAGGTGCTGGCGTTGAGGCTGTGCTCGGCGTGAAGGATCAGGCAGGCGTCGAAGATCCGAGCGGCGAGGGGATCGGGCTCCCGCTCGGTGATCATGTAGAGGAAATTGGCCGAATAGGGGAGATCGTCGCGGGGCTGGATGGGATCTTGGCCTTTGCGGATCAGCTGGTAGGCCGCCACCATCGTGGGGATCTTGGCGATCAGTCGCATCACCGCGTCAACGATGTAATCGGGATCGTCGAGGGCGCGGCGTGAATAGAAGAGCCCAAGAGAGGCGGCGCTCGACTGGAGCGCATCCATCGGGTGGCCGTCCGCCGGGAAGCACTTCATCATGTCGCGGATACGGAAGCTCACCCGACGGTGCATCTGGACATCGTTCTCGAAAGCGCGCAGCTGATCGAAGCTGGGCAGATCGCCCCAGATCAGCAGATAGGCCGTTTCCAGGAAGCTGCTGTTGGCCGCCAGCTCATCGACGCCATAGCCGCGGTAGGTGAGCAGACCCTTCTGGCCATCGATGTCGCAGATGGACGACTGCGTGGCCGGGACGCCTTCAAGTCCGGGCCGGAAGGCCTGGGCGGCTGGGGCCGCAGATTTCTCTGCCGCAGATGTATCTGCCGCAGTCTGCGCTGCATCCACCACCATCGCCAACGCCACCAATGGGAGTCGAATTTAGGGCCAGCTCCTCAGGGGCGCCGTAGCGGCGCTGACAGGCTGCGGGGCGTGAGCAGGAGCATCAGGCAGGCCCGGCCGAGACATCCATCCGGCTCCGGACTGCCGGCAGGAAGCTCCAGCAGCGCCACTCCGGCTTTGCGCAGCCGCAGGGCTCCAGGCGGCGCCCCGCACAACCGGGCGGCCAGGCCGCTCAGATCCGGCTCATGGCCCACCAGGCAGAGCCGCCGCCAGCCTGGCAGGGGCGGCTGCGCCCCCAGCCAGGGCAACAACAGATCGAGGGGATCGGCCTCCGGTGCCAGTTCAGGCGCCTGCTTCAGGCGGGGGGCCAAGCCGCCCGCGAGGGCAAGATCCGCGGTTTCGCTGGCGCGCAGCAGGGGGCTCGAAAGGATCTGATCGCAGCCCAGTCCCAGGCCCACCAACTTTTCAACCACCCAGGCGGTGCGTTGGCGTCCCTCCTCAGTGAGAGGCCGCTGCTGATCGGCCAGGCCCAAACGCCCGGCCAGCTCCCGGTCGAGAGCAAGCCCATGGCGCAGCAGCAGCAACTGGGATGTCCCCATCGACTCAGCCCAGCTCCAGCCGGCCCCGCAGCCGCAGGGCCGGTTCGGCCTCTGTGTCTGCGGGAGCCTCCGCTTCCAGGCTGAAGGCGAGACCGTCGATCGTGTTGGCCAATGGGCTGCCGGCAAGCCCGGTGAGCAAGCGCCAGGGCTGCCACAGGGCCAGCAGCCTGCGGGCGGGCTCTGGGGCCAGGGCCGCTTGAAGCGGAGCCAGGGGCGACCCCAGGGCCTGCAACTGAAGGAGCCGCTCCTTGGGAGGCTGACGCCCTTCAAGCTGGGCGTCGAGTACGCCCAGCCCTTCCGCCCACCAGGCCACGCCGTTCTGAACGGCTCGGGTGCCGGCCACGCTGGCCTGGAGCTGGTCCGCGTTGCCTTGACGAGGGGCCGCCTCCAGCCGGGTCCAGACCTGCAGAGGCATCCGCTCGGAGCGGATCAGGGGGGCAGAGATCAGGCCATCGGCGCTGAGCGAGGGTTGGAGCTGGGCGGCGCTGGCGGAATCGCGGCTCGTTGCCAGCAACCAGCCTTTGGCCTGCTCGGCCCAGAGCAAGGGGCCCTGATCGTGACGGCTGACAAGGGCGGGAAGGGGTCCGGCCAATCCGAGCAGGCTTTGGTGCAGCAGCGGAGCCAGCAGGCGCTGCCAGAGCGCGAAATCAGTGGCCACAGCCTCGGCATCGAAGCGGTCCTGCTCGCTGCCAAGCGCACGCTCCTCGCTGCTCGCTGGCTGTGGTGAACCCGATGCGTTCGGGGGCTGCGATTCCTGCAACAGCAGGGCCGGGTTCTGGATCAGGGCAAGGCTGCTGGCCGGACTGCGCAGTTCCGAGAGCAAGGGCGGCTGGAGCTCGAGCTGAAGCGACGGCAGGGCTTGGCGCAGGTCGATGTCGGACTCAAGCCGTAACGCCCGACCCGAGGGAGAAAGGGCCGCCACCAGACCAACCACGTCTGGATCGGCCCCAATCTCCGCCGGAATCCCCAGCCAATCGGCGAAGACGTCGGGCCGGGCCGTGATCAGGGCAATGCCCTGGCCAAGACGTTGCAGATCGGCGGCCAGTCGTGGGTTTTCCGCCTGGTTGAGCTCGGCGATCTGGGAGACATCCAGGGCCTGCTCGAGCACACCGCGACCTGAGGCCACCAGGACCAGCCGGTCATGGATCAAGGCCGTGGCGAGGGGCCTGGCCCGCTCGCCCGTCACGCCGCCACGACCGCTGATCAGCCCCATGCCGCGATAGCTGCTGATCTGCAGTTCCGTGCCCGCCAGGCTGCGGGTCTGCCAGAAGCGCTGCAGGAAGAGGCGGGCCCCCTCCGCATCACGACTTTCCATGGCGAGCAGCCAGCCCGTCGGGCCAGCGGGGCCCTCGGGAGCCATCAGGGCCAGGCTGGTCTGGGAGCCCAGCCAATCGGCCAGCTCACTGGCGTAATCCAGTCCTGCAGCTGCAAAGGCGCCATCACGCAGGCGCTCGACCGCGGCCACTGCCCGGCGCCGCTGCCTTGCTGGAGCCATGACCCTGGTGTAGGCCACCAGCCCATCAGGATTGGTCAACAGATGGAGGCTGAGAGGGGCGGTGCGGGGAATGAACCGCGCCGCCTCAGGCATCGGCAGGCTGCGATGTTGCAGGTTGAGCGGGCTCTGCCGCACCACCAGCCACCAACCGCCGACGCCGATGGCGAGCAGGGTCAGGGCCACGGTCAGCACCAGCACCAGGAAGGGGCGCCCCTTCATGCGTCCAAGGCAGGATTCGCCTCATCCTTATGCATCCAGGCTGCTTTGCTCGCGCTAGCGGTGGTCTTCTCAGGCATCCGGCCTGACCTCGTAGGACCATCCAGCCTCGCTTCTGGCCCCTCACTCCCGGGAAACCCCTTCGATGAACCCTTCCAAACCCCATCCCCCCTCCAGCCTGCGGGCCCAGGAGCTGCAGGCCAGGCTCGCTCGAGGAGAGGCGCTGCAGTTGGTGGATGTGCGTGAAGACGCCGAACTGGTCCAGGCCAACCTGGGTGAGGGCGTGATCCACCTGCCCCTGAGCCGCTCGCAGGAGTGGATGTCTCAGATCGGCTTGCTGCTGGATCGGGACCGGGAGGTGGTGGTGTTCTGCCATGCGGGGATTCGCAGCTGGCAGTTCGGCTGCTGGCTGATCGAAACCCAGGGATTCGATCAGGTCTGGAACCTGCAGGGCGGCATCGACGCCTGGAGCGTGGAGGTGGATCGCTCGGTGGCCCGCTACTGAAACCCGCCACCAACCAGCCTTGCCGACCTGCAGCTTGCAACAGGGGAAGCAATACGATCCCCACGACTTACACAAAACCCAAAAGACTGTTCGCAATAAAGCAAAGCAAGAAGCTGGATTCATCCAGGGCAAAGTGCTGATAAAGGGCACGTTATTCACCCAAGTCCTTCTCTGCCGGCCAAGTGAAGAAGGCACAGCTTAAAATCACATAGCGCAGAAGCTGTGCCATAGAGACTAGAATCCAATTTGAATCAGTTCAATCACCAAACGTTGCCAGACCTGACACGGCGGGACCAACAGGTGCTAAGTGCAACCATTCAGCACTACGTCGACACGGTGGAGCCCGTGGGTAGTCAGACCCTGGTGAAGCGTTTCGATTTCCCGGCCAGCCCCGCCACAGTGCGTACCGCCATGGGGGTGCTGGAGCAGAAAGGTCTGCTGGTCCAGCCCCACATCTCCGCCGGCCGGGTTCCGAGCCAGCTGGGCTACAGGTTGTTTGTTGACGATCTGCTGCCAGCCCCCGGCGCCGGCGCCCTTCAGCTGGAGCGTGAACTGCTGGCTATGAGCCTGAAATGGGCGGCACTGGATGATCTCCTGATTCATCTGGCCCGGCGGCTGGCCGATCTCACCGGACTGCTCAGCCTGATCACCCGCCCACAACGCCTGCAGTCGCGGCTGCAGGCAACGCGGCTGGTGGCGGCCGGTGATCGGCTGCTGATCTTTTTGGTCGAGAACGGAGGGGTGGCCTGCAGCCTCAATGTGCGGCTGCAGGCCGGAACCGAACCGGAACTGCCTGCCCTAGAGCGCTGGGTGAATGATCAGCTCCGAAACAATCCCGATTCCACCATCCGCTGGCAGAGGCTCCCTCCCCAGCTGCAAACCAGTGGCCGGGTGGTGCTCCAAGCCCTGAGCAGCCATCAACTGGCCCGCAGGGCGGATGGCGAAGGAGCCGTGGCCCTTGGCCTCGGTGGCCTGCTGGGCCAACCGGAGTTCAGCCGCACCGCCAGCTTGCGGCCGCTGATTCAGCTGGTGGAAGAAGACCCCCAGAAACTGCTGCGTCGCGACGTCAGCGATCGCGACGGAATCCCTGCTTCGCTGATGGCCCTGCCCATGGCGATTCCCCTCGACGGGGTGTGGATCGGCGCCGAACACCCCCACCCGGCGCTCAACCAGTGCGCGGTCGTGCAGGCCACCTACGAGGCGGGCGATGGCAGCCGCGGCCAGGTTGCCCTGGTCGGGCCGATGCGGATGGCCTACGCCACCGCCCGCGCGGCGGTGCGCTCAGTCGCCAGTAGCCTGCAGCGCCTGCTCAGCTGAGGCCACGAGCATTGACCTATTGCGTCGGTTTTTATCTGGAGGATGGGCTGGTGATGGCCTCAGACTCCCGGACCAATGCCGGTGTGGATTACATCTCCAGCTACCGGAAGCTGCATGTGTTCCAGCCCAGCCCCGATCGCCTGTTCATCCTGCTGGCGGCCGGCAACCTGGCCACCACCCAGGCCTGTTTGAACTGGATCAGCCGCGATCTCGACCAAGCTCGCCTGGACGGTTCAAAGCCCAAGCCGCAGGCCTCGCCCGAAGCCGGCACGCCCCCCGACCTGCTGAGCGCAACCTATCTGTTTGAAGCCGCGGCCTACATCGGTCGGATCAGCGTGGCGGTGCAGGAGGCGAATCACTCGGCCCTGCGGCAGGCGGGCGCCAGCGGTGAGGCCACCTTCATCCTCGGTGGGCAGATCGCCGGACAAAGCCACGGGCTTTATCAGATCTATCCCCAGGGCAACGCGATCATGGCCACGCCGGAAACACCATTCCTGCAGATCGGTGAGAGCAAATACGGCAAGCCTCCCCTCGATGGCGTGGGCCATCACAAACTCTCACTCGAAGACGCCGCCCGGCTCTGCCTGGTGTCGCAGGTGATCACCCGTCGCTCCAATCTGACCGTCGGCCCCCCCTTCGAAGTGGCGCTCTATCGCCGCGACAGCCTGGAGATCGCCCATCAGCTCAAACTGGAGCGCGGCCATCCCGAGATCAGCCAGATCAACAAGGCCTGGATCGAGAGTCAGCGGCAGGCCCTCCAGCAGTTGCCCCGCTTTGCCTGGGAAGCCGAAGCCGACTCCCAGGCCTCCGCCACCCGCTGAGCGGTCCCCCGTCCCCACCCACGCACCTATGCAATCGGTGTCCAGCGGGATCTCCACAGGGCATCTGCCCGATACCGACGTGGTGCAGGAGCTGGTGCGCGAAGCCCACCGGCGCTTTGGCCCCATCAACGAAGGGCTGGTCGCCGATTACATCCCTGCCCTGGCAGCCGCCGCTGCCGATCACTTCGGCATCTGCGTGGCCGGCAGCATGACCGCCGTGGCCCCCGGCAACGGCGCGTGCGGCCAGCTCACCGCCCGTTTCCTCTCAACCGGCCATCGCATCGCCGAGCCGCTCGGCCACAGTGGTCACATCCTTGTCGCCGCGGCCAGAGAGGTTGATCACCACCTCCGTGCCCGGCGCCAGCGTCGGACAGAGCGACTCCAGCCAGGCAAAGGCATGGGCCGTTTCAAGCGCCGGGATGATGCCTTCGAGCTCGCTGACCCGCTGCAGGGCATCCAGGGCCTCCTGGTCGGTGACGGCGGCGTATTCGGCCCGGCCGAGCTCCTTGAGATAGCTGTGTTCCGGCCCGACGCCGGGATAGTCGAGGCCGGCGCTGATCGAATGGGCCTCCTGGACCTGACCCTCGGCGTCCTGGAGCAGCAGGCTCATGGCCCCGTGCAGCACGCCGACGCGGCCCTCGGTGATCGTGGCGGCGTGGCGCCCGGTGGCCACCCCCTCACCGGCAGCCTCCACACCGATCAGGCGCACGGAAGGGTCGTTCACGAACGGATGGAACAGCCCCATCGCATTGGAGCCGCCACCGACGCAGGCCAGCAGCACATCAGGCAGGCGACCGAAAGCCTCGGCGCACTGCCGCTTGGTTTCGTGGCCGATCACGGCGTGGAAATCGCGCACCAGCATCGGGTAGGGGTGGGGGCCGGCCACCGAGCCGAGGATGTAGTGGGTGCTCTCCACGTTGGTCACCCAATCGCGGATGGCTTCACTGGTGGCGTCCTTGAGGGTGGCCGTGCCGGCTGTCACCGGCTGCACCCTGGCTCCCAGCAGGCGCATGCGGAAAACGTTGAGGGCCTGGCGGCGCATGTCCTCGGCGCCCATGTAGACCACGCATTCCAGCCCGAAGCGAGCGCAGACGGTGGCAGTGGCCACGCCGTGCTGGCCAGCGCCAGTTTCAGCAATGATCCGCTTCTTGCCCATACGCAGGGCCAGCAGGGCCTGGCCAAGCGCGTTGTTGATCTTGTGGGCGCCGGTGTGGTTGAGGTCTTCGCGCTTCAGCCAGAGGCGCGGGCCGCCCTCGGGGCGCTGGTAGTGGGCGGTGAGTCGCTCAGCTTCATAGAGCGGGGTGGGCCGGCCCACGTAGGTACGCAGCAGGTGATCCAGGCGGGCGGTGAAGGCGGGATCGGCCCAGGCCGCCGCTGCTGCCGCTTCCAGCTCCGCCAGGGCCGGCATCAGCGTTTCCGGCACGTACTGGCCGCCGAAGCGACCGAAGCGACCGGCCGCCGTTGGCCGCACCGATGCGGCCAGGGTGGCGGGATCCGGATGGACGGAGGGGAGCGTGCTGGTCACCGGAAGAGGGGCGTGATAAGTCCAGCCTAGGAAGCTGGCTTCAACGCTTCGCTGGCGATACCGGCGGCTGGGCCGTTGCGCTGTGATGGAGGCGTCGCGACAACGGGCGCCATGGGCAAGGGAGGTTGGCAAGAATTCAGCAGGCCCGAGAGCACCGAAAGGGCGGGCAGCTCAGGCGCCGGTGCGGCGGCCCGATCCCAGCAGCGGGTGCGGGTGCAGCGCACCAAGGCCGGCAAAGGCGGTAAAACCGTAACTGTGATCACCGGGTTGGAGCTCAGCGACAGCGAAGCCAGCGGTCTGCTCAAGCGGCTCAAGACCTCCGCCGGCAGCGGCGGCACCCTCAAGCAGGGCCAGATCGAGCTGCAGGGAGATCAGCTGGCCATCGCCTTGGCGACGCTCAGCCAGGAGGGCTTCCGGCCAAAGCAGGCCGGCGGCTGACGTGGGCATCGGTGTGTGAATCGGCTCAGGGCCCGCGAACGTCCAGGCCGGCCTCACGGCCACGGATTTCGCCAGGCTCAGGCAGTCCCAGGCGGCAGGCGAGCTCATCGAGAAAGGTTTTCAGGCAGCTCGCCACCGGCACCGCCAGCAGCAGGCCAAGCAGGCCGCCGAGGCCGAGCAAGCTGCCGATACGGGCGCCGATCGGCAGGCTGACCAGCAGCCAGGCCGGCTGCAAGCCAACGATCTGACCCATCAGCCTGGGCTGGATGATCTGGTCGACCACCTGACCCACCGTGATCGCCGCCACCAGCACCTCAAGACCCGTGCGGGGATCATCGAGAGCCAGAAGGCCACTCACCAGGACGATCGTGAAGGCGCTGGCATAGGGAATCAAGGTGGTGAACCCGATCGCCACGGCGAAGAGCACGCCGTAGGGGATGGCCAGCAGGGCGAAGACCACAATCTGGGCAGCGCTGAGGATCAAGGCCAGCACCACCTGGCCGGCGAAATAGCCGCGGAAGGTGCGATACAACGTGCCCAGCACCATCGCTCTCCAGCTGGCCGGCAGCCAGCGTCCGAGCCCACGGCTGATCGACTCACCACCGATCAGCAGGAACACGGCCAGCACGATCACAACCAGCGTGTTGATCGTCAAGGTGAGCGTGGCGCCCAGCAGGCTGAGCAACCGCTGGCTGAGCTGGCTGGCGAGCTGGGTGGAGCGGGTGAGCAGCTCACTGCTGAGATCGCCGAAGTCGGCCGGCAGACCATGGGCCGTCGCCCAGCTCTGGGCCTCATTCAGCAGCAATTCACCTTGAACCAGCCAGCGGGGCAAGGCCTTGAGCAGATCGCCCAGCTGGTCTACCAGGCGCGGCACCAGCACCAGCGACACCAGCACCAGCAAGCCCAGCCCCAAGCCGAGCACCAGGGCAAGCGCCAGCAGGCGGGGCACCCCGCGACCCGTGAGCCAGCGGCTGGGGATGTCGAGCAGGAAGGCGATCAGGGCGGCCGTGAGGATCAGGGCCGGGAACGGCGCCAGCGGCAGCAGCAGCTGGCGCAGCACGAACACATTGAGCACCAGCAGCGGCAGGGCCAGACCCAGACGCAGGGACATCGGCACCGTCACGGTCGCAGCCTTGGTCATGACGGGGGGGCCTCCATCGCCCGGAGGTAGGCCGCCATCCCGAACGCTTCAAGACTGGAATCCTTCGCCCTCACCTGATCATGCAGTTCGGCCCTGTAGGCCATCAGCTGTTCGCCCAGGACGGGATCCGCCGTGGCCAGGATCTGGGCCGCCAACAGGCCGGCGTTGCTGCCGTTGCCGATCGCCACGGTGGCCACGGGAATGCCAGCCGGCATCTGCACGATCGAAAGCAGGGAGTCGAACCCCGAGAGGGCGCGGCTCTGCACCGGCACCCCAATCACCGGCAGGGGGGTGAGCGCCGCCACCATCCCCGGCAGATGGGCCGCCCCGCCGGCACCGGCAATGATCACCTTCAGGCCCCGGCCGTGGGCCCCGGTGGCGAACTCCACCATCGCCAGCGGCGTGCGGTGGGCCGAGAGCACCCGCACCTCCACCGCCATTCCGAAGCGCTCCAGGATCTGGACCGCCGGCGCCATGGTGGGCAGGTCGGAATCGCTGCCCATCACCACCGCGACCTGACAGGCGCCAGGTTCCGTTGCTGGCCGGGGTGTGGGGATGGCCGCAGCAGGCCTGGGCTCAACGTCCAAGGGAGGAGGGCAGCGAAGATGGCATTCTCCCGCTCCTGGCGCCTCGCCGCCGAAGGTCATGCGCTGGCTCAGCAACGTCCGCCTTCCAGGCGCCGGCCCAAGCGCGGGCAACGACGACCAGCGCTGGCGGATCGGTGTCGATGAGCAGGGTCAGATCGCCTGCGTGCGGCCGCTGCAGCCCGGCAGCAAGGCTGCCGGCGACGACTGGCAGGGGAACTGGCTCAGCCCAGCCGGCGTCGACCTGCAGATCAACGGCGGCCTGGGCCTGGCCTTCCCGGAGCTCCAGCCCCACGACCTGCCCCGCCTGCTGGAGCTGCTGGAGCTGCTCTGGCGTGATGGGGTCGAGGCGATCTGCCCAACCCTGGTGACCTGCGCGGTGGAGCCCCTGCGCCAGGCCCTGGCCGTGCTGGGCCAAGCCCGCGCCCAGCACCGGCCGGGCCGCTGCCTGCTGCTCGGCGCCCACCTGGAGGGCCCGTTCCTGGCCACGGCCCGCCGCGGCGCCCACCCCGAGCAGCACCTCTGCCCGCCCAGCCTGGCGGCGCTCCAGCAGCGGATCGGCGGCTTTGAAGACAGCATCGATCTGGTCACCCTGGCCCCGGAACTCCCCGGCGCCGGCGCCGTGATCGAGGCCCTGCGTGCCCGGGGCATCGTGGTGAGCCTGGGTCACAGCGCCGCCACAGAAGCCGAAGCCGACGCCGCCTTCACCGCAGGCGTTTCGATGCTCACCCACAGCTTCAACGCGATGCCCGGCCTGCACCACCGGGCGGCGGGTCCGATCGGCGCGGCACTGCGGCGCGGCGACATCAGCCTCGGGCTGATCGCCGATGGGGTGCATGTGACCCCCACCATGGCGGTGCTGTTGCAGCGGCTGGCGCCCCGGCACGTGGTGCTGGTCAGTGATGCGCTCGCTCCCTACGGGCTCGAGGAAGGCCGTCACCGCTGGGATGAGCGGACGTTGCTGGTGGAAGGCGGCAGCTGCCGGCTGGAGGACGGCACCCTGGCCGGCGTCACCCTGCCGCTGCTGGAGGGGGTGGTGCGGCTGGCCCGCTGGAGCGGCGCCCCGGGGCGGGCGATCGCCGCGGCCACCGTGCTGCCAAGGTGGGTGCTGGGCGATGACCGGCCGCTGGAGGCGATGCTGGTGGGCCTTCCCCTGGGCGAGGCCCTGCGCTGGAGCCGCCCGGCGCCAGGCGATCTGCGCTGGCGGCGGGCCGGGGCCAGCTGGGGCGGGGAGTCTCCTTAAGATTCGGCCGGTTGCACCCTGTCTCGATGTCCGCTGAACCGTTGCTGGAGAAGGCTCTGGAGAAAGCGGAGGTCCGCGACTACTTCAACAGCACGGGCTTTGAGCGCTGGAATCGCATCTACAGCGACAGCGACGAGGTCAATAAGGTGCAGCGGAACATCCGCATCGGCCACCAGAAAACCGTGGATCAGGTGCTGCTGTGGCTGCAGGAGGAGGGGAATCTGGCTGGGCGCAGCTTCCTCGATGCCGGCTGTGGCGTCGGCAGCCTCAGCCTTCCCCTGGCCCAGCTCGGTGCCGGCAGCATCGCCGCCAGCGACCTCTCCGAGGCGATGGTGAACGAGGCGGGCCGCCGGGCCGCAGCGGCTGATCTCGGCCCAGAGCGCATCCAATTCAGCGCCTCCGATCTCGAAAGCCTCAGCGGCCGCTACGACACGGTGATCTGCCTGGATGTGTTCATCCACTACCCCCAGGAGCCCGCCGAGCAGATGGTGCGCCACCTGGCCTCGATGGCCGAGCGCCGGCTGCTGGTCAGCTTCGCCCCCTACACCCCCTTGCTGGCCGCGCTGAAATCGATCGGTCAGCTCTTCCCCGGCCCCAGCAAGACCACCCGCGCCTACACCCTGCGCGAAGACGGCATCGTGGCGGCAGCGGCAACGGCAGGATTCCAGCCCTTACGCCGCAGCCTCAACACGGCCCCGTTTTACTTCTCGCGGCTGATCGAATTTGGCCGGAGCTGAGCAGGGCCGCCGGCAAGGGCGCCTCCAGCGCCAGCTCCTCCCCCCCCGGCAGTAACAGACGCAAGCGGTGGGCCCGCAGGGTGTACCCACCTTCGCCGGGGAGGGCCTCATCGCGAGCCCCGCCGCCAGCTCGATACAGCGGATCGCCCAGCAAGGGCGCCCCGAGGCTGGCGGTGTGGATCCGGATCTGATGGGGCCGTCCGGTCACGATCGCCACCTCCACCAGATCAGCCTCAGGGCGGCTCTCGATCAGGGTCAGCTGGCTGAGGGCCGTCAGGGCTCCGGGAGCCTCCGGCGGCACGGCGCACCAGACCTGGCCCAGCCGGGGATGGGGCACGCGCCCGATCGCGGCGTGGATCCAGCGGCTGAAACCGGGCTGCTGTGGCAGCACCCCGGGCCTGATCAGGGCGCGATAAAACTTGCGGCAAGAGGCCGGATCGCTCGTTCGCAGCTCGGCACTGAGCCAGGCCCGGGTGGCGGAGCGGCGCGCGCAGACCAGCAGCCCGGAGGTGAAGCGGCCGAGGCGGTGCACGGGCCTGGGAGCTGGCCCTGAACCCGAACCGCCAAAGCGGCGCTCCAGCAGGCGCAACAGCGTGTGCTCCAGGTACCCACCCGCCGGCAGCACCGGCAGCCCGCTGGGCTTGTCGATCACCAGCAAGTCGCCGTCATCGTGGATGACCTCCCAGTGATCCGGCACCGACGCTTCCAGCCAGGGGGGCCGCTGCCACTGCAGGCGGTCACCGCTGGATAGGGTGAAATCGCTGCGCAGGCGCTGGCCGTTGCACAAGACTTCGCCGGCCGCGAGACGCTGCGCCCAGACGCCCTGATCGGAATGGGCGTAGCGGCCGGCGTAGAACGCGCTGAGGCTGGAGCCGGCCTCAGCGGGCCCGATCCGGTCGCGGTAGGTCCAGCCGTTGTTGGCAGAAGCCGGCCGCCACTGCTCAGACAACCAGGCCGTTCTCCAGGGCGTAACGCACCAGTTCGGTGCGGCTGGTGGTGCTGGTTTTGATGAACAGCCGGCTCACGTACTTCTCGACGTTGCGGATGGAAGTTTCCAGCCGTCTGGCGATTTCCTTGTTCATCAGGCCCTCGGCCACCAGCTGCAGCACGCTTGCTTCGCGGGGAGTGAACTCATGGCGCACTGGAGCCGACGCCTTCTTGGCACCACCGAGCTGCAACAGGGAGCGGATCTCGGTGATCTGGCGAGCCATCTGGCCGATGTCGGCATCGGCGTAACGGGCGGCCTCCGCCAGCAAACGCTCCTGGCGCCGCACCACGTTGCGCACCCGGGCCACCAGCTCGTCGGGATCGAAAGGTTTGGGGATGTAATCGTCGACGCCGGCCTGGAAGCCCTCAATGCGATCGGCCGTCATGCCCTTGGCGGTGAGAAAGATCACCGGCGTACCGCCCAGCCGTTCATCGGAGCGCAGGCGCCGCAACAGCTCATAGCCGTCGCAGCGGGGCATCATCACGTCGCTGATCACCAGATCGGGCAGCAGCTCCTGGGCTGCCGCCCAGCCCTGGTCGCCATCGCTGGCGGTGGTGACATCAAAGCCCTCGTCCTCCAGGTAGGCCTGGACGGCGTTGCGCAGACCCGGTTCGTCGTCGACCAGCAGCAGCCGGGCTGGCGGCAGGGCCGCTTCAACGGGTGCCTCTGATGCCGTGCCCTCAGAAGAAGTGCCCTCTGACGCCGTTGTTGCCGCGTCCTGGGGAAGGGCGGGGATGTCTTGGCTCATGAACCCAGAAGCACATGTTGGGAATCTATCCAGTAGGGCTCAGGGGAAGCCCAGAGGCAGCACCGTCTCCCGCTCGACCCGATGGCCGCTGTAGCCGAGCTGGAGAGCCAACGGACGCAGGCCGGCGGGATCCTTGCCGGCCTGCTCGGGAAAACAGGTGGCCCACCAGACCAGATGGTCGATCCGGTTGACCGAGGAGATCGCCCCACCGGGGTTGAGTTCGCGCAGGATCAAAGAGCGGCCGTTATTGGTCACCCGCGTCGGCGCCGAGGGGGAGCAGCGGATCGTTTCGCTGCGCACCTTCACGTCGTCGGGGACTTCCTCCCAAACCTTGATCCGCCAGAGGTCTGGCTGTGATGGATCCGGCGTGATCCCGAACACCCCCAGCGCCTCGGGACCACCGCGGATGGTGCGCTCCATCAGCAACGCCATGCCCGCAGGACGGTTCTGGGCCGGGATGCCGACCCTGGTGCCCTGGGCGACGGCAGGAACCAGCGCGGCCCCCAGGCCCAGCAGGGCCGTGATCACGCCAACGGGCCACAGTTGGCTCAGCGACGGCCGGCTGCGATTGATCCTGTTCCCTGCCATCGGATGGCTCCACCAAGGCAGACGTGTTGTCAGCATGGAACGGTTCGTCTCTGTTGAAAAGGCCGGATGGCACGCCGGGGCGCTCCAGCGGACGGTTCGCTCCAGGGTGCACCGCCCCCCTATCTCGATCACCAGGCCACCACGCCCTGTGATCCTGCCGTGGTCGCGGCGATGGCGCCCTACTGGAGTGAGACCTTCGCCAACCCGGCCAGCCGCCTGCACCGGCCAGGGCTGGCGGCGGCGGCGGCGGTGGAGCGGGCCCGCCAGCAGCTGGGGTTCCTGTTGGGGGTGGGGCCTGAGCAGGTGGTGTTCACCAGCGGCGCCACCGAAGCGAACAACCTGGCCCTCAAGGGCTTGGCCGAGGCGCGGCTGAGCCGGGGCCGCCACCTGGTCTGCCTGGCCAGCGAGCACCGGGCCGTGCTCGATCCGCTGCGCTACCTGGCCGGCCACGGCTTTTCACTCACCGTGCTGCCCGTAGGGGCCGATGGCCTGGTGGACCTGGAGCAGCTGGAGGCCGCCCTGCGGCCCGACACTGTGCTGGTCAGCGTGATGGCCGCCAACAACGAGATCGGGGTGCTTCAGCCCCTGGCCTCGATCGCTGCGCTCTGTCGCCGGCGGGACATCGCCTTTCACTGTGACGGCGCCCAGGCCTTCGGCCAGATCCCCCTGCAGCCGGCGGAGCTGGGCATCGATCTGCTCAGCCTCAGCGGCCACAAGATCTACGGGCCCAAGGGGATCGGCGCCCTGGTGATCGATCCAGCCCTGAACCTGGCCCCCCAACAGCATGGCGGCGGCCAGGAAGGGGGCCTGCGCGGCGGCACCCTGCCCGTTCCCCTGATCGTGGGGCTGGCGGTGGCCGCGGAGCTGGCTATGGCCGACCGCGAGAGCCGCCGGGTGCGGCTCGGCGGCCTGCGCGACCGGCTGCTGGCCAGGCTGCTGGCCCTTGGCGGGGTGCGGCTCAACGGCAGCCTGGAGGCGCGCCTGGCCCACAACCTCAACCTCAGCTTTGACGGGGTGGATGGCAACCGCCTGCACAGCCTGCTGCGGCGGCGGCTGGCGGTGAGCGGCGGTTCGGCCTGCAGCAGCGGCAACCCCTCCCACGTGCTGGCCGCCCTGGGTCGCAGCCGGGCGGAGGCGGCGGCATCGATTCGCTTTGGCCTGGGGCGCAGCACCACGGCAGAGGAGATCGATTCGGCCGCCGCCGCTGTGATCGAGAGCGTGGAAACCTTGCGCCACAACCCGATGACAACCGGCCCATAAGCTGGTTTTAAGCTCGCCAACAGCTGATGCCGCTCGTCCAGGGAATCGACGGCCAGCCTCCGATTGAAGGCCGTCCGGCCGAAGCGGGAGAGCGAGCGGCAGCGCAGCCCCTGCAACAGCGCCGACTCCGTTTCCTTGGCGTCGCTCTGAATCGCCTGCTGGGCCTGCTCGGCACGGCCATGTTGTTGTCTGCGGCTGGCCGGAGTTTGGGGGTGGATGGCAGCCAGGCCACCACGGTTCAAGGGGTCGTGGCGCTCTGCGGTCTGGTGCTGCTGGTGGCCGCCATCCGGCGCAGCGGCCTGGGCCTGCTCGCGGCCGCTGAACGGCCAGCCGGGCGCAGCCGTCTGATCCAGGCCATCGGGCTGTTTCCCTTCCCGGCGATGGGCGCCTTCGTGATCTATCGCCTCGGCGTCACCGACATTGAGGCCTACCAACCGCTCGTGAGCGAGGGGAGCCTGGTGGAGTGGCTGAGTTTCCTGCTCTTCCTGGCGGCAGGCGTGATCGGCCTGCTCAGTGCCAGGGCGGAATGGCGCTCCGGCCAGGCTCTGCTGGCGGGCGTGTTCCTCGGATTCGCCCTGCTCTGCCTGTTCGTGGGCCTGGAGGAAATGAGCTGGGGTCAGACGATCTTCAACTGGGACACCCCGGAGCTGTTCAACGAGGTCAATGCCCAGAAAGAGACGAACCTGCACAACCATGTGGGGTTCAAGGACAAGCTCTGGGCCAGCACTGCGGCGGCCTTCCTGGTGATCACCCTGCTGATACCGCTGCGCTGGCTGCTGCAACGGCAGGGCTGGCTGCGCTCCTGGTCGGCCGTGGATGCGGCCTTACCGGTGGGCTGTCTGATCGGCTACTTCCTGCTCGCCACGGCCATTTACATCCCGGTGGCGCTGGAGAAGGGAGGCCTCGACGTGCCGGTTCTGGTCACCCGCGACCAGGAAGTGGCGGAGCTGCTCTTCGCCTTGGGAGTGTTGCTGCACGCCTGCAGAAACTACCTGCACTGGGCCGCTCCGATCCGCAGCAAAACCAGGCTCAGCCCGGCAGCAGCACAGCGCTGAGCAGCACGAAACCAACCACCCCCAGTACCGCCAGCAGGGCCTGGGCCACCCGGCTGACCAGCATGCCGGCGACCACCGCCAGGCCCACCAGCAAGGAGCGGCGCAGGCGCAGCAGTCCGAGGGGCCCCAAGGCGCTGGGCGCGCTGATCAGCTCCCCCAGCGAGGCTCCCGCCAGCGGCCCCACCAGGGCTCCCAGCAGCGGGCCGCCCACAGGCAGGGCCGGCAGCAGGCCGAACAACCCCACCACCAGGCCCAGGGCCGCACCGATGTAGGCCCAGCGGGTGGCCTGCAGGCGCGCCGCCCCCAGCACCACCCCGAGGGCATCGGCCCCCCAGCCCAGCAGCAGGATCAAGCTGGCGAAGCCGATCTCTGGCCAGGCGGTGGCCCAACCCACACCCCAGACCCAGAGCCCGGCCCCGAGCGGCAGAAAGATCAATCCGGGCAGAACCGGCAGCAGGGTGCCGGGGATCGCCAGCAGCTGGATCAGCAGCGCCGCCCACCAGAGCAGGTCGCTGCGCGAGAGCTCCGGCAGGGAAAGGTCGATCACGGCAAGCGTCGCGCCAGACGCAGCTTGGCCGATCGGCTGCGGGGATTGGCCTCCTGTTCGGCTGCGGAGGCCACCAGCGGCTTCCTGGTGATCCGCTCCAGGCGTCCATCGCCCAGGAAGGCCGTTTTGACGCGCCGGTCTTCGAGCGAGTGGAAGCTGATCACGGCCAGAACCCCTCCGGGTTGCAGCCAGTCGGGGGCGCGCAGCAGCCACTGATCTAGGGCGGCGAGTTCATCGTTGACGGCGATGCGCAGGGCCTGAAAGGTGCGGGTGGCTGGATGGAGGCGGCCGCGGCGGGCCTTGGGGGGATAGCAGCCGGCCACCAGATAGGCCAGAGCAGCGGTGCCCTGCGAAGAGCCGCTCCAGGGCCGCTTCTCGACGATCCGCCGGGCGATCCGCCGGGAAAGGCGCTCCTCGCCGTAGGCATAGATCAGATCGGCCAGCTCGGTTTCGCTGAGACGATCAATCAGCTCGGCGGCCGTTTCCCCGCTCTGGGGATCCATGCGCATGTCGAGGGGGCCATCGGCGCGGAAGCTGAACCCCCGTTGGGCTTGATCCAGCTGCGGACTGCTCACGCCCAGGTCGGCCAGCACGCCCCGCACCGGCCAGGGCGGTGTGAACGCCGCGAAATTGGAGGCCACCAGCCGCTGCCGATCGCCGAAGGGGGCCAGCCGATCGGCAGCGGCAGCCAGGGCGGCGGGGTCGCGGTCGAGGCCGATCAGGCCCAGGGCGGGGTGGGCCTCCAACAGCAGGGCGCTGTGGCCGCCGCCGCCAACGGTGGCATCGATCAGCCAGTCGGCAGGGGGGGGCGCAGGGACAGGCCCAGCGGCGCAGACCTCGGCAAAAGCCGCGATCAACGCTTCGGCCAGAACTGGAACGTGATCAAACGACTGAACCATGGGTTCCTTCCTAAGATCCCGGCATTCGCCAGCAGTTCTGGGACCCCATGACGCAGCTCGAAACCCGCACCGAGCCGATGGTGGTCAACTTCGGCCCCCATCACCCCTCGATGCACGGAGTGTTGCGGCTTGTGGTGACCCTCGATGGCGAAGACGTGGTGGACTGCGAGCCGGTGATCGGCTATCTGCACCGCGGCATGGAGAAGATCGCCGAAAACCGCACGAACGTGATGTTCGTGCCCTATGTGAGCCGCTGGGACTATGCCGCCGGCATGTTCAACGAGGCGATCACGGTGAACGCCCCTGAGCGGCTGGCGGACATCACGGTGCCGAAGCGGGCCAGCCACATCCGGGTGTTGATGCTGGAGCTCAACCGGATCGCCAACCACCTGCTCTGGCTTGGTCCATTCCTGGCGGATGTGGGCGCCCAGACCCCCTTCTTTTACATCTTCCGCGAGCGGGAGATGATCTATGACCTCTGGGAAGCAGCCACAGGCCAGCGGCTGATCAACAACAACTATTTCCGCATCGGTGGCGTGGCGGCCGATCTCCCCTACGGCTGGTTGGAGAAATGCCTCGATTTTTGCGACTACTTCGGGCCAAAAATCGATGAATACGAGAAGCTGATCACCAACAATCCGATCTTCAAACGCCGCATTGAGGGTCTGGGGGTGATCAGCCGTGAGATGGCGATCAACTGGAGCCTTTCCGGGCCGATGCTGCGCGCCTCTGGAGTGCCTTGGGATCTGCGCAAGGTGGATCACTACGAGTGCTACGACGATTTCGAGTGGGACGTGGCTACCGCCAGCGAAGGCGACTGCTACGCCCGCTATCGGGTGCGGATCGAGGAAATGCGCCAGTCGCTGAGGATCCTCAAGCAGGCCGCCAAGGCCATCCCCGGCGGTCCTACCGAGAATCTCGAAGCCAAGCGGATGATGGAAGGCAAGGGCGGCGATTCCTCTGGCTTCGATTACCAGTACATCGCCAAGAAAGTGGCTCCAACCTTCAAGATTCCAGGCGGTGAACTCTACGCGCGGCTGGAATCCGGAAAAGGAGAACTGGGCGTGTTCATCATGGGCAATGATGATGTCACTCCCTGGCGTTGGAAGATCCGGGCGGCCGATTTCAACAACCTCCAGATCCTCCCCCACATCCTGACCGGAGCCAAGGTCGCCGACATCATGGCGATCCTCGGTTCGATCGATGTGATCATGGGCTCCGTCGACCGCTAACGGCTGTGTCCCAGACGGTTGGGCCTCTGAAATCAGCTCGTCGCCGTCGTTCAGCGTTCCTGAACCGATTGCGGGCCTCGGGCTATTGGGTCCCGGCTCTGCTGACCGGCTACCTGGCGCTCAAGGGCCTGCACCCGGATCTGCCTGGCTTGGCCTGTCCCTTCCGCGCCCTGACAGGCATTCCATGCCCCACCTGCTATCTGACCCGATCCATCAGCGCCAGCCTGGTCGCTGACTTCGGAGAATCCCTGGCGCTGCATGCCCTCGGCCCGCTCGCCGCGGCAGGACTGATTCTTTGGTCGCTGCAGGCGATCCGCCAACGGGAACTGTGGCCTAGGGGGATCTCATCTCCCCGGCTGGTGGCTGCCGCAGCCCTGCTGGCCGGCTACTGGGCGTTCCGCATCGGCATGACCTACGGCGCCGGAATCAATCTGTTTCCGGCGTTCTGAACCTGGGGATCAACGCACCAGACCCTTGTAATAAACAGCGTTTTGAAGATAGAAGCTGGAAACAGGAACAGCCACCAGGGCGCCAAGGCCGCAGGTACACAGGGAGACCACAACGGTGACCGCCCAGACGATCACCTGCAGCCCCACGAACGAAAGGCCATCGGGAGATTTATAAACGGCCTGAAACGAAGAGGTGAAGGCTTCGATCACCGTGGCATCGCCGTTAAAGATCTTGTTGACATACACAGGGGCAACCAGTGCCACGGCAATGCCTGGAAGGACACAAAGCAGCAGCCCAATTGCCGAGGTCAGCGCAAAAAGAAGGCCTGCCAGAAAATAGCGTTTAGGACGTTCAAGCAGCGTTTTAAAAGCCTGCCTTGGCGCGATCGTCTCACCCGTTGAATAATGCAGCGCCGGCACCGCAACCAATAACACACCAACCAGACTGGAGAGTATCGAGAACGGCAGCTGCCCGACCTGGCCCAACACCAGACCAATCGATGCGGCAGTGTCCACCTCCGGCCCGCCAGCAACTGCAAGACCAAGCAGGCTGAACAGGAAGTAAACGAATACGCCAACAGCGGAGATGGCAATCGTGGCCACCCAGATCAGCAGGATGGTTGGGACATGGGGGATGAAGGCTGTCCACGCCTTGTTGATCGTGGGAGCCTCGTAGGCAATTGGATCAGCCAAAGATCGATAGACGCACGACTGCAAACCTACTGGAGGCTCCTGTGCGCAGCAACGGCGAAGCTGAAGGCAAGAGGGCGGAGTCAGGCTCGATTAGATTTCCACTCTCCAGCGGCTCAACACAGCGGCTCAACACCTGCGATCGAACAGCCTTTGACCAGCCCCGCACCCTGGCTTTCCCAGCAGCGCACCGTTCGCTTCGGCGACACCGATGCCGCCGGCGTCATGCACTTCCATCAGCTGTTGCGCTGGTGCCACGAGGCCTACGAGCAAAGCCTGGAACAATTCGGCATCCAGGCCACCGCCCTGTTTCCCAGCCCGAATGGAGGCGTGGCCGTGGCCCTGCCGATCATTCACTGCAGCGCCGATTTCCTCAGGCCCCTGGCCTGCGGTGACAAGCTTTCGGTTCAGCTCACGCCCCTGCCGCTTGACTCCGGCCGCTTTGAGGTCGCCTATGTCTTCCGCCGCAGCACCGATGACAGCCAGGAAGTGGCCCGCGGCCTCACACGCCATCTGGCGATCGACACCTCCAGCCGGCGCCGCTGCCTGCTGCCGCCAGCCATCGATCAATGGCTGCAAGGCTCCACGGCCAAGGCCCAAGCCGAAGTCAAGATGGCCTAGGGCCTTCGCCCCAACACGGCCTCGCGCACGGATTTGAGGATGTCCCAGGCTCTTTGCTTACTGGCGCACCCATCCCAGCTTGAGGCCCTGCTGGCCTGGATGGATCAGTACAAGCCAGCGATCACCGCCTTTGCGCTGCTCACAACACCGGAGCTGGCCCAGGCCTTTCGCCAGGATCCAAGAACCGCCTCTCTCAAGACCACAGAGCTAAGGCCCCTGAAGACCGGCGGTGATATCGAGCTGGCCGGCAAGGTGCTGGCCGCCGAAGTGGCCGCCATCATCTTCTTTCCTGAGATTGGGGGCACGGTGCAGTTGGCCTCGGAGCTGCCGCTGTTGATCCGGGCCTGTGCCATCGAGAACACACCGCTGGCTCTCAATGAAGCCACCGCCGATCTGGCGATGCACGGGCTGGCGCACAGCCGCGTGGCCTATCTGATCTTCAACCCCGTGGCCGGGCAGGGAGATCCCAATCAGGAACTCGCCCAGATCCGCTATCTCCTGGAGCCGCAGATTCTGCTGAATGTGGTGATGACCAAGATCGATGTCGATCCCACCGACCAGGCCAGCGCCATCGTCGCCAGAATCGCAGCCCAACCCGAGAGTGATCCGGGCAGCACGATGATCATCGCCTCGGGTGGAGATGGCACCGTGTCTGCGGTGGCGGGCGCGGTGATCGGCACCGGGATCCCCCTGGGGATCATCCCGCGGGGCACCGCCAATGCCTTTGCGGCTGGCCTTGGCATTCCCTTCGATCTTCGCGGAGCCTGCCGGACGATCCTGGCGGGGAACACCCATGTGATCGATGCGGCCCGCTGCAATGCCAAGCCGATGATTCTGCTGGCCGGACTGGGTTTTGAAGCCGGGATGGTGAGCCGGGCGACCCGGGAGCTCAAGAACCTGCTGGGCACCCTGGCCTATCTGCTGGCGGGTGCCCAGCAGCTGGCCAATCAGGCCACCTTTAAAGCCAGCCTGACAATCGATGGCGAACTGATTGAACTTGAATCCGCCGCAATCACAGTGGCGAATGTGGCACCATCGAGTTCTGTTCTGGCCCAGGGATTCGGCCGGGTCATCCCCGACGACGGCCTGCTGGAGGTCACCATCGCCACACCAGCGAACCCTCTGCAGAGCCTCAATGCCCTGGCCTCGCTGGCGGCTTCAGCCGTGGTGCAGACGCCGACAGATCGCGAGGATCTGCTCTGCTTCCGGGCCCGCACAATCACGATCGAAACCGATCCGGCCCAGCTCCTTGTGATCGATGGCGAAATCGTCGAGGCCAACCCGATCACCTTTGAATGTCTGCCCGGCAGTCTCACGATTTACGCCCCCTTGCCCTCGCCTTAGCCGCTGATGCAGCTGATTCAAGAACCGACGATTCCCGTCAAGATGCACGCCATGCAGCAACGGGTGTGCTGGCAGGATCCGGCAATCACCAGTCGGCAGATCGATCAGACGCAACTGGCCTTCAGCTCCGAACTCGGACCAGAGGATCCATTCAGTTTTCTGGTGCTGGGCGACAGCGGTACCGGGAGTGGCACTGGGCGCCATCGCCGGCGCAGGCCCCAGTGCCAGGTGGCCAAGCTATTGATGGAGCAGGGCAACGGTGCCAGTTTCGTGCTGCACACCGGAGATCTGGTCTATCAGGTGGGCTCCAGTGAGCAATACCGCCGAAATTTCATTCGTCCCTACCGGGATTGGTTGGTGGGCGGTGATCAACCGAAGAGAATCGCCTATGACCAGATGACCTTCAAGCTGCCTTTCTTTCCCGTTCTCGGTAATCACGACTATTACGATCTGCCCCTGCTGCTCGGACTGCTCTCTGGGATCACCGGCCCGCTGCAATGGCTGTTGCGCTCTTTGATCAACCTGGATGTGGGCTGGCATGGCTCCCACCGCGGGGATGCCTTCGCCCGCGCCTTTCTCGATTACCTCAAGGGCCGTCCCAAACACTCGCTGGGCGACCATCTCGACCAGCACTACACCAGCAGGGTGGATGACAGGCGCTGCCTCACCTACCGGCCCGGCAACTTCACGCGGCTGCCGAATCGTTACTACAGCTTCCGCCATGCCGGCATTGATGTCTTCGCGCTCGACTCCAACACTTTCAACCAACCCTTGCCGGGACAGGGCTCCGGTAAGGGGGGCCAAAAGCGGCAGGATTGGCTGGCCGAACGGGCTGAACTCCACCAGCAGAAGGCCGAACGACTCAAGGCCATCGGCCTGGAATTGCTGCCTTCGTTGCAGAACACGGAACCGGGCGATCGCGCTGATGATCTCGCTGGTGAGATCGAGGCGATCGACGAACAACTCCTCGATATCGAGAAGCGCCTGAACAGCGGGGATGGCGCCGACAGTGTCGATCAGGAGCAACTTGACTGGCTCCGGGATCGGTTGGTGGCCTCCTGGCGCAACCCGGCCGTGCGCGGGCGCGTCCTGGTGCTTCACCATCCGCCGTATGTGACCGAGGCGACCAAGTGGTTCCAGGGGCAGACCCTGGCCGTACGCCATCAACTCCGCCGGGTGCTCGATCAGGTGGCCGCGGAACTGGAGGAAGCACAGGTTCAGCAAGGGCAGAAGCAACCCCTGCTGGATCTGGTGCTGAGCGGCCACGCCCACTGCCTGGAGCTGCTGCGCAGCGGCGACACCGGCCATGGCGACGCCCACATTCCCTGGCTGATCTGTGGGGGCAGCGGCTACAGCCTGCGCCGTCAGCGGCCCGAAGGAGCGGACCTGCAGGAGCGGATCGAAGCGGCTGACTGCACGGTGGCGTACTCGCAGCTGTTCATCGGCCGCAGTGGCAAGGGCAGCAGCCTGCGGCGCCCCTATTCGGCTGTGCGGCTGGAGGTCTCAGCCGGCCGCCCCCCCCGATTCACGCTTCGACCGTTGGTGGCCGAACGCCGGCAGCATCGCTGGGAGAGCCCTGAACTGGAGCCCATCACGTTCTGACGACAGAGAAGCCGCTGCCTACAGTTCGCTGGTGTTTGATTCAAGCCTCCGGTGAGCCTGACGGTTGCCCTGCTCACCGTTTCCGATCGGCGCAGCGCCGACCCCGCCAGCGGCGATCCCTCCGGCGATCTGCTGAGCGATCGGCTGAAAGCCGCCGGTCACCGGCTGGTGGATCGCGCCCTGCTTCCCGATAACCGCTATGCCATCCGTGCCGCGATCAGCGGCTGGATTGCCGATCCGGCCGTGCAGGTGGTGATCAGCAGTGGTGGAACCGGCCTCACCGGCCGCGACGGCAGCCCTGAGGCCGTCGCACCTCTGCTCGACAAAACAATCGAGGGCTTCGGGGAGCTGTTCCGGGTGCTCTCCTTTGAGACGATCGGTACCAGCAGCCTGCAGAGCCGCTGCCTGGCCGGCGTGGCCAACGGCACCGTGATCTTCGTGTTGCCGGGATCACCCGATGCGGTGACAACAGCCTGGGACCGGCTGATCAGCGCCCAACTCGATGGCGGCACCCGCCCCTGCAATTTGGTGCAACTGCTGCCACGGCTGCTGGAAGACCCTGAGCAAGCTGAATTGGCTCCCTAGGAGCCTTGTAGATGCTCAGCAATGAAGAAGCCCCAAGCGATACGAAAACATGCAGACTTTAATTCAGTGGGTCAGCTCTTTATTGGCCGATCCCCTCGTCTCGAAGCTATTCATTGCTGTGGCCGGACTTCTGGTCATCAGCCTATTGATTCGCTCATTTCAATATTCACTAACACGTTATCTCAAAGATTCTGATAGCCGCTACTACGGGCGCAAACTCATTACTTTTTCTGGATATCTTGCGGGCTTTGTCTTCATTACGATCGTCTTCAAGGATCGGCTGGGTGGCTTGACCGTTGCCATTGGTGTTGCGAGCGCAGGCATTACCTTTTCCTTGCAGGAAGTGATTGCCAGCGTGGCAGGCTGGATTGCGATTTCAGCTGGTGGCTTTTACAACCCGGGGGATCGGGTCCAGATAGGAGGCAGTAAAGGGGATGTCATTGATATCGGCATACTTCGAACAACGTTGATGGAACTGGGCGAGTGGGTGGAATCTGACCTTTACACGGGAAGGATTGTCCGCATCGCCAACAGCTTTGTGTTCAAGGCGCCAGTCTTCAATTACTCGGGCGACTTTCCCTATTTATGGGACGAGATCAAAATCCCTGTGAAGTACGGAAGCGATCATCGCTTGGCACGATCCATCCTTGAACAAGTGATTGCAGAGATGATTCCAACCAATACAACAGCGAATGTCAAAGCCGCCTGGCAAGTGATGTTCAGGAAGTATTTAATTGAAGATGCCAGAATTGACCCCGTCGTCAGCCTCGTTCTCACTGACAACTGGATAGAATTCACCATTCGCTACGTGGTTGACTACAAAACCCGACGCCTGATCAAGGATCAGCTGTTCACGCGAATTCTCGATGAGTTTGCAAGGACAGAACAACGCGTCAACATTGCATCCACCACGATTCAGTTAACCGAAGCCCCCACGCTTAACGTGAAATTAGACAACAATCGGCCAGAGAACAATCGGCTATGAATACAGAGCTGCTTGGAAAAGAGTAGTGGCTACACGCCTACTCACGCTCGGCACTGGTTGCTGGAGCGACTTCAAGGACGGTAATCGGCTTGCCCTCCACCCCCGCATAGACCATCACGATCTCGGCGGTTTCCGTGCCGTTATTGGTGCCGTAGTGGGGCTGGTTCACCATCTCGATTATTCCATCGCCCGCCTTGAGTTGTTTGGAGGGGCCCGCCTCACTGATCACCAGCAGCTGGCCGCGGATCAGCATGCCGGCGTTGATCACCGGGTGGATGTGCATCGGCAGCTTCACCCCCGGGGGAATCGTGATGTGCAGCACGGTGAGCTCCGGCTCACCTCTGGGATAGGCGGGCAGGCGCGTGCCGTTCCACGCCTGGCCGGATCGGACCAGCGTTTGCACCTGGACCCCAGCGGGCTCGCCATCCGCCACTGCCTTCAGGCTTGTCAGCAGAAGACTGCCACCAAGCAGCAGCAGGGCCAACAAGTGCTTCTGGTGCTTCTGGAAAAACGGTTTTGTCTGAAGCATCGTCTGTCAACTCTCGGGCTAGCAGCAGAAGTTAGCCGACGAAACGGAAAGAGACAGGCACTGCTGCATCAGTTTTAATGCGGAGCGAAGAAGCCATTAGCGCCTCAAGACAGTGGACCGCAATCTGGTTGCTGGCATGGTCGGAATCTACGTTCATGTTAGATAGCGGCAGCTCCAGCACTGGTGAAACTTTCTTCCTTAACGACAACATCCATGTATTTCCAGCAAGCTATTTTATAAGCCGCTCTTTAAGCGCTAGCAAAAGCATCGACCACCTGAATATTAAGCCGAATTTCAACCGCTCAGCCCTAAGATCGCAAACTCCAATCAGCGCGCTGGCCGCCGCACGCCGAAGGCTTCAACATGGGCTCACGAGATCAACACACAAAATGGTAAGATGTAAGGCTGAGCTCATGAATGAGATTTCAAGCGATCGCAATGTGCTATTTTATTATCAAATATTGTAAAGTGTAAGCCTTAAGCCACAGTCACCAAGGCTGGAGAACTAAAAGTTCCAGTCATTTTTGAGTTAACCAAAAAGCAAGTCTTAGGCAACTGGATGACTGTTAGCGTTATTACTCCAACCAGGCTATTGCCAGATCGGCTGAGCATGTTGGTGGAATTAAATCAAAGCCTACAAAACAATGATTGTGTGGTTGAACACGTTATTGTCGTTGATGGCCAAAGCGGTGAAGCCCTGCCAAGCGAGATCCGCAAGACATCCACAGTCATCAAGACAGAGCGACCGATTGGCCAGGCCGCAGCACGCAATTTAGGCCTGGCGATTGCCCGAGGCGGTTGGATCACAAGTGCCGATGACGATGATTGGCTCTATCCACACTCCATTGACAAAAGACTAGCCGCGTTAAAAGGGCAACATGGTGCTCTTTGGTCAGCCGGATATTGCACAGATGATTGCAAGATTGATCCAGCAATCGTGCCAGCAGGGCCCAGCTCTCCTGGAGACATCTGGCGTAGTTGGCCAACACCAAAAGCCAGTATTCCACTAGGGCCGACAACCTTGTTGGTGGATGCCAATCTTCTGAAAAAAGCTGGCGGATGGATGGGCCTGCCCCAAGGCGAAGACATTGGCATGATGATTGCCGTAACCTGTATGGCGCCAGGCATTGTGATTAAAGACTATGTCTATCATATTCGCTTGCATGAGGGGCAGATGACAAAGACAAAATGGTTTGACGATTTAGAACTCCTGTCAAGGCGATGCGCCTGGGAGCGGGGTGAACAGATTATTTCGCATACGCCGATCGGCAGCCATCCATGGAGTGGCGCAACCGCTCCTAACTACAGCTCAGCAAGAAAGGGCAATCAGGCAACAACAGCCAAGCTCCTTTCCGTATAAACAAATTACATAACTACTAAAAACCGCAGCAAAAGCCCACAAAAAATTATATCGCAAAGCGGTCTATTTTCTTGTATTTTTAAAGAAGTAAGGTGCCATCAACGCTTGTGTTCTGTTTGTTCCACTTGTTCTGTCACTGCCCTGGTGGCTCGCAGGCCCCGCCACTCGGCATACTTTCTCCATGACCTCCTCCGGCACCAGCGTCGCCTCCGGCGGCAGCCCAATCACCACCCAGCTGGGTCAGCAGGGCCTGGGGCAGCAGCCCTGGTGGGTGGAGCAGTGGATGGAGCTGATCAACTCCTACCGCTACAAGAAACGGCTGGAGCGCGCCTGGACCTACGCCCGCTCCGGCAACGTGCTTTCGATCCGCTTTGAGGGGCGCCGGGTCCATGCCCGGGTGCAGGGCACCGAAGCTGAGCCCTACAAGGTGAAGCTCTGGCTCGACACCCTCTCCGACGAAGACTGGGGCTACGTGCTCGAAGCGCTCGGCCAGAAGGCCCGCTGGTCGGCCCAGTTGCTGGCTGGCGTGATGCCCCAGGACATCGAGCGGGCCTTTGCCGCCAGCGGCAAGCGCCTGTTCCCCTTCAAACTGCAAGAGGTGCGCTGCGAGTGCAGCTGCCCGGACAAGGCCGCCCCCTGCAAACACGTCAGCGCCGTCTACTTCCTGATGGGCGACCGCTTCAGCGAAGACCCCTTCGTGCTCTTCCAGATGCGGGGGCGCAGCCGCAGCCAGCTGCTCGCCGATCTGGCTGTGCAGCGCCGCAAATTGCTGGTGTCCAGGGCCGCCAGCGCCAAAGCCGCCGCCAAAACTGCTGCCAAAGCAGAGGCCAAAGCAGAAGCCAAGGGGCGCTCCAAAGCTGGAGGCAAGGGCCAGGCCCCAGCCCCGGTGCCCGCTGAGCCGCTCGCCGCCCAGGCGCCGCACCCGGTTCATGCCGCCATCACCGACCCGAGCCTGTGGTGGTCGTACGCCGCTGCCCTCGATCCGGATCTGGTCGTGATCACCCAGGCGATGGAAGGCGAAACGGGCCTGGATGAGGCGGGCGAACTACCGCTCGCCGCCGAACCCCTCTTCCCAGAAGCCAACCGCCTTTTCCTGGAGCAGCTCAAGGCCCAGGGCAACCGGCTCGGCAAGGCGGCCATGGCCCAGGCGATGGGCAGTGGCCCTGATCCCGGTTGATACCGGTTGATGCCCGTTTGTTCCTCACGCCTGAGCCGCTGCCGGCGGAGTCCCCCTGGCTCAGCCCTGCCGCCCTGGAGTTCGCCGAGGCCTTGCTCGCCGCGTTCCACAGCGGTTTCGGCCGGCCCCTGATCGCCAGCCAGGCCAGCCACTCCCGTGGCCGCGCCCAGGACCTGTTCGCCGCCTCTGCCGTGGTGCTCGCCCATGGCGGCGGCGACGATCCCCGGCTGATCTATGCCAACGCCGCGGCGCTTGGCCTCTGGCGCCGGCCCTGGAGCGCCATGGTCGGGATGCCGTCGCGGCTCACCGCCGAAGCCTCCGAGCGCCCAGGGCGCGCCGAGCTGCTGGCCACGGCACGGCGGCAGGAAGCCATCAGCGGCTACAGCGGCATTCGCATCGACAGCCAGGGCCGCCGCTTCCGCATCGAGTCAGCCCGGCTCTGGACCGTGCGCAACGCCAGCGGTGCGGCCTGCGCCCAGGCGGCCTGCTTTTCCCGATGGTGGTGGCTCTGAGTGAACGCGGCCTGCCTGCTGGTGATTGGCAAGGCGTTCGGTTCTCCGTTCTGGCGTGGAGGGTAGACCGACCGAGGCGTAGACACCGTACCGAATGGATCGGTTTTCGCCGGCTTGGTTGGCATCAAAAGGCGCCACATTGGCTTGGCGGGTGATCCATAACCCACCCGAATTCATCAATCCGTAGAGGACATCACCATGCTGACCCTGCGCCATTCCCCCTTCGAACTGTTGGAGCGCCTGGAGCAACAGGTGCGCCAGACCGATCTCGTTCCTGCCGCCGAAGTGCAGGAAAGCCAGACCTCCTACACGGTGGTCTTGGAACTCCCCGGCGTCGATCGCGGATCGATCGATGTTCAAGCCAGCGACCGCTCCCTGGTGATCAGCGCCAAGCGCGAATCCCAGACTCCTGCCACGGACAGTGGCGACGCTCAGCAGGCCCAGAGCAACGAAGCCAAGCAGGCGACTCCCCTGCACAGCGAGTTCAACTACGGCCTCTTGAAGCGCAGCTTCCAGTTCCCCGTTCCGCTTGAGCGCACCGGCCTCCAGGCCCGTTACCGCGACGGCCTGCTCACCGTCACCGCCCCCAAAGCCCAGACCCACACTCCCGTGACCGTACGGGTAGAGGACTGACGGGGCTGGAGCCTGCCTGCGCAGGCAGGCTCAGCGCTTGATCTTCAGGCTGTCGAGATAGGCCTGGGGATTCTCCGGATCAAAGACGATGCCGTCAAAGAAGGTTTCCTTGCCCCGCGAGGAACCGCTGGGAATGTCGGCAGCGGGAACGCCCACCTCAATGGCCGCTTGACGCCAGAGATCTTCGCGGACCACCTTGTCAACAAGGGCCTTCGCCTGGGCGATGGTATCGAGCTGTCCGGGGTGGAACTTCCAGCGGATCGATTCCACCAGGAACCAGAGATTGAGGCTCTTGTAGGGGTAGGAAATCACACCGCGATCGCTGTTCCAGTAGAGCGGACCAAGCTTGGGATCGTTGGAGGTCTTCAGGTCGGCACCGAGCTTGTACTGGGCCTTGAGGGCCGGCTCAAGCACGGAAACCGGCGTGTTGAAGTAGGCCCGGGAGCTGAGCATCTGGGCGAGCGCCATCTTGTTCTCGGGCTTGTCGGCCCACTGCTGCGCCTCGATCAGTCCCTTGAGCAGGGCGATGGTGGCCTGCGGGTGCTTGTCGACCCAGTCAGCGCGCACAGCCAGGAATTCCTCCGGGTGAACGGGCCAGATCTCGGCGGTGAGCGCGGCGATGTAGCCGATATTGTCGGCCACGATCCGGAACGGCCAGGGATCACCGGTGCTGAAGGCTTCCATCGAGCCGTTGCGCATCCCCTGCAGCGTTTCAGTGGAGGGCACCGTCAGCAGCTCGATGTCCTTGTCGGGGTCGATGCCGCCTGCACCAAGCCAGTAGCGAATCCAGAGATCCTGATTGGCATTGGCAAAGGTGTGGGCAGCCCGGAACTTGCGCCCATCGGTCTTGGGGAAGCCAAGGATGATCGCAGCAGCAGGGGTCAGGTTGACCCGCAGATTGGCCTCCTTCAAGGAGTTGGACACGGCAATTCCATTGCCCTGGCTGCTCAGCTGCGCCAGCACGTACATCGGCACCTTCTTGCCGTTGGTGATGAGGCCCTCAGTGATCAGGTGCGGCATCGGCAATTGCCACTGGCCGCCGTCAATGCCGCCACCGGCTGAGCCGATCACCACGTTTTCACTGGCGTCGGGCCAGCTGGCCTGCTTGGCCAAGGTCACCTCAAGGCCATGCTTGGCAAAGAAGCCTTGTTCCACACCGGCCACCAGGGCAGCGGCCTCCAGGATCGGGACATAGCCAAGCGTGATCGACCTGGTTTCGAGCTTGGCCGCGGCCGTCGAATTAGAGCTGGCTCCATCAGCAAGTCCGCCCCGATCAGGAGCGTTCCCACAGGCGTTGAGCACCAGGGTGCTCGCCAGGGTGGCGCTGAAAATGGAGAGAAATCTGCGGCGACGCGGCATGGTCAGGCTGACAAGAGAAAGAAGGGGAGAAAAATGGAAGCCAACAGAAAAACGACGCAATATCTCGCTCTTTGGCTGTGAAATTCTATAAACCTCGCGTCAGCGAGGTGGCCAGATCAGGATGCAGCCACGCCAGTCCAAGCGCCAAATCAAGCCCCGAATCAAGCGGGTTGGGGAAGGGATTGCTGGTCTCCATTCCTGCGGCCAGGGCTGCGGCTGCAGGACCCTAAGGCCGCTTGGGACGACGAAGCGAGAGAGTTGAATCATTGATTGTCTTTGTCATGCACGAGCGCGAATGGCAGCGATCAGCTCCGCCCATCCAGCCAATAAGGAAGGAAACGAGGCAGAAGCGATCCAGCCAAGCTCAACCCGGCCGAGCTAGAGGTGCCAGGGGTGCCCGTGGATTCCATGGGGAAGCAGCAGATCGACATCTCTCCTGGTCACGATCAGACCGCTGGCTTTGAAACGGCTCAAGGCTTTGGTCACGCTTACCCGGGTCATGCCGGTGAGATCAGCCAACATGCGATGGGTCAGGTTCATTTCCTGCAGCGATACCACGGTGCCCTGACTGCTGATCATGCCAAAGCGTGCTCCGATCCAGTGCAGCAGATGGATCAGCCTGGAATCAACAGGCCGGAGCCTGCCGATCTGGAGCAGGCTGATGGCCTGGGCCATCTGGTGATGAAGACAGGCGGACAGCTCCTCATTCGACGGGCTGACTTCCTCCACACTGACCCTTGTCAGGCAGACTCTTTCCATGGCTTGCCCCTTCGAATTCAGGGGAGCAATCAGATCACCGGGACCGGCCAATCCGATCGTCACAACATCGCCATCCAGCGTCCAGGTATTGGCGCGGATGTAGCCATCGACCAATCTCCAGCAGAGATGGGACGGCAGGATGCTGGCTGCATCCAGCGTGAGCTGAAGTTTTTCTACGGTCAGGCTGTTGATCATGAACCCAAGCAAAGGATGGAGTAATGAGAAAGAGGGAGTGAACCCCATCGGCAAGGGATCAACACGGCAAACATTTGTTTTGTTTTTCGTCTTTTTGCTGATGCCGAACCCTAGGGACTTGAGCGTGGACTTGGATCAATTCTGGCTAAAGGGTTCTTAATCCAGGCAATCAGCTGTCGTGATCGGATTGACGCACTGTTGCTCCTTTCCCTGTGGATTGATGAACCGGCGTAAATTATTGATTCCATTGATTTCGCCAGCAGCGTGAGCCCTGGGCTTGGACCTGATTTTTCTGCCCCTGGCTGGCTGGGCTGGGGTCGGCGGGTGAGCCTCGCCACCCGGCACGGCAAGGAGAAGGTGATCGCCAGGCCTTTCCGCAAGGGTCTGGGGGCGGAATTGGTGCTCGCCAGCGGCTTTGACACCGACAGCCTCGGCAGCTTCAGTGGCGAGCGGCCCCGGCTCAGCGATGCCGAAACCACCTGTCGCCTTAAGGCCGAAGCGGGAATGGCAGAAACCGGGCTGGATCTGGGCCTGGCCAGCGAAGGCAGCTTCGGGCCGCACCCGGCCCTGCCCTTTCTGCCCCTGGCGATGGAATGGATGGCCTGGGTGGACCGGGCCCAAGGCCTGGTGATCACCGAGCAGCTGGTCGGCTGTCGCACCAACTTCGACCATTGCACCGCCAGTCCCGGCGCGGATTTGGATCCGTGGCTGGACCGGATCGGCTTCCCCACCCACGCCGTGATTGTGCAACCCCATCGGGCTCGCGCGAAACCCTGCCTGAGCAAGGGCCTCGGCGCCGTGGCCGAACTGCGCGAGGCGATCGAGCAGGCCAGCCGTGCCTCCAGCGATGGGCTGGCCCTGCTGGAAACGGACATGCGCGCCCACCAAAATCCCACCCGGATGGCCTCGATCCGGGTGCTGGCCTTCAAGTTGGTGCGCCGGATCGCCAGTCCCTGCCCAACCTGCGGGGCCCCGGGCTGGGGAAGGGTCGACGTGCTGCTGGGGCTGCCCTGTGACTGGTGCGGCACGGCCACAGACCTGGTGCGCAGCGAGCGCTTCGGCTGCGTGAGTTGCTCAGCCAGTGAGGAGCGGCCGCGCGCCGATGGGCTCACCAAGGCCGATCCGCAGTTCTGCCCGCTCTGCAATCCCTGAACGGTTGACCCAGGATCCGTGGCCTCAGCGGCTGAGGCCAGTGACGGCGAAGAGCAGCACGAAGCCGCCAAGAACCAGCAGTCCCAGCCGCGCCACGGTGAGCAGAGCGGGGCCCAGCCGGCGGTCCGGCGGCACCTGGCGGCCCTGGATCACCTGCAGATTCATCCAGCCGAGCAGGGGGGTGGTCACGAACGACACCACCATCGCCAGCTGCACCAAGGTGCCCATCGAGCTGGCGGAGAAGAGCAGAATCCCGGCGGCAGCAAAGCCATGAAGCCCGATCCAGAGGCTGTGGTCGCTCTGGTTCTGAACGTCGCGGCCCCGGAATCCCCGCAGCAGCCGCAGCCCGGCCGAAGCCGAACGGGGATAGCCATCCAGGCAGGTGAGGGTGGTGCTGAACATCGTGGTGAAGGCCGCCAGGGCAATCAGGAGATAGGCCCACCCCCCCAGGCTGGCGGTATAGAGCTCGATCAGTTGCTGCGCAAAAACGGCACCGGCCGGCGAAAAGCTGCGGCCGGTGCCGTGCATCACCCAGGCCCCCAGGACCAGGAACAGCACCGCCATCAGCACAGTGGCGCCGTAGCCGATGTTGAAATCGGCCTCCAGCTCCGCTTGGCTGCCTTGATGGCCGGAATCCTCGCTGCGCGCAAAGATCCACAGCGATGACCAGGCCGCCAGATCAAGCGGACAGGGCATCCAGCCCATCAGGGCAATCAGGAACGGCAGGGCCGGCAGGGTCCAGGGGCTGGGGCTGAACATCGCGGCGATCGGAGCCCCGGAGACAGGCCCTTGAAGCAGGGCGGCCAGGGTGGCGGCGGTGGTGCTCAGCACCAGGATCGCCACCACCAGCTTGCTCAACCGATCCAGGCTGCGGTAGTGCCCCCAGAGCAACAGCAGTAGAGAGAGAACCAGCAGCAGCACGGCCAGGTTGGTGGCACTCAGCAACGCCCCGATCGAGGCCGGCAGCAAGCTGGTGGCCAGGCTGCCGCTCACCGCTGCCACCGCCACGATGTTGGCCACGCCGGTGGCGGCGGTGATCAGCAGGAACAGGGGCAGATACCACCGTCCCTGGCGTTGGTAACCCTCCAGCAGGCTCAGTCCGGTGGCGGCGGTGAATCGCGTGCCGACCAACAAAAAGGGGTACTTGATCAGGTTGATCAGCAGCACCAGCGCCAGCAACCCGAGGCCATAGCGGGCCCCCGCCTGGGTGGAGGCGACCAGGTGTGAACCACCGATCGCGGCGCCGGCCAACAAAATGCCGGGTCCAAGGCTCTGGCGCAGACCAGCCAGGCGGGGGCGCGTCGAAGCGGCGGTAGGGATCATGGCAGCCAAAGGCTGAGGTGGATGGCTTTTATTGGACAGATCTGGCCCCTGACATCGTTAACCTCGGGCGGGGAGGGACAGGGTTCAATTTGATTGTAGACCTCATTGGGAGTTTTGCCACCCAATGAGCTATGGGGTCTTACATGGCAGTACCTCCATAGGAATCGGGACAAGCTGATTTCAGCTTCCCAGCCATCGCTGTAGGCGCGCAGGTACATCTCCTCATATTTGACTGTCCTCCATAGTCTCTCCACCAGGATGTTGTCGTAGCAGCGCCCTCTACCAGACCAGCTGATCTTGATCTCCTCTGTCTTGAGCCTTGCCACGAAGTCACCGGAGGTGAACTGACACCCCTGATCGGAGTGGAAGATCTGTGGCTTTCGCCCAACGGTAAGAGCAATTTCCAAGGCCTCCAAGCAGAATTCCATGTCAAGGCTGTTGGAAAGTTTCCAGCTGAGAACATTCCGGGAGAACAGATCCACAACGGCCACCAGGTAGAGGAAGCCCTTCCGTAATGGGATATAGGTAATATCTGTTGCCCAAACCTGATCCACTTCCGTGACCTCCTTGAGGTCCACCAGGCAGGGAAAGCGCTCCGATGGGTCACCTGGCACCGTGGTGCGTGGCTTCTGGTAGATGGCCCGTAAACCCATGCACCGCATGAGGTTTCGGACACGGTCACGGCTGATCGGGATCCCTTCTCGGGCCAAATACTGAACCATCCGACGGCTTCCAGAGGTTGGATCCTCCAAATACAGCGCATCGATCCTGGCCATGATCCCCAGGGTGGATTCAGGCACAGGGATGGGCTTGTAGTACAGCGTGGATCTGGGCAGCCCCAGGAGCTCGCACTGACGGCTGATCGTGATTTCTCGTTGGTCGTGATCGACCAGCTTTCGCAATTCACGGGCATCAGAGCAGCTGTGACTTTTTTTTAAGCCACTCCAGTTCCATCTGGAGCTTGCCAATCTGCTGGAACAGTTCGCCTTCCTTGGCCTGGCTCTCGTCTTTGCCTTGAGTCTTTTTGCCCTTGGCGAAAAGCTCACTGGCTCCTTCCAGGAGCTGCTTCTTCCATTGGCTCACCTGGATCGGGTGCACCGCGTGGTCTGCAGCGATCTCCTGGAGCGTCCTGCGGCCACTGATCGCTTCCATGGCGACCTTGGACTTGAATTCTGGGCTGTGGGTACGGCGTTTGCTCATCGGTAGGAGCCCCTTTCAGGGGCGGTGCCCCGCCTCAAAGGTTAACGATGGGGCCTGTCCAGAAAACCCAGACCACCTCAGGCAGCCATCAGTTTGACCAATCGGCCAGCCGCCAGACCATCCGCAAAGCACAGAGTTGGCCCCTGCTGGCGGCGCCAATGTGGGTGATGCCGAATCACGATTTGGCCACAGCCATCAAGGCACCACGAAATGAAAAATCCCGGCCATGTACAGACACACAGCCGGGAACACAAAACAGCTTGGATCAGATCAGGTCAGAACTTGTGATCGCGCAGGGCTTCCACCTGGTAGATATAAGTGATGATCGAGTAGTCCGCGTAAAACTTGGCTTCGATCTCATGGATGATCTTGTCAGCCAGCTCGCGGGTGCCAGTGAGGACCTCGATTTTCACATTAGAGAGAGTGTGCGAGACGATTGGATCTCCCGTGGAGCGCACATTGCGGCTGCCTTCCCCACCAGCTGAATTCACAGTGTACCCGGTGGCACCTGCCGCTTTGATGAGCTTGATGAGTTTCTTGGAGAGGATTTCCTCCCCAACAATCACCAACTTCCAAACTTGCTGACTCATAGCTTTAACTCGCGATTGGTTTTGATTTTAAAAGCTTAACCACCGATCATCTGAGCAATCCCGATGAAGAGCGGAATGCCGATGGCGATCGCCACTGGAGTTCCGATGGCGGTGGAGGCACCAATGTAGGCGGAGGGATTCGCCGTGGGAATGCCAGCTCGCAGGGTCGGAGGACCCGAAATATCAGAGCTGGAAGCAGCGATCACAGCCAGCACCACAGCGCCACCGATGCTGAAGCCGGTGATCTTGTGAATGAGCAGGCCAACACCAAAACCGATGAAACCATGCACCAGCGGTGCGATAAAAGCATAGATGGCAAACCATTGGGCCACTTTGCGCAGCTCATTCATGCGCTGTGCAGCCTCCATACCCATGATGATCATGAGAACGGAGAGGAAGCCCCGGAAAAGCAGATCGTAAAAGCCTTTATAAACAGATTCAGGCCTGGTCAAAATGCCGAGTGCAACGCCAAGGAGCATGGCCGTGACAGCAGAGCTCTGAAGACTTTCTTTGATGATTGGCCAGATCTCAACATTGTCAGATGCGTCAGCGGATTTACGGCTGGTGTAGATGCTTGCCACCACGATCGCCGTCACCAGCGCCGGAATGTCCATGAACGGATAAAGGGCAGCACTCCAGGCCTCAAATGGGATTTTTGACGCTTCCAGCTGGGGCAGAACAGCGGCGAGGGTGGAACCACTCACGGCACCAAACAATCCACCTGTTGCTATCGCATCGGTGAATCTGATTCCCGGTAATCGCGCCAAGGTGAATTGGCTGATTAACACGATCAGGATGCCTATCAGCACAGCTCCCAGTGCCGGGAGAAGGATCTCAGTGAGGTTGGAATTGCGAATGGCGATGCCTGCGCTCAAGCCGATCTTCAAAAGCAAGAAGAAAGTGATGAACTTGTACATGGCATCTGGGATCGCCAATTGGCTGCCGAATGAGGCAACGACGATGCCGCCGATCAGAAAACCTAGAGTTGGAGACTGAATCTGCTTAATAAAAAGCTCAAAGAAGTCGGACAATTCAAATCCTCTGGTGTTTTGGAAAATGAGGTTGCTGGGAGAATTAAAGGGGATTGGACCTAATTCGGACCAAGCCTGCAACCAGACTGATGTGTTTCAGCCCGTGTGTTCCAGGACACATGCGACTGCTCGAGCTGATGCCATCGCCATAGGCAAGAAAAACCACACGAGGTGATTTTGATGCCTGACAGGCACACAAGACCCCAAAAACGTTAATGAAATTAACCTTTAATGCGGATCCCGTTCTTGGTCAGGGCGAACGGGTGAACCTTGAGCGTGAAGGCCTGACCTCACGCTTGGTTTTTGACAACAGCTGCGAAGCTGACCTCCCCAATCAAAAGTCCAGGCGCAAGAGACTGCGGCTGCGCGACACCAATCTCCTCGGAAAATTCGGACGAAATGTCCAGTTGGTGATGTCTCGTCAGTGAAGTGCCATGGGTTGGGAGAGGACCTGAAAGAGATCAGATTGATGGTCTATGCCATCAACCGATAGAAACGGAAGATTGACCAGGGTGCTTAGGCCCAGATAGGAGCGCAAGGGACGAATCCCCTGAGGGATCAAAAGCGCTCAGCAGGGAGACATAAAGGATTGATGTATTGGTTGCGTGACGTTAATTCCATCACGATGGCACTGGGTGCCTGCTGGACAAAGAGTTGCAAATCCTACAGATAAGCTGGGATTATCTGACGGCGATCTGATCGGCATATTGCGGGGGGAAACCATAACGATTGCCGGCTTCCGTAACGGCTGGGCGTGAAATCTGCCGGTGGCCCAAGCCCTGCCTATGGCGGCCATCAGATGGCCGAATCGGCCCGGACAGGCCCGGACGGCTCTGGAGCCAGGGAAATCCCAGCGGAGTTTCTAGAGTCGGTGTCCTTGCAGACGCCGTCGATGACTGTCGCCACCGCTGCACCCCCCCGCCTTTCGCTCCAGTGCGAGGCGATCGGCGCCGATACCACCACGATCCGCTCCCTCGACTGGGACCGCAGCCGCTTCGACATCGAATTTGGCCTGCGCAACGGCACCACCTACAACGCCTTTCTGGTGCGGGGTGAGCGCACCGCCCTGATCGACACCAGCCACGCCAAATTCGCCGACACCTGGCTACCACTGCTCGAAGGGCAGATCGATCCAGCCACGATCGACTACTTGATCGTTTCCCACACCGAGCCCGACCACTCCGGCCTGATCGGAGCCGTGCTGGAGCGCAACCCGGAGATTGAGATCGTCGGCTCGAAGGTGGCGATCGCCTACCTGGCCGACCAGGTGCACCGGCCGTTCAAGAGCCGGGCTGTCAAGAGCGGCGAAGTTCTCGATCTCGGCACCAACCCCAGCAGCGGCGTGGCGCACCGCTTCGAGTTCCTCAGTGCTCCCAACCTGCACTGGCCCGACACGATCTTCTCCTTCGATCACGGCACGGGCATCCTTTACACCTGCGATGCCTTCGGACTGCACTACTGCTCCGATGCCGTTTTTGATGTCGACCCCGGTGCCATCGCCCCAGACTTCCGCTTCTATTACGACTGCCTGATGGGCCCGAACGCCCGCAGCGTGTTGCAGGCCCTTAAGCGCATGGACGCCCTGCCTGAGGTCAGCCTGATCGCCACGGGCCACGGCCCCTTGCTGCGCGATCACCTCAACCTCTGGATCGGCGACTACCGCGACTGGAGCAGCCAGCGCAGTGCCGGCGAAACCTATGCGGCCGTCTGTTATCTGAGCCAGTACGGCTTCTGTGACCGGCTCAGCCAGGCCCTGGCCCGCGGCATCGGCAAGGCCGACAGCCAGGCCCAGCTGGTGGACCTGCGCTCCACCGACCCCCAGGAGCTCGCCGCCCTGATCGGCGAGGCCAGCGCCGTGTTGGTGCCCACCTGGCCAGCCAATCCCGATGTCGAAACCCAGCAGTCGATCGGCACGCTGCTGGCTGCCTTGCACGCCAAGCAGTGGGTGGCCGTCTACGACGCCTACGGCGGCAACGACCTGCCGATCGACAGCATCGCCGCCAAGCTGCGCAGCCTGGGCCAAAAAGAAGCCTTCCCGCCGCTGCGGGTCAAAAAGGTGCCGGATGGCAACGACTATCAGCGCTTCGAGGAAGCCGGCACCGACCTGGGCCAGTTACTTGGCCGCGCCAAGACCATCGCAGCGATGAAGGCGCTCGACAGTGACCTCGACAAGGCGCTCGGGCGACTCAGCGGCGGCCTCTACATCGTGACGGCCCGCCAGGAGGAGCGCAGCAGCGCCATGGTGGCCAGCTGGGTGAGCCAGGCCAGCTTTGAGCCGCCGGGCCTCTCGATCGCCGTAGCCAAAGACCGCGCCATTGAAACCCTGATGCAGGTGGGCGACCGCTTCGTGCTCAATGTGTTGCAGGAGGGTCAATACCAAGACTTGCTGCGCCATTTCCTGCGCCGCTTCCCGCCCGGTGCCGACCGCTTTGAAGGCGTGGCCACGTTGGAAGGGGCCGCCAGGGGCGGGCCTGTGCTCAGCGACGCCCTGGCCTTCCTGGGTTGCCAGGTGGTGCAGCGGATGGAAACCCCTGACCACTGGATCATCTATGCGGAGGTGGAGGAGGGCACCGTGGCCGATGCTGAGGGCAGCACGGCCGTGCACCATCGCAAGGTTGGCAACCACTACTGATGGGCAACTCCAGCTCCGCCACCCCCAGTGCTGATCGCAGCGTGATCCTGCTGCCGATCGAGCCTGGTCTCGTCTGCCTGCGCGGCCTCAGTCCGAAGCGGCTGCGCTTTGAGGTGGAGTACGGCCTGGAGCGTGGCACCACGGCCAACGCCTATCTGTTCACCGACGGCGAGCATGAGGGCGCGCCGATCGGGCCGGTGCTGGTGCATCCGCCGGGCCAATCGTTCGCCGAGCCTTTCCTGGCGGCCCTGGCAGCTGAGCTGGAGGCCGCCGCCACCCGCGCCTTGCCCACCCCCTTGCCACCGCTGCGCTTGGTGGTGGGCTTCACCAACCCGAACCGGGTGGCTTTCCTGCGCCAGCTGGCCGCCCGCTGGCCCGATCTCAGCCTGATCGCCTCCAACGCCGGCGCCCGTCTGCTCGCCGACCTCTGGCCCCAGGTGAAACCGAGCGCGCCGGGCTCCAGCGAACCGCCAGCGGCGCTGCCACCGCTGCCGCCGATCACAATCGTCAAGGGAGAGGAGCTGCTGGAGCTGGGGCTGGGCCGCCAGTTGCGGCTGATCCCGGTGCCCACCCCCCGCTGGCCCGGCGCCCTGGTGGCGTTTGAGGAGAGCAGCGGCCTGCTGATGAGCGGCAAATTCTTCGCCGCCCACCTCTGCATCGAGGCCTTTGCCGAGGCCAACCGGGTGAGCAGCGAGGAAGACCGACGCCACTTCTACGACTGCCTGATGGCGCCGATGGCCCGCCAGGTTGAAACAGTCGTCGACCGGCTCGAAGACCTGCCGATCCGCACGATCGCCCCGGGCCACGGCCCGGCGATCAGCGAGAGCTGGCGCAGCCTGCTGGCCGACTACCGCCGCTGGGGCGAGAGCCAGGGGAAGGCGCAGCTGTCTGTGGCCCTGCTCTACGCCAGCGCCTACGGCAACACCGCCGCCATCGCCGATGCCCTGGCCCAGGGGGTTTCGCGCACGGGGGTGCGGGTCGAGAGCGTCAACTGCGAATTCGCCCCGCCCGAGCAACTGCTCGAAACCATCCGCCGCTGCGATGCCTTGCTGATCGGCTCGCCCACCCTGGGCGGCCATGCCCCCACCCCGATCGTTTCGGCCCTGGGCACCCTGCTGGCCGAAGCCGACCGGGCCAAGCCTGTGGGAGTGTTCGGCAGCTACGGCTGGAGCGGCGAGGCGATCGACCTGCTGGAAGCGAAATTGCGCGACGGCGGCTTCCGCTTCGCCTTCGAGACCATCCGGGTGAAGTTCAGCCCCGACGGCGCCACCCTCCAGCGCCTGGAGGAAACCGGCACGGCCCTGGGGAGGGAACTGCTGGGTCAGCAGCGCCGCAGCAAACGGATCGCCGCCGGTGGCCTCAGCCAGAGCCTCAGCAACACCGCGGTGCTGGCCCTGGGCCGGATTGTCGGCTCGCTCTGCGTGCTCACCACCCGCCGCGGCGAAGGCGAGGCCGCTGTGGGAAGTGCCATGGTGGCTAGCTGGGTGAGCCAGGCCAGCTTCACCCCGCCGGGCTTCACCGTGGCGGTGGCCAAGGACCGGGCCGTTGAAACCCTGCTGCATGTTGGCGATGCCTTCACGCTCAACGTGCTGGCTGAAGGGCGCCAGATGGGCCCGATGAAACAGTTTCTGCAGCGGTTTCCGCCCGGCGCCGACCGCTTCGCCGGCCTGGAGCTGGAGAGCAGCCCCTCGGGCCAGCCGGTGTTGCCCGAGGCGATGGCCTGGCTGGAGGCGCGGGTGAGCCAGCGGATGGAATGCGGCGACCACTGGCTGCTCTATGCCCAGGTGGACCATGGCGGCCTGCTCGATCCAGTCGCCCTCACCGCCGTGCACCAACGCCGCAGTGGCGCCAACTACTGACTAGCAACACCGATCCCGCGATCAAACATTCTCCTGTGACCCGCAGAAGCAGCCAACCCTCCACCAAGGCTGCGGTCTTCCGCCCGGCCGCCGAGCGCTTCCTCAGCACACTTGACTGGCTGGAGAGCTGGCACAGCTTCTCCTTCGCCCACCACTACGACCCGGCCTGGCTGGGCTTCGGTCCGCTGCGGGTGATCAACGACGACACGATCGCCGCCGGCCGTGGCTTCGGCCTGCACCCCCACCGGGACATGGAGATCATCACCGTGATGCTGGAGGGCGAGCTCAGCCACAGCGATTCGATGGGCAACGGCGAGATGTTGCGGGCCGGCGAGGTGCAACGCATGAGTGCCGGCAGCGGCGTGGTTCACAGCGAGATCAACCGCGGCGCCGTGCCCTGCCGGCTGTTGCAGATCTGGATTGAACCGTCCAGCCACGGCAGCGCGCCGGCCTACGAGCAGAAGCCCTTCGCGTTGGGCGACGACTGGACCCTGCTGCTCGATCCCGAAGGCCGCCAGGGGGCGATGGCCTTGAACCGGCCCGTGCGGCTGTGGCGGGCCCGGCCTGCGGCCGGCAGCCGGCTGGGCCTGCCCCTGGCGGCTGGCCGCCAAAGCTGGCTGCAGCTGATCGATGGCAGCGTGCGGCTCGATTCCGGGCGCGCCCTGGAGCGTGGAGACGGCCTCGGCTTCGTGGCGGGTCCTGAAGCCCTCATCAGCGAAGCCGAAGGCCTGACAGCCGAGGCCGCCGGCGCCGATCTGCTGCTGTTCGAACTGGCTTGAATGGGACTGGCGAGAACGGCAGGACTGATGAACAGCTCCCAGCTGGAGCACTGCAGGCCAAAGCGGCAGAGATCCTGACCTTCTGGTTCGAGCAAACGGCGCCCCGAAGCTGGTTTGTCAAAGACCAGGCCTTTGATCGCTTCAGCAATGCCGACACCAGCCGCTTTGCCCGTCGGCACCGGGACGTGATCGCCTGATTGGGAATCGTTTTAGGGTCGAATGGCTTGGCGTTCCGGAACCGGAGAGCCTGGCTCAGGAGGCTTCGCTGGAAGGGATGGGGCCGGGTTGTGGAGGAGTTGAGAAGGAGTTGCGGAAGGGTTCTGGCCAGAGAAGGCCTTCGATCACAGCGGTTTCAAGGCCACACATCACCAAGATCGAGATCTTTTCTGAGACTGGCTTGAAGAGTTACGAAGAATACGGGTGAGTGCAGTGGTTGCTGCAGCATCCGGCGGCATCCATTCCTGTAATGAACTGAACCGTCCTGTCGACCATGGTCCAGGTCCGAGAGTTTCCTGACCCCAGCCTTCCCATTCACGGCCAGGCTGCCAGTCGTCAGGGCCGGCGCTGGATGGTGCGCTACAGGGGGTTTGTGCTCATGCCCCAGCCCGATCTCAGCTGGCTGGTGCGGCCAGAGCGCAGCCCGATGGGAGTACTGCCCTTCCGCACACCTCCCAATTCCCTCGACGATGTCAAGGCCTTGGTGGACTGGCGCCTCAATCAGGCCGCCTGAGGCGGTGTTGGCGTTGGTGAGGCTTGGAACGGCAGCACCAGGGTGACCCAGCGATCCGGTCGTTCGGGCCTGGCACGCCGCGCCTGACGCACACCAAACGGGACCCGCAGCACATTGGTGCCCTCAACGCGAAAGACCTCGCCGCGGGCGTGGGAATGGGCCATCGAACCGCGCAGGGGGGGAAGTTGGGGTTCGCGCCGCCTCGGAGTACTGCTCTGTGGAGTGCTGCCCTTCGAAGTGCTGCAACCCCTTGCATCAGCGCTGTCATCTGAGATGGCCAGGGCTGCCAGGTTCAGGTGACTGGGGGCGCGGGGGCCTTTGCTGCTGCCGTCGTTGTTGTTCATGATCCCGGGTGTGAGGAGCGGGCTGGCATGGGAGAACAACCGCACGGGGTTGCCCTGTTTGCCGGGAATGTAGCCCCCTTTCCAGTCGCCGGGTAGGGCGGAGATGCCGCCTACCTTTCCGGCTGAAGAAGTGACTGGATGATACTCACTCGCTGACCGCCATCTCCTCCACCGTCGGACAGGTGCAGACCAAGTTGCGATCGCCGTAGGCGTTATCGATCCGGGCCACGGCCGGCCAGAACTTGTTGTGGCGCTGGGCAACGCCGGCCGGGAAGGCCGCCTGGCTGCGGCTGTAGGGCCGATCCCACTGATCGGCGGTGACGGCAGCGAGGGTGTGGGGGGCGCGGCGCAGGGGGTTGTTGCTGGGATCGGAAGCGCCCGATTCAATGGCGGCCGCCTCGGCGCGGATGGCGACCATCGCCGCGCAGAACCGCTCGATCTCCGCGAGCGACTCGCTTTCGGTGGGCTCAACCATCACGGTGCCGGCCACCGGCCAACTCACGGTCGGTGCATGGAAGCCGTAATCCATCAGCCGTTTGGCCAGGTCATCAACCTCCAATCCAGCACTGCGCTTGAGCGGACGCAGATCGAGAATGCACTCATGGGCCACCCGGCCGCCGGCGCCGCGGAACAGCACCGGGTAGTGGTCTTCCAGTCGGCTGGCGATCAGGTTGGCGGCCAGCAGGGCCACGGCACTGGCCTGACGCAGGCCGGCGCCGCCCATCATCCGCACGTACATCCAGCTGATCGGCAGGATGCCGGCACTGCCCCAGGGCGCGGCGGACACCGGCCCGATCGCCTGGCTCTCAGGCCCTGAAGCGGACACCTTGGTGTGGGGATGGCCGGGAAGAAAGGGCACCAGATGGGGCGCTACTCCGATCGGGCCGACCCCGGGACCACCGCCGCCGTGGGGAATGCAGAAGGTCTTGTGCAGGTTGAGGTGGCAGACATCGGCGCCGAAACGACCCGGCTGGGCGAGCCCCACCTGGGCATTGAGATTGGCGCCATCGAGATAGACCTGGCCGCCATACCGGTGCACCACCGCGCAGAGTTGGCGGATGCCGGTTTCAAAAACACCATGGGTGGAGGGATAGGTGACCATCACCGCCGCCAGCGATGCGGCGTGGATCTGGGCCTTGGCCTCCAGGTCGGCCAGGTCGATGTTGCCGTCGGCATCGCAGGCCACCGGCACCACCTTGAGGCCAGCCATCACGGCGCTGGCCGGGTTGGTGCCATGGGCGCTGGTGGGGATCAGGCAGATGTGGCGCGCGCCCTCGCCGCGGCTGCGGTGCCAGGCCCGGATCACCAGCAGGCCGGCATATTCCCCCTGGGACCCGGCATTGGGCTGCAGCGACACCCCGGCAAAGCCCGTGCAGGCCGCCAGCCAACCTTCCAGATCGGCCACCAGCCTTGCGTAGCCCAGGGTCTGGCTGGTCGGGGCGAAGGGGTGCAGTTCGGCGAACTCCGGCCAGCTCACGGGCGCCAGCTCGGCGGCGGCGTTGAGCTTCATCGTGCAGCTGCCCAGCGGGATCATGCCGTGCACCAGCGAGAGGTCTTTAGAGACCAGCCGCTGGATGTAGCGCAGCAGCTCGGTTTCGCTGCGGTAGCGATGGAAAACTTCCTGGTTCAGCCAGGGGCGCTGCCGCAGCGGCAGACCCGCCAGCAGGTGGCCATCGAGCGAATGGCCAGCAGCGGTGGCGGCGCACTCCAGCTCGGCCAGCAAGGCCGCCGCGCTCGGGGCCTGCGCGCCTGCGGCAAAAACGTCCAGCAAGCGATCCAGCTCGGCGGTGTCGGTGCGCTCATCGAGGCTGATGGCCAGGCCAGCAGGGAACAGCGGCCGCAGGTTGAAGCCGGCCGCCTCGGCGCCCGCCAGCAGGCTGGCGGCAGCCGGGGTGCGCAGGCTGAGCGTGTCGAAGGCCGGACCGGGCTCCACGCCAAAGCCCAGCCGCTCCAGGCCCAGGGCCAGGGCGGAGCGCTGCAGCAGCAGCCGGCGGGCGATCGCCGCGAGACCATCGGGGCCGTGGTGCACGGCATAGAAGCTGGCCATCACTGCCAGCAGCACCTGGGCGGTGCAGATGTTGCTGGTGGCCTTGTCGCGGCGGATGTGCTGCTCACGGGTCTGCAGCGCCAGGCGCAGGGCGGGGTTGCCTTCCGCATCGAGAGATTGGCCCACCAGCCGGCCGGGGATCTGGCGCTGGTGCTGGGTCGTGGTGGCGAAAAAGGCGGCATGGGGCCCGCCGCAGCCGAGCGGCACGCCGAAGCGTTGGCTGCTGCCGACGGCAATGTCGGCTCCGAGCTGGCCAACGGGCTCCAGCAGCACCTGGGCCAGGGGATCGATCGCCACGGTGACCAGGGCGCCGGCGCTGTGAGCCGCGGCGATGACGGCGCGGGGATCCCAGAGCCGGCCGCTGCTGCCGGGCAACTGCAGCAGAACGCCAAAGATGTCGCCTGCCTTCTCGCCTGGACCATCGCCAAGACCAGCAGGGAGGAGTCCGGCAGGGTCAAAGGACTCGATCACCAGGCCCAGCGGCTCGGCTCGGGTCTGAAGCACAGCCAGGGTCTGGGGGAACAGCCCCTGATCAACCAGGAAGCGGCGGGCCTCGGGCCGCTTGCAGGCGCCGTAGCTGAGTGCCATGGCTTCGGCCGCGGCGGTGGCCTCATCGAGCAAAGAGGCGTTGGCGATCGGCAGGCCGGTGAGCTCGCTGATCAGGGTCTGAAAGTTGAGCAGGGCCTCCAACCGCCCCTGGGCGATCTCCGCCTGGTACGGGGTGTAAGCGGTGTACCACGAGGGGTTCTCCAGTACCTGGCGCTGGATCACCGCCGGGGTGGCGGTGCCGTAATACCCCAGCCCGATCAGGCTGCGCCGCACTTTGTTGGTGGCAGCGATCTGGCGCAGCTCGGCCAGGGCCTGGGCCTCCCCCACACCAACTGGCAAGCCCACGGCTGCCTCGGCGGAGCTGAGCAGGATGTCGGCGGGAACCACCTCGGCGAGAAAACTGTCGAGATCAGCGCAACCAACGGCGGCCAGCATCTGAGCCTGATCGGCCGGCGACGGTCCGATGTGCCGGGCTACGAACGCAGAGAGAACAGCCGCTTCGGCGTTGCTGGGCGGCGGCGGACCGTAATTGGCTCCGGCAGCGGCAGACTTGGCAGCTGCCGGGGCCGCTACAGCCGTGGAGGTTGGTGCATCGAAAGAAGCTCGAGCTTCGATCGCTTCGCTCGCCAGTCCTGAAGAGGCTGCAGTCACGGCCTGGCGCCCACGGGGAAGTGTGGGCAAGTGTAGGGATATTGGCCAGGCAGGCAGGCTCGCCCGAGCGCCCTCAGCCCCCTTCGACCTTGGCGCGGTACCGGGCGGCATCCATCAGATCGTTGAGCTCGGCCGCCGCACTGGGACGCACCAACAGCAACCAGCCCTCGCCGAAGGGGTCGTTCTGGATCTCCTCCGGGCTGGCCAACACCGCCTCGTTGCGCACCTCAACGGTGCCGCTGATCGGGGCATAGACGTCTTCGACCGCCTTGACCGACTCCACCGAGCCAAAACTTGTGCCCCGCTCGAGGCTGGCGCCCACGTCGGGCAATTCGACAAAGACAATGTCGCCTAGTTGCTGCACGGCAAAGGCGCTGACACCCACCCGAACCAACTCTCCTTCGGCTCGGGCGTATTCGTGGCTCTCGGCGTAACGGCAGTCGTCGGGATAGGGGAGCGCCATCGCTGCCGGAATTTCATGGCTCCCCACTCTGGCGGAACGGCGCCGGCCAGGGCAACAAGCCGGATGGCCTAGGGCAATCGGCTTGCGGAGGGCACCTGTCCTGCCGCCTCAAGGGCGGTGAGGGCCCGCTCCAGGGCCAGTTCGGCGTGGCAGTGATGGCTGCCGCCCTGGCTGAACAGCACGTAGGGCTCCCGCAGGGGCGCATCGGCGGAGAACTCGCTGGTGCTGCCGTCGATGAAGCTGCCCCCGGCCATCACCAGCTCACTGGCGTAGCCGGGCATCGGCGCGGGCAGCGGATCGAGGTAGGAGCCCACCGGCGAGCAGGCCTGGAAGGCCCGGCAGACGGTTTGAAGCGGCCCCGCCGCGCCGAAGCGCACCGCCTGGATCACATCGCTGCGCTCTCCTCCCACCAAGGGTTGGATGGCGTAGCCAAGCGAGGCGAACACCGCCCCCACCAGTTCGGCGCTGATCAACGCCTCGGCCACCATCTGCGGCGCCAGGAAGAGGCCCTGGAACAGCAGGCGGTAGAGATCAAAACCGGTGCCGCCCTCCCGGCCGATGCCCGGGGCGGTGAGGCGACAGCAGGCCTGCTCCACCAGCTCGCTGCGGCCGGCCACGTAGCCGCCGGTGGGGGCCAGGGTTCCGCCGGGATTCTTGATCAAGGAGCCGGCGATCAGATCGGCCCCCACCGCCGGCGGCTCACAGGCCTCAACAAATTCCCCATAACAGTTGTCGACAAAACAGAGGCAGCCAGGCTGGAGCGCCTTGACCCGCTCGATCAGCGCCCCGATCGCGGCGATAGCCAGCGACGGACGCCAGCTGTAGCCACAACTGCGTTGGATCAGCACCATCCGGGTGGGAACCGCCAGGGCGTCGGCCAGCCCAGCAGCGTCCACCCGGCCGTCGGCGTCGAGCTCAAGTTCGTCGTAGTGGATGCCGAACTCGGCCAGGGAACCCTGGCCGCTGCCGCGCAGGCCGATCACTTCTTCAAGGGTGTCGTAGGGGCGGCCGGTGAGGGCCAGCAGCCGGTCCCCAGGCCTGAGCACGCCGTAGAGGGCTGAGGCGATGGCGTGGGTGCCGCTCACGAACTGCAGGCGCACGGCCGCCGACTCGGCACCCAGCACCCGGGCGAAAACCCGATCGAGGACCTCCCGGCCCAGATCACCGTGGCCGTAGCCGCTCACCGAGGCGAAGTGATGGGGCCCCAGCCGCTCGGCCGCGAAGGCCTCCAGCACCCTCGCCAGGCCTGGCTTAACGGCGGCGGTGCGGCGGGCCGCCAGGGGAGTGATGGCGGCGACGGCGGCGGCGACCCGATCGCTGGCCCAGGGGGAGATCGGCGCTGGAACGCTTCGCTGCAGCTGCCCGTCCATGACCCAAGGCCTCAGGAGTGGGGCCATCGTGCCTGTTCTTCCTCCTCTCACCGCTAGATTCCGTGGCGATTGAGCGGTGCCAAGCGCCGTTTTCCCAGGTTCAGGTGATCAGCTTTGCCCCTCTGGGGCTCCTTGCAGCGGGCCAGGCCCGTGGATGGCGAGGCGGCGGACACCACCCTGCCCACATCCGCGAGAGTTCATTTGGTTGCCGCTCCAGACACCAGCCCGGCCCCTTCCCAGCCGGGGCGATCCTCCCTTCAGACCCTGCGCAGCCCGGGTGTCCACGCCTCCGACAACCTGGAGGCGGCCATCCGCAGCGCCGTGAGTTCCCGGCGTGCGCCGTTGCCGCCCAAACAGCGGGTCTACAAGCTCGGCACCACCGGCTTCATGTTGGCGATGCACGTGGGTGCCGTGGCGGCCCTGCTCCCCCGCTTCTGGAGCTGGCAGGCCGTGGCGGTGATGGCGGTTCTTTATTGGACCACCGTGCTCGGGGTCACCCTGGGGTTGCACCGCCTGCTGGCCCACCGCAGCTTCGTGGCACCCAAGTGGCTGGAGCGCACCCTGGTGCTGATGGGCAGCCTGGCCTGCCAGAGCGGACCGATCGAATGGGTGGGGCTGCACCGCCACCACCACAAATTCTCTGACCAGCCCAACGATCACCACGACGCCGGCCGCGGTCTGTGGTGGAGCCACAGCGACTGGATGCTGCACGACATCCCAGCCGTTCGCGAGGTCGAGCGCTTCACCGGCGACCTGCAGCGCGACCCCTTCTACCGCTGGCTGGACCGCTGGTTCCTGATGCTGCAGCTGCCCCTCGGTGCAGCCCTCTGGTGGTATGGCGAGCGGGCCGGTGTTCCAGGTGGCGGCCTCGGCCTGGTGCTCTGGGCGATTCCATTACGCCTGGTTGTCGTCTATCACGTCACCTGGCTGGTGAACAGCGCCACCCACGCCTTCGGCTACCGCAACTTCGACAGCCCCGATCTGTCACGCAACTGCTGGTGGGTAGCCATCCTCTCTTTCGGTGAGGGCTGGCACAACAACCACCACGCCCATCCCTCCAGCGCCCGTCACGGCCTGCGCTGGTTCGAATTCGATCTCACCTGGCAGCACATCCGCCTGCTCCAATGGCTGGGGCTGGCCCGGCGCGTGCGGGTGGCCCGCTACGGGGCTGAAAGCTCAGCTGCGGCAAGTTCCTGACGGATCACCTCGGCCAGTTCCCTGCTGCCCGCCTGTTTCTGCAGGCGGGCTTTGTGTCGCAACACCTCGAGGAACTGATCGACGCTGAGCTCCGGAGCGCCAGCCCCTCCCAGCCCGAGGAGGGTGCGATGCAGATCAAGCAGTTCGCTGTCGAGTTCGCCCGAGCTGTAATCGCGCTGGCCGGCCATCACAGCGGCAAATCGTTCGCGGCGCTGGGATTTCTCGGCGGGATAGGCCGCCAGGATCTGATCGCGGCTGGAGCGCCAGGGCCGACCGCCGCTGAGCAGTTCAGCCAGGGCGGCACTGAGCGGAACCGCTTCGTCGTCGGCGATGCGCAAGTCGAAGGCCGTGGGGGGCTGGCGGATCCCGACGAAAATCTCCAGCAGCTGGCCGCAGCCCAGCGCCAGGCCGTCGTTGTCGCGCAGGGGCAGACAGCCACTGGCGAGGGCCTCGATCAGCTCCGGCTGAGCGGCGAGCGCCTCGGAGCGGCTGGCCCCAGCGCCGGTGCCGGCCAGCCACTGGTTGATCCGACCCAAGGCGAGGAACACCTCCGGGCCTGGGGCCGCCAGCTTGCGGTTGCGCAGCATCGAGACCTGGGAGTTGTGAATGCGCCCGAAGCCGAGGGTTTCAGCCAGGCCAGGCAGAACTCGGTGGGACCAGCCGTTGCGCTCATGCCAGGCCCTGATCAGATGGGCAAAGGCTTCACGGCCTGATTCGATTTCCTCTCGATATCCCACTCGATCTGGATTCGTATTGCTACCATTCTAAGGATTGATCCGGAGATGTCCCGTATGGCCCTGGCCCCCCAGCGTTCTCGCCCCCCAGGGCCCGACCCCAAGCCTGGTTCCAAGCCCGATTCCAAGCCGGTGGGCCTGGCCCGGCCCGTTGCTGGCGTTCGCGTTTTGCCAGCGTCCCGCGCCCTGCACCGGCCGCGCCACGGCAAGTCCGGTGTTGCGGTTGCCGCCGGCACCAGCTGGGTCACGATCGGCTTCATGGCCGTGATCCACGTGCTGGCCCTGGTGGCGCTGCTGCCCCGGTTCTGGAGCGTGCCGGCGGTTGTCAGCCTGCTGGTGCTCTATTGGATCACGGCCTGCCTGGGGGTCACGGTGGGCTACCACCGGCTGCTCAGCCACCGCTCCTTCCGGGTGCCCCACTGGCTGGAGCGCTTCTTCGCCACCTGCGGCGCCCTGAGCTGCCAGCACGGTCCGATCGACTGGAGCGGCCTGCACCGCCATCACCACAAGTTCTCCGATACGGATGTGGATCACCACAACAGCCATCGCGGCTTCTGGTGGAGCCACATGGGCTGGATGTTCCAAACCATCCCCGCCACCGCCGCCGTGCCCCGGCTCACCGGCGATCTGCAGCGCGACCCCTACTACCGCTGGCTGAACAATTACTTCCTGCTGCTGCAGATCCCCCTGGGCCTGCTGCTGTTCTGGATCGGCACGGTCAGCGGCGCCGGCGGCTGGGCCCTGGTGCTCTGGGGCATCCCCTTGCGCCTGGTGATCGTCTACCACTTCACCTGGCTGGTGAACAGCGCCACCCACCGCTGGGGGCAGGCCCGCTACCCCAGCGGCGACCAGTCGCGCAACAACCCCTGGGTGGCTGCCCTGACCTTCGGTGAGGGCTGGCACAACAACCACCACGCCTTCCCCCATTCGGCCCGCCATGGCTTCGGCCCCGCCCAGATCGACCTCACCTGGCAGCACATCCGCCTGCTGCGTGCCCTCGGTCTGGCCACCCATGTGCGCCTTCCCCGCAGGACTGGCTAAGGGCATCAAGCGTTGGCCTAGGCTCAATGATCGCCTTTGCGGCCGCTCGCCCGAGTCGGTCCTTTGTTCACCTTCCTGCAACTCCCATGGCCAAACGCGTATCCGTCGTCCTCAGCGAAGACGTCGCCAGCCTCGGCAAGGACGGTGAACTGGTGGATGTGGCCCCCGGCTACGCCCGGAATTTCCTGCTTCCCCAGGGCAAGGCCGTGGCGGTGACCGCCGCAGTGCTGCGCCAGGTGGAGCACCGCCGGGCCAAGGAAGCCGAACGCCAGGCCGCCCTGAAGGCGGAGGCCGAAGCCTTCCGCACGGCCCTGGTCACGATCGGGCGCTTCACCGTTAAGAAGCAGACCGGCGGCGATGACGTGTTGTTCGGCACCGTCACCAACGGCGATGTGGCTGAAGCGATCGAAGCGGCCACCAAGAAGGAACTGGATCGCCGCGACATCCTGGTGCCCGAAATCCACCGCACCGGCGCCTACAAGGTGCAGGTCAAGCTCCACCACGACGTGATCGCCGAGATCAACCTCGAAGTGGTCAGCCACTGAGCTTGAACCGAGCCGAAGCGGCGGCTGACCCCCTCGCAGCGGCCTAGCCTCGGCCCATGGTCAGCGCTCCCCTTTCAGCTCCGGATGGTCCTGGCCCCGAGCCTGGGGGCAACGTCACTCCGGCCTTCCGGCGCCGCGGCCGCGAGCAGGACGAAGCCCGCTTCGAGGCCCTTCCCGATCAGGTGCCGCCCCAGAACCTGGAGGCGGAAGAAGCCGTGCTGGGCGGCATCCTGCTCGACCCCGATGCCCTCGGGCGCATCGCCGACGTGCTGCGTCCCGAGGCCTTCTACCTCAACGCCCACCGCGAGATCTACCGCACCGCCCTGATGCTGCACGGCCAGGGCAAGCCCACCGACCTCACGGCCATGGCCGCCTGGCTGGCGGACACCGGCCAGCTGGAGAAGGTGGGTGGCAGCAACCGGCTGGTGGAGCTGGTGGAGCGCACGCTCAGCACTGCCTCGATCGACCAGGTGGCCCGCCTGGTGATGGACAAATACCTCAGGCGGCAGCTGATCCGCTCGGGCAATGAGGTGATCCGGCTCGGCTTTGATCAGACCAAGCCGATGGACCAGGTGCTTGATGAAGCCGAGCAGCAGATCTTCGCGATCAGCCAGGAAAAACCGTCGGTGGGGCTCACCCCCACCGCCGAGATTCTCACCAGCACCTTCAACGAGATCGAAAGCCGCTCGCTCGGCACCTCAGTAGCGGGCATTCCGGTCAACTTCTACGACCTCGACGCGATCACCCAGGGGCTGCAGCGCAGTGACCTGATCATCGTGGCCGGACGGCCGGCGATGGGCAAAACCTCGATCGTGCTCAACATCGCCAAGAACGTGGCCCAGCTCCACCAGCTGCCGGTCTGCGTCTTCAGCCTGGAGATGAGCAAGGCCCAGCTCACCTACCGCCTGCTCTCGATGGAGGTGGGCATCGAGAGCGGTCGACTGCGCACCGGCCGGCTGCAGCAGGAGGAATGGCCCCGACTCGGCCAGGGCATCAACACCCTCGGCCAGCTGCCGCTGTTCATCGACGACAAGCCCAATGCCGGTGTGCTCGAAATGCGCTCCCTCTGCCGCCGGCTGATGGCCGAGCAGGGCAAGGAGCTGGGCCTGATCGTGATCGACTACCTGCAGCTGATGGAGGGCACCACCCCCGACAACCGGGTGCAGGAACTCTCCCGCATCACCCGTGGGCTGAAGGGCATGGCGCGTGAGCTGAACGTGCCGGTGATCGCCCTCTCCCAGCTCAGCCGCGGCGTCGAATCGCGCACCAACAAGCGGCCGATGCTCAGCGATCTGCGTGAATCGGGCTCGATCGAGCAGGACGCCGACCTGGTGCTGATGATCTACCGCGACGAGTACTACAACCCGGAAACGGCCGATCGCGGCATTACCGAAGTGATCGTAACCAAGCACCGCAACGGGCCAGTGGGCACCGTGAAATTGCTGTTCGAGCCCCAGTTCACCCGCTTCCGCAACCTGGCGGCGCCTTAAACCTGGCGGCACGCCTGCTCGAACGATCAGCTGGATCCTTTTGCATCTCCATGATTTCGGCTGTTCAAGGGCGGCGCGGTGTCTCTAAGCTTTGTGGCGACGCCGCCTTTGCGATAACCAGTCCATGCCGATCGCACAGATCGACACTGAAAAGATCGACACTGAAACAGTGATCCGTTCACTCGGCGATCACTCCTTCGTGTTCTACGGACTTGTTTTCTTCGGCATTATTTTAGCCCGTTATTTTTTGCTGGCCGGTGGATCCTGGTGGTGGCTCTATGCCCGCAGCCCGGAAACAACTCCTACGCCCACGCCCCAGCAGAGACACCGCAGCGCCGAGGGCATCCGCGCCGACATCCGCCTCTCGGTGCTCTCGGCGGCCGTGTTCGCCCTGGCCACCGCCGCGGTGCTCATGCTCCAGAGCCATGGGCTCACACGCCTCTATGCCAAGCCCGACACCTACGGCTGGTGGTACCTGGCCTTGAGCTACGGCACCATGCTGATCCTTCAGGACGCCCTGTACTACGCCACCCATCGCCTCTTCCATCACCGCTGGCTTTACAGCTGGTGCCACCAAGGCCATCACCGCACGCGCCAGCCCACCCCCTGGACCTCCTTCGCCTTCGATCCCCCTGAAGCCGTGATTCAGGCGCTGGTGCTGGTGCTGCTGGTGATGCTGGTGCCCCTGCACCTGATCACCCTGATGGCGGTGCTGAGCACCATGACGATCTGGGCGATCGTCAATCACCTCGGCCTCGATCACCTGCCCCGCCGTTTCCCCCACCACTGGCTGGGTCGCTGGGTGATTGGACCTGCCCACCATTCGCTGCACCATCGTCACCAGGGCATGCATTTCGGGCTCTACTTCACCTTCTGGGACCGGATCGGCGGCACTGAAGATCCCGACTACGCCGCCGCCCTGGAGCCCTCCGGCGATCTGGGCGCCATACATTGAGGCGATGGCCTTCAGCGTCGAGCCCACCGAAACCTTTGAGCTGATCGTGGTCGGCGGCGGCCATGCCGGCTGCGAGGCAGCGATCACCGCGGCGCGGCTAGGGATCTCCACGGCCCTGTTCAGCCTCAACATCGATCGGATCGCCTGGCAGCCCTGCAACCCGGCGGTGGGCGGGCCGGCCAAGAGCCAGCTGGTGCACGAGGTGGATGCTCTCGGTGGTGTGATCGGCCGCCTCGCCGATGCCACGGCCCTGCAGAAGCGCGTGCTCAATGCCAGCCGCGGCCCCGCGGTGTGGGCCCTGCGCGCCCAGACCGACAAGCGCCAGTACGCCCGCCAGATGCTGCAGCTGCTGCAGCACACCCCGAACCTGCAGCTGCGCGAGGCGATGGTGACGGGCCTGGAGGTGGAGCTGGAGGGCAACGACCCCAACCAGGACGGCAGCGGAACTGTGGGCCGGATCACCGGCGTGCGCACCTATTTCGGCAGCGTCTATGCCGCGCCGGCCGTGATCCTCACCACCGGCACCTTCCTCGGCGGGCAGATCTGGGTGGGCAAGCAATCGATGAGCGCCGGCCGCGCCGGCGAGCAGGCCGCCGAAGGCCTCACCGAAGCGCTGCAGGCCCTCGGGTTCCGCACCGGCCGCCTCAAAACCGGCACCCCCGCCCGGGTGGATCGCCGCAGTGTGGCCTTGGGTGAGCTCGAAGAGCAGCCCAGCGACGCCGAGGGCCGCTACTTCTCCTTTGATCCGGCGGCCTGGGTGAGCGCTGAGCCGATGAGTTGTCACCTCACCCGCACCACCGCCGCCACCCACCAGCTGATCCGCGACAACCTCCATCTCACGCCCGTCTACGGCGGCTCGATCGACAGCAAAGGCCCCCGCTATTGCCCCTCGATCGAAGACAAGATCGTGCGCTTTGCTGATAAAGAAAGCCACCAGATCTTTCTGGAGCCGGAAGGCCGCGACACCCCCGAGCTCTACGTGCAGGGCTTCTCCACCGGCCTGCCGGAGCGGCTGCAGCTGGAGCTGCTGCGCACCCTGCCGGGGCTGGAGCGCTGCATCATGCTGCGGGCCGCCTATGCCGTCGACTACGACTACCTGCCCGCCACCCAGTGCCTGCCCTCGCTGCAGACCAAACGGGTGGCCGGGCTGTTCACAGCCGGACAACTCAATGGCACCACCGGCTACGAGGAGGCCGCAGCTCAGGGATTGGTGGCCGGCCTCAACGCCGCCCGGCTGATTCGCCACCAGCCGCCGGTGCATTTCCCCCGTGAGGGCAGCTACATCGGCACCTTGATCGATGATCTGGTCACCAAAGACTTACGCGAGCCCTACCGGGTACTCACCAGCCGCAGCGAATACCGCCTGGTGCTGCGTGGCGACAACGCCGACCGGCGGTTGACGCCCCTGGGCCGCGAGCTGGGCCTGATCGATGACCGCCGCTGGCAGATCTTCGCGCGCAAGCAGGCCCAGGTCGTGGCCGAGCAGCAGCGCCTGGCCACGGTGCGGCTGAAGGTGAGTGATCCGGTAGCCCCGGCGGTGGAGGCAGAAACGGGGGCGCCGATCAAGGGATCGATCACCCTGGCCGACCTGCTGCGCCGCTCTGGCTTCCACAGCGCCGATCTGGTCCGCCATGGCCTGGCCGATCCAGCCCTGCCGCTCGATGTGCGCGAAGCCGCCGAGATCGACACCAAATACAGCGGCTACCTGGCCCGCCAGCAACAACAGATCGACCAGGTCAGCAAGCAGCAGCAGCGCCCCATCCCCGCTGGCACCGATTTCCACGCCATCACCACCCTCTCGCGCGAGGCGCGCGAAAAACTCACGGCCGTGGGGCCATTCAGCCTCGGCCAGGCCGCCCGCATCCCCGGAGTCAGCCCGGCGGACGTCAACGCCCTGCTGCTCTGGCTCGAGCTGCAGCGGCGCAAGGCCCTGGTTACCTGAGCCAACGAAATTCCATAGGCTGAAGCTCCCGCAAGCTGCCATGACGGGAACCGTTTCCCACAGCCCGGCTGAGCTCGGCTTGCCGTTTCTCTCGCCGCAGCCCCTCTGGCAATGCTCCGTCGCGGCCCTGGCTGTGACCACCACCACGGCCGAACTCAGCGGTCCCTGGCGCTTGCTGCTGCTCGGTGATGGCAGCCCCACCCGGCACCTGGAGCTGCTCACCGGCGCCCCGGTGGAGGTGGAGCTGATCGCGATGGCGCCGGATTCAGCCGGGGATGGCCGGGTGCCGGCAGAAGTCGGAGAACTGAGCCCTCCCTTGTTGCGTCGACAGGTCTGGCTGCGCTGCGGCGGCCAGGCCCTGGCCTGGGCCGAGAGCTGGTGGAACCAGACGGAAGCCGAACAAAGTCTTCGCGACCGGCAGCTACCGATCTGGCGCAGCCTCAGCGCCGATCGGGCTGAACTGTTCCGCGAAGTGGATGGGCTGGCACGGGTGCAAGCGAGCTGGCTGCAGCAGGGGTTCGCCGAGGAAGGCCCCTACTGGAGCCGCCACTACCGCTTCTTCCGTGGCGGCAGGGAACTCACCGTGATCCGGGAGGTGTTCTCCCCGGCTCTCGAGCACTGGCTTGGCCCCAGCAGCAGCTCCTAGGCCGAACCCAGGCGCAGGGCCTCGGCCTGTTGACGGCTCTTTTCGAGCAGCTCGCGCAGGCTGTCCTCGTCGGTGTGGCTGAGGCTGGTGCGCAGCAGCTTGGCGTGGGGAGCGAAGCGGCGCAGGCGCTCGATCACCCGATCGGGGGTGGCGTCACGTACCAGCAGGCAAAGGGCGGCATTGCCCTTCGGCAGGGTTTCGCCCACCTCACGCAGAAAGCCATCGTTGATGCCCAGATCGCTGAGCGCGCCAGAGGCGGCGCCCACGCCGGCACCGACAGCGGCCCCGAGCAGGGGGTTCAGGAAGAGAAGGCCAACCAGTGACCCCCAGAAGCCCCCACCAAGGGCTCCAGCGGCGGTGAGGTTCACGGCCTGACGCAGCTGCACATGGCCCTGCTCGTCATGCTCGACGACCACCGCATCTTCCAGGGAAATCAGATGTTCCTGCTGGATGTTGACCAATTCACGGCGAACCTTATCGGCCTCATCAACCGAGGGGAACCCCACCACAATCAGGTTGCTCATCAGGCTTGTTCCCAGACATCACGACTGAAATCCAACCTAAGGGCAGCACCGGCCCGGCGATCAGGGGCGGCGGCGGCTGGAGCGGGGCAGTGGCCTGGGCGAAGCCGACGCCGGCGGCAGCAGGGGAGCCGCCCGGCGGGAGATGGCATCAAGCAAACGGCGCTGCTGAGGGGCGGCTAGGGGCGTGGTAACTGGGGGGGGAGCGGCCGCTTGATCGGTCTCGATTCGATCGTTGAACGGAGCTGGGGGCGACCACTGGTCCCGGCCTGGTGGCGACCGGCGTTCTTCCGGGATCGGTCGCTGCCATGACTCCGGGGAGCGTTCGGACCAGTCGTCTTCACCCTCCATGAACGCGTCGAGCTGGTTTTCCATCCAGCGCCCCACCCCTTTAAAACTGGGTAGGTCACTGGGTCGCTCAGCGGATCGCTCACTGCCGCGCTCGCCACCGCGGGCCTGGCTCCGGGAGCCCGGCCGTGCTCCGGCCACCCCATCCACCAGCTGCCGCCCGGCAGTCATCCATTGATCAAGGGTGGATCCCGCTGATCGGCGCTTACCCCGACGGGCAGGATCACCAGAACCGTTCATCGCGCTGCCCTGACCTGCTCGAACGAAGCTGATGGGTCAACGTTAGCGGCTGTGGCGCAACGCCCTGCGCTGCTTCAGCCAACGCTCCCGGCCGAGCCCGAGCAGGGCAATCGACACACCGCCGACTTGCAGCACCCAAAGGAAAAGGTCCAAACGGGCGGAGAGCAGAAGGGCGAACCTTAAGGGGCGGTGTTCTCAGACACCGGCTTCGAAGATCAGCTGGCAGCTGGCGTTCCAGCGACCGCCGTGCAGGCGGTCACAGCAGAGGCGGCAGGCCACGCCCCGCACGCGGCGCTGGTAGGGAGCCGTGACACCGCAGCACGGACAGCGCGCCAGCCAGCGCACAGCCTGGAGTGGCAGGGGGTAGTGGTGACGCAGGCTCACCTCGAAGTCGCTCTGCGCCTGGTTGATCTCCGCCATGCGGGCCCGGAAGCAGGGACCATGCACCTCGCGCACCCCCAGGACCCGGTCGATCCAGGCATGGATCATCTCGTGGCAGAGCGTGCCGAGCATGGCCGTCTGCGGCAGGGGCTCCAGCAGGGGCCGCGAAAGCACGATCTCGCAGAGATCGCTGCCATCGGCGCGGCGACCGCGGCGGTAGAGGCCGGCGGTGCGGCGCATGCGGCCGTCACTCCAGCGCAGGTCCACCAAACGGCCTCCTGCCGGGGCCAGGGCACCGCCGAAGTGTTCCCGATCAAGGCGATGAAAAAGGGGAAGCAGGGGTGCAAGGGGCATGCCGCTTCGGCTTCGGGCCTTGGTGGCCCCCAGTCTGGCGGGGTCGTCGGTCAGACTCTGGGGCCAGAACGCAGCGGCACACACGATGGATTGGGGTCTGGCTCAGACGATCGGCACGAAGCTGCTGTTGGGTGGCGCCAGCGCCCTGCTCATCTACTGGACGTTCACGGCGGTGAAGCTGGTGCTCAGCGCCCGCGGCATCAACCCGCTGCTCAAGCAGTTCTTCACCCAGGTGGCCTCCGGTCAGATCGATGGCGCCTATCTACTCACCACCAAGAACTACCGCTCCCACGTGAACCGGCAGCAGTTCATCCGCTTCCTGGCCGGGCTGCAACTCAACAAGTACCGCAACCTCAAATCCGGCCGGCCCCGGCTGCAGGACAGTCAGATCATCCTCACGGTCAAGCTGAAGTCGGAAGCCAAAGAAGAGCTGCCCCTGGATTTCACCTTTGTGAAGGTGGAGAAAGCCTGGCGGGTGGAGCGAATCAGCCGGCTGGCAGCGGCCTGAGCCGAAGACGTCCGACGTCCTGCCACGGCCGATGCCCGATCCATCCCCCCAGCACAGGGCCGAGGAACTGCACCGGCTGCTGCAACGCGCCGCCCACGCGTACTACGTGCTCGATGCTCCGGAACTTGAAGACGCGGTTTACGACCGGCTGTATCGGGAGCTGCAGGAGATTGAGGCGCTAAGCCCCGAGCTGGTGCGTGCCGACAGCCCCACCCAGCGGGTGGGCGGCCCGCCGGCCGACGGCTTCTTGGCCGTGCGTCACCGCATCAGCCTGCTCAGCCTGGAGAACGCCTTCTCAAGCGAAGAGCTGCAGGCCTGGTACGGGCGGCTGCTGAAGGTGCTCGATCGGCCCGCTCCCCTCGGGGAAGCCGCCGCAGCGCTGCCGATGGTGTGCGAACTTAAGATCGACGGCAACGCCCTGGCCCTGAGCTACGAGCGTGGCGTGCTGGTGCGGGCCGCCAGCCGCGGCGACGGCGAATCCGGCGAGGAGATCACCGCCAATGTGCGCACAATCCAGAGCGTGCCCCTGCGCCTGCTGCTGGACGATCCGCCGGAGTGGCTGGAGGTGCGCGGCGAAGCCCTGATCCCCGATAGCACCTTCGCGGCCATCAACGCCGAGCGCGCCAGCCGCGAGGAGCCGCTGTTTGCCAACCCGCGCAATGCCTGCGCCGGCACCCTGCGTCAGCTCGATCCGGCCGTGGTGGCGGCACGGCGACTGGAGTTCTTTGCCTACACCCTGCACCTGCCGGGCGACTGGCAGCCTGCGGCCGGCGAGCCCTCCCGGCCCCGCAGCCAGTGGGAGTGCCTGAGCTGGCTGGCGGCCGCCGGCTTCCGGGTCAACCCCAACGCCGCGCTCTGCCCCGATCTGGCGTCGGTGGAGGCCTTCTTCGCGGCATGGGAACAGCAGCGGCATCAGCTCGCCTACGCCACCGATGGCGTGGTGGTGAAGCTCGATGACCTGCGCCTGCAGGCCGATGCCGGCTTCACCCAGAAGGCGCCGCGCTGGGCGATCGCCCTGAAGTACCCCGCCGAGGAGGCCCCCAGCCAGCTGCTTCATCTGGTGGCCCAGGTGGGCCGCACCGGCGTGATCACGCCGGTGGCTGAATTCGAGCCGGTGACTCTGGCCGGCACCAGCGTGAGCCGGGCCACATTGCACAACGCCGATCGCCTGGTCGAACTGGATCTCCATGACGGCGACACGGTGGTGGTGCGCAAGGCCGGCGAGATCATCCCCGAGGTGGTGCGCGTGCTGAGCGAGCTGCGCGCGCCAGGCGCCAGGCGCCTGCAGCTGCCCTCCACCTGCCCGGAGTGCGGCTCGACCCTGGTGCGCGAGGAGGGCGAGGCCGCCACCCGCTGCGTGAACAGCAGCTGCCCGGCGATCCTGCGCGGCGCCCTGCGCCACTGGGTGAGCAAGGCGGCCCTGGATGTGGATGGCCTCGGCGGCAAGCTGATCGAGCAGCTGGTGGACCAGGGTCTGGTGACCTCGATCGCCGCTCTCTACCGCCTCGATGCCGCCCTGCTCGCCAGCCTGGAGCGGATGGGCGAGACCTCAGCCTTGAAGCTGGCGGCGGCCCTTGAAGCCTCCAAGCAACAGCCTTGGCACCGTCAGCTTTATGGCCTTGGCATCCACCACGTGGGAGCGGTGAACGCCAAAGCTCTGGCGCGGCAGTTTGCCTCCGCCGAGGCCTTGGGCACCGCCGCGGCTGAGCAACCAGAAGCGATCACCGCCGTCTTCGGCATCGGCGCTGAAATCGCCGAATCCCTGCGCCAATGGTTCGCCACCGCCGCCAACCTCGCCCTGCTGGCGGAGCTGGAGGCTGAGGGGATCCCCCTGGCGGCAGCCCTAGGCGATGGGGCTGCTGGGGAAGCCGCCAACCGCTTGAGCGGCCAGACCTTCGTGCTCACTGGCACCCTGCCCAGCCTCAGCCGCAGCCAGGCCCAGGAGTTGATCGAGGCGGCGGGGGGAAAGGTGAGCAGCTCGGTGAGTAAAAGAACGAGCTACGTGGTGGCTGGCGCCGAAGCCGGCAGCAAGCTCAGCAAGGCCGAAGCCCTGGGCGTGGCCGTGCTCGATGAGGCCGGCCTGCGGGAGCTGCTGGAGGAATTGAGCTGAGACAGCCCAAGGCCGGATTGCGCCAGAGTGGCGACATGAACCCTGCACCCAGCCAACCCGCCGTCTACCGCTGGATCAAGACGGACTGCGGTCGGGCGCAGTACATGGAACTGGCCAGCCGTCGCGGGCTGCTTGCGAACGTCCGCCTGGTCTGGTTCGTGCTGATCGCAGCGATCCGCGACTGGCCGCTGAAGCCAGCTGAGCCCGGCGCCTGAAAGTTGCCTTCAGCTCGGATCCAACCGCTCCAGGGCCCGCCGTGCCGCCCGGCTCGCCAGCAGGATCGAGCCCACCGTGGCGATCAACCCCAGGATGCGCAGCGCCCACGTGTTGGCATCCGCCTCGCCGTGAAGCACCTCCCCGAAGCGCGCCACATCACCGGCGAGCTCGCCGAGGGCGCAGAACAACACCGTGCCCGGCAGGATCGCGATCAGGCCGATCACGTAGTCGCGCAGGCTCACCTCGCTGAGGCCATAGACGAGGTTGAGCAGGCTGAAGGGAAACGCGGGTGAGAGCCGGGTGAGCAGCACCAACTTGAAGCCCTCCTGGCTCACGGCCCGCTCAATCGCCAGCAGCTTCGGAAAGGCCTGCAGCCGCTGGCGGGTCCAGTCGCGCAACCAGTGCCTACCCAGCAGAAAAGCCGCGATCGCCCCCAACGAGGCACCCACGAACACGATCAGGCTCCCCCAGACGGTGCCGTAGAGCGCACCGGCCAGCATCGAGGCCCAGACCCCCGGCAGCAAAAGCGTGACCCAAATGGCATAAAGCGGCACAAAGGCCACCGCCCCGGCGGGTGAGCGCAGGGCCGGCAGCAGCTGCTCCAACCAGGGGGAGAGGTCCACAACCCAGACGGCGCAACAACCCCAACACTGGCAGCCGCAACCAGGCCAGTGACGCCTCCCTACAGTCCGCTGCTGTGGAGCGGGTGCCTCCCCACCCGTCCAACTGCCCATGCCCACCAGCGATTTCTTTGCGCCCAGCTACGCCAGCGCCCGCAACAAATTTCTGGCAGCGGCCCAGGCGGCCGGGGCCCGGCTCAGCAGCTATCCCCTGCCGAACCAGCGGGGGCCAGGCCGTGAAACGTTGTCGATCGATGTAGCCCTGCTCGGGGCGGAGCAACCCGTGGACTCGGTGCTGCTGTTGATCTCCGGAACCCATGGGGTGGAAGGGCACTGCGGCTCGGGGATCCAGGTGGGCTATTTCCGCGACCAGCTGCATGACGCCCTGCCGGCGGGCACCGCCACCTTGATGATTCATGCCCTCAACCCCTACGGGTTCGCCTGGCGGCGGCGTGTCAACGAAGACAACATCGACCTGAACCGCAACTTCCGCGATTTCAGCGCGCCGTTACCGGATGGCTCCGCCTATGAGGCGATTCACAACTGCCTGGTGCCGGAGGCCTGGGATGGTCCCCTTCGGCAGGAGGCCGACAGGGAACTGCTGCGCCGCATTGAGGCCGCAGGGATTCCCTCTTACCAGGCGGTGTTGCAGCGCGGCCAGTACACCCGGCCAACCGGCCTCTTCTATGGCGGGAAGGGGCCCTGCTGGTCCAACACGATGCTGCGCCGTCTACTGCGCGAGCACATTCCCGCCGGTGCCACGCGCCTGGCGGTACTCGACATCCACACCGGCCTGGGACCCTGCGGTTATGGCGAGCCGATCTACGCCGATGATTCGCCCAAGGGCTTCAAGCGGGCCCGGCGCTGGTATGGGCCGGAGCTGACCCGGATCACGGGCTACACGGTGGAGAGCCCCACGGGCAAAGGTGTCAGGCCAGAAGGTGTCAGGCCTGAAAGCCGTCAGTCTGGGGGGGGCCTCTCCTCTTCCGCAGCCGTGTCCGGGGCTTTGGTGGCGGCCTTTGATGATCTGGATCCGTCCCTTGAGGTGACCTACCTGACCCTCGAATTCGGCACCCGGCCAATCCTGGAGGTACTTGGAGCCCTGCGGGCCGACAGCTGGCTGCACGCATGCCCCGATCGCGCCACCCCCTTCCGCGGCCCGATTCAGCAGCAGATGCAGGAGGCCTTCTACGTGGACACACCGGGCTGGAAGGCCGCGGTGTACGGAAGGGCCGCCGATTTCGTTCTGAGAACCAGCCGCGGACTGGCGGCGGGTTAGGCGCTCAGCCCGGAACCGCCTGATCCCCGACCGCCTTGGGTCGATCCCAGGCTTTGCATTTTCACTGCCAGGATCCTGGGCCGAAACGCCTACGGTGGCTCCGACACACCAGACCATCAGAAACGATCGTCATGGCGCGCCCTGCCAGGCCAGCCAGCGCGGAAGAGCAGCTGGTCGAGAAGCTGCGCCGAATCGAAGCCCTGTTCGCTCGGGCCGGCAGCGATGGCGAGAAGGTGGCGGCCCAGCGGGCGCGGCAACGCATCCAGGCCCGCCTCAAGGAAATCGCGGCCGAGGAGCCGCCGATCGAGTTCCGCTTCTCCCTCTCCGACCAGTGGTCGCGGCATCTGTTCGTGGCACTGATGCGGCGCTACGGCATCACGCCCTACCGCTACCGCGGCCAACGGCGCACCACCGTGATGGCACGCCTTAGCCGCACGTTCGTGAACGACACCCTCTGGCCGGAGTTCCAGGAACTGCAGCAGAGCCTGGCCGCCTACTTCGACGCGCTCACCGATCGGGTGATCGAGCAGGCCCTGGACGTGAAGGCCAGCGAAGCGGAAGAGCGGGCACCGGTTCAGCAGTTGCCGCCGGTTGACCATCAGGGGTCGCTCCTGTAGGGCTCCATTGCATGGTCAGAGCTGGCGGGAAAGAGAGACAGCGCCAAACCACTCGGAAAGCAAATAAAAGCCATTAACTCGGATTCCGCGTCAATTGCATTGATTGGGACTACGAGTCAACGATGGGCCTTGATGAGCAGGTGATCCACGCCCCATCGCAGCTAGGCCAGCTGCTGAAGGGCCTCAGGCGCCAGAGGGGCTTGAGGCAGCGTATTTCGCCCTCAGGGCCGGCGGCACCAGCCAGGCACGCCTCTCGCAGCTGGAGCTCCATCCCGGCCGTCTGACACGGCGGAGTGGTGATGGGGTGCCCGAGGCACAGCCGCGAGCTGGCGGTCTGGATGAACGGGGAGCGGGTTGGCACCTGGGCGCTGCCCAGCAGGGGAGGCCAGGAGTTTCGCTACGCAGAGAGCTGGATGGGCTCAAGCCAGTTCCGCCCTCTGTCGTTGTCGTTGCCAGCGGGCCTGGGTACGAACGCCCTGCAGGGCGCAGCGGTGGAAAGCTGGTTCGAGAATCTGCTGCCTGATAGCAGCGCGATTCGCCAGCGCGTTCAGCGACGCTTTCAGGCCGCCAGCTCCAGCGCCTTCGATCTGCTCACCGCAGTGGGCCGCGATTGCGCCGGGGCGGTGCAAGTGCTGCCACTCGATGAAGAACCCAGCGGGCTTGATCGCATCGAGGCGACCCCGCTGTCCGAGCAGGAGATCGGGCAGGTGCTGCGAGGTGTCGTAGCCCCACCGCTGCCTGGATCCAGCGGCCCAGCAGCAGAGGAGCTGCGGCTCTCCGTGGCTGGGGCTCAAGAGAAGACGGCCCTGCTCCACCACCCACCTGTTCAAGCTGCCGATGGGAACGGTGGGCAACGGAAGATTTCTGCCAGGTCACCGGAACCCCGCCAGAAGCGAAATACGAAAACCAAGGTGGACCTGGCCTGGTGGCGATCAGTGCCTGTCTGGCCCAATCCTCAGCTGCAGAAGATCTGCGCACGTTTTTTGGCCAGTGCGACATGGCCCTGCTGCTGATCCATCGGCAGGAGTTCCTCCATCGGGCCGACCGGCTCGGCTGCTCCGTGCTGGAGCAGGTGCTGCCCCGCAACTGGCTCACCCTGGATTCAGGCCGGTTTGCGCGGTTGCGGCGCTACCTGCGCCAGCTCTTCGCGACTGTCGAGGCCGATCCCACCCTGCAGCAGGTGGCGGGTTTCGAGGAGCTGCTGAGCAACGATCTGATCCCTCTGGTGCTGGAAGCCCTGATCCATGGCGGACATGCCAGGGATGGCCTACCCCGGGCCCCTTCGCGGATCGGGCTGGTGAAGGCGGCCCAGCGGTGGATGGAAGCCCATCCCAGACAGCCCATTCACCTGGAGGCCCTCTGCCGCGAGGTGCACACCAGCCGGCGGAGCCTGATTCAGGGATTCCGGGAGCACCTGGGGATGGGTCCGATGACCTACCTGCGGCTTCATCGCCTGCACGGCATCCGGCAGGAACTACTGCGGGCCGATCCAAGCCAGACGAAGATCCGTGCCTTCGCCGCGGAATGGGGCTTCCTCAACCCTGGCCACTTCTCCCGGCAGTAAGCCGAGCTCTTCGGTGAGCGGCCTTCCGACACCGTTCACCGGCCCCGATGTTGACCTGAGGTGCGTCGCGATCTCCCGCACCTCGCGAGTGCCCACGTCCTTGGCCCTGATCAGCAGATGCTCAAATACACCAAGGCAGGGGGAGACGCCAACTTAGCGATGATCGTGCGGCACGATGATGCCAAGCGCGAGTATGCTTATGGCTCCGCATCAGCATGTAGAACGACCGGAAACAGATCTTCTCGTTCGAGCGTTAGGGCCAGAGCCCTGGCAAGCAGGATCAAGAGAAAAAATAGCCAACCCGCAAGACAACCGCAAAGACGTGATCAGAGTTATCATTGGGTTGGATTCCTGATAATCCATCACCATTCTTTGGAGGTCCTAGCCAATGCCGAACAAGAAGCCAAACATCATTCTGCTTGTGACAGATGACACAGGCTATGGCGATCTTGGCCCTTACGGCGGCGGCGAGGGGCGCGGCATGCCAACCCCACATTTTGATCGGCTGGCAGCTGAAGGGATGACCTTCTTCTCCTTTTATGCCCAACCGAGTTGCACGCCAGGACGGGCGGCCATGGTCACGGGTCGAATCCCCAACCGCAGCGGCATGACCACTGTGGCGTTCCAGGGTCAGGGCGGCGGTTTGCCGGCAGCGGAGTGGACCCTGGCCTCTGTGCTGAAACAGGCCGACTACCGCACCTTTTTCACGGGTAAATGGCATCTGGGTGAAGCCGATTATGCGCTGCCCAATGCCCAGGGCTATGACGAGATGAAGTATGTCGGCCTTTATCACCTGAATGCCTATACCTATGCCGACCCCACCTGGTTCCCGGATATGGATCCAGAACTGCGTAGCACGTTCCAAAAGGTGACCAAAGGGTCACTTTCGGGAAAGGCCGGTGAAGAAGCCAAGGAAGACTTCAAAATCAATGGTCAGTATGTTGATACACCTGAGCAAGGCGTTGTCGGGATTCCCTTTTTCGATGGCTATGTTGAAAAAGCGGCGACTGAGTTCCTTGATGAAGCGGCCAAGGACGACCAGCCCTTCTTCCTCAGCGTCAACTTCATGAAGGTGCACCAGCCCAACTTGCCCCATCCTGACTTCATCCATCAATCCCCCTCCAAGAGCAAGTACGCCGACTCAATCGTCGAGCTCGATGCCAGGGTTGGGGCGATTATGGACAAGGTGCGGGAGCTTGGCCTGGAAGAAGATACGTTGATCTTCTGGACGACGGACAACGGGGCCTGGCAGGATGTTTATCCCGACGCCGGCTACACCCCGTTCCGAGGCACGAAGGGGACGGTGCGTGAGGGAGGCAATCGGGTCCCCGCCATTGCTTGGTGGCCCGGGAAGATCGGTGCCGGCGTCAAGAACCACGATATTCTGGGCGGCCTTGATCTGATGGCCACCTTTGCCTCCTTTGCAGGGGTGTCGCTTCCTACCGTCGACCGCGAGGGAGAACCGACCACCTTCGACAGCTATGACATGTCTCCGGTGTTGCTGGGCAGCGGCAAGTGTGAGCGCAAGTCATGGTTTTACTTCACCGAGAACGAACTCACTCCAGGTGCGGTCCGGGTCAACAATTACAAGGCCGTCTTCAACCTGCGGGGTGACGATGGCGCCACGACTGGAGGCCTGGCTGTGGACTCCAACCTCGGCTGGAAGGGGGCCGAGAGTTATGTCGCGGTGGTGCCCCAGCTGTTTGACCTATGGCAAGACCCACAGGAGCGCTATGACATCTTCATGAATAACTACACCGAACGCACCTGGATGTTGGTCACCGTCGGTGAAGCGGTTAAAGAGTTGATGAAAACCTATGTCCAATATCCACCGCGCAAGATGCAGAGCGAGGGATATTCCGGCCCCATTACCCTCACCCAATATGAACGTTTCCAGCATGTCCGCGACATGCTGGCGAAGGAAGGGATAAAAATCCCATTGCCCACCGGAAACTAGGTCAGAACTGCTGACGATTCAGCGCTCGAGGTAACGAGCAACGCCCCGCTGGAGCACCACACCATGCTTGTGAGCCTGATGGACTGGCACGCAGGGTGGTAACCGAGGGCGATTGGGATCGCGTCCGACGCTGTCTCCATCCCTCGGCCGGCGGCGGGAACAACGCTTAGGCCAAACCCTCAAGCCTTCCCCGCGCCAGCGCCGCCTGGGCTTCGGCCTCGGCCAGGTTGGCGCGGCACTCGGCCACCACCTCGGGGGGGGCCTTGCCGGCGAAATTGGGGTTGGCGAGGCGGCCGGCCAGCCCCTTGATCTCCTTCTCGGCCTTGGCGATGTCTTTCTCCAGGCGCCCGCGCAGGGCACCCAGATCCACCAGGCCCTCGATCGGCAGCAGCACCTGAAGTTCGCCGCTCACGGCCGCCAGGCAGCGTTCGCCCGCCGCCGCGTCGCCCGAGCCAGCCGGCTCGCGCACCTCCACCGACGCCGCCCGAGTGAGGGCGGTGATGTCGCCGCTGGCCTGGCGCAGCACTGCCGCCAGCTCTGGACGGCCGGTGATGAACACCACCGGCGCCGGCTGTGAGGGCTTGAGGCCAGCCACAGCGCGCAGGTTGCGCACCACCCGGATCGCCTCGATCAACTCCGCAAACGACGCCTCCAAGGAGGCATCGAGGGAGGCCTGATCCACGGCTGGCCAGGGCTGCAGGGCCAAAAAGGTGCCCTCAGGCTCACCGGTGAGGCCATGCCAGAGCTCCTCACTCAGGTGCGGCATCAGCGGGTGCAGCAGCACCATTAGCTCGGCGAGCACCTTGGCCAGCACTTGCCGCGCTACGCGCTGATCGGCGAGGGCCTCAGGGCTGAGCGCGGCGCCTTCCGTGGCGGGACGGGGATTGAGGCGGCGCTTGAGCAGCTCGATCGTCCAGTCGCACACCTCATTCCAGGCGAACTCGTAGAGCCCCTTGGCCGCTTCGCCGAGGCCGTAGCTGGCATAGCGCTGGGCGGTGTCCTGGTTGACGCGGGCCAGGCGGGAGAGGATCCAGCGGTCGGCGAGGGTGAGCGCCGCAGGATCGGGGGCGCCGAGGGAGGCGGGCGTTTCGCCGCCCAGGTTCATCAGCGCGAAGCGGGTGGCGTTCCAGAGCTTGTTGGCGAAGTTGCGCGCGCCCTCCACCGTGGCGGAACTGCCGGTGCTGCGGTCGTAGTCGAGGCGGATGTCCTGGCCGGCGCCGGCCACCTCGCGCACCAGGGCGAAGCGCAGGGCATCGGCGCCGTAGCGCTCGATCAGCGGCAGCGGGTCGATGCCGTTGCCCGCCGATTTGCTCATCTTGCGGTTGTTCTCATCGCGCACCAGGCCGTGGATCATCACATCGGCGAAGGGCATCCACGCTTTCTCTTCCGGTTTCTCATCGCTGGCTGGTGGCGCCAGGGCCCCGGCCAGCATCGTCATCCGCGCCACCCAGAAAAAGATGATGTCGAAGCCGGTCACCAGCACGCTGGTGGGATACCAGGTGGCCAGATCGGCGGCGCCCTCATCGGGCCAGCCCAGGGTGGAGAAGGGCCAGAGGCCGCTGGAAAACCAGGTGTCGAGCACGTCGGGGTCCTGCTCCAAGTGGAGCTGCCGCCCCGCCGCCGCGCTGGCCGCACCGAACTGCGCCTCGGCCTTGGCGCGGGCTTCGGCCGCGTCGCGGGCCACCACATAAGGAGTGGCGTCGCTGATCACACCGCCGGTTTCACTCACCACGAACCAGGCGGGGATGCGGTGGCCCCACCAGAGCTGGCGGCTGATGCACCAGTCGCGGATGTCAGTGAGCCAGTCGCGGTAGACCTTCTGCCAACGCTGCGGCACGAAGCGGGGCGCTCCGCCATCGAGGGCCTCGCGGCAGCGGGCCGCCAGCGGCTCAGCCTTGGCGAACCATTGGGTGGAGAGCAGCGGCTCCACCGGCACCTTGCCGCGATCCGAAAACGGCACGCTGTGGCGATGGGGCTCCACCTTCACCAGGAAGCCTTCGGCTTCCATCGCCGCTACCACAGCCGTGCGCGCCTCGAAGCGATCCAGCCCGGCGAAGCGGCCCGCGGCGGCGTTCATGGTGCCGTCCTTGGCCATCACCGTGATGGACGGCAGGCCGTGGCGGGCGCCGATGGCGAAGTCGTTGGGGTCGTGGGCGGGGGTGACCTTGACGCAGCCGGTGCCGAAGGCTGGATCCACGTGCTCATCGGCCACGATCGGGATCTCGCGGCCCACCAGCGGCAGGGTGATCGTCTTGCCGACTAAGGCCGCATAGCGCGGGTCAGTGGGGTGCACGGCCACGCCGGTGTCGCCCAGCAGGGTTTCAGGGCGGGTGGTGGCCACCACCAGGTGATCGAGGCCATCACGGGCGGCCCCGTTGCTGAGCGGGTAGCGGAAGTGCCAGAGGTGGCCGTCGAGCTCCTTCATTTCCACCTCGAGATCGCTCACCGCCGATCCCGAAGCCGGACACCAATTCACCAGGTATTCGCCCCGATAGATCAGGCCCTGCTCGTGCAGGCGCACGAAGGCCTCCACCACCGCTTTGTTCAGGCCCGGATCGAGGGTGAAGCGCTCACGCTTCCAGTCCACCGAGTAGCCCAGCCGGCGCAGCTGACCCACGATCGTGCCGCCGCTGCCTGCCTTCCAGGCCCAGGCGCGCTCCAGGAAGGCATCGCGGCCGAGGTCGTCCTTGCTGCCGCCTTCCGCCTTGATCTGCTTCTCCAGGATCGACTGCACCGCAATCGAGGCGTGGTCAGTGCCGGGCAGGCAAAGCACGTTCTTCCCCTGCAAACGCTGGAAGCGCACGATCGTGTCGATCAGGGCCGTCTCGAAGCCGTGGCCCATGTGCAGGCTGCCGGTCACATTCGGCGGCGGGATCACCACGCTGAACGGCTCGCCGGGCGCGTTGGGATCGGGGTGGAAGGCGCCGGCGGCTTCCCAGGCCGCCTGCCAGCGGGCTTCGGTGCCGGCCGGGTCGTAGGTCTTGGGCAGGGCCTCGGTCACGGCAGGGGTTGGGGAGATCAGCCCATGCTCTCAAAGGGGGGCTCAGTAGCGTTGAAGCGGAAACCTGCCTCAAGCCCTAGCACTGGATGCACTGCTGAACACACAAGCCTGGAATTGATTCTTGTTGGTACGCAGAATCGCTAGACAGCTCATCTCCATCGCCTCCCGCCTCACCGCAGCAGGGCTTGCCCTGCTACCGCTGGCGGCAGATGCAGCACCAAACGGCACGTGGCTATCCAAACCACAGATCTGGTTTTACACCTCAACCAATACCATCACCCAGACCCTGGCCCGGATGCGCGCGGCTCGCTATCGCGTGGTGTTTCTGGATTACCGGAACGTCGCTGATCCCGTTCAACAGCACGTTGCCCAGGAGGCCCGTCAACAAGGGCTGATGCCCGTGGTCTGGGTGCAATCACCGCAATACCGGTCCATGAGTATTCCAGACCTGGTGAATGAAGCCCGCCATGGGGATGGCATCCAGGTGGATGATCACTTTTTTGCCAATTACACCCGGGCCGACTTTTATCGACTTCGCCAGCTCTACACCAAGCCAATTTTTTGCAGCATCCAGCCCTTCCAGGTTGCGCTTTTGCCTCCCGGCGGCTGCAACCAGCTTGACGTGCAGTGCTACACAGCCCAGACATTTCAACAATGCGTCAAAACGGCTGATCGGCTCGGGGCCGTGGTGAGCTTGTCAACTAAAAACACCCTCGGATATCAAAACAGCCTGGGTACACGGCGCTTCAATACGTTCCTTTGGCCCGGCTGAGGGCCACCAGAGGCTGCCCTGCAGGTGGCAACCTTCTGAGGCCAAAATCTCAAGGTGAAATCTCGAAACAAAATCTCAGAATAAAAACGCCGTCAGGGTTTCCACGCAATATTGCAACGGCGCCAATCCGTTCGCCGCCGTCATCGGTATGTCCAACGGTCGGCCATCATCCCGATGCTTGCGCCGCCCAGAACTGACACTTCGCCACCTCCCGCTGGAGGTCTTCGAGCATGACATCTGCAACAGCCAAAACAGCCATGAACGCCGCCCTCTCAGGCGTTCTGGCCCTCGGCCTGGTGGGCGCCACCGCCGGTGAGGCCCTCGCGGGCAAAGCCGGCATGGAGAAATGCGCCGGCATCGCCAAAGCGGGCATGAATGACTGCGGCACCAGCAAGCACAGCTGCGCAGGAGAAGCGAAGGTTTCGGGTGATCCCGAAGAGTGGGTGTACGTGCCCAAGGGCACTTGCAAGAAGATTGTTGGAGGAACGATCAAGAAAGCCAGCTGAACCCAGGTGCCAGTGCCTATCGGGTTGAGGCCAACCATCCCGATAGGTCCATCGGCCAAGACTGGCAACCCAATGAACCAACCAAGCGCCATGACTCTGCACGGAGTGGGCCTGGGCCTGCGCTCCCAGCACTATGCCCCCATCCTCAGCACAACCCCAGCCATCCCCTGGTTCGAGGCCCTCTCGGACAACTATCTCGGCGGCGGCCTGCCGTTGTGGCATCTCACCGCCATCCGGGAGCGCTATCCCCTCACCCTGCATGGGGTCGGCCTGTCGATTGGCTCCGCCGATGCGCTCAACTGGGCCTACCTGCATCGTTTGAAAGCCCTGGCCGATCGGATTGAGCCCGTCTACGTGTCCGACCACCTGGCCTGGGTGTCAAGCGGCGGCCACTACTTCAACGATCTCGCCCCGCTGCCCTACACCGATTCCGTTCTCACTTATGTTGCCGATCGAATCCAGCAGGTGCAGGAATTTCTGGGCCGGCGCATCCTGATCGAAAACCTGTCGCCCTATCTGCAGTTTGCTGGCAACGACCTCAGCGAATGGCAATTTCTCGCCGCATTGGCCGAAAAGGCTGACTGTGATCTGCTGCTCGATGTCAACAATATCTATGTCAATGCCATGAATCACGGCTTTGATCCCATGGAGTATCTGGCGGCGATCTCGATTGATCGCGTCAAAGAGATACACCTGGCCGGCTATGAGCAGCAGGGATCCTTTCTCTTCGATACCCATGGAAAGCCGGTGCAGCCTGGTGTGTGGGCGTTATACGAGCGGGCCCTGGAACGCTTTGGCCCGGTGCCCACCCTGATCGAATGGGACACCGACATCCCCAGCTTTGACGTGCTCCAGGCCGAAGCCCACAAAGCCGAGCAATGCCGATGCCAACGCCAGCTCCCAACGACCTGATCCGCCTGCAACGGCTGTTCCATGGGGCGATCAGCCCTGGCGGTGATCCGGCCTGCCTGGAAGCCCTGGAGCCGCAGCTGCATTGCTCCGGCAGCCTCAGCGTGCGGCAGGGGATTGCGGCCTACAAGGGCAGCGTGAAAGGCAAGCTCATCCGTTGCCTGGAGGAGATCTATCCCGTCTGTCACCGTTTGGTGGGCGCGGCCTTCTTCGGCGGCCTGGCCGAGACGTACGTAATGCAGAACGCGTCAACCTCGCCCGATCTGGGGGACTATGGCGGTGATCTGCCGGTCTTCCTTCAGACCTTTCCGCCTGCAAACCCATTGCCCTATCTCGCCGATGTGGCGCAACTGGAGTGGCACTGGCACCGGGCCTTCAACGCTGCAGATGAGGGCGGCATCGACCTGACGGCCCTAGCCCAGGTGGCGCCTGGGCAATGGGAGCGGTTGGTGTTCCAACTGCCTCAATCCAGTGTGCTGATGCAATCCGACTTCCCTGTGCATCGGATCTGGCAGGCCAATCAGGCCGACGCCACGGATTCAGAGACCATTGACCTCGATGAGGGGAGTGTGAATCTCTTCATCTGGAGAGATGGGGTTGAAACCCGGATTGACCTGCCGAACCCTGACGAATGGCGGCTGCTGGAGGGCTTTGCCGCCAGAACGGCCTTTGGCCAGCTCTGCAGCGAGCTCGATCAGGGGGCGATCCCTGTGGAGCCCGCCGTGTTGCTGCCGGTCTTTGTGCAGCGCGGCTGGGTGCGCTCGTTTGTGCTGGGCAACGCCATGCCTCAGGCCGCCAGCCGTTTGACGTAGTCCTCCAGCCGGCCGGCATTGATCCAGCCGGTGGCGATGGTTTTGCTGTGTTCCTCGCTTACCCGACCCCGGTGGATGTGCGACACCCCGGCAGGGAAAATCGCCAGCTTGCCCCGCTCCGCTTCCTCGTGGTGTCCCTGCCAATGGAACTCGGTGCCCCCCTCGGGCAGGGAGTTGCAGTAGAGAATCCAGGCCAGGACGCGGGCGTGGGGTTCGGTGGCTTCATCGCTGAGGGTCCAGTCGCAGTGCCACTGGCGAAAGCCTTCCCTAGGGGCATAGCGCTGCAGGTTGAAGATCGGGTTCACGAACAGGCTCTGCTCGGGGCAGCACTGGCGCAGCAGCGGCCTCTCCTTGAGGTATTGGCTGAGGCCGGCGTTCACGCCGCGCAGGATCACCTCGGCTAAGGCGAAGGCCTCTGGATCGCTGCGGTCGATCTCCACCAGGCTGATGTCAGTGGACACCTTCGCGGGAAGGCTGGCTGACTCAGCTTCGGGACCAACCTCAGGGCCGAAGGCCACACCTGGGCGCTGCAGGTCGCTGCGGTGATCAAAAAAGGCCATCACCCCATCGGCCAGGGCCGTGAAGCCGTTGTTTTGATACGTGGCAATCAGGTTCATGGATCGTCTCGCCAGGGCACAGCCACCAGGGCCTCCAGCTTCTGCCAGCGGCCGCGTTCACTCACCCGGCCCTCCAGACCGGCGGCGGCCAGGGCTGCCGCCACCCGCTCGAGATCAAGGGGCTGGCCGTCGCCCGCTTCGGACGCCAGTGGCAGCACCAGCACCTGGGGGTCGGCAGGGTCGGCCAGCAGCTTCAGGCCGAGGCCGTCGAGCTCACGCTCAAAGAACAGCCGCCGCATCCGACCCGCCAACGCAGGCCCCAGGGCGGCGGCGAAGCTTTCGAGGCCGCTGCGATCGCCGCTGCCGCCGCTGTTGAGGGCCAGCCAGATCATCAGCTTGGCCCAGCTCTCGGTGGTCCACAGGGGAGCGAAGCTGCCCCGGTGCTGGCGCACCAGCTCGGCAATGGCGAATTCGAACAGACCGGCCTGGAGGCTGGCGGCGGCGGGAACCGGCGGTGCAGGGGACATCAGCTCAACCAAGCATTTCGGATGAAGCGAGACTGACCCACCCATCGGGGGCCAAACTGTGAGGGCTTGAACCTGACAGACCCATGGGCCTCGACCTCAACGATCCCGAACTGGAGTTCGCAGACCTGGTCTACGCCTACCAGAGCTGGGTCATGGCAGTGATCAATGACGAGAAGCTTGGCGGGGAGGAGAAACTGCTCACCGACGACATCGCCGAGGACGCCCTCAACGCCATGCGCTTCCTGCCCGGCGAAGTCACTTCCGCGATCGAAACCAGCCTCGCCCGGGTCTACGACGTCGATGCCGACGAACTCGCCGACCTGCTGTTCCCTGAAGAATGAGCCGCAAGGGCTGAACGCCGAGCACGACCCATCCACGCCGATGGCCGCTTCCCAGCCTGATTCGCAGGCCACCGGCACCTATGTGCTCGGCACCGACGCCGCCGAACAGCAGCGCCTGAGCCAGCAGCACGCGCTCTGGCTTTCCTCCGCCCAGGAAGCCTGGGGCAGGGCCGGTCTGGCGGCAGGTGAACGGGTGCTTGATCTGGGGGCAGGTCCGGGATTCGTCAGCCTGGAGCTCGCCCGCCAGGTGGGAGCCGGCGGCCGGGTTCTGGCCCTGGAGCTCAGCCCCTCCTACGGGGAGGCCGCCCGACGGGCGGCGGCCGAAGCGGGCCTGGCCCAGCTGGAAGTCCGCCGCCATGACCTCTGCTCTGATCCACTGCCGCAGGAGGGCTTCGACCTTGTCTGGTGCCGCTGGGTGGCGATGTTTCTGCCGTCGCTTGAGCCCCTGCTCGACCAGCTCGCCGCCACCTTGAAACCGGGGGCACGGGTGTTGTTTCACGAATACGTGCACTGGAGCACCTTCGGGCTCCACCCCGATGGCGACGCGGTCCGCCGTTTCGGTGCCGCCGCCCTGGCCAGTTTTCGTGCCGCCGGCGGCGATCCCGATGTGAACCGCCGGCTGCCGTCGCTGCTGGCGGCGCGGGGGTTCCGCATTGATGCCCTGCGGCCATTGCCGCTCCTGGGGAGCCCTGGGGATGCTGGGGATGCCGTGGCGAACTGGCTGGAGAGCTTCGTGGATGTCTATGGCCAGCAGCTGATCCGCCAGGGGTTCTGGACGCCAACCGCCGCCGCTGCCGCCAGCGCCGAGATCGCCGCGGCCAGCCAGGATCCCGGGGCTTACTGGATGGGGCCCACGGTGATGGAACTTCAGGCGACACGATGAAGGCCCTGACCTGTTAGCGCGCCACAAGCCGATGCCCTGGACCACCGCCGACATCCCCGATCAGACCGGCCGGATCGCCCTGATCACTGGAGCCAACAGCGGGCTCGGGTTTGAATCGGCCCGGGCCCTGGCCGGCCATGGCGCCACCGTGGTGCTGGCCTGCCGCTCCCGCCGCAAGGGGGAGGCGGCCCGTGATGAGCTGCTGCCAGCCGCCACCGGCGGGCTGGAGGTGTTGATGCTCGATTTAGCCGACTTGGCCAGCGTGCGTGCCGGGGCCCGTTGGCTGGCCGAGCAATACGGTCGCCTCGACCTGCTGATCAACAACGCTGGTGTGATGGGCACGCCGCGGCAGCTCACCCACGATGGCTTCGAGCTGCAATTCGGCACCAACCACCTGGGCCACTTCGCCCTCACCACGGCCCTGTTGCCGCTGCTGGCCGAGCGGCCCGGAGCCCGGGTGGTCACGGTCACCTCAGGCGCCCAGTTCTTCGGTCGCCTCCCCTTCGATGACCTGATGGGCGAAAGCCACTACGACCGTTGGGCGGCCTACAGCCAGAGCAAGCTGGCCAACGTGATGTTCGCCCTCGAACTGCAGGAGCGGCTGCAGGCAGCCGGCAGCCCGGCGATCTCCCTGGCCGCCCACCCCGGCCTGGCCCGCACCAACCTGCAGCCGGCGTCAGTGGCCGCCAACGGCTCGAAGCTGGAGGGCCTGGCCTACCGGCTGATGGATCCCCTCTTCCAGAGCGCGGCGATGGGCGCCCTGCCCCAGCTCCATGCCGCCACAGCAGCGGAGGCCAAGGGCGGCGAGCACTTCGGCCCCGACCAACTGGGGGGAATGCGCGGCTGGCCGCGGGCCTGCCGGGTGGCACCAAAGGCCCTGAACGCAGAGACCCGCCGCCAGCTCTGGGAGGTCAGCGAAGCGCTCACGGCTGTTGGTTGAGCAAGGGAGATGAACATGCCGAGGATCACCTTTGCAGAAAGCAAGCGGGCTGAGCCCTGTTGATCCATCAAGGGCTAACGCCTTGGCTGGCAATGGCTCACTGGAGAAGGGTTGGTTATCGGTTCAGGATTCGGATTGATAGCCATGCTTGGCCGTGGGCTGGGGTGCTGATCTCCAGCCGCTGATGCTTGCGCTCCCAGCGCATCGGGCGGAACCGCGGACCATGACAGCCAGCGCTCAGCCACCCTTCCGACGGGATCAGGGGAACAGGTCGTGATGGCCGGCTCCTGTCTTTTGGAGTCAGACATCGATGGACTGGCCACACGGTTCCGGATTGCTGTCGCGCTCCTCAGACCTGCCCAGAGAAGAGAGCAGAAGCAGGCTTGCCACAGCGGCGGCTCCGCTAGCGGCCCCTGCATTCAACCAAGCCTGTGAAGGGGTGGTCGCTTGGCGCCGTGTCGCCATCGGATACCGCCATACAAAATTCAGCCCGATAGATGTAGTATGAGAATCGTTCTCAGGCCGATGATCGCGATCTCATGGTCCCTGTGCCCGTCACCGTGCTCACCGGCTTTCTCGGTGCCGGCAAGACCACGCTCCTCAACCACATTCTCAGCAACCAGAAGGGTGTGCGCAGTGCTGTATTAGTCAATGAATTCGGCGAGGTTGGCATCGACAACGAACTGGTGGTGACCACCAGCGACAACATGGTGGAGCTCAGTAACGGCTGCATTTGTTGTTCAATCAACGGTGAGCTGCAAGAGGCGGTTCAGCGCGTTCTGGAGCGCCCTGATCCGCCGGATTTCATCGTGGTGGAGACCACCGGATTGGCCGATCCGCTACCGGTGGCCCTCACCTTCATGGCTGGTGAGTTTCGCGATTTGCTCCGTTTGGATTCGATCATCACCTTGATCGATGCCGAGCATTTTGATGGCGCTTTTGTTGAGAAGAGCCCGATTGCCAGGGCTCAAGTTGTGTACGGCGACATCCTTGTACTCAACAAATGTGACCTTGTCGATGCCGAACGGCTAGTGGCCGTGGAGGCTCGCCTGAGGGAGATCAAGCCCGATGCCCGCATCCTGCATGCCAGCCATGGCGATGTGCCCCTGTCAATGCTGCTGAGTGTGGGCCTGTTCGAAACGGATCTATTGGTGGCGCTCCAAGACCAGGAAGCGCTCAGAAAGGATCACGACCACCACGTCCATCACGGCCAAGATCACCAACACAACCACCATCAATCGCACGACCATGTGCACAACCACGCAGACGCCCACACGCCTGAGCTGGAGGGATTCCGTTCAGTGTCTCTAGCGGCAGATGCTCCCTTTGATCTACGCCGCTTTCAACACTTTCTCGACAAGCAGCTGCCGGCCAACGTGTTTCGAGCCAAGGGGGTGCTCTGGTTTCGCGAGAGCAACCGCCGCCACCTGTTTCACCTCTGCGGCAAACGCTTCACGATTGATGATTCCGACTGGCCGCAAGGCAGCCCTCGGCACACCAAGGTGGTAGCGATCGGCAAAGACATTGATCAGGCCGGCCTAAAGGCGCAGCTCGAGGCCTGTTTGGCAGAACGATGAGCCAGATCCTGCTGATCTCCGGACCTCCAGGCTGTGGCAAGACGGCCTGGATCCTGAAACATTTTCAGGCCCACCTTGGGCCTTGCGGCTACCTCCGCCTTCCCGGATTTGCGGATGAAGGCCTGCAACACGCTGAGGATGGCGGCCTCGACCAGGCCTTTCTGTGCGATCAATGCCCGGAACTGATGGATCTCGCTGACCAAGACGTCAGCCTGGCTTCACACGCCACCAATCTGCTGGCCTGCCTTGAGATACCACAGTTTCACCACCCAGCGGAGAGCGGATTGGCCGGGATCGATCGACGCCTGATCCCCCAGCTGGCGGCCCTGCAGCTGATGCCTCAGTGTCATCTGCATTTTGGCCGTGATAACGAATTGCCCCAGCAGGACACCCTCGAATTCAGCGCTCTTGAGCACCACAGCCTGCCGCTCAATGGTGCGGTGTGGGATCCAGACAGTCTGAGCAGCTTCTGGTTTGAGCTGGTGAATGGAGCCTACGGCGATATTTTCCGCGCCAAGGCCCATGTCAACCTGCCTGACGGCCGCGGCTTCCTGTTCAACTGGATCGTGAGCCAGGAGGGGTCCCAATTTCTACCCTTGCTGGAGCTGGAATCACCACATGGACGTCCAACGCGGTTGTCGCGATTGGTCGTGCAAGGGAAGCAACTTCAGCTGAACCAGATACAAAACACGATCAACGACTGCCTGCTCAGCGACGCGGCTCTGGAGCTGCAGCAGGGGCCCTTGCGCCAACAGCAACAACTGCCGACCCCATCGCCTTGACACCCATGGCTATCGCCGTTCTCTCCTGCTTGCACGCCAACCTGGCCGCCGTGGAGGCGGTGTTGGCCGACATTGATCAGTTGGGTCTTGACACCATCATCTGCCTGGGTGATCTGGTTGGCTATGGCCCCCAACCCAATGAGGTGGTGGAGCTGGTACGTGAGCGGGGCATTCCCAGCTGCCAGGGCTGCTGGGATGAGGACATCATCGAGGGGCTCGATGCCTGCGATTGCAGCTATCCCTCCCAACTGGCCGAACGACGTGGGCAGCTGGCACACCATTGGACAGCGTCCCAGCTCAAGGCTGAAAACCGAGACTTTCTGGCAGGCCTTCCTTTTTCGCTACGCCGTGGGCGCCTGTTGTTTGTGCATGGCAGCCCCAACAGTCAGCACGAATATCTCCTGCCTGACATGAATGCTTTCACGGCCCTGGAGCGAGTCGATTCTGCGGAGGCCGACACCTTGCTCTGTGGCCACACCCATCGCCCCTATGTGCGCAGGTTGAACCATGGCTCCATCCGGGTGCGGGTTCAGAAACCTGCTGGCGCCGCAACCTCAAGTTCCAATCTCGCGAGCAGCGAGCATCAGCTCGATCTACCGCTTCGCCGCCTCATCAATGCGGGGTCGGTAGGCGAACCACGGCACGGCAGCACCAAGGCCACGTACATCACTGTCGACGAAGACCATGACGCGGTAGAGATCCGTGAAGTGAGCTACGACGTGGAGCGCACCTGCCAGGCCATCCTGAATGCGGGACTTCCGCCCATCTTCTCTTGGCGGCTTCGCCATGGATTCGAGTACGCCGAGCGGGCCGACGACGCTGCTCACGTTTGTGAGCGTTGATGGCGATGTGGGCACTTTTGAGTGGACTGCGCGGAAACCTGAAGGCCTATGAGGCCGTGCTCAGGGATCTTCGGCGTGAGCGAGTGAGCACTCTGTTCATTCTGGGCGATCTGGTGGGCCCTGACCCAAGCTGTCATGCCCTGCTGGAACGACTCCGGAACCCACGACGGGGGGAGTTGCAACCCCAGTGTGTCGTCGGCTGGTGGGATGAACAGCTCCTGGCGGAGTGGGGATACCGCGGGCGCAGCCGCGCCGATGGGTTGCGGGCGGCGCAAGGGGAGGCTGCCGTGGAATCACTGCTGAACGCGGTGGATCAAGCCGATATGGCCTGGCTGGCCAACCTGCCATTCGGCTTTAGGGAGCTTGACTGCGCCCTCCTGCACGGAAGCTCCGCCGATGTGAGCGACAGCCTCTCCAGCGACAGCTCACCACTGTTACTGCTCGATCGCCTCACACGGATGGATGTCAATCGACTGTTCACCGGCCGAAGCGGGGAGCAATTCTGTGTGGAGCTCAGCGGCGGCCTCGATTCCAACCTCCAGCACCTCGCTGGCGTGGAGGAGCATCACCAATCCGTACCGGCCCGCAAGGTGATCGGCGTGGGCTGCGTGAACCCGGGCCCAACGGCAGGGCCCAGCACTTACTGCCTCTACAATCCCGGATCCGATCAGGTCTTTTTCCAGCAGGTCGTCGCTCAGCGAGGTTTTGCATGAGCAGAGCCTTTGCTGGAGAGGTTGAACGGCTACGTCTCAATCTGGCGGGGCACCAGCTCACCGTCGTGCTGGAGCGCCGCGGACCAGCAGCCGCACCCCTTTGGCTGCTCCTACCTGCCCTGAGCACGGTTTCGAGCCGAAGCGAATGGCTGGCGTTTGTAGAGGCGGTCGGGGATCAACGCCAGCTGGTGAGCTTTGACTGGCTCGGTTTCGGTGAGAGTGATCGGCCGCCGATGGACTACGACGCATCGCTGCAGCGCTTCGTGCTCCAAGGCGTGTTGGACCATCTCGCTAGCCACCACTCCCAACCGGTCACGGTGGTTGCTGCCGGACACAGTGCCAGCCTGGCCCTCTCCCTGGCGGCGGAGTGCTCGAATCAGTGGCAAGGACTCATAGCGGTTGCACCGACCTGGCGCGGCCCCCTGCCCACCATGACTGGCTGGTCACCCCAGAGCTTTGGCTGGTTGCGACAGCTGCTGGCAGCGCCCTTGATCGGACCAGCGCTCTACTGGCTCAATACCAGCCGACCCGTGCTGCAGGTGATGCTGCGACGCCACGTGTGGATGAATCCTGCGCTGCTGACGCAGGCGCGAATATTTGAGCAGCAGAGCATCGCCCGTCAACCCGGTGCGCGCTACGCGAGTGCTGCGTTTGTCAGCGGTGGACTGGATGCCGCCACACATGGCAGGTGGTGGCGGCAACAGGCGACGTTGCTGAAGTGCCCTCTTCATGTCGTGCTGAGGTGGTCTGGCTTTTCTGGACAGGCCCCATCGTTAACCTCTGAGGCGGGGCACTGCCCTTGAAAAGGGGCTCCCAGCCATGAGCAAACGCCGTACCCACAGCCCAGAGTTCAAGGCCAGAGTCGCCATGGAGGCGATCAGTGGCCGCAAGACGCTCCAGGAGATTGCCGCTGATCACGCGATCCACCCGATCCAGGTGAGCCAGTGGAAGAAGCAGATGCTGGAGGGCGCCAGCGATCTGTTCACCCGAGGCAAGAAGAGCAACGCCAACGAGGAAGTACAGGCCAAGGAGGCGGAGCTGTTCCAGCAGATCGGTCGGCTCCAGATGGAACTGGAGTGGCTTAAAAAAAAGTCTCAGCTGCTGTGATGCCCGTGAACTGCGCAAGCTGGTCGACCACGATCACCCTGAGATCAGCATCACCCGGCAGTGTGAGCTGCTGGGGCTGCCACGATCCACGCTCTACTACCGGCCCACACCGGTGCGTGAATCGACGCTGCGGATCATGGCCAGGATCGATGCGCTGTATTTGGAGGATCCCTGCAGCGGCAGCCGCCGGATGGTGGACTACCTGGCCAGAGAAGGGATCCCGATCAGCCGTGACCGTGTCCGAAACCTCATGCGCCGCATGGGTTTACGGGCCATCTACCAGAAGCCACGCACCACAGTGCCAGGTGAGCCATCGGAGCGCTTTCCATGCCTGGTGGACCTCAAGGAGGTCAAGAAAGTGGATCAGGTTTGGGCAACGGATATCACCTATATCCCGCTGCGGAAAGGCTTTCTCTACCTCGTGGCTGTTGTGGATCTGTTCTCCAGGCACGTGCTCAGTTGGAAGCTTTCCAACAGCCTTGACACGGAATTCTGCCTGGAGGCATTGGAGATTGCTCTTACCGGTGGGCGAAAGCCACAGATGTTCCACTCCGATCAGGGGTGTCAGTTCACCTCCGGTGACTTCGTGGCAAGGCTCAAGACAGAGGAGATCAAGATCAGCTGGTCTGGTAGAGGACGCTGTTACGACAACATCCTGGTGGAGAGACTATGGAGGACAGTCAAATATGAGGAGGTGTACCTGCGCGCCTACAGCGATGGCTGGGAAGCTGAAATCAGCTTGTCCCGATTCCTGTGGAGGTACTGCCATGTAAGACCCCATAGCTCATTGGATAGCAAAACTCCCAATGAGGTCTACAATCAAATTGAACCCTGTCCCTCCCGCCCGAGGTTAACGATGTCAGGGGCCAGATCTGTCCAATAAAAGCCATCCACCTCATGCTGGCTGACGAAGCACCTCCCCGCTCACGACTCCAGATGCAGGCCTTGGCACAAGACGCCGATCAAGTCACGGTCATCGCCGGGCGCTTGGGCTTGCATCAGGAGTTCGGCGGTCTGCTGGCCCAACAACTGCTGGAGACCACGGGCGGAACTGGCTGATCAAAAGCGCCAGCAGGAAGCCGGCGAACTGCACGATCACCACACAGGGGCCAGAGGGCAGGTTGGTGATCCCCGAGCTGAGCAGGCCGATGACGGCGCAGCCTCCACCCAGCACAGCCGATGTGGTCACATAGATCGAAAATCTACGGCTCAACAACCGGCCGGCACACGCGGGAATCACCACGAAGGCACTGATCAGCAGCACACCCACCGCCTTAATTGACACGGCCACCACGACCGCCAACAGCACGATGAAGGAGAGGCGGTGGACAAGGCCTTGGACGCCGAAGGCTCCTGCCAGATCGCCATTGAGGGTCAGCAACACCTGAGCTCGCAGGCTCAGGGCCAAATACACCAGAGCACCAAGTAACAACGCCCCGATCACCCCCAGATCCAACCAGCTGATGCCGAGGATGTCACCGAAAAGAAGCTGCTGGATTCCACCCCGGTAGGACTTCACCAGGCTCAGCGCCACCACCGCAAAGGCCAAGGAAGTGGAATAGACGATGTTGAGCAAGGCATCGGTGGGCAGGCGGCTGCGCTCCACCAGCAGGTTCACCAGCAGGGCAAATCCCACCGCAAAGGGGATCAGCACCAAGGTGGGGTTGAGGCCCAGGAGGATCCCCAAACTGATGCCCAGGAGGGCCGAGTGGCCAAGCGCATCACTGAAAAAAGACAGCTGACGCAACACGGCAAAGCTGCCTAATAAGCCTCCGAGTGCGCCTGTGAGCAGACCGCCGATCAGGGCCCGCTGCATGAACGGCTGCGCCAGAACAGTACCCAGGGCTCCCACCTCAATCATGAAGGCTGCCGCTGCGCTCGTGATGATGCCGGTAGGGCACCATGTTGGGTCCGTAAAGCTCGCTCAGACGCGACGGACTGAGGGCATGGTCTGGCGACCCACTGCAACACAGCCGTCGGTTCAGACACAGAACCTGATTGCAGCTGCGTCGCACCATGTCCAGATCGTGGGACACATGCAAGACAGTCCAGCCCTCCTGACGACGAAGCTCCAGCAACAGCAGCTGGAACTGTGCCGCGGAGGGTGCATCCAAGCCGGCCTCAGCCTCATCGAGCACCAGCAACCGACGAGGCCGCACCACACAGAAGGACAGCAGCACCCGCTTGAGTTGCCCTCCGGACAGCTCGCTGAGCAACCGATCTCCCAGATCGCCGCAGCCAGTACGCACCAGGGAGCGGCGCACCGCCTGGCGCCGACGTTCGCCACCACGCCAAGGCAGCGTTGGACCCGGCGGATCAAACCCAAAACCCACGAACTCCGCCACCGAGAGCGGAAACTGCCCTTGCAAGCTGAGGGCCTGGGGCACGTAGGCGATCTGAGCGCGCACGGAACGGGGCAGCTGGCCCAGCGGGCCAAGCCGCTGGCCGAGGATCTGCACCGTGCCTCCCTGGTGGGGCAGCAGACCGAGCAGGGCTGCCACCAAAGTGCTCTTACCAGCGCCGTTGGGCCCCACCAGTGCGGTATCGCTTTCGCTGGGCAACTCAAAGGACACCCCATCAACGGCCAGCATCCCGTCGCGCCTCACGGTGAGGCCTTCAACCCGTAGCACCGGCTCAGCCTTCAAGGTTCAGCCACCGAAAGCCGAGAGCAAATCGGCCCCATTGCGGCGCATCACGGTGAAGTAGGTACCCGGGTCCCGCGATGCTTCCTCACTGCCGGTTTCCAGGGGGTCAAACACGCTGATCTTCACTCCAAGATCCCTGGCCAGCGCGTTGAAGGAGCGGTTCCCCTCCTGGGGTTCAGTGAGCAGGGCCCGCAACTGGGTGCGCTCCACGATCTCGCTCACCCGCTGCAGATCGGCGGGGGTGGGATTCATCTCGGGCACGTCCACCAAGTACTCCGCCTTAAGGCCGAAGCGCTCGGCGAAGTAGGGGGCGAAATCGTGGAAGGCCACGAAGGTCTTGCCCTGGAAGGGCTTGAGCTGGCCTGCTAACTCAGTGTTGAGACTTCTGAGCTGGGTGGTGTAGGCCTCCGCATTGCGGCGATAGCCCTCAGAACAGCTCGGATCGGCCTTCGTCAGCCCGTCCCGAATGTTTTCCACCTGCTGCACCGCCCGCAGCGGATCAAGCCAGATGTGGGGATTCACCTCGCCGTGGGCATGGCCGTGGGCTTGATCGTTCTCCTGGCTGTGGCCCTGCTCCTGCGGCGAATCAATTGTGGCCACCCCGCGGCTGGAGTCGATCACCACCAGCTGGCTGTTACCGACTGAGCTCACAAGCTTGTCGAGGAAGGCCTCCATATCCAGACCGTTCTTCACAAGCACGCGAGCCTCGCGTAGCGCTGCCAGATCACCCGGCTTGGCCTGGAAGTCGTGGGGGCCCGTGTTAGGCGGAATCAGGGCAGTGACTTCAGCGCAATCACCAGCCACCGCCTTCGTGAACAGGGTGATCGGCAGGAAGGTGGTCATCACCTTGAAGCCCTTGCCACCGGAACTGGCGTCATTGGCCTGTTGCGGGGCTCCGCAGGACACCAGGACAAGAGCCAGTCCCAACAGCCCCGTACGTCGCAGAGAGGAAAAGAGAACGCTCATCAAGATTCAGGGAGAAAAAAGGAAAACCCAGCAACAGGAGGCATCGCAACGAACGCCGCAACAACCAGAACCAAAACCAGAATGAGAATCGTTCCCATAGTAGCGGAGTCCACCTTCCCCGCATGAGCGGGTCCCGCTATTCAGGCGTCAGGCACCTCACTGGAGGTGAGCGGCCACATCACCCAAGCTCCCTCGTCTCCGCCAGCGGCGAGGGCCTGACCGTCAGAGCGCCAGACCACACGGCTTAGCCCCTGACCATCCAGGTCGAGCACTTGGAGCAGCGATCCGGCTTCCGTCCACAGCGCTGCTGTGCCATCGCGCGAAGCCGTCACGATCGGCACCTGAGCTGTGCCAAAAGCCAGTGCCGTGATCCGATCCTGATGCCAGGGGAGCAGCACGGCGTTCCAGGACTCGAGGTCGTCTTCTGGGCCGGACCACAGGACCGCGGCCTCCGCCGCAGCGACCAGTAGTCCCTGCTGCCCGCTGGGTAACCGCGCCAAATCAATGGCATGAATCTTTCCCAGTAAGTCACCGACGCCGAGCAAGGGTCGCTGCAGATCCCGCCAAAGCACCACGCGCCGGTCTATCAAGCCCGCCACTAGCCAAGGTGGATCGACGCCCCACACCAGTTGCAACACCGCCGAGCCCGTTTCCAGCTGTAGGGGCCCTGCAACTTGCGCTGAGGCCAGCGGCAGGGCCCAGATACACACCCCCTGCCCCGTGCCCGCAGCCAGCTGATCACCCAATGGACTCCAGCTCAGGGCCATGACGGCAGAGCCTGGACTGCGCAGCGGCGGCAGCCAGGCCTGATCGTCGCGGTTCCAGATCCAGATCTCTGCGCCCCGCGCCACTGCCAGCAGCGCACCACCCGGCTGCCAGGCCAGTTGATCGATCCAGCCCCCCACCGGAGGCACCGACATCCGTTGGGGCAGATCACCATCCAGGCGCCAGAGCGAAACAACCCCGCCCTCTCCGGCAGCCGCCAGCCAGTTGCCACAGCTGGAGAATCCCATGGCGTCAAAGCCCCGACTGTCTGCATCGTTGGCGTCGCGAAGGGGCCAATCCACGCCGGCCTGAAAGTCCACCAGGATCAGCTCTCCTTCGGCGCTGGCAATCCCGAGCTGGGCTGCATGGGGCGCCCAGGCCAATCCGGTGATGCAGCCCTGAACCCTGCCGCGCAGTCGCTGCGTCACTGGACCTTGGGCCATCGGCGAGCCAGTAGGTGAGCGTTCAACCATCACCGGTGGACCACTCCAGAAGCAACCCCACTGAGAGCAGCCAGGCCTGGTGGCGCAGCAGCCCACCCTGCATCTGCTCGAAGCATGCTTGCTCCTCCGCTGGGGGCTCGTGCTCTCAGGGGTGCTGCCCGGAAGATTCCTGCGCGCCCGAGGTCATCGGCAGACGCCAGAGCCTTGGGGCAAAGGGCAGCAGCATGGGCTCCACATGAATAAATGAGAATCGTTCTCACAGAATCGATTGCATGTCTGGTTCGGTCTGGCGGCGGGCATAGCGGCGCGTTCCTGCCAGAGGGAGGGCCCCACGGCCATCGTGTGAGGCGGAGTTCAGCCGCCATCAGGTTGTCAGCGAAAACCCTTTCCACTGGTTGGCGCTCTGCCTGCGCTGCCTTGGGGAATGTTCATCGGCCAAAGCCACCAGCGGCCCTGATCCCCGCCGGCGGCCAAGTGCCGCCCGTCGGGCCGCCAGGCAAGGGCATTGAACCCCTGGCCCTCGCCCTCCAGGGGCTGGCGCAGGCGCCCGCGGCCATCCCAGAGCCCCACCGTGCCATCGGCCGAGGCACTGGCCAGCAGGGGGCGGCCCGGTGCGAAGGCCAGGGCGGTGACACGTTTCTGATGCCAGATCAGGGGTTCGGGCTTCCAACCCTGTGAGCTTTTGTCCTGTTGTCTCCAGAGAACGACGCTGTCTCCAGAGGCGACGGCCAGCGGTGGTGCGAATCGGCTGGACTGATCACTCCAGGCCAGGGCCCGCACCTTGGCCGGAAAGCCACTGAACTGCCAGGGGCGAACATGGCCGACCGCAGGCCATAACAGCAGCGAACGATCCATTTGGCCGCTGGCCAGCAATCCGCCCATGGGCGAGAAGGCCAAGGCGAGGCCAGCGGAGCCTGTGGGTGCTCGCCAGGGCTCATCAGCCAGCGGCGTTGTTGGACGCCAGATGGCGACTTCCTTATGACAACTAGCAGCCAGCTGCAGCCCGTCAGGGCTCCAACTCAGGGCCTGCACGCTGCCGGGAAGACTGAGCGTGTCAGGGCGCCATTGACGCTTGGCTCCATCCCAGAGGCGCACCTGACGACCAGCGGCGACCGCCAGGAGCAGTCCATCGGGTTGCCACAGCGCCGCATCGAGCCAACCGGCTCCCAAGGGCAATGGCTCAAGGGCCATCGGCCGGATACCACTGCCACCCAGTTCCCAGAGCAGCAGCTCACCGGCCTGACCCACCGCCATCAGGAACTGTCCATCGGCACTGAAGCCAATGGAATCGAGGCTGACATCGCGATCTCCTTGGAGCAGCTCCTCAAAGCCGGCCCTGAAATCCAAGAACAGCAACTCGCCGCCGGCACTGGCGATGGCCAGGAATTCGCCATCCCTCGACCAGCTCAGCGTTGTGATCGCCTGTTGGAGCTCACCGCAGAGCCGCTCGCTCACCAAGGTCGCTGGTGCTGGCATCCGTCCTCAGGCGACGCAGGCGAGAAATCCGGACCGCAACGCTTCCGTATCGAGATCGCGGCCGATAATGACGAATTCAGTGCGGCGGCGTTCACCGGTTTTCCAGGAACGGTCGAAATCACCATCAATCAACATGTGCACCGATTGCAAGACATAGCGCTGATCTTTGCCGGCTAGCTGGATCAGGCCCTTCATACGGAACAGGTCGGGTCCGCGCTCGGCAACCAAGTCGGAGAGCCACTTGCTCAGTCGTTCCAGATCCATCGGGCGCTCCTCAACGAAGGCCACTGAACTCACCGCGTCGTCGTGTTCATGGGCGTGTTCGTCCACCAGAAAACCTGGATCCAGACTCAAGGCACGCTCCAGCTCAAAGGCCCCCACACCAAGGATCTGATCGATCGGCACATCGGCGTTGCTGCTGGTGAGCAGCCGGGCCATCGGGTTGATCGCCCGCACCCGCTGCTCAATCGCCTGGCGGCTGCTGGGATCAACCAGATCAGTTTTGTTGAGCACCAGGACATCGGCAAAAGCCAACTGCTCCTGCACTTCCTCAGCCTCCCAGTGTTGCTCGACATGGTGCAGATCCACCAAAGTGACTACCGCATCAAGCCTGAGCTCATCGCGCAGGTCTTCATCGACGAAGAAGGTCTGAATCACTGGGGCAGGATCGGCAAGACCCGTGGTCTCGATGATCAGATGATCAAAACGATCCCGGCGCTTCATCAAGTTGCCAATGATTCGGATCAGATCACCACGAACGGTGCAGCAGATGCAGCCGTTATTCATCTCAAAGATCTCTTCATCGGCATCGATCACCAGCTGGTTGTCGATTCCCACCTCGCCGAACTCGTTGACGATCACCGCCACCTTGAGGCCATGCTCGTGGGTGAGGATCCGGTTGAGCAGCGTGGTTTTACCGGCGCCGAGGTAACCCGTCAAAACGGTGACAGGCAGACGCTCGGAGGCTGGGACGGCACTGGAGAAAGTCACAAGAGCGCAAAGGACGACGCGTCCATGGGTGAGAATGGTTTTCGTTCTAGCAAGAACAGAGCCTCCTGCTTGTGTTCTGTTCTTCCCCGTTGACGGCCTTTGTCTCCGGCCTCCATGCCTCACCCAGACATCGCTCTCCCTTCGGACCTCTTGGAGGCGGCTTCAGTCCGGCCGGGCCCTCGTCAGCAGCAGTTGCTGCAGCTGCTGTGCGAGGCCGAGCGGGAATTGAGCGGGCAGGAGCTACATCAACGGCTCAAGGGCGGCCAGGAGCGCCAAGGCCTAGCCACCGTCTACCGCGGGCTCAAACAACTGCAACGTTGTGGGCTGGTGCGTTGTCGCAAGCTGAGCAGCGGTGAAAGCGTGTATGCCCCGTTGGAGCGGGATGAGCATCACCTCATCTGCATCCAATGCGGCCATAGCGAGCGGCTGCCGATCTGTCCGCTGGGTACCAGCGGACTGGGGCTGACCACGGTGCTGCTGCAGGGTTTCCGGCCGCTCTTTCACACGTTTGAGATCCACGGCCTCTGCTCCAGCTGCCAATACACCGGGGTGGCCTGCCATGGCTGAGCTGGTGATCGCCGGGGCCGGCCCCCAGGCCCTCACCCTCTGCTGCCAGCTGCTGCAGAAAAGGCCCCAGTGGCGCCGGCAGCTGCGGGTGCTCGACCCCACGGGAACCTGGCTGTCGTGCTGGCACAGCCAGATGCGGCGTTACGAGATCCCCTGGCTGCGCTCCCCCTCATCCCACCATCCGCACCCCAACCCCCATGCCCTGCGCCGCTATGCCCAAGAAAGGCAGCGCAGCCTGGACTTGGAAGGTCCCTATGGCCTCCCCCACACAAGCCTCTTTGCTGACTTCTGCCGCAGCGTCGTGGCCGACTTCCAGCTCGGTTCACACGTGCAGGCGGCCTCGGTGCAGCAGATCCGCCTGGACCAGGCAGGGCCCGCATCGCTGGAGGTGACCCTGAGTGACGGTGCAGTTGTGGCGGCCCATCGGCTGGTGATCGCCACTGGTGCGGGCGTGCCTGTGCTGCCGAGCTGGGCTCGGACCATCGCGGCTCCCCATCCGGCAGAGGCCATGCAACACAGCCAATCGATCGATCTGGCCGCCTGCCAGGGGTTGCGCGGGCAGCACATCTTGATCGTGGGTGGCGGTCTGACCAGCGGCCATCTGGCCCTGGGTGCCATCAAGCGGGGGGCCAGGGTCACCCTGCTGTGCCGGCGGGACCTGCGGAGCAAACACTTCGACGCAGATCCGGGCTGGCTGGGCCCGAACTACCTCAAGACTTTTCGTGCTGAACCGTGCTGGCACCGGCGCCGCCAGCAGGTGCTGGAAGCTCGCGATGGCGGTTCGATCACGCCCCAGCTCGTTGCCAAGCTGCATCAGGCGCGCCAGCAGGGCAGCCTGCAACTCCATGAGCACTGTGAGGTGGAGGAAGCTTGCTGGTGTGCAGGCCAGTGGCAGATTCTTTGCCGCGATGGAAGTCGGCAGCTGGCCGATCGCATCTGGCTGGCCACCGGCCTCCACCAGGGAGTCAGCCACCACCCGCTGCTGCGCCAGTTACTGGAGCAACGTCCCATCGAGCTGATCGATGATCAGCCCGCACTTACAAGCGATTTGCGCTGGCCAGGCACCAACGTGCACCTCATGGGAGGCCTGTCAGCGCTACGGCTTGGTCCTGCTGCGCGCAACCTTTTCGGAGGACGAGAAGCTTCTCAGCGCATTTGCCGCGCCGCCATGAAGGCCTGATGGACGTCCTTCCAGCGGTCGCAACAGACCATCTGGCTCAGCAACAGCCTGGCCACCATCCATGACAGCAGCATCAGGGCCGGCACCCTGCGGCAATCACAACTGTGAGCATCGTTGCCGCGCTCCCGCGCCCTGGCCTTTTGAATGAAGACTTCCCAGCTCTGTTACCAACGGTGGGCTCCCCAGTTCAAGGCGTTGCCGAGCCCGCGATCACCACGCCCCCCAGCGAGCTGATTCCCGTCGACGCCCTGCGCCAGCTGAATCGGCGAGCAGATGCGGCTGGCTGGCGACAGGTGGCGGGCCATGGGGGCCTGATCCTCGTGTGCGGGCTGATCTGGGGGGATGCTCGTTTGCCCTGGGCGCTGCGGATTCCGGCCCTGCTGCTGCTGGGCTGGGGTCTGGCCTTCTGCTTCTGCGCCATGCACGAATGCGGCCATCGCACCGCCTTCGCCAGCCGTTCGCTCAATGACGCGGTGGCCTGGTGGGCGGGGGTGCTGAGCTTCTACAACGCCGATTTCTACCGCCGCTACCACCAGTGGCATCACCGCTACACCCACCAGCCCGGGCTGGATCCTGAGCTCGAAGGGGGCACCCCCAGCTCTCGGCTGGCCTATGGCGTTGAGCTCAGCGGGCTGCCCTGGTGGATGGGCAAACTGCGCTCCCACTGGCGCGGGCTGGTGGGCGCCTACGACGACTGCCCCTACATCCCGGCAGACGCGGTGGCGGCTGTGCGCGCCTCCCACTGGAAGCAGGCGGCGGTCTACGCCGCGGCCCTGCTGCTCTCGCTGCTGGCCGGCAACGGCCTGCTGCTCTGGCTCTGGCTGCTGCCGCTGGCCCTGGGGCAACCCTTGCTGCGCTTCGTGTTGCTCGCTGAGCACGGTGGCTGCAGCACCAGCACCGATGGGCTGCGCAACACCCGCACCACCCACACCCTGGCGCCGTTGCGCTGGCTGATGTGGAACATGCCCTTCCACAGCGAACACCATCTGTTCGCCTCGATCCCCTTCCATGCCCTGCCCGCGGCACACCCCTGGATCGCCGCCGATCTGGAGCACAACGATCCGGGCTACCTGGCGGTGCACCGAACGTTCCTGGCCGATCCGTCAACACTGGCGCTGCCAACGGCATGAGCGTGGCACCAGCGGTTCAAGGCAGAGATGCGCTGTTTGAACTGGGGCCCATGGCGCTCAGCTGCGGCCGGGAACTGCCCGACGCTCGCCTCGCCTACCGGGTCTTCGGGGAGCTCAACGCCGATCGCTCCAACCTGGTGCTCTACCCCAGCTCCTACGGCGCCTGGCCTGAAGACATCGACTGGGTGGTGGGGCCGATCCTCGATCCAACGCGGTTCTGCGTGCTGCTCGTGAGTCAGTTCGGCAATGGGCGCTCCAGCAGCCCCAGCACCAGCGCCCTGGGCCTGGCCGAGCAGGGCTGGGTGATCAGCCATGCCGACAACGTGGCCGCCCAGCAACGCCTGATTCAGGAGGTGTTCGAGGTGGAGCGCCTCGCCCTGATCTACGGCTGGTCGATGGGGGCGCAGCAGGCCTACCACTGGGCGGCCCTGGCCCCAGAGCGGGTGGAGCGGATCTGCTGCCTCTGCGGCACGGCCCGCACCACGCCCCACAACCGCCTGTTCCTGCTCAGCCTGCGCCAGGCCCTCACCGCCGATCCCGCCTGGGATGGAACGCGCTTCAGGGCCAGCCCGGAGCAGGGGCTGCGCACCTTCGCCCTGATCTATGCCAGCTGGGCCGCCAGCCAGGCCTTCTACAGGCAGGGCCGGCACGAAGCCCTGGGCTACGGCAGCGTTGAGGCGTACGTGGAGCGCAGCTGGCTGCCCGCCTACCGCCGCCACGATCCCCACGATCTGCTGGCGATGCTCGACACCTGGCTGGCCAATGATCTGGCGGCTGCTGTGGCAGAGCAGGACAGCAAAACCAGCGCCGGCATTGAAGCCGAGCCGATCAATTTGGCGGCGGCCCTGGGGCGGATCACGGCCCGCACCACCGTGATCGCCGGCTCCCACGACCTGTATTTCCCGCCCGACGACTGCGCCGCAGAAGCCGCCCTGATTGCCGGCGCCCGCTTCGAGCGGCTGGAGTCGGTGCTGGGGCATCGGGCCGGCAATCCGCGCGAGGCGCCGGCCGAGCAGGCCGTGATCCGCGCCGCTGTTGAGAACCTGTTGAGAACCTTTTAAGCACCTGTTGAACCCATGACCGACCTGGCCCGCTACGCCGCCGACCACGGCCTCCGCCATTTCCTCTTCTCCTTCTCGGATCTGTTCGGGGTGCAGCGCGCCAAGCTCGTGCCAGCCAGCGCCGCTAACAAGCTGGCCCGTGATGGCGCCGGTTTCGCCGGCTTTGCCGCCTGGCTGGACATGACCCCGGCCGACCCGGACGTGCTCGCCCTGCCCGATCCCTCCAGCCTGGCGGTGCTGCCCTGGCAGCGCAACGTGGCCTGGGTGGCCACCGATCTGCAGGTGGAGGGCCAGCCGCTGGAGCAGTCGCCGCGCTGGGTGCTGCGCCGTCAGCTGGAGCGGGTGGCGCAGTTGGGCTACAGCTTCCGCACCGGGGTGGAGGCGGAGTTCTTCCTGCTGCAGCCCGGCGGTGAGGCGATCGCCGATGGCCGCGACAGCCAGCGCAAACCCTGCTACGACCAACTGGCGCTGATGCGTCAGTTCGAGCTGATCGGCGGCCTGCTCGAAGCGATGGAGGAGCTGGGCTGGGGGCCGTACCAGGCCGATCACGAGGATGCCAACGGCCAGTTCGAGATCAACTGGACCTTCGCCGATGCCCTGGTCACCGCCGACCGCCACGCCCTCTTCCGGGTGATGGCGCAGGCGATGGCCGAGCCCCTGGGCTGGCAGGTGAGCTTCGCGCCCAAGCCCTTCCCCCAGCTCACCGGCAGCGGCGCCCACCTGCACCACTCGCTCTGGGACACCGAAGGCCGCAACCTCTTTCACGACCCCCGCGGTGAGCTCGGCCTCTCGCCACTGGCGTACCACTTCCTGGCCGGCGTGCTGGAGCATGCGCCGGCCCTGTGCGCCATCACCAATCCCACAGCCGAGAGCTATGCGCGGCTCGGGGGCCAGACCACCAAGTCCGGCGCCACCTGGTCGCCGGGCTGGATCAGTTATGGCGGCAACAACCGCAGCCACATGGTGCGCATCCCCGATGACCAGCGCCTGGAACTGCGCCTGGCCGATAGCGCCGCCAACCCCTACCTGCTGCCGGCGGCGGTGCTGGCCGCCGGCCTCGACGGCCTGGAGCGGCAGCTCGATCCTGGCCCCCGCAACGACGCCAACCTCTACACCGACCCGCCTGCGCCGGGTACGACTCCGCCCCTGCCTGCCAATCCCGAAGAAGCCCTGGCCGCCTTCGCCGCAGACACGGTGCTGCGCCAGGCCCTTGGCGAACCCTTCTGCCAGGCCTACGAAAGCCTGAGGCGCCAGCACGGCTGAAGGCCGGCAGCAACGAACGGCTTGAAGGAGCGGCAAGAAAGATGGCTAGAAGGAGTGGCCAGAAGCAAGCTCCTGTAACAGCCGAACGTGAGATCCGGGAGTGAAGATGACGGTGCCTACCTGTCCATCCCCACGGTGTCCCTCCCTGCCTGCTCCCCGATCTCCGCGGCCCGGCCGCCGTTGTGGCGGGCCGCTCGGAGGCTGGCCGGCCCCGGGGCGGCCGCAGCCGTGATCGGGAGCCTGGCCCTGACGGCTCCGGCCGTGGCGGCGGCAGAAGATCCAGCGGCAGCGATAGCGGTGCCGGCGGCCGTGATGCGGCGCCTGGAGGCGGTCACCGGCAAGCCGATGTACCGCCACAGCACCTGGGGCTGGCAGGTGGTGGATGAAGGTAGCGGCGCGGTGCTGCTGGAGCGCAACAGCGCCCAGATGTTCGTGCCTGGCTCGATCATGAAAACCTTCAGCACTGCCGCGGTGCTGAACGAGTACGGGCCGGAGCACCGCTTCCGCACCCCGATCCACCAGTTCGGCAGCTTGCGCGATGGGGTGCTCGATGGCCACCTGGTGCTGGTGGCCTCGGGGGATTTCAGCTTCGGGCTGCGCGAGCGCGCCGACGGCAGCCTTGGCTTCAACAGCCTGCCCCAGATCGATCACAACTACGCCAGCACCGGATTCCCCGGCGTCGCCCTGCTGGACGACAGCGACCCGCTCCGGGCCCTGAACCAGCTGGCGGCCCAGGTGCGCGCCGCCGGCATCCAGCGGGTGCGCGGCGATGTGGTCATCGACGACCGCCTGTTCAACACCTACGCCGGCTGGCCCGATGGCCTGATCGCGCCGATCTGGGTGAACGAGAACATGCTCAACATCATCACCCGTCCAGGCCGCCCCGGTGAACTGGCCGTGGTGGACTGGCGGCCGCGCACCGCTGCGCTGAGCGTGGTGTCCCAGGTGACGACGGTCGCGGCGGGCACGGCCACCGAGCCGTTGCAGGTGGAGCCGCTCGATGGGGGGCTGGTGCGGATCAGCGGCCAGATCGCCGCCGATGCCCCGGAGCGGATCAGCAGCGCTGAGATCCTCCAGCCCGCTGCCTTTGCTCGCACCGCCTTGATCGAAGCCCTGGAGCGGGCCGGCGTGGTGGTGGAGGCTACGGCCACGGGGAAGAACCCGGTGGCGATCCTGCCGATCCTGCCGGCGACCGCCCGGACTGAGGCCATGACCAGCGCCTATGCCGGCGCCCCGAAGCTGGCGGAGCACGTCTCGCCGCCGCTCTCGGAATTCGTCAAGGTGGTCCTGAAGATCAGTTACAACCGCGGTGCCGCCCTGATGGTCTGCCTGGTGGCGGTCAAGGCGGGCAGCCTTGACTGCCCCGACGGCCTGGCGCGGGAGCTGGAGGTCATCACCGCCCTGGGCGTATCTCCCGCCAGCACCTTGGTGGAGGACGGGGCCGGCTCCATCGACAGCAGCCGCACCTCCCCGATCGATCAGACCACCCTGCTGCGCCGCCTGCTGAAGGAACCCTGGGGCCAGGCCCTGCGGCAGGGGCTGCCGGTGATGGGGGTGGACGGCACCCAGGCGCAGAACCAGGCGGGCCACCCGGCCGCCGGCCGGATCCGGCTCAAGGATGGCTCCAGGGTGATGGGCAGCGCCAGCGGCCAGGTCTCGATTCCCGCCAAGACCCAGGTGGGCTACATCGAGGCCGCCAGCGGCCGGCGGCTGGTGTATGCCCTCTATCTCAACAACGTGCCCACCAGCCCCGACACCCTGCTGAGCAGCTTCGAAACCGCAGACCGTGATCTCGCCGCGATCGCGGCGGCCTTTCAGGAGGCCTTCTGATGGGGGCCCTGCTGGTGAGGGCTGCACTGTTCGCCCTGGCGCTCGTGCCCGGCCTGGCGGAAAAGGCCCTGGCAGAGAAGGTCTTGGCAACGGCGTCCTTGCGGGAGGCGGCCCCATCCGCGGCAGTGGCGGCGGTGATGAACAAGCCGCGCTACTCGGGTGCGAGCTGGAGCCTGCTGGTGAGCGATCTTTCCAGCGGCCGCACGCTGATGGCTCTCAACCCCGATCAACTGGCCTTCACCGGGTCGGTTCGCAAGCTGTTCTCGGTGGGCCGCGCCCTGCAGACCCTGGGGCCGGAGCACCGGGTCGAGACCACGGTGCTCCGGCGGGGCTCCCTGGGCGCAGGGCGGCTGGCGGGTGATCTGGTGCTCGTGGCAGGTGGTGATCTCACCTTCGGGGGCAGGCGTCTGCCGGATGGCGGCGTGGCCTTCACGGCCTTCGATCACAACGATGCCAACAACCTCGGCACGGCCCTGCTGACGCCGCAGGATCCGCTGCAGGCTCTCGATGCCCTGGCGTTCCAGGTGCGGCAGGCGGGGATCCGCCAGGTGGAGGGCGATGTGGTGGTGGACGATCGGCTGTTTCCGGCTTACCGGGTCCCCAACGGCAATCTGCTGATCCCCCCGATCCTGGTGAACGAGAACATGGTCGATGTGTCGGTGACACCGACGGCCATGGGGGAACCGGCCCGGGTCGACTGGCGGCCCCGCAGTGCCGCCTTCCAGGTGCGCTCCAGCGTTCGCACCGTGGCAGCGGGAGGGCCAGCCGTGCTCGATCTCTCCGATCTGGGACAGATGGACTGCCAATGGCGGGAACCCTGCACGGGCACCATCAGCGGCACAATCCCCCTCGACTACCGGGCACCCCTCTCCGGCAGCCCGGTGGCGGTGCGCACCTTCCGGATCGAGGATCCCGCCTCCTATGCCCGCATCGCCTTCCATGAAGCCCTCGCCCGTGCCGGCGTGGTGGTGCGGGCCCCCCTGCTGGCCCCGAATGATCCGAGCCGGCTCCAGCCCGCCGGCTCCGGGGACGCCGAGCAGACGAACAAGCAGGCTGCGCAGCTGACGGAAGAGCAGACCGTGGCCTCCTGGCGCTCCACGCCCTATGGCGCCCTGGCCCGGCTGATCCTCAAGGTGAGTCTCAACCTGGGGGCCAACCTCAGCCTCACCCAGGTGGGACTGGTGGAAGGCGAACGGCAGGTGGACGGGGCCCTGGCCGCCGAACGGCGCGACCTGAACAGGCAGGGCCTGAGCCCCCAGAGCTTCCGGTTTCCCAGCAACGGCAGCGGTAGCCCCGACAGCCAGGCCACGCCTCGGGCGGTGGTGCAGTGGCTGGAGATCATGCACGGCAGCCCCCAGGCTGCCGTGTTCCGCTCGGCGCTGCCGGTACTGGGCGTGGATGGATCCCTGGCGGAAACCGGACGGGACCTGACCGCCCGCGGCGAGGTGATGGCCAAGACGGGCACCACGATCGATTCCACGGGCCTCAAGGCCCAGGTGCTGGCGGGCTACCTGCGCAGCGTCAGCGGGCGGGATCTGGCCTTCGCGTTGTTCGTGAACGACGCCGGTCCGGTGAGCTCGATCACCGATGTGGCCGAAGTGTTCGAGGATCAAGCGGTGATTACCGATCTGATCCGAAGCTGGAGCCCCTGACCCAGCCAAGGGCCAGCCCGGTCTCAGTTGGGCATTCTCAATTGGGCATCGTCACGAACTCTTCGGCGACGGAGGGGTGCAGCGCCATGGTGCGGTCGAAATCGGCCTTGGTGGCGCCCATGCCGATGGCGATCGCCGTCATCTGGATGATCTCTGCGGCGTGTTCACCCACCATGTGAGCGCCCAATACCTTTCCTGTGGCGGTTGCCACAACCAGCTTGAGCAGCACCCGGGGACCCCGGGCCGGCAAGGCCTGGTTCATCGGCCGGAAGCGGGCCCGGTGCACCTTGACGCCATCGGCGCCATGGCGCTCAATCGCCTGCTCCTCACTCAGGCCAACCGACGAGAGCTCAGGTTGGGAGAAGACCGCCGAGGCCACCAGGTCATGATCCACCTGGCGAGGCTTGTTGCCGTAAACCGTGTCGGCGAAGGCCCTGCCCTCATCAACGGCCACGGGCGTGAGGTTGATGCGATCGGTCACGTCACCCACCGCATAGATCGTCGGCACGCTGGTGCGTTGATCGGCGTCCACCGGGATCCGGTGGCCCTCCACCGCCACCCCGGCGGCCTCCAGGTTGATGCCCTGCAGGAATGGCCGCCGGCCTGTGGCCAGCAAGACGCCACCGCAGCTGAAACGTTCACCGCCCTCGCTGGTCAGCGTCAGCTCACCCGAGGGGCCCTCCTTGCTGATGGCGGCGGGCGAATGGGCAAATCGCAGGGTGATGCCTTCGGCCTCCATCCCCTCTTGCACGGCCGAGCTGGCTTCCCGATCGAAGCCGCGCAGCAGGTGATCGCCGCGGATCAGCTGGGTCACCTGCACGCCAAGGCCATGGAGGATGCAGGCGAATTCGCAGGCGATGAAACCGCCACCCACCACCACCACGTGGGCTGGGAGCGATTCGAGCAGGAACATGTCATCGCTCACCCAACCCAGCTCGGCGCCGGGGATGGCCGGGCGATGGGGGCGACCGCCCACGGCCACCAGAATCCGCTCGCCCCGCAGCTGGCGGGATGATCCATCCGCTGCCGTCACCGCAATGGTCTGGGCGTCGTCGAAGCGACCCCAGCCGCGCACCAGTTCCACACCGGCCTTGGCCAGCAGACCGATGTGGAGCTCATTGAGCCGATCCACCTCGGCGCGGACGTTGGCCAGCAAGCGCCCGGCATCCAGATTCAGATACCCCACGTCCCAGCCGTAGCTGGGGGCATCGGCAAGCAGATGGCGGTAGGCCGAGCCATAGACCAACAACTTCTTGGGAACGCAGCCCCGGATCACGCAGGTGCCACCCACCCGATCGCCCTCAACGATCGCCACCCGCGCCCCGTAGGAGGCGGCCCGCTTGGCTGCGGCCAGCCCCCCCGATCCGGCGCCAAGAACAATCAGATCGAAGGGGTCGCTCATGGGCAGGTGACGGGGAGCCAACGGATGGGTGGACAGGTCTGTATTCGCCTCAGCCGGCAAATTCGAGCCGGGGCTCGCAGACGCCCGTGGGTGCCACGCCCTTCAGGTAGGCCAGCATCGTGTCGGCGTCGGAGACTTCGAAGGGATCGGTGGGGCAGTTGTTCTCGGCGCCAGCTTCAGCGAAGACTTTCTCGATCGTGCCGTCATTAACCACCATCGAATAGCGCCAGGAACGCAGACCAAAGCCCAGGTTCGACTTCTCCACCAACATCCCCATCTCGCGGGTGAAGTCGCCGTTGCCATCGGGGAGCAGGAAGACATTCTTGGCGCCCACGCTCTGACCCCACTTGAACATCACGAAGGCATCGTTGACCGACACACAGACGATCTGATCGACGCCAAGCGCGCGGAACTCCTCATAAAGCTCTTCGTAGCGGGGCAGGTGGTTGGAGGAGCAGGTAGGGGTGAAGGCACCGGGCAGCGAAAACACCACAACTTTTTTGCCAGCAAAGATTTCACTGCTGCTGAGGTCTTGCCAGCGGAAAGGATTGCCCCCCTCCACGGATTCATCGCGGACGCGGGTCTTGAAGACGACGGTGGGGACGCTGGATGGGTAGGACATGGGAGGGGAAAACGGAGGGGTGAACTGGAGGCTGAAGGCCAAACGCTAGCCGGGCCAGCACAACAGCCAGCAGCTTATGCGAACTCATACTGGCTTCGACTTGGCCTGGCTGTCAAGGTGGTTTGACGTCTGTCTTCGCTTGGTCCACGCCTTTGCCTGAGTTGCGCCGCATCCTGCTCACCGGGGGTAACTCCGGTATCGGTTTCGAAGCCGCCGTCCTGCTCTGCAGGGCCGGCCATCCCCTCACCTTGCTCTGCCGGGATGGCACCAGCGCAGAGGAGGCCAGCCACCGGGTGGCAGAAAAGGCCGGCTCCACCACCCTGCCCCAGTCAGCCATTTGCGACCTGGGCGATCTGGAGAGCGTGAGGGCCTGCGCGGCCGCGCTGCTGGCGGCAGGAACGGTCAGCGACACGCTCGTTCTCAATGCCGGGCTGCAGTACGCGGGCGCCAAGGAACCGCGGCGCACCCCCCAGGGCTTCGAGCTCAGCGTCGGCGTCAACCATCTCGGCCATCTGCTGCTCGCCCAGCTGCTCACCCCCACGCTGGAGGCCGGACGCTCGCCTCGCCTGGTGGTCACCGCTTCGGAAGTGCATGACCCCACCAGCGCCGGCGGCAAGGTGGGCCGGCCAGCCGGGCTGGGTGATCTCAGCGGCTTGAAGGCTGGCGAGGACGCCGCCATGGTGGATGGATCCACCCCCTTCAATGCCGAGAAGGCCTACAAAGACAGCAAGCTCTGCAACGTGCTCTTCGCCCGCGAATACCAGCGCCGGATGGAAGCGCGGGGGCAGGACCTGCCGGTGATCGCCTGGAGCCCCGGGCTGGTGATCCCGCCGATCAGCAGCGGCGGCTTCTGGCGTTACAGCCGCCAGTCCAACGAGCTCGGCCAGCGCTTGTTTGCCCTGGCGGCCCGCTCGATCCTGCGGATCAGCGAGCGGGTGGAAACCGCCGGATCCCTGCTCGCCGCCCTGGCCACCGACGACGCCTACGCCACCCCTGGCTTCAGCTACTACAGCAACCGCCTGCTGGCCCCAGGTCGCCATCGCTTCGAGGCCACCGCGATCAGCGCCGAAGCCCAAAACGACGCCCTGGCCCTGCAGCTGTGGGAGCGGAGCACGGCGCTGGTGGGTACTGAGATCGGTACGGAGATCACCCTGCCCGACCAAGACGCCCACAGCGGCCAGATCGCTTAGTATCGACTTATACATTTCAGCTTGGCGGAGCCACTGGTATCCCTGCCCGGTCCTGGAGATCGGCAGACCATTCGGTCGTCTCCCCTGAGTCATCAAAACTGAATAAACACGTGGCATCCCCTTTTGGAGCCCTGGATTTGCCGATGGTGCAGTACGCGCCGTTGGCCCCCAAGGCTCCCGTTTCACCGCCCGCACCAGCCGGCATTCCTGCGGTGATCTACTGCGAGGGCCAGTTCATGAGCCCCGATGGCAAGACGGCCCATGGGTTGGTGCGCCACAGCGAGCGCTTCCGAATCGCGGCTGTGATCGACAGCCTCTGCGCCGGCGCCGATGCCGGCCTGCTCTTGGATGGTGTGGCCAATGGCATCCCGGTCGTGGCCGACCTGGAGGCGGCCTTTGCCCTCGGCGGAGCGCCACTGCGGACCTTGATCTACGGCATGGCCCCCGCCGATGGTCTGTTCAGCCCAACCGACCGTGCCGTGCTCCTCGGCGCCGTTCGCGCCGGCCTCGGCCTGGTGAATGGCCTGCGTGAGTTCCTCGGCGATGACGCCGAATTCACCGCCGCCGCCGCGCTCCATCAGGTCACGATTGAGGATGTCCGGCGTCCACCGGCCCTGAAGGACCTGCGCCTGTTCAGCGGCGCGATCGCCAGGGCCCACTGCCGGCGCATCGCCGTTCTCGGCACCGATGGCGCCATCGGCAAGCGCACCACCGCCACGCTGCTGGTGCAGGCCCTCAACGACCATGGCATCCGCGCCGTGCTGGTCTCCACCGGCCAGACCGGGATGATCCAGGGCGGGCGCTACGGGCTGCCGCTCGATGCCATCCCGTCCCAGTTCTGCTCCGGCGAAGTGGAAGCCGCCGTGGTGCTGGCCTACGAAACCGAGCAGCCCCAGGTGATCGTGATCGAGGGCCAGGGCGCCCTCAGCCATCCGGCCTACCTCTCCTCCACCTTCATCCTGCGCGGCAGCCAGCCCCAGGCCGTGGTGTTGCAACATGCGCCGAAACGCCGCTATCGCTGTGATTTTCCGCAGGTGGCGATGCCCACCCCCCAGAGCGAGATCACGCTGATCGAGGCCTTCGCCCCCACCCGGGTGATCGGCATGACCCTCAACCATGAGGGCATGGAGGTCGCTGAAATCCCCGCCGCCATTGCCCTTTACGAGGCCGAACTGCACATTCCAGTCACCGATGCCTTGGCCTGCCCGCCCGAGCGGCTCGTCCAGATGGTGATGCGGGCCTTCCCAGAACTGGCAGGGGAACTGGCGGCGGTGACGTGAGCGCCCCGCGGCTCGAGATCGATCTCGGCCGCCTCCAGCACAACGCCATCACCCTGGTGAGGCGCCTGGCACGCCAGGGCATTTCGGTTTCGGGCGTGAGCAAGGCCGTTCTCGGACTGCCGGAGATCGTGCACCTCTGGCTGGCCGCCGGGGTGAGCTCGATCGGGGATTCACGCCTCGAAACGATTGAAGCCATGGCGCATGCGGGCATCACAGCTCCACTGCTGTTGATCCGCACGCCCATGCTCAGCCAGGTGGAACGGGTCGTGGCCCATGCCGCCACCAGCTGCAACAGCGAACCCGTGGTAATCAAAGCCCTGGCAGCGGCGGCCTTGCGCCAAAGGCGGCGCCATGGCGTGTTGCTGATGGTGGAACTCGGTGATCTGCGCGAGGGGATCCTGCCGCCTGATCTGACGGCAATCGCCGAACTCACCCTGGGCCTGCCGTCGCTGCGGCTGGTGGGGATCGGCAGCAACCTGGGCTGCCAGCACGGGGTGGCGGCCGATGCCGACAACATGGGCGAACTCTCGGCCCTGGCCAACGCCCTGGAAGCCCGCTTCGGCATCAGCCTGGAGCTGATTTCAGGCGGGAATTCCGCCAATCTCCCCTGGCTGGAGCAAGGCGGAGCACCCGGCCGGATCAACCATCTGCGCCTGGGCGAGGCCCTGCTGCTGGGCCGCGAACCCCTGGGCCGCACCGCTATCCCCGGCCTCCACACCGACGCCTTCAAGCTGGTGGGTGAACTGATCGAAGTGAAAACCAAGCCAACCCGGCCCTGGGGCAGGCAAGGCCTCACCAGCTTCAGCGACGAAAGCCCCCGCCAACCTTCCTTACGCGAAGACCGGGGCCTGCGGCAGCGTGGCTTGTTAGCCCTTGGCCTTCAGGACGTTGATCCTGCCGGTCTGGAGCCGCCGCCGGGCGTTTCAATCGTGGGAGCCAGCAGCGATCACCTGGTGGTGGAGGCTGATCATCCCCTGAGCGTGGGCGAGGAACTGAGCTTCTCACCGAACTACAGCGCCCTGTTGCGTGCCATGACAAGCCTGTTTGTGGAGCGCCTGTGCATCGACGGAGAAGCCAAGGCTCCCAGAGGAGCGGCAGCCTCTACGGCTCAAGCACCAAGGCCGGGGAGTCAACCAGGGACGACTCTGGAGGGAGATTCGGAACGAGCGCTAGTCGCGACTACAAGCTGAACGGCACCGAACAAGCAGAAGTCAAATAAACAAATCACGGCTTTGTCTGATAATCAGCAAGGAAAGAGTGCAGGATCCACATGTAATCGTCACTTGACGATAACCAGCGGAGATCGACGCCAGCACTGGGATTGTCAAGCTGGACATTGAATTTTGCCGCCAGCCCCACCCCCGAACGGACCGAACTGACAGGACGGCCCTTGCTCCCGTGGCCAGTGGCCGAGGGAGACGAACGGCAAGAATCCGCCATACGGAGCAGGTCAGACTTGAGGAAATACCGCAAATCCATCGGCAAGCAAGCTAGAGCCAAGCCAGAACGACAGCTAAAACTTGACAGAACCACTGAACAATGGTAGGTATTGTCAAGTGACGAAGACATTCAATTAATGTTCAGGCCTTAGGCGCGCTCGCTCAAGGCACATACAGTTAAAAGAATTCACGCAAAAAATGTAGCCTTAAGTTCAACTGCAACTCCAGCAACTGGCAGCTCAGTTTCCTCTAGAATCCACACTACTTCACTTTTGAGCGAATGAAACTTGATCAGCACGTTTCCAATGGCTCAACTTCACAAAATACCAAATCTTGCATGTTTACTTGATTGGCCGTCCCACAAAGTCCTCAGCGACAGAATCCTGTAAACCACGGATTCTGCCCAAGAGCAGCAAGTGTTGAGGAAGATTGTAAGCGATAAGCACATCAATGCCAGCAGACCGCCCCCTCTTCATCCTGCTGATCAGCGTTCACGGCCTAATCCGTGGGGAGAATCTCGAACTCGGCCACGATGCCGATACTGGCGGTCAGACGAAATACGTTGTGGAGCTGGCCAGAGCCCTGGCCAGGCACGTTGACATTGAGCAGGTCGATCTGATCACCAGGCGGGTGGTGGATGCCTCCGTGAGCGACGACTACGCCAAACCAATCGAAGAATTGGCAGACAAAGCCCGCATTGTGCGCCTCGAAGCAGGCCCTGCGGCCTACATCGCCAAGGAAAGCCTCTGGCCCCATCTCGATACGTTGGCGGACAACGTCTTCGAGTGGATGTACAACCAGCCGCGCCTGCCCGACATCATTCACACCCACTACGCCGATGCCGGCTATGTGGGGGTGCGGCTGTCGAAGGCCACCGGCATCCCCCTGATCCACACCGGCCACTCTCTCGGGCGTGATAAGTGGCGGCGGCTGATGGCGATGGGCACCACGATCGAGCAGATCGAAGAGCGTTATCACATGGCTGAGCGTTTTTCTGCCGAAGAAAATGTTCTCGCTAATGCCGAGCTGATCATCACCAGCACACGTAATGAAATGGAGGATCAATATGGCCTCTACGACTACTACACTCCGGAGAAGATGGCGGTGATTCCGCCTGGGACCGATCTCAAGCTGTTTCATCCCGCCAGCAAGAAAGACTCCCCCTGCCAGCTCGCCCCAACCCTGGATCGACTGCTCAAGGATCCAACCAAGCCGATGATTCTGGCGCTCTGCCGGCCTGATCCGCGCAAGAATCTGCTCACCTTGGTGGAAGCCTATGGCGAATCCCCCAGCCTGCAACAGCTGGCCAATCTGGTGATAGTGGCTGGCAACCGCGATGACATCCGCGACCTTGGCGACAATGCCCAGGGTGTGTTTGCCGAGCTGCTGTTGGCGATCGATCTGCACGAGCTCTATGGCCTGGCGGCACTTCCCAAGCATCACAACTCCGACGACGTTCCAGGCATTTATCGGCAGGTTGCCGACTCGGGGGGGGTATTCATCAATCCAGCCCTGACCGAACCCTTCGGTCTCACCCTGCTGGAGGCGGCCGCCTGCGGACTACCGCTGGTGGCCACCGAGAACGGTGGCCCCGTCGACATCATCGGCAACTGCCGAAACGGGCTTCTGGTTGATCCACTCGATAAGGGGGCGATCGCCAGTGCCCTGAAACAGTTGCTCACCGATCAGGCACTCTGGCAACGCTGCGCCAGCAACGGCCTTCGCCATGTCAAGACGCACTATTCCTGGGATGCCCATGCCAGCAGCTATCTGCAGCGGATCCGCCCGATCACCGATCGCCATCAGGCGCGCCGCGCCGTACCCGCTTCGTCCGGAAGGCAGATCGACCGCCGCCGCGCCCTGTTCACGGCCATCGACAACACACTGCTGGGTGATGTCGAAGCCCTGCGCGAATTCATCGAAACCGTGCGCCGCCACCGCCGCCAGTTCGTCTTCGGCATCGCCACCGGCCGCCGGCTTGATTCGGTCCTGAAGCTGATCCGGGCCTATGGCATCCCCAGCCCCGATGTGCTCATTACCAGCCTGGGAACAGAGATCCACTACTCAGCCCAGTTGTTCGGCGACATCGCCTGGAGCCACCACATCGACCACGTCTGGACGCCCAAGGTGTTGCGGCGCGTTCTGGAGGGCATTCCCGGCCTGAAGACCCAGGGCAAGGAAGAACAGAGTCGCTACAAACTCTCCTACTTCTACGATGCTGCAGAGGCCCCACCGCTGGTAGAAATTCAATCCATCCTGCGCCAACGGGAACTCTCCGTGAATGCCATCTTGTCGTTCGGCCAGTATCTCGATGTGATTCCGGCCCGGGCCTCGAAAGGACAGGCGTTGCGCTACGTGCTCAACCAGCGGCGGATCCCCCTGGAGCGCAGCCTGGTCACCGGGGGGTCCGGCGGCGATGAGGACATGCTGCGGGGCAACATGCTGGGCGTGGTTGTTTCCAATCGCCACTGGGAGGAACTCTCCAACCTTCGTGAGAATGAGCGTGTGTATTTTGCCCAGGGAGCCCACTGCAGGGGGATTCTTGAAGCCATTGAGCACTACAACTTCTTCTCCAGCAGGCCCCAGGATTTTGCCCCTTCGAGCTGATCAAGCCGAGCCCAAACCGGAATCCTTTCTAGCGTTCAGCCATCCGCTTTCGGTCATCCTCCTTCATCTATCAGATCCAGCGATCAGATCCAGCCATCCGCTCCAGCCCTGGCTTCGGGCGTCGGTTATAGAACGTCCGCCTAGTGCCGTTCGATTGAGCCAGCACCCCACCAGATCAGCTCTCCCCCTTGTCTTGAATGTACGAACAAGTTTCCCATTCCCTGCTGAATTCGATCCTCAACGATCTCAAGCCCGAAATTCGCCGCCAAGACCTACGCCATTTCTACACACGGCTGGGGGCAAATTTCTATGCCATCCACTCCCTGTTCAGCACGCTCTACGGCCACCGCGATGATTTCAACATCCAGATCCTAAATCTGGTTGAAACGATGGCGACGGGCTACATCCAACGCAGCGCCGAGTTGGAGGAGCTCGACATGGAGCGGGAGCGTGACCACAACTGGTTTCTCTCCCAGAAGTGGGTGGGGATGGCTCTTTACACCAATGGGTTCGCCGAAAACCTGGAAGACCTGCTCCACAACAGGATCGGCTACCTCCAGGAGCTGGGCATCAACATGGTGCACATCATGCCGATTCTGAAATGTCCAGTTGGCCAGAGTGATGGTGGTTATGCCGTAAGCGACTTCCGGCAGATCGATGAGCGCGTGGGAACACTCAACACATTTCGCCAAGTGGCTGATGAGTTTCGCAAGCGCGAGATCCTGCTGGTTCATGACATCATTTTGAATCACACCTCCGATGAACACGCGTGGGCCCAGAAGGCCAAGGCAGGGGAGACTCACTACCAGGATTATTACTACACTTTCGAAGATCGGCGGATTCCCGATATCTACGAGCAAAGCATGCCGCAGGTGTTCCCTGGAACCGATCCCGGCAACTTCACCTGGAGTGGGGAGATGCAGCGCTGGGTGATGAGTGTGTTTCATCACTACCAGTGGGACCTGAATTACTCCAATCCAGAGGTGCTGATCCAGATCGTCGATATCATTCTGTTCTGGGCCAATCAGGGTGTCGATGTGCTCCGCCTTGATGCGGTGGCCTTTCTCTGGAAGCGGCTTGGCAGCACCTGCCAGAACGAACGCAAGGCCCACCTGATCCTGCAGCTGCTCAAAGACTGCTGCCAGGTCACCGCGCCGAGCGTGCTGTTCATCGCCGAGGCGATCGTGGCGCCGGTGGAAGTCACCAAATACTTTGGCGAAGATGCGATCGTGGCCAAGGAATGCGAGGTGGCCTACAACGCCACCTTGATGGCGTTGCTCTGGGATGCCACCGCCACCAAGAACGCCAAACTTCTCTGCCAGGGCCTCAAGAGCCTGCCAGGCAAGCTGGACCGGGCCACCTGGCTGAACTACGTCCGCTGCCATGACGACATCGGCTTCGGCTTTGATGATCAGGACATCCGGGCCGTCGGCTATGAACCCCGCGCCCACCGTCGTTTCCTCACCGACTATTTCACCGGCAGCTTCGACGGCCAGGCCAGGGGGCTGGCCTTCAACCGCGACGATGCCACAGGCGATGCCCGAATCTGCGGTTCGTTGGCTTCACTGGCGGGCCTGGAAACCGCACTGGAAGCCGACGATCAGGCCCTGATCCAAGCGGCCATCGACCGGATCTTGCTGCTGCACGGCGTGATCCTGTCCTTCGGTGGCATCCCGCTGATCTACAACGGAGACGCCATCGGCACCCTCAACGATTACAGCTTCTCCGATGATCCCAGCAAGAGCCATGACAACCGCTGGGTGCACCGCAACAAGATCAATTGGAAACGGGCCGAGCGGCGCAACCAGGCGGGAACGGTGGAACACAGCCTGTTTGGGGCGATGCAAAAACTGATCGCCATCCGCAAGGAGATCCCCGCCTTCGCTGATTTCAACAACCGCGAACTGCTGCCCCTGGCGAATGATCATCTGCTCGGCATGGTGCGCTTCAACCCCCAGCGTCCCTCCGACCTGGTGGTGGTAATCGCCAATTTCGACAGCAGCGCCCATGGGATCGACCTGGAGACCCTCTCCCGCCATGGCCTGAACCCAAGGGGCCGGCTGGTGGATCTCGCCAGCGGCCGCTCCCCACTCCTGCAGGACGGAGTTCTGGCCGTTGGCGGCCAGCAGTTCCACTGGCTAACCGAAACCTGAGCCCCGTCACGCCGGCCAATCAGCCCAGCAACACCACCGGATCCCCAAGCTTGAGGGCACCCGGCCGCAGCACCGAGAGCCGGATGCCTGCTTCCACCTTGTTATGGCGAGCGGTCGCCCGCAGGATTTCGAGGTTCTGAGGCAAGGCGCCCTGGGCCAGGGTGGTGACCACACAGCGCGGGCAGGCGTCGTCAACCCGCAGCTCCAGTTGATCGCCCAGTCGCAGCGTGCGGCCGATCCAGCCCGCCTCCACAAAGCCTTCGGCGCCTGCTTCCGGCTCGATCAGCAGGTTGGGGCGGAAGCGCTCTGCAGCGAAATCGAGCCCAGGCGCCAGGGCCCGCAAACGCTCCAGGCTGGCGGTGGTGATGGCGTGGATCGGGCAGGAATCGAAGAAGGTGCCATGGGGCAGCACCAGTTCGTTGACCACGTTCTGGAAATCACGCTCCGGCACTTCAGGCCAGTACTGATCTAGGCTGGCGTCCTGCGGGGCGCGATCGAGCAGGCTCACCTGGCGCCCAAGCAGGCCGGAGAGCCGCCTGGCCAGATCTGGGCCTGAGCTGAGCAGGTCGGGGCTTTCGGATTGTCCGTTGGCGAACCCCACCGGCGTGATCGCCACCGGCGGGGGGAGCGCCTCAGCCTCGGGTTCCGCCAGATAGCGGGCCCGATAGCCGAGCAATTCACTCCAGAGGCGCGGGTTCTTGGCACTGGCCACCCGGGAGGTGGCGTGATCCCAGAGGGCCCAGCCGCGGTCACCGCAGCCCCCCCGTCTGTCAACCGAGAGGCACTGCAGCGATTCCCCCAGCATCGATTTCACGGGGTAGCGCCAGAGCGCGGCCACCCGGCCCAGCAGCTGCGACGTGTCGCGTGAGACCAGCTCCGCGCCCATTGTCTCCACCATTCCTTCTGCGGCCGACCGCCGTTGAAACCGGAACCATCCAAGCCCCAGCCTGGAGGCGACAACGTTCGCAGCAGACCGGAGCTGAAGCCGACTGAAACCAGCCGTGACTATCTGCGTAGTCCCCCCCTCTGCCACTGGCCCGGCTACCACTGATCAGTCGACAACGCTTGATCCGCAGCAACTGCAGCAGGCCGTGGAACTCCGGCACCAACGCTTCACGCTCCGCCGCATCGCCCGGGCGCCACTGACACCACATGGCGAGCTGCCCGCGCGTTGCTGGTCGAAACCGCTGGCTACCCCGCTACCTGGAGACCTGTAACGGCAGCAGGTGCCACATGGCTCTCGGTAACCTCAAGCCTCAGCAGTGCCTCAATCGGCTGCTGATCGCTGAATGACCTGGTGAGAAAACACACCTAGGCAATGATTCCAATGCATCGAAACTTTCTCGCAATCCCGCTTGCCATTGCCGCCACATACTTTTTGGGTGGGCTTTTATTGTTCTTCTTTCAGCGCAACTTGATTTATTTCCCCACCAGCAAGATTGATCATGATTTCAATGAGCTGATCCTCGAAAACGATGAGCAAAAGATTCGCGTCATCTCTTTAAATGAGGGGAACGAATCTGCGATTTTGTATTTTGGCGGCAATGCAGAGTCCATGGCGTTTACGGCCATGGAGTTTCAAGCCAGATTGCCATCATTCTCCATCTATTTAATGAATTACAGGGGCTATGGCGGAAGCTCGGGGTACCCAGAGGAAGATGGATTGTATGCTGATGCTTTGCAGCTCTATGACTCCCTAAGATCAATGTACAACGACGTCTTTGTTGTTGGGCGCAGCCTTGGCAGTGGAGTGGCAACCTATGTTGCATCCCAGCGTCCCGTCAGCAGATTAGTGCTAGTAACACCTTTCGATAGTGTCGAGAATGTCGCCCAAGAGCAATTTCCTTTTTATCCTATTTGGATCTTACTGAAAGACAAGTTTGATTCTGCGAGCAGGGCAAAAGCCATCGATTCAAAAGTATTGATCCTATCGGCGGATGGCGACAGGGTGATATCCAAAAAACGTACTGATAACTTAGCCGCCAGCCTGAGCCGCGTCCAGCTCACCCAAGTGGTGATCAACAACTCTGGGCATAATTCTCTTTCGGAAAACAACAAATTCTACAACGCAATCCATCAGTTTCTTCAGTGATGCCAGCCAAGATCAAAGGCACTTGTTTTGTAAGGCTATCCAAAGCGTGCAGGCAAAGATCTGAACCGAAGGGATAAAATGGGGCCGAGATTGATTCAGTCGCATCTTCGTTGATGGAAGCGGCTCGATCGCCGGCTCTTCATGAGATGGCTTCCATAAAATGAGAACTCTATCCAGCACGATCGGATCCCTTTAGGGTTGATCATTCCGCTGCGCGACCAACATGAAACCGTTCGCTCCGTTGGTGGCCCTGCTGGCTGCGATCACACCTGCCATGCCGGTTGTCGCTCAAGTGGGCCTTTCTATTCAGATCGGTCAGCCGAACGTCTACGGACCGATTCAGTCCGGCTTCTACGGCCGCAACCAACCTTTCTTTACGGCACCGCAGTTTTACTACCCAAGGCTCAGGTGTCATGCCTTTAACGGATGCAGCAGGCCAGTTTATTCTGTTCGCGATCAGTGGTATCGAACGAATAACATTCCCCGCCTCCGGCCGGAGAGGCGCTGGAAACAGGACAACGACAATCGCTCGCGACGACAGCAATTCCGCTACCGAAACAACAAAAGGGGCTGGTATTAGGCCTCTCGAGCACAGCTGGCTCTTCATTCACAACTGATCAATGCCAACCGAAAGCTTTTGATCAATGCCAGCTAAAAAATTTGAGCTCGAAAACCTCACCAAACCAGCTCTGGTAATTCACGAAACACTTGTCGAACCCCGGCACTCCACTCGTCGCTGAGTTGCCTGAAAAAGCTGTCGCCTTCAGCGAAACGGCGGCGGTGGGTGATCGCCAGGCTGTCGCGCTTGTAGACAATCAGGTCAATCGGCATCCCGACCGACAAATTGCTGCGAATCGTCGAATCAAATGAAACGAGCACGCACTTGGCCGTTTCCCCCAGCGTCGTGTCGGGATGGATCACGCGATCGATGATCGGCTTGCCATACTTCGCCTCACCCGTCTGTAGATAGGGTGTGGTATCGCTGGCTTCGATGAAATTGCCTTCGGCGTACATCCGAAACAGCCGGGGCGGCTCGCCCTTCAGCTGGCCGCCCACCAGAAACGACGCATTGAATCCGCCGCCCGATCCCTCCAGGTAGGGGCCATCACGCTGCCCGATCGCCCGCACCGCATCGGACACAAGCCCCATCACATCGAACATCGTCCGCGCCGTCCACACAGTGGCCTGGCCATCTCCTGCTTCGCCGCGCTGACGCAGCAGACCAATCACCGCCTGCGTACCAGCCAGACTGCCGGAGCTGAGCAGCACCAACACCCGATCGCCGGCGCGCTCAAACACCGTCATCTTCGAGAAGCTGGCGAAATCATCCAAGCCCGCATTCGTGCGCGAATCCGAGGCGAACACCATGCCGCTCTCCAGCAACACGGCCACGCAATAAGTCATGCCGCCTGCGGACGATCGAGTCCTCAGCCTAGGAAGGGCTTGGCGTCTGCGCCTGTCAGGAGCCCGTCCGCCAGGGATCTCTCCAGCACGCTGGCGAGCCGATCGGCCCACTCCTGCTGGCCTGACTCCGTGGCCAGCAGATCCTGGCGGATCTCCAGCTCCACATGGGGAATCCGGCGCCGCTCACCGTGTTCCACCACCGTGTAATCGGTGCTGTCGCTAAGCGCATAGGGCTGGTTCTCCCCCACCAGGAGCCCCGGCTCGCGCCGCAGCTCCTGGCGCAGACGCCCAGCCAGGCGCCCGTCGCGGCCGTGCAGCACGCCCACAGGCCAGGGGCGCACCACGCCGGCGTACACCGGCGTGAAACTGTGCAGGGCCACAAGCACGCTTGGCTGCCCTCGCTGGAGACGGGAATCGAGCTCAGCGGCGATGCGGCGGTGGTAGGGCTCAAACAGTTCCTCGATCCGTTGCCGCCGCGCGGCAGACGAAAGCGTCTGGTTGGCGGCAATGGCTGTGTGCTCGCTGTGGTCAACGATCGAGTCCGTCGCCTCAAGCGGCCGGTTGGGGTCGATCACCAGCCGTGAGTAGTTGTGCAGGATCAAGAAGGCATCGAGTTGGGCCGATAGGCCTTCGGCCAGCCCGGCCACGCCCAGATCCCAGGCCACATGGGTCTCCAGCACCTGATCACTCAAGTGGAGGCGATTCAGGCTGCGGGGAATGGCGCGGCCGGCATGGTCGGCAGTAAGAAAAAAAGCTGATTCGCCAGCGGGGCGAACAAGGCGAAACACGGCCGGATCGTTCGCCCCCAGCAGCGGTTCTGGGTTCATCTTGGCCCGCTCTTCAACAGCCACTCACTTGAGCGAATGCAGGCCAATCGGATTGCCTTCCGTGTCGATCACCATCGAGATGAAGCCAAATTCACCGATCGCCATCTTTGGGCGACACACCGTTCCGCCGGCGGCGGCCACACGGCTCTCCTCCAGTGCGCAGTCTGCGCAGGCGAAGTAGACCGTTGTGCCACCCTTGCCAGGTTCAGCACCCTGCATCTGCATCAGCGCCCCACCGGCACCCACCACGCCGTCGTCCATCGGGAAGCACCAATAGGCCATGCCGTCCTGGGACATGTCCTCAAGCGTGACCTGGAAGACAGCGCTGTAGAACGCCTTGGCGCGCTCCATGTCGGCAACGTTGAGCTCGAACCAGCTGACGGGATTGACAGGCATCACTGCATTGGTTGAGGCAAATCCAAGCCTAGACCCGTCATTCCTTGCCTGGCCAGGCAGGGACGCTGACGCAGCGAGTGCTTCAGCCCAACGCTTCAACCGCATGAACGAGCGCTTGGTGGCGGGTGAGGTCGATGTGATTTTGAGGAAGCTGTTCATAGAGCTTGAGTTTCTCCAGACGCTTCAAGGTGGTGCCGCGGGCCCCCACCACATAGACGTTGCGGCCCACCTCAATTGCCTCTTCGACGGCGTTCTCGATCGCTAGTGCAGCGGTGAGTCCGAGATGCACCACCTCGCTGAGATCGAAGATCACGGCATCACAGTCTGCGATGGCATTGTGTTCCCGGTTGATCGCTTTGGCCACCCCGAAGATCATGGCGCCGTTGAGCTGGAAGAGCAGCACGCGGCCGCCGCCCTGGTTGAGCAGGACACGTTCGGAATCGCTGAGTTCGGCATCATTGTCACCCGTGCAGACTGATTTCACAGCCCGCGTCTGCATGCTGTTCATCTTGTCAATCGTGATGATATTGGCCAGGAAAATGCCCACGCCCACCGCCACCATCAGGTCGACGAGCACGGTGAGCGCCACCACCAGATAGGTGATCAGGGCACCCTTGGGCGAGAGCTGGGGCACCCGGCGCAGGAAGCCCCAGTCGACGATGTCGATCCCCACCTTGAAGACGATCGCCGCCAGCACGGCCAGTGGAATCCGCGAGGCCAGGCCTGAGCCGGCCAGGATCATCAGGGCGAGGATCAGCGCGCGCAGGATGCCCGACAGGGCGGTGCGGCCGCCGGCCTGGATGTTGACCACCGTGGCGGTGGTCGCCCCCGATCCAGGCAGGGCTCCGCAGAGGCCGGCCACGATGTTGGCGAGGCCCTGACCCACCAGCTCCTTGTCGGACTTGTGTTCGCTGCGGGTGAGGCTGTCGGAAACCAGACAGGTGAGCAGGCAGTCGATCGAACCGAGCATCCCCAGCAGGGCGGCATTGATCAGCACCAGCTGCAGCACATCGGGAGTGAGGGCCGGCAGGGTGAGCTGGGGCAGACCGCTGGGGATCACACCGATCCGGCGCAGCTCCACCCCCTGGAAGGCCACCAGGGAGATGGCCGTGCCAAGAAGCATGGCGAACAGCGGGGCCGGGATCAGCCGTTTGATCCGCTCCGGCGTCCACCAGAGAACGGCGAGGGTGATCAGGGCCAGCAGCGATTCCAGCGGTTGGACGCCCTGCAACAGCTGGGGCAGGCTCTGCAAGGTGCCGATCACACCCCCCGTGGGCTGGGCCTGACCGAGCAGGGGCCCGATCTGCAGCACGATCAGAATCGTGCCGATGCCGCTCATGAAGCCCGAGATCACCGTGTAAGGCATCTGGGTGATGTAGCGGCCCAGGCGGAAGACGCCGTAGAGGATCTGGAACACCCCGGAGAGCATCACCACGGTGAAGGCGATCGCCAGGGCCTGGGCCGGGCTGTCGGCCTTGGTGGCGAGGTTGGCGAGCACCGCCGTGAACACCACCGTCATCGGCCCGGTGGGCTCGGAAATCAGCGCCGGTGTGCCGCCAAACAGGGCGGTGACCAGACCGATGATCGCTGCCGACCAGAGGCCGGCCGCCGCGCCAGCTCCGGAGGCCACCCCAAAGGCCAGGGCCAATGGCAAGGCGATGACGGCCGCGGTGAGCCCGCCGAAGAAATCACCGCGCAGGTTGTTGCGGCCAATGTGGTTGAGGATCTGGCTTGGCATAGGACTTGTCATTGACACAGGCAATGGTCATCGATGTTTGACGGACACCCGTGAAGAGAACGAAGGCGTCCGTTGGCTAGGGGGAAGATTCTTTTGGCCCATTCATGCCCAGCATGGGGGTGAAATCACCCTTTGATACCGGGAACTGATTAAGCACACACCTTGGACCCGCGTTCAACCCGCCCTGCGCTGGCGGTTCATCTCCAACGGCGGCGGCAGCGGCCTGGCGGTTCTGGGGCTGGTTCTGGGGTTGGGGGCTCCCGCCCGTGCCCTCGAAGAGATCGTGGTGCCGCTGCCCCTGCTGCAAACCAATCTCACGGTGAAACTGGCTGAGTTGCGCAACCCCAGCAGCCTGTTGCGAGGCGACAGCGATCTGGCCCAGCTGGATCAGGCCAGCAATGGGGCCTTGGGTCGCAAGCTCGTGGAACTGGTGAACACCCCGTTGCCATTGGAGGTGAGTCGCTTCATCGACACGTCCGTGGAATCGCCGCTTCTAAACGAGGCCTTGGCGATCGTTGCGGCCATTTTCCAGGTCAAGGGATTGCCCCAGGAGCTCGACGGCAGCCAACTGGCGGCCGTCTTCAACCGAGCCGGCACCAACAAGACGTCGCCCACCCTGCTCGATCTGCTCGAAGCGATCCCGGGGCAGTCGGCCAGCCTGGATCTCGAGCAGGCCGTGTTGGCTGTGGACCGGCTGATCCGTCAGCAGGCGGAAGGTGAACGGTTGGCAAAGACGATTCCCGCGGCGGACATCGATCCTGCCTTGAGTCAGCTGGGGCCGCGGGCGATCCGCTTGGCCCAGCAGACCATCCCGGTGAGCTACCGGCCCGAGCCGCTCTCGGTCGTGTCGGTGGTGCCGAGAACAGGGGCCAACGGCCGGCTGGTGGTGATCTCCCACGGCCTCTGGGACGATCCCGAGAGCTTTGAGGGCTGGGGGAAGCACCTGGCCAGCCATGGCTACACGGTGCTGATCCCCCGCCACCCCGGCAGCGACCTCAGCCAGCAGCGGTCCATGCTCGCCGGCGAAGCGCCGCCGCCCAACCCCGACGACATGATCCTGCGGCCGATGGACATCTCGGCAGCCATCGATGCCGCTGCCGCCGGCACGCTCAGCAACCTTCCCGCCAACCTGCGCACCGACGCGGTGGTGGGCATGGGCCAGTCGTGGGGGGCGACGGACATGCTGCAACTCGCAGGCGCAGAGCCCAGCAACGCCGGCATCATCAAGCGCTGCCCGGGCCTGCGCAATCCGTCGCGCAATCTCAGCTGGGTGCTCCAGTGCAGCTTCCTCGAATCGGCCAACCGGGCCGGGCGGGCTGATCCACGCATCAAGGCCGTGATGGCCGTGAGTCCGGTGACGTCGCTGCTGTTCGACGTGGGGGCAGCCGGCCAGATGAACGCCCGCGTGCTGCTGGTGAGCGGCACCCATGACTGGGTCGTTCCCTCCGGGCCAGAAGCCATCGTGCCGATGGCAGAGGAGGCCCGCAACGTGGGCGGCGGCCACCAGTTCGTGCTGGCCAAAGGCGGCACTCACTTCAACCTGCGCGCCACATTGGCGCAAGGGGGTGGCCCCCTGGGAGGCCTGTTGCTGGCCTGGACGAACGCCGCCTTCGCGGCAGGGCCTGCAGCGGCGCCGGGCCCCAACGCAGCGTTGCTGTTGCCGCCCGATGGCTGGGGGGACAACACCTATCCCTTGATGAACGTCACACCTCAGCTAAAAACGCTACCGGTGCCTGCCAATCCCTAAAGACACACTGAAGCGTTGAAACGACGCAACAGCAGGACGTTCGATCATCACCACAACCTGGATCAGGGCCTTGCCAAGGCTCAAGGAGCGGGGGCGGAATCAGCCTGCTTCGGATCAGAATCCGCAGGAAGTTCCAGGCAATACCCAGCTCCATACACCGTTTTGATGAAGCGGGGTTTGCGGGAATCGGGTTCCAGCTTGGTGCGCAGATGGCGAATGTGGGCCCGCATCGTCTCAACGTCGTCATCAGGCTCGTAGCCCCAGACTTCCTGAAGGATCTGCGGCGGTGGCACGGCATGGCCGTGGTGTTGGAGCAGGCAATGCAACAGATTGAATTCCAGACGGGTGAGCCGCACCGCTTTGTCGAACCAGACGGCCTCAAAGCGCTCACGCACCAAGGTGAGAGGACCAAAGCTGAGGATCTCGTTGGGCTTGGTGGAAAGCGTGGCGCGCTGGCTGCGGCGCAGCAGGGCCTTCACCCTGGCAAGCAACTCCTCAAGATCAAAGGGTTTGGTGAGGTAGTCATCGGCGCCTGAGTTGAAACCACTGACTTTGTCGTGGGTTTCGCCCATGGCCGTGATCATCAGGATCGGGACCCCGGCGCTGCGTTCATTCCGGCGTAACCGTTGGCAAACGGTGAGGCCGTCCACCTTGGGGAGCATCAGATCCAGCAGGATCAGGTCCGGGTTCTCCTGCATGGCCAGGGCCTGCCCTTTGATGCCGTCCTCCGCACATTCCAGCCGAAAACCAGCTTGTTCGAGAAAGGCAACCACCAGCTCCTGCATGTCTGGGTTGTCTTCAATCAGCAGGATGCAGGGCTTCGCCAGAAATTGCCTGGTCATCAGCGGCAGCAGGGAATGGTGATTGACAAAACCAGCGTTCGCAGATTATCACGACTGCTCCATTGCAGAACTGTTACCTGGCAGGGTGCTCTAGCAAGCCACCCACAATCGGGTAACGGCTGATACGCAGTAAGCAAAAAGGCTCAATGGCCAACTCGATTAGGTAGCAAACTCCGCACACCTCAGGAGTCGTTCCGGCCGTGCTTGACAGCTGCAGATGGCATGAACCACACGCTCGGTCATTGCCGCCAGATTGAACCGCCGATTGAAGCGGTAG
>Ga0222651_1000012_pt1 | contig 170111 bp, 149 predicted proteins | sample AntAcemetagen369_FD_179855 | JGI IMG/M metagenome (GOLD analysis project Ga0222651, IMG submission 179855) | Saline water microbial communities from Ace Lake, Antarctica - #369 | ecosystem: Environmental > Aquatic > Non-marine Saline and Alkaline > Saline | place: Antarctica: Ace Lake...
GCTGAAACAAGAAATAACGGGCGCGATAAGCATTGCCCCGGCATTGTTTGATGCTGCTCCGGACGTGCTCGCGCATGTAAAATCGAAATTCCGAAAAACAGCCTATTTATGGATGCGAACTAGTTAGCCGGGAGCTGGTGAACTAACATTCTATCAAAAGCTTCTAGCTCGTGGATCAAGGCGGAGAGAAACAGGGGCAAGTTAGCCCTCGATACTTCATCATCGCCGCTTTTGCGCATCAGTTGACGTAGCTCTTTCAACGTTGCGCGAAAGTTTGAGTACGCGTTGGCGTCAATCGCCAGCAAAATAGGCTCCATCTGCACATTGCCCACCATGAATTGTTCCAGAGCTTCAATTTCTGCACTCAACGTGTCGAGGGAAGTACTGCTATAGATGCTATGCCCCGTGTCGTTCGCTGTGACTAGATTGCTTTCGCGGAAAGCCACACGCAGCTTCTGCAGATTACCGGTTAGCACCTGTTTTAGAACTGCCAGAGCCGCAGGATAATTCGCGACATCAAACTGACCTGCACTAGCGAGAAATAAATTGTCTGAGTCGATCACCAACTGGCGAGCGGCTATGGCAAGAAACTTGCGCCGGCGCTGAATGCTTGTGGACTCTGAGTCAGGATTAAAGTCGGAAAGTGGTCTGGCAAAAATTAGATATTCTATGCTGTGAAATCCCAATGCCACTTCTTCCTCGTCCGTTATGCCGTGTTGGCCGATCAATACGTCAGCGCTCAATAGAAGGGTCTCGTCATTGATGATGCCACTCGAGGGGTAAAGCGGCAGGTCGTCGATAAACCCTGGTTGGATTGGCCAGGCATCGATTCGGTAGATGAGTTGGCGAAGATTGTCATCCAGCGTCAAAAAGCCAAACTGGGCCCTGGCGTATGCAAGGTGCGCGCTTTGCCATGAGGTCTGCAACTCGAGCAGAGTGTGTTCATCGGGTTGCGCCAGAAACCCTATTGTGGCCTTCTCAAGCATCGAAATGTCTATTCTAAGCGCGTCGCGTGTGTTGGCGGCGTGAAGTTTGACGGCGCTGACAATCTGCACCACTTGATCGCGGTCGATTGACGCTGGTGCGGGGGGCACCGGCGTTGGCTGTCCGCACGCTGTCAAAAGCGAGAGTGCCAGAAAGGCTAACGCAAGGAGATGCATGTCCAGCCTTTCTCTGCTGCTACTGCAGCAAGCGTTGGGTCCGGATCGACCGCAATGGGAAAATCCACAAGGTTGAGCAGGGGGATATCGTTATGAGAATCCGAGTAAAAGGTACTGCCTTCAAGTGAAAATCCCTTCTCCTTGATCCAGGCTTTCAATCGGGTGACCTTGCCAGGACCGTAGCTCGGTACCCCAATCATCTTCCCTGTATAGCCGCTTTCAAGCAATTCCGGAATTGGCGCTATCAGATCTTCAATACCCAACATGTCAGCGATGGGGCGTGTGACAAATTCAAGCGTTGCCGTGACAATCACAAGCTGGTGCCCATCTGCTCGATGTTGTTTAATCAACGCTCTCCCTCTGGGCAGTATTGCGGGTCGAATCACGGTATCGATAAACTTGGCACGGTGCTCATAGAGGGTTTCGAGAGGGTGCTGGGTCAAAACGTGACTAGAGAACGCCAGGTACGCGTCAATATCAAGTTCTCCACGTTTGTAATCAGCATAAAAACGCCGGTTTTCTGCTCGATGTTTATTACTATCGACCAGACCCTGGTCTGCAGCGTAGTCACCCCAGGCGTGATCGCTATCAATGGCAATCAGGGTTTCGTCAAGATCAAAAATCGCGAGGTTCAAATCTTCATGTCCAAATAGCCGTCAGTGTAACGGTTTCAGCTTAGCGAGTCTTTTTTAGGCGCCGATTGCCCAGCAAGGTCATTTCAGACACAATGATTTACAAGGTAAAAATAAAAACAGGTGGTGGAGACATTGATAGATTCTGACGGCTACCGGCCTAACGTTGGGATCATTGTTGCTAATCAAGCAGGGCAGGTGCTCTGGGCAAAGCGATGTGGCCAGGATGCCTGGCAATTTCCGCAAGGCGGAATCAACAGTGGTGAATCTGCAGAAGATGCTCTGTACAGGGAGTTAGACGAAGAAGTAGGGTTGCAGCCGGAGCAGGTACAAATCATCGGTAGTACTCACGGTTGGCTACGATATCGATTACCAAAGCGACTGCTACGAAATAATTCTAAGAGTTTCGTCGGCCAAAAACAGAAGTGGTATCTGCTCAAAATGCTTGCAGAGGATGAGGCAGTTCGCTTTGACCACTCTGGCACACCGGAATTCGATTGTTGGAACTGGGTAAGCTATTGGTATCCACTCGGCCAGGTCGTGCCTTTCAAAAAGGATGTGTATCGGCGAGCGATGAAAGAACTCGCGCCCGGCCTGTCTAAATGTTTGGCTCACAGGTCTTGATCACCGGGACAATTCTGCATGCTTGAAGTACTGCGGCGAGTAACGCAAGAGGTTAACGCCGCAAAAGATCTTAAGACGGCGCTCGACATTATCGTCGATAGCGTTCAGTCGACCATGGAAACAGAAGTCGTTTCTGTCTACTTACTCGATGAGGAGCGGGGTGGATACGTATTCATGGCAACCCGTGGTCTAAATGAGGCCGCAGTCGGATCGCTTACACTTGCCCTGGATGAAGGTCTGGTAGGGCTTGTTGGCCAGCGTGCAGAGCCGGTCAATCTCACCGAAGCGGCCAATCATCCCAAATTTAAATCTATTAATGAACTTGGCGAAGAACCCTACACAACTTTCCTAGGCGTTCCCATCATTCACCACCGCAAGGTGCTAGGCGTCTTAGTCGTTCAACAACGTATCAAGCGTCGCTTTGATGAAAGCGAAGAAGCCTTCCTGATTACGCTCTCTGCGCAATTGGCCGGGGTGATTGCCCATGCGCGTGCAACCGGTACGCTGGCTATGACCGGTACCGCAAAGGATTTGCCTTCTAGTCGTTTTATGGGGAAGTCCGGTAGTACTGGTGTGGCAATGGGTACTTCGGTGATTTTGTTCCCCGAAGCTGATCTCAGCAGCGTGCCAGACCGGACCACGGAGGATCCGATTACTGAAGTAATGGAGTTCCGTCAGGCTGTCGAGGAAGCGCGTCACGAGATAGAAGACGTGAGCCGTTTGCTGTCGGATCAACTCAAGCCTGAAGAGTTGGCGTTGTTTGAAGCTTATCGACATATGTTAGATGAATCGGCTATTGCTGGTGAAGTGATTGCGGTGATCGAAACCGGCGTTTGGTGCCAGACTGCGCTGCGGCAGGTGATTGATGCTCACGTCGCCACCTTTGAGTCAATGGCCGACCCTTATTTGCGGGAGCGCGGTGCGGACGTCTTGGATCTTGGGCGACGGGTACTAGCGAAATTGCAAAGTCGAGTGCAGAGCCGGCCAAATTATCCTCGTAAAACAATCCTGGTGGCTCAGGAACTGACACCCGCCATGCTGGTAGAAGTACCGCGAAGTAAGTTGCAAGGGCTTGTTTCTTTGAAGGGTTCTGGTAGTTCTCATGTAGCGATTCTCGCCAAGGCCATGGGGATTCCGACTGTGATGGGGGTGGAGGATTTACCGATTCACCTGCTCGAAAATAAGCCGGTTATCGTCGATGCGAACACGGGTTGCGTGATCACTTATCCGAATCGAGAGCAGCAAAATCACTATCGTCGCTTGTTAAAGGAAGAAAAAACGCTTATCGAAGGCCTCGATGCCCTGAAGGATGAGCGTTCAGAAACCAGCGATGGGCACCCGGTCAGACTTTGGGTAAACACGGGTTTGATGACGGATGCCGCGGTCTCTTTAGAGCGGGGCGCGGAAGGGGTAGGTCTCTATCGGACAGAAGTGCACTTTATGATGAATGACCGCTTTCCGACCGAAGAAGAACAGCGGGTGATTTATCGTGAACATTTAAAAGCATTTGCACCGAGACCTGTGACGATGCGAACCCTGGATATCGGCGGCGACAAGGCGCTCAGTTACTTTCCTATCGAGGAGGAAAACCCATTTCTTGGATGGCGTGGCATACGGGTCACTCTCGACCATCCGGAAATTTTTCTGAGTCAGGTTCGGGCGATGATTCGAGCGAACGAGGGAATCGAGGCATATTTGCGAATCATGTTGCCTATGGTTTCAAGCGTGGCGGAGGTTGATGAGGCGCAGCGGCTGATTAGTCAATGCTATAGGGAAATTATTGAAGAAGGTATTGAAGTGGAAATGCCGGACGTGGGTGTGATGATTGAAGTGCCGGCGGCGGTGTATCAGGCTAAAGACATTATTCGCAGGGTCGACTTCTTATCAGTAGGGAGTAATGACCTCATCCAGTACATGCTTGCTGTAGATCGTAACAATGCTCGAGTCGCCGACCTTTATCAGGAGTTCCATCCAGCAGTGTTGCATGCCCTGAAGCATGTGGTGGACGCCGCCCATTCCGAAAAAAAACCCCTCGGCATCTGCGGAGAAATGGCGGGCAACCCATCTGCAGCAATACTGCTGACCGCGATGGGCTTCGATGTGCTGTCCATGAACGCCAATAATTTACTGATGGTGAAGTGGGCTATCCGTAGTTTCAGTTTAGAGAAAGCGAAAAAGATTCTAGCGAAGGTATTGAAAATGGATAACGCCTATCTCATTAAAAACTACGTTGAAGAAGAGTTAAGAAAAGCAGGTCTTGGCCAGCTTATCCGTCATTAGCTGTAATGGGCAGGTGGAAGCTGAGTGCGCCAGTTGACTGACCTGAGGGAGCGAAGCCGCGCTCTTCGAAATCGATACCATCTTCGCCAACTTCTACAACCGTACTGACGCTGGTGCCGTAGGTTTCTCCCAGAATGAAACGCGCACTATGGGGGGTATTGTCACCTCTGCTAGCGAGTAGCTCGAACAGTTCCTGCATGAGCAGGGCATCCGCGCCTTTGTGCAGGTTGTTAAGTAAGTGTTGCTTCATCAGATGTCGTCCCGAAATCACCTTGGGCCAGTTGCAATCTAATCGTTGGTTCGACAAGCCGTAGTAACCCTTTTTCAATTGTTGGATCCGGTTTTCCCGATTATTGAAATAAAATACTGTCTTGCCGTCGGATAAGAGCAAGTTGAAGCCGCGATAGGACTCTGCTTTCTTTTGAACAGATTCCATGTACGCTAGACAATCCATATCGCTGCTCAGAAAGTTGGCTGTTAATTCGCCTCTGGACCGTGGCGATTGCGGTTCAGGTGGTTGTTCTGCAAAGTTGGTCACAGCAGCAAAGCGCCCACCTGTGGATACGCCAAGCCAGGTTCCGCCTGCGACCAGGTCTCGTCCCGCGAGTAAATCTGGTTGATCTTGCCAGAACATCGCGCGTTCGGTGGCACGACTGTGTTGTTCGTCTCGGTTGGCGGCAACGACAAGGTGGTGGTGTGGGCTAGGATTAACGGCGAACAGAATCAGACACATGTGATCAGGTAATGATGAAAATCCGAGTTTATCATTGCGCCGGGTTAACGGATAATACCGCTTTCCCTAACTAAGCTTCCTATGTGGCAATACCCACAATTTGACCCCGTTGCTATCAGTCTTGGACCTATTCAAATCCACTGGTACGCGCTCAGCTACCTGATTGGCATATCGATTGTCTGGTGGCATTTTGGCTATCGAAACCGAGTCGATGCTGTGGTTGTCGCGGCACCAAAGAGCAAGAAGAAGCCACCAAAAGCAACCACTCCCTGGACCGATGAGCAATTATCAGACCTGATTTTCTATGGCGTGCTCGGCGTGATTCTTGGGGGTCGAATGGGCTATATGCTGTTCTACGGAATGGAGCAATTGCTCGATAATCCGCTGGCGCTGTTTCGAATCTGGGAAGGGGGTATGTCCTTTCATGGCGGTATGTTGGGTGTTTTTATTGGCATGGTCTGGTTTGGTCGTAAGACGGGTAAAAGCTTCTTCCAGGTGACAGACTTTATTGCGCCAAGCATTCCCATTGCCCTCGGCTGTGGTCGAATGGGTAATTTCATTAATGGAGAGCTTCCTGGCCGCATAACAGACGTGCCGTGGGCCGTGATATATCCAGGCGAAACATTGGGCCGACACCCTTCTAGCCTCTATCAAGCGGTATTAGAAGGGCCGGCTTTATTCTTGTTACTCTGGCTCTTTACACGAAAACAGCGTCCCACCATGGCCATATCTGGAATGTTTTTGATGGGCTATGGCGGCTTGCGGTTCTGCTCAGAGTTTCTCCGCAGGCCGGACCTGCATATGGGAGACAATGGCTTTATTGCCTTTGATTGGCTGACTACAGGTCAGCTGTTATCTTTGCCCATGATCGGTTTTGGCGCTTTGTTCATTGCCTGGGGCTATCGAAAAATTTCAATATCGGAAAATCTAAAATGATCATAAAGCCGAAAATTCGCGGTTTCCTCTGTACCGCTGCACATCCAGTAGGGTGTCATCAAGACGTTGTGAGTCAGATCGCCCATGTGAAAGCAGCGGGAAAACTGGCCGATGGACCTAAGCGTGTGCTGGTCATCGGCGCCTCTGGTGGTTATGGCCTGGCATCAAGGATAAGCGCCGCTTTTGGCGCGGATGCTGCGACCATTGGCGTTTTCTTCGAGCGCCCGGCGGCAGGTAAGCGGACAGCATCCCCAGGTTGGTACAAATCAGCAGCATTCACAAAGGAAGCAGAAGCAACAGGCTTGTATGCAAAGAATGTGAACGGCGATGCGTTCTCGACCGCGATTAAGAACACGGTGATCGATTTAATTAAGGCCGACCTGGGCCAGATAGACATGGTCGTCTATTCACTCGCGGCACCTGCCCGAGAATTGTCAGACGGTACGGTAGTGCGTAGTGCATTGAAGCCTATTGGGGAGCCATTTAAAGGCGCAACAGTCGATTTCAACAGTGGCGAAATTCGCTCGATCAGTCTCGATCCAGCCACGGAACAGGAAGTCGCCGACACCATCAAGGTTATGGGCGGCGAAGACTGGCAACTTTGGATAGAGGCATTACTTGAAGCCGGTGTGCTGGCAGATAACTGCATTACGACCAACTACACCTACCTGGGTAGTGAGGTGACCTGGCCGATTTACTATCACGGCACTATCGGTAAAGCTAAAGAAGATCTAGATCGCGCTGCGAAAGCATTGGCAGCACCGATGGCGACCGTCGGCGGAAAGGCTTATGTGGCGGTTATGAAAGGCTTGATGACTCAGGCCGCATCGGCTATTCCAGGTATGGCGATATATCTTTCTCTTCTGTTCAAGGCGATGAAAGCTCAGGGGACCCATGAGGGCTGCATTGAGCAAACTACTCGATTGTTCCACAGCCAATTGTTTACAGGTAACGATCCGGTATTAGACGAGGCAGGTCGAATTCGTTTGGATGACTGGGAACTGAGTGATGAGATTCAATCTGAGGTCACAGCGAACTGGCATGATGTGACCACCGACAATTTGAATGAGCTCACTGACTTTGCTGGTTATAGGGCGGCGTTTTTGCAAATGCACGGCTTCGACTTTGATGGCGTAGATTATTCCGCGGAAGTTGATCCAGAAGTCCCGATGGCACTTGTCGGCGATAGCTTGTAGGCAAATAACTCACAGGGATACGCCGGCAATACGCACACCCGCGATTGCCGCTATCGCCTCGATCCATCGGCCGAATCTATGCAAAGTGCATCGATGGCTAATCCTCAATATCTCGTGCGAACTATTTATCTCCCGCGTTTGAGCGGTTTTATTCTGGCGGTAATTCTAACAACCTATCTGAGGGGGCTAGATTTGCTGGCGGAGCCGCTGTCTATTCTAACGCTGATGCTTCTTGTTGCTTATCCCTATGCCGCGTATCGAATAAACCAACGATTTTTCAATTCGTCTTCAGCTGCGCGGTGGAGCATGTTAGTAGACAGTTTGCTGGTGGGGATTCTCATCATCCTGAATGAATTTTATTTCATGTCTGCTGTTACCTATATGACGTTTCTGGCGGTGAGCACGGCTGTGATTGCGGGGCCAGTAATGGTTGTACTCAATCTATCGATTGTCATGCTCGTGGCTGGTGTAGGCTGGTGGCTTGGAGTCCCTAGCGGGATTGAGGGGGGAGTTTGGGTTGATATCGGTTTTGCTGTGGCGATTCTCATTTATACCGGTTACGTATCGTGGCTTGTGTTTGGTGTCACACGGGCAATGGGGATTGCCCGTCGAGATGAGCAGTCTGTTAGACAGTCTCTTGAGCAAATGACCTTACATCTCAAGCGATATATCAGTCCGCAACTGTTCTCGACCCTGGCAACAGCATCTGCGACACAGGTGACGAGTCGTCGCCAACTCACGGTTTGCTTTACCGATCTAACGGGCTTTACCGCATTGATGGATAACCTCCCAGAAGAGGCGATTACTCGCGTGTTAAATGAATACCTGAATGCCATGGCTGATATTGCCATTCGCCATGGGGGTACCGTGGATAAATTTATGGGTGACGGTGTCATGGTATTTTTTGGCGACCCGCAAAGCCGTGGTCCAAGGGAGGATGCGGTGTCTTGCGTAAAAATGGCTCTTGAAATGCGTGGCTGTTTGGCAGGGCTCAGTAGGCGCTGGCGAGAAGAGGGTCTGATGAATCGGTTGCAGATGCGAGTTGGCATCCACACGGGCTATTGTGCGGTGGGTAATTTTGGCTCGGAGAATCGCATGGACTACACGGTCGTCGGGGGGGCGGTTAATATTGCCAGTCGCCTCGAAGGATGCGCGCCCCCGAACGGTATATTGATCTCCGAAAGTACGCGGGCTCTGATTCGAGAGGCGATAAGCCTCGAACCTTTTGAGCGTCAGCAGCTAAAGGGTATCAAAAAACCAGTTGATACCTATCGTGTACTAGGCGCACGACGCCATAGAGCGTTGGCGGACATAAATGAGCAGGTACCAGGACTTCATCTCCAACTAACCTCGAAGGAAGTCGATATTTCTGCCGCAAAAGCACTGTTGGAGTTGGGCTTGATGCAGCTCGCGAATATCGAGGACCTCAGGCAACCTCGTCAAGGCGTCATCCGCCTGCTCCGCTAATTCGCTCATTGTCATGTATAATCTCGCGCTTGAAAAAGGTGGCGAACAAAAACATGACCGATGCGCTTTATAACTCAACTTTTCTGAAAGCCTGCCGAGGCGAGGCGACGGACTACACGCCTATCTGGCTGAATCGACAGGCTGGGCGATACATGCCTGAATACCACCAGGTGAAAGGAAACACGCCGAGCCTCGACTTCTTCAAGACCCCCCATCTTGCGGCTAAAGCGACATGTGATGCGCAGCGTATTCTCGGCGTTGATGCGGCGATTATGTTTGCCGACCTACTGCCGATTTTGGAGCCCATGGGTTTAAAACTGGACTACATACCAGGGGTCGGTCCAGATATCAGTAATCCCATTCGTACACATCAGGACATTGACAATATTCGATTGGAGAGGAGCGCCGATTCAATGCCCTACATTGCCGAGGTGATCCGCTTGATACGGTCAGAGCTGCCAGCGAATATTCCGCTAATTGGCTTTGGTGGAGCGCCTTTTACGCTTGCGTCTTATGCAATTGAGGGAAAAGGTTCGCGAAACTACGTGCATGTGAAGCAAATGATGTACGGGGATAGCGGCGCGTGGCACACGCTGATGGAAAAAATCACGACTGCCGTTATCGATTATATGCAGTATCAAATTCAGTCCGGTGTACAGGCCGTCCAATTGTTCGATAGTTGGGTAGGGTGCTTGTCGCCGCTAGATTACGAAAACTACGTATTACCCCACTCCACTCGCCTAATGAAGGAAATTTCCGGTACGGTGCCAGTGATCCACTTTGGCACAGGCAATCCAGCCTTAAGCAATCTCATGGCGAAAGCGGGTGGTGACGTTATTGCATTGGACTGGCGCACGCCGCTCACGCAAACCTGGGATGAAATGGGTGTAAAAGCAGTTCAAGGTAATTTAGACCCGATCATATTATGCGCGACACCAGAGGCGGTGAAGGCCCAGGCAAAAGCACTGTTAGACGAAGTTGCTGGGCGCCCCGGGCACATTTTTAATCTGGGTCACGGTATTATTCCCGAGACACCCGTTGAGAACGTGAAGACGTTGGTGAACTTCGTTCACGAGTACTCGGCACGCTAGTTCATTAGCACCCTCGATCAGTGCTGGTGGTCAGGTGCCCCGGTCTCAGAACAGTTTTGTTAAACCGCAGTCGCAAATAGCTTTGAGTTTCGTTGATAGTTGTAGAGGTTTTGTCGCTCTAAGGGTAGGTCGGTGAGCGCTGTCTCCTCGAAGCCGCGTTCTGTAAACCAGTGGGCAGTGTGCGTTGTCAGCACAAACAAGCGAGAAAATTTTTCTTCCTGGGCACGGTGTCGAACCGCATCGAGCAACGCGTCGCCGCGGGTACCATCGCGATAGTCAGGGTGCGTGACGAGGCAAGCAAGCTCAGCATTGTCTCCGAAACCGTAGAGCGCGGCACAGCCGACGATTTTACCGTCTCGATCAATGACAATGAATTTGTCGATTTCAGCTTCTAGTCTTTCTCTAGAACGCCTTACCAGTACACCGTCGGCCTCCAGTGGCTCTATCAAGTCGATAATGCCACCGACATCATCAGCTCTGGCCCTGCGGACCTGCTCATAACTTTTTCGGACAACCTGTGTGCCGACGCCGTCCCGGGTGAACAATTCATTCAACACCGCGCCATCCAGGCCTGGATTCAACAGGTGGCAGCGTTCTACGCCTTTCAGGCAAGCATGGCGCGCAACGGCGAGTGGTTCAAAGTCGCTGAGCGTATTTGCATCAATATCACTTACCTGGATCTCGTTCACGAGACGACCCGATTCGTCTTTAAGGTCACCGTCGAGGATGATCAGTTTATCAGCGAGTAGTGCACCGGCGACTTCAGCGGCAACGTCGAGGGAGTTGATATTGAAGACTTCGCCAGAAGGGGAGTATCCGAGTGGCGATATGACAACCAGTGCACCGGTATCCAGTTGTTTTCGAATGGCGCCACTATTTACCTTGCGTACTCGTCCCGTATTGTGAAAATCCACACCGCTGTGGACCCCTAGTGGTCTGGCCTTAATATGGTTACCAGACGCGAGTACCATCTCTTGGCGGTGGCGGGGTGCCTTGCAGAGTTCGGCTTCTAGTTTTGACCTGGCCTGGCCCACGCCGAATTCAACCGCCGATAGAATATCGGGGGGTGTGACCCGAATGCCGTCAATAAAGTCACTCCTCTTACCCTGTTGGACAAGCGCCGCTTCAATTTGAGGCGCGGCCCCATGAACAAGGACCAGGCGAATCCCCAGAGATTGCAGCAGAACAATATCAGCAACAATGTTGCTGAAATTTTGGTGTTCTATTCCCCGCCCACCCAGATATATGACAAAGGTTTTGTCACGGTGGGCGCTGATATACCGGGACGCATCCCTGAACCAGAGAATATGCGAATTTGACTGTGAACTTTCTTCGCTCATGACCTTAGAAGCAGTACTTTTTGATGAGGGCGCGAATTATAGCAATGGATGGATCAATTTGTGTCACTTCCAGAAACTCGTTAGGTTGGTGCGCCTGATCGATAGAGCCTGCTCCCATAACGATGGTCTCGATACCTAGAGCTTCAAAAAAGGGTGCTTCAGTGGCGAAAGCGACTGTGGCAGCCGAATTTCCAGAAGCCTCCTCGCAAGCCCTTAGCAGCGTGGTTCGTTCATTCGCAAAAGCTGGAATTGTCGGGTGAAGTGGTGCGAGCTCCATTTCCAGGTCGCGTTGATCCAAAAGAGGCCTGATTCGATCCCCTATAGCGTCGATAATGGCGAGGTCATTCATGCCTGGCAGTAAACGCAAATCGAAAGACAGATCCACGTGATCGCAAATCCGGTTGGGATTGTCCCCTCCGTGAATGCAGCCTAAGTTTAATGTCGGCACGGTGACGGCAAAATTGGTGTCTTGATACTGAGCCGCCATCTCGTTGCGAAATTCACACAGCGCATTGATGACTTGACCCGTAGCATCCAAAGCATTTTTGCCCAGCGCCGGGTTAGAGGAATGCCCAGAACTGCCGCGAATTCTAAGCCCCAGCATCGCGATGCTCTTATGCTTGTTGATTGGCACCAGGCCAGTCGGCTCGCCAATCAAGGCGAACCTCGGGCGGGATAACCCTTCTAGCGTGAGGGCTCTGGCGCCACTCATACAGGACTCTTCGTCTGCAGTGCCTAGAATCACAACAGGGTGCTTTAGTTTTGTCGCATCAATTTCACTGACGGCGGCGATGCACATGGCAAAAAAGCTCTTCATGTCGCAAACCCCTAGTCCATACCAGCGGTCACCTGTGTCCAACAATGTGAATGGATCGGTCTGCCAAAGATCGGCATCAAAAGGCACGGTGTCAGTGTGACCAGACAGTAATAAGCCATCTCGGCCGCTGCCCAGTGTCGCGATCAAATTGACCTTTCCTGGGAAGCCGGGAATAGGTGAGATCTGAATCTCGAAGCCCATGGGTGACAGCCAGTTTGCCAGTAGATCCACCATAGGCTGATTGGACTGGTCGAACTGAGGCACCGTGCTACTAACGGACGGTGTAGCGACAATGGTTTGGACCATTTCCTTCATTTTTGGCGCTGATATTTGGGTTGCTGTCATGGGGGCGATTCATCGGTTCTTGAACAAGGCGAGTGTAACAAGATAGACGACAAATTGCGTTTAACAGTCGATCTGAAAAAAGGTAAGCTAATCGGGTTAAAGGCTAGAGCGACCTAAGTGAGCGTACAAGAAAGCAACGCCAAGAAACCAGACATTACGCTGAATTACCGGACCGTACTCAACGATCTGGTGGCGGATGGTCGGCTTTCCGAAAAGGACGCTGAAACGCTCAGCATGAAGACGCGCAAAAAGGAGCAGATTAACTGGCATCCTCTTGAATTAATTGCCGAGGAAAGCTGTCCGGACCAGAAAAAGCCTGACCAGCTTCTCGACTTAGATGTGCTGACCCGCTGGTTGTGTTCTCGGGCCAAGCAACCTTACAAGCGGATTGACCCGCTCAAAATTGATTCCCAGGTGATCACAAAAGTGATGTCCTATGAGTTTGCCAAGCGGCATCAATTGCTCTGCTTAGGAGTGAGGGAAGATGAGGTAGTCATTGCTAGCCCAGAGCCCTATGTATCGGGTTGGGAGCCAACGATTCAGCAGTCACAACCGGGTAAGGTCATCACCCGGGTAATTTCTAGTCCAGCAGATATTCGTCAGTATACAACCGAGTTTTACACCATGGCTCGGTCGGTGAGCCAGGCTAACGCTCAGGGTTTGCATGCAAATCAACTGTCTAACCTTGAGTCCATGCTGGAGCTCGGACAGATGGACGGTATGGAAGCAAACGATGCTCATGTCGTCAACATTGTCGACTGGTTGCTCCAGTACGCTTTTACCCAGCGAGCCAGTGATATCCATTTGGAGCCTCGACGAGAAAAGGGCCGGGTACGTTTTCGTATCGATGGTGTATTGCACCTTGTCTACGAGTTACCTGCATCGGTGATGACAGCAGTGACGAGTCGCTTAAAAACGTTAGGCAGAATGGACGTCGCAGAGAAGCGTCGGCCACAAGATGGGCGCTTGAAAACCAAAACTCAGGATGCCCATGAGATTGAGTTGCGGCTGTCTACATTACCGACAGCCTTCGGCGAAAAAATGGTGATGCGTATCTTTGATCCGGACATCTTGCTGAAATCTTTCTCGGAGTTGGGTCTCGCCAATGATGATTATGAGCGCTGGCAAGGGATGGTGAGGAACCCTAACGGTATTGTGCTGGTGACAGGACCAACCGGGTCTGGAAAAACGACCACGCTATATTCCAGCCTTAAGCAGTTGGCGACGTCCGAAGTCAATGTCTGCACGATTGAAGACCCCATCGAAATGGTGGAAGCCAGTTTTAACCAGATGCAGGTCCAGCCCAACATCGGATTACACTTTGCAGATGGCGTGAGGTCGCTGCTAAGACAAGATCCAGACATTATTATGGTGGGCGAGATTCGGGATCTAGAAACTGCTGAAATGGCGATTCAGGCTGCATTGACCGGTCACCTGGTCATTTCAACATTGCACACGAACGATGCACCTTCCGCCATTACCCGATTGTTGGAGTTAGGCGTCGCGCCCTACCTCATTAAGGCGACGGTACTCGGTGTAATGGCGCAACGTTTGGTGCGGACACTTTGTCCCGCCTGCAAAGCTCTGGGTGAGTCGGACGCCGAGGGTTGGCAAACCATGATTGCACCTTGGAAAATGAACATACCTAAGCATATGTATAAACCCGTCGGGTGCCTTGAATGTCGTGACACAGGTTATCGCGGGCGTGAAGGGATCTATGAGCTTTTGCCTCTTACCGACAAGGTAAAACCGTTCATCACAGAGAGTACCGAGATTGGCAAGCTTCGGATGACGGCTATGAAAGAAGGTATGCGAACATTGCGGTTGAGTGGTGCCCTAAAAGTAGCGGCAGGTGAGACCACCATTGAAGAAGTTCTGCGAGTAGCACCGTTTACTGGAACTGAATAATTTTATGTTAGAAGTTAACGATCGTCTTCGAGCAGAGCTTGAACGTGTTTCAAGCCAAAGCGAATTCTTTGCTAACTTTATCAATCGGGAGACCGGGGCTGAATTGTTGGGTTCAGGCGACCTTGAAAAAAGCAGAGTTCAATTTTCGATCAGCCTTTCTCATAGTCTAACGCTTGAAGAGTTTGATCTCTCGTTGCGCATCATACGCAACCGAGAAATGGCACGAATCATCTTTCGCGATCAGACCCGACGTGCTGACCTCGTCGAGACTACCCGGGACCTATCATGGCTAGCAGATGAAGCGCTCGAGCGCGCGCTGCAGTATCACTACGCTTACTTGAGTAAAGACTGGGGCGTGCCAAAGGATAGTGAGGGGCGCGTTCAACAACTTTGTGTCTTGGCGCTAGGCAAGCTCGGTGCATTTGAGCTGAACTTGTCGTCTGATATTGATCTTATTTTTATGTATGCCGAGTCTGGTGTCCTCGACAATGGCAAAACCTACCAGGAATTTTTTCTCAAACTGTCGCGAGGTCTCATCCGATCTTTAGATGAGCCTGGTAAAGGTGGCTTTGTCTTTCGCGTTGATATGCGGCTGCGGCCTTATGGCGAAAGCGGTGCTCTGGTGATGCCAAGAGGCAGCATGGAGGGCTATTTTGTTGAGCAGGGTCGAGAATGGGAACGCTATGCTTTTATAAAGGCGCGGGCCGCTGCAGGCGATCTCGAACTAGGTCGAGAGTTTATACAATGGTTAAAGCCTTTTGTATTCCGCAAACATCTTGACTATGGTGCGATTGAGTCCCTTCGCGACATGAAGCAATTAATTAATCAAGAAGTGAAGCGAAAGTCGTTAGGGTCTGACGTAAAGCTGGGTCCAGGGGGTATTCGAGAAGTTGAATTTATTGCCCAAACCCAGCAACTTATCTGGGGCGGGCATCGTCCTGAACTTCAGCAAACGCGTTTGTTAGAGATTCTGGAAGCCCTGGCGGAGGGAGAGTATCTACCAGTCAGTGATGTAGAGAGATTGAATGCCGCGTATATCTTTCTCCGCAACACAGAGCATGTTATTCAGGCAGAAAAGGATCAACAAACTCAAAAATTGCCAGAATCAGTGAAGAGCCAGACTCGTCTTTCCGAGGCAATGGGCTTTGGTGACTACCCGGAATTTCTCGCCGAGCTTGATCTCCACCGCGGTCGTGTCGGTAAGATTTTTTCAGGCTTAATGAATGCAAGCAGAAGCGAGCGAGATGTGCTGCTGGAAGGTAATTTATTCTGGGTGCGCGTCTGGCAGGATCCCTCGTCTGATGATGCTCTTGAGCATATGCGCGCTAGCGGCTTCCTTGAAACAGAACAAATGATCAAATTGTTGGCGAAGCTCCGTGCTGAAATGTCGGATTTGCAAGAAATCGCAGAAAGCAGGCTTTCTAAGTTGATGCCTGTGCTATTGCAGCTGGCGAGTCGTGAGGTGCTGCCCGATCAGACACTGATACGATGTCTGGAGCTGATTGAAGCCATCAAGCGTCGTAGTACCTATGTGGCGTTTTTGAATGAGAATCTGGATGCCTTGCAGAGGATGATACGGCTTTTTTCAATCAGTCCCCTCGTGGCTATTCAAGTGAGTCGGTTTCCAATTTTGCTCTACGAGCTGACAGACTGGGACGTGGATCAGGGGCTAGAATCTAAGGCCGTGCTGCAAGAACGACTTGATACCGAACTCGCGCGACTGCCAGAGGCTGATTTGGAAGGCCGAATGGATGTGCTCCGTACCTTTAAGCATTCCACGACCCTAAAAGTGGCGATGTTGGAGCTGTTAGATTTGCTACCAACCATGAAGGCATCGGACCAACTGACAGCCATTGCTGAAATTGTGCTGGATCAAAGTGTTGCCCTTGCCGCTAATTATCTTGTTGAGCGACATGGTTTTCCTTCCTCTGCATCAGGGGAAGCCGATGGGGTTAATTTTGGTGTCATCGCCTACGGCAAACTAGGTGGTTTTGAGTTGGGCTATGGCTCGGACTTAGATGTCGTCTGTGTCTGTGGCGGCTTTGCAAACGGGGCAACGCTCGGAGAGCGATCTGTACATAATCAGGTGTTCTACAACCGGCTAGGCCAGCGGCTGGTGCATATCATTACCAGCCTGACCCGGTTTGGCTATCTCTACGAGCTTGATTTACGGCTGCGGCCGGAAGGGAATAGCAGCCCGTTGGTAGCATCCATTTCAAGTTACGAAAAATATCTCTGTAATTCTGCCTGGACCTGGGAAATTCAGGCGCTGGTGCGGGCCAGGTTCGTTGCAGGGTCCTCGCTGCTGGCGGCGCAATTTAACCAGATCAGGCGCCAGGTTCTTGAGCAACCGCGGGATGCTGGTGAACTGCTTAAGGATGTGATCTCGATGCGAGAGAAAATGCGCGAGCATCTGAACGCCAATACACAGCCATTAGACGCGGCGGAGGTCCTTCTGTCGGGGTTTGACCTGAAACAAGGCATCGGCGCCATCGTCGATATTGAATTTTTGGTACAGTATCTGGTGCTGCGTTTCAGTCATTCAGAACCCCACCTGGCCAGGTGGACTGACAAGGCGCGCCTTTTGGACGCGCTTGCAACGTACCATATTATCGATAGAGCCGAAGCTGTTGTGCTTCAGAAAGCTTATGTCGGTTATCGTGCAGCTGTGCATTTTGGCTGGTTAGGCGGCGAACTTGCCTCCTATGAGCAGCTCTCAAGCTACCGAGAGCAGGTTGTGGCGATCTGGCGACGGTATCTTGAGCCTTCGCGCATGGGCCCTAACTCTTCCTAACAAGGAACGAGCCATAGGTGTAGAATGCGCATTTTGAAAATTGACGGGTGCCCACATGAGCACAGACTTTGCTGACAGAGATGGCGTAATTTGGTTCGACGGTGAGCTTGTGCCCTGGCGAGATGCCAAGGTCCATGTGCTCACTCATACGCTTCACTATGGTTTAGGGGTATTTGAGGGCGTCCGGGCCTATGCCACTGATAAGGGTCCGGCCATCTATCGTCTGCAGGATCATACTGACCGCTTGTTCCGCTCTGCGCACATCTTGGGTATGAAGCTGCCGTTCAGCAAGGATGAGATAAATGCGGCACAGATCGATGTGGTCAAAGAAAATCACCTCAAGGAAGCTTATCTCCGACCCATGTGCTTCTACGGTTCGGAAGGTATGGGGCTGCGTGCGGAGGGCTTGAAGGCCCATTGTATTATTGCCGCCTGGGAGTGGCCGTCCTATATGTCACCAGAAGCCATTTTTGAAGGTATTAAGGTGCGAACATCTTCTTTCACTCGGCATCACGTCAACATCACCATGTGTAAAGCTAAGGCTAACGGCAACTACATCAACTCGATGCTGGCCCTTAAGGAAGCGTTAGACAGCGGCTGCGAAGAAGCGCTTATGTTGGATAATGAAGGTTATGTTGCAGAAGGTAGCGGCGAGAATGTTTTCCTTGTGCAGAATGGCAAACTTGTGACACCAGAGCTCACGTCCTGTCTGGAAGGTATTACACGCGCCACAATCTTTTCCTTTGCAGAGGAGCTGGGCCTTGAGGTGCGCGAGCGGCGAATCACCCGCGACGAAGTGTATGTCGCGGATGAAGCTTTTTTTACCGGCACCGCGGCAGAAGTCTTGCCAATTCGTGAGCTGGATAGTCGCACGATTGGAACTGGAAAACGTGGCCCAATCACTGAGAAACTGCAGTCGATGTATTTTGACCAGGTACGAGGCAAGCGGTCCGAATACCCCGAGTGGTCGACGGTGGCTAAATAGCAATCCCCCCTATGAGCGAGCGCATACTGGTTGTTGGGCCATCATGGGTTGGCGACATGGTCATGTCGCAAGTACTCTACAAGCTACTTCGGCAACGCTGGCCCGCTTGCGAAATTGATGTGCTTGCGCCTCCAGCAGCTGCGCCATTGGTGGCGCGCATGGCGGAGGTGAATCGAGGTATTCGCTTCGATATGGCGCATGGCGAATTGGCGCTTGGCAAACGCTTCGCTTTCGGCGAGTCGCTAAAAAAAAACGCCTACACACGCGCCATTGTTCTGCCCAATTCGCTTAAATCTGCGATTGTGCCATTTGCCGCCGAAGTGCCCATACGTACGGGGTTTCGGGGTGAATATCGTTACTTCTTGATCAACGATATGAGGCTTTTGAGCAAGCGTCGCTTACCCAGAATGATTGACCGTTTCGCCGCGCTTGCGATCAAGCAGGGCAAAGAAACGCCTGCACTACCCAATCCTGAGCTGATAATTGATGAAGCGAACCTCAATGACCAGCTAGCGCAGCTTGGCTTGTCCCGGGACCGGCCAGTCCTGGGGTTGTGCCCGGGTGCAGAGTTTGGCGATGCTAAAAAATGGCCTGAAGCGCACTTTGCAGCTCTGGCCAAGCGCGCCATTTCAGACGGATTCCAGGTTTGGATATTGGGTGGGAAAAAAGACTCATCAAGCGCAGCAGAAATTCAAACCGCGGCAGGAGATTATTGCTATAACCTGGCAGGTAGGACCTCGCTGCTCGATGCCATAGACTTGCTTAGCGCCTGTCATCAAGTGGTCTCAAACGACTCGGGACTGATGCATATTGCGGCCGCAGTGGGTGTGCACACCACGGTCGTTTATGGCTCAACATCACCAGACTTTACGCCGCCACTGACGGACTCCTTGGACATCGTATCGCTTGGCTTGGAATGTAGTCCCTGCTTTAAGCGAGTCTGTCCCCTGAAGCATAAAAACTGCCTAAATCAACTGTCGCCCGAGCTGATTCCAATCCAACCGCTCTCTAATTCATGAAAGTTCTCATCGTCAAAATGTCATCAATGGGGGATGTGGTCCATTGTTTGCCGGCGGTCACCGACCTGTTACAAAATGTCCCCGATGCCCAAGTGGATTGGGTTGTCGAGGAAGGGTTTCAGGATATACCAGCGTTTCATCCGGGTGTTCGGCGCGTCATTCCCATAGCGATTCGCCGCTGGCGTAAGCGCTGGTTATCTTCGGCAGCAGAAATTCGCAGCTTTCGAATGGAGCTGCGCGCGGAGTCTTATGATCGAATTATAGATGCACAAGGCCTGGTGAAAAGCGCGTTGGTTGCCGCAATGGCCAAAGGGCCGGTGACCGGCTTTGATCGACATTCTGCGAGAGAGCCGCTAGCAAATTTTTTCTACAAAGAGAGCCTTGCCGTCGCGCGTGAACTACATGCGATTCAACGGCAAAGACGTTTATTTGCCCAGACATTCGATTACCAAATACCAGATGAGCTGGACTATGGGTTGCAACAACCGGCGGCAGCGCTGTCAAACGATATCGTCTTCTTTCACGGCACCACCTGGGCATCAAAGCATTGGCCAGACCAATATTGGCTTGAGCTCGCGCAGCGTTGTGCAGATTTTGGTTACAGTGTTGTTTTACCCTATTTCGGCTCGGTCGAGCAGGCTAGAGCCGAGACAATAGCCGCGCGTGTCGATTTCGCGAGGGCATTGCCACCGGGACCCCTGCTGGCGCTAGGGCGTCTGCTCGTCAACGCGGCTGGCGCCGTCAGCGTTGATACTGGGCTCGGTCATTTGTCCGCAGCCTTCAATGTTCCGCTTGTTGCGGTTTACGGTCCCACCAGTTCCCACCTTACTGGGATTGTCGGCCCGAGACAGGCCTCGGTGGCTGAACCTGTGCTGGATTGTGCGCCTTGTTTGAATAGGAACTGCCAGTACTCGCCAGATTCCAGTAATATCTACCCACCCTGTTTTGAAACCGTAACGCCGGAGCGTGTATTTCAATCCCTACTCCAACAGATAGGCAGATAGATGGCCGCGCAGAGAGCGAGACGCCAATGAAACTGGCCTTTTGCCTCTACAAGTATTTTCCTTACGGCGGTCTACAGCGCGACTTTATGCGCATTGCATTGGCCTGTCAGGGTCGCGGGCATGAGATTCGCGTTTACACGCTAGATTGGGCAGGAGAGATTCCAAAAGGCTTTGACGTCGTCATTGTGCCGGTAAATGCGCTGACCAACCACACGCGTTACAAGAACTATTCTGACTGGGTTGAAGAGTCGCTGCAGGCAGACCCCGTGGACTGCGTTGTTGGCATTAATAAGATGCCCGGCCTTGATCTTTATTATGCGGCAGATTCTTGCTATGAAGAAAAGGCACAATCGCAACGTGGCTGGATGTATCGTCAGCTGCCTCGATACCAGCACTTTGCCGAGTATGAGCGAGCGGTATTCGGTGAACATGAATCTGTTCAAGTTCTGATGATCTCCGAAACACAAAAGCCCTTTTTCAAAAAGTACTACGGGACGCCAGAATCACGTATGCATTTTCTTCCGCCCGGTATTTCGCGTGACCGGATCGCGCCCGAGAATGCCGAACAAGTTCGTCAGAAAAAGCGCCGTGAATTGAATGTCGCCGACGATGAGAAGCTTGTGCTCATGGTTGGCTCGGGGTTTATCAAAAAAGGCTTGCGTCGCGCCCTGCATGCCATTAGATCTTTGGATCGACCGCTCAGGCAGAAGACCTGGTTTTATATTATTGGCGAAGATAATCAAGCACCTTTCAAGCGACTTGCGTTGCTACTGGGGATTAGTGATCGGGTTGTATTCATGTCTGGCCGGGATGATGTGCCCGAATTTATGCTCGCGGGTGATCTGTTGTTACATCCAGCGATGGACGAGAATGCCGGGATTGTGTTGCTTGAGGCGATTGTTTCAGGTTTGCCGGTCTTGGCTACGGATGTCTGTGGCTATGGCCACTATATTGAAGAGGCGGGTGTTGGCGAGCTCGTGCCAAGCCCTTTCAAGCAATCATATCTTAATCAGCGTTTGCAGCGATTACTGATGCTGGATCAGCGAGCTGAGTGGTGGCGAAAAGGCAAAGCATTTGCCGAAACGGCGAATATTTATTCTCTTCCTCAAGAAGCTTCTCGCATTGTCGAGCAGGTAGGTCTTTCGCTGCAGAAGAAGAAAACGGCCAAAGGCGAACTTGCTTTTTGTTTGTTTAAATATTTTCCCTATGGCGGGTTGCAGCGGGACTTTATACGCGTTGCGCTGCAGTGTCGTGACCGGGGATATACGATTCGTGTTTATACTCTATCTTGGCAGGGCGAGATCCCAGAAGGCATCGAGGTCGTTATTGTGCCGGCGACAGCGATTACTAACCATACACGCTATGAGCGTTATTGGTTGTGGGTTGACGACCATATTAAGCACAATCCAGTGAACGGCGTTGTTGGTTTTAACAAAATGCCCGGGCTGGATATCTACTATGCGGCAGACTCCTGTTACGAAGACAAAGCCCAGACCCAGCGCGGGCATCTATATAGAGCCATTCCTCGTTATAAGCACTTCTCGAATTTTGAGCGTGCTGTTTTTGAGCCAGAATCCAGTACCCGCATTCTGATGATTTCTGAGGTACAGAAGCCGCTGTTCCAGAAATACTATGGGACGCCGCTAGATCGTTTTCACCTCCTGGCCCCTGGGATCTCCAGAGATCGTATTGCACCGAATAATAGTGTCGCGATTCGCCAGGCTTTTAGAGAGGAGTTCGGCATTGAGGATGACCAATATTTGTTATTGATGGTTGGGTCTGGATTCATCACCAAGGGATTGGACAGGATACTGCTGGGCATGAGCAGCTTACCGCCGGAAGTGCTGGGTAAGATTCGATTCATGGCGGTGGGTCAGGACAATCCCAATACATTTCTGCGAATGGCAAAGCGACTCGGCATCGAGCGTAAGGTCAGTATCCTGTCGGGTCGGGATGATATTCCGAGATTCCTTCTGGGTGCCGACTTGCTGGTTCATCCTGCCTATGTCGAAAATACCGGTACCGTATTGCTGGAAGCAATGGTGGCTGGCCTTCCGGTACTGGCGACGGACGTCTGTGGATATGCCCACTATATTCGGGATGCGGGCGCGGGTCGGTTGTTACCGTCACCGTTCGACCAGGCCATGTTCGACAAATTACTCTTGGAAATGCTCTTGTCTGAGGAACGTCAGGCATGGCAAGAGAACGGCATAAAGTTCGGTCGATATGCAGACATTTACAGTATGCCCGAGCGAGCTGCTGACGAAATCCTTGCTGCCCTGGGTTAGCGATGACCTTTATTGCAGCCGAATTAGCAGATCACTTCAGTGAAGCAACAATCATCAAGCAGGTTAGGGATCTCGAGGGAGAGATTTTTCGAGAGGTCGCAGGTCGCCGAACTTTCAGGTTCATCCTCAACGAAAAGGCCTATTTTGCCAAACTTCATCTAGGCGTTGGATGGAAGGAAATACTTAAAAACCTATTCCAACTACGCTTGCCGGTGTTGGGTGCTGCTAATGAATGGCGAGCGATTCTCAGACTTAAAGAACTCAACCTTGAAACAATGACGGCAGTCGCGTACGCGAGCGAAGGCATGAATCCTGCCCGTGTTCGCTCTTGCCTGATAACGGAGTCGTTGGAGCACACGATTAGCCTTGAGGAGTTGGTTCTCGCTAATAGTTGCACAATCGCTCTCAAGCGGTCATTACTTCAACGTGTGGGTGCCATTGCGAAAACGTTGCACCAAAACGGTGTGAATCATCGAGATTTTTACCTTTGTCATTTCTTGCTCCCGGCAGCATCTATAAGCGCGGCGGAGGTTAGCCATCTGTATCTCATCGACTTGCACCGAGCCCAAATTAGGATGGGTCACGCGCCAAAACGCTGGCGAGAAAAAGACATCGCTGGCTTATTGTTTTCTGCTGCCGATGCCGGATTGACCCGAACGGATTTGGTCCGGTTTCTAAAAGCCTACTGCGGGCTAGATATAAGGCGGTGTCTGTCTGAGGATCCGGCATTTTGGCGTGCCGTCGTCGCGAGAGCGGTTCGGCTTTATCAGAAGGATCATGGCGCCGACTCCAGCTTCCTGCAGCAATTGGCAGCCAGATTGTGACCTGGCAACTGGCGGCAGATGCGTCATCGGCCGAGCAGCATGCATTTGCAAACCGGGAGTCGACCTTTGCGCTAGCGGGTCAGTTGATCAATGACTCCAAAAACAACTTCACCCAGCGAGTCGAGATAGCAGGTCGCTATTACTACGTTAAACGGTACCTGATGCCGGGCAAGTATTTGCGTCGATTCCTCGGTGCTTCCCGAGTCGCCAGGGAGTGGCGAAATGCGGGTTGGTTTATTCGTCACGATATTCCGACTCCGCGCTGTGTCGCAATGGGTGAAGGAAATCGTTGGTTTGGTATTTATTGGGGGGCGATAGTGTCGGAGGAGGTTACGCAAACTATTGATTTACGTATAGTTTATCGTGACAAACCAGAAATGTTTGAGGACCGTAGTTGGCGCAGAAGTATGCTTTTTGTACTGTCGCAGGTCGTCGCGGCCATGCATGCCAAGCGATTTATCCATAATGACCTGCAATGGCGTAATCTTTTGGTCAGCTTCGATGCCCGACCCAGAATTTATATGATAGATTGTCCAGCAGGTCGCTCGATTTACCTATGGGGTAACCGACGAGGTGTGGTGAGAGATCTGGCTTTATTGGATAAGATGGGCTCACAAGCACTGTCTAGAACTGACAGACTCAGATTTTATTTGCAGTATCGCAACATCGATCGCTTGAGGGGGCGAGATAAGAAGGAAATCAGTCGTATTGTGGGTTTTCTTAGCAAAAAGAACTCTGTCGACTAAAGGAAAAGATGCTGGAGAGCATCGAATAAGCGCGTTTATTAAACGAGCGCCGTAAAAGGGAAGTTAATGAATGTCGTAGATTCTGAGGTCCTCATCAAAGCCCAAAGAGAGGTACGGGTACCCTTTGTTGTTCAGGGCAAATTAGATGACGGTCGAGTCGTTGAAATGGAGTTCATCAAGCTTCTACGACTGTTACCAGGAAAACGAATCGTGGGGCTTGCCCGGTGCGAGGGTAAGCAATTATTGGTCAAAGCATTTCTTGGCCGTCAAGCTAAACGCTATGCCGCAAAGGAACGTAGTGGTATGAGCCACATTACGCTCGCTGGCGTTCGCTCACCTGAATTCTATTGGCAGGCAACTTTTATCAGTGGGCACGGTCAGGCCCTTGCTATGGAGTATCTTGAAGACGCTGAAAGTTTGCAGGATCGTTGGAACTCGGCTCACGAAGATGATGAGCGTGTTGACGTTCTGACCCGGGCAATGATCATCATTGCTAAGCTGCACAATCAGGGTGTTGTCCAGACCGATATTCACCTCGCCAATTTTCTTATGAGTGAGGGTCGCATTTACACAATCGATGGTGGCGGCATCACGCGGAAGTCTGAACCGCCACTCGAAGAAAAAGCTAGCCTAGAGAATCTGAGCTGGTTCTTTGCTCAATTCTTCCCGCGTTACGATGATCTGGTTCAGATTGTATTACCGGCCTACGACGCGGTCCGTGGCTGGGTGGCAGACCCTGCTCGAGTCATCGATCTACATAGCCAGATTGTCGTCAGCCGCGATTCTCGCAAACGCAGTTATCTCGACAAGGCTTTCCGTGATTGCACGCGTTTTAAGTGCGAATCTACCTTTAATCGTTTTCTGGTGTGTGAACGCTCTGCGTACGATCAACCCATGCAGGATCTGCTGAAGAATCTTGATGCCTTGATAGAAGGCGGAGAAATTCTCAAAAATGGCAATACCGCAACCGTCGCCAGAGTCCAAATTGACGGTCATAGTCTCGTCATCAAACGCTATAATATCAAAGGTCCAGGGCACGCTTTATCAAGAGCTTTTAGAAAAAGCCGAGCATGGACTTCGTGGGCCAACGCGTTTCATATGGAATTTTTAGGCATCCCATCCCTTAAGCCATTGGCTATGCTTGAGCATCGGTTCGGCCCGCTGCGCGGCAGAGCCTATTTTATTTCCGAATATATTGATGGTCCTGATGCGTTGGCATTTTTGTGCAATAGCAAGCAAACGAACGGCGAGCCAGAAGCGCTGGCAAATTTACTTCAGAACCTTTCTAGCAGCAAAATAAGTCACGGAGACCTGAAAGCGACCAATTTTTTAATGGGTTCGAATGGGCCGGTCATTATTGATCTCGACGCGATGCGCCAGCATAAGGATCCCGAGCAATTCCAAAAAGCTTTCAATAAAGACCTCGACCGATTTATGAAAAACTGGGAGGACCAACCGGAACTCGCGAGTCGGTTCGAAGGCTTGTTGAAATTCCCAGAATAGTCAAGATGTACAAATGGAGTCGCACGTGACTCGGCATATTTTGCAGATATCCCATGACTACGGCGGGCCATTTGTCACAGTCTGCCGTCAGTACGTTGATGCCTTTCCCGATGATAAAGTGACCACGGTCTTTCTCCGAGGCGCAAGTGGTCCGGAGATTGTTAGTGGTGTGGGCGGTGAGCAGGTTCAGTTTCTCGAAACATTCGGTGAGGACTTGCGTGGATTTAAATTGGCGCAAATCATCAGGCTGTATCGGTTAATCAAGTATCAGTCTTTTGATCTGGTGATTGCCCATCGTTATAAGGCGATCTATCTTGCAGGTATCATCAGCTACTTTTTACCCCTACCACGATTGCTGGGTATTGCCCATGAGCACAACGTCTTCAGGCGTATCACACGCAAGCTTTTTGTCACTTTCTGGCGCCGTCGGTATTTAATCGCAGGTGTATCCGACTCGGTGACTGAAAACATCGCGTGTTATTGCCCAGAGCTGGTATCAGAGCAGCGGTTGTTTACACTTCCGAATGCGCTACCGCAAGACTTTGAAAGTAAATTGCTAACGAAACAACAGGCACGTGAAGCTCTTGGTATCAAGCAGAGTTCGGTGGTTGTCGGTACGATAGGACGTCTGGTCGAAAAAAAATCCTTACATACTTTGATTGAAGCCTTTGCTGTTGCTGATGTACCTGACGATATAACCCTGGTGTTGATGGGTGAGGGTCCGCTTAGGTCAAAGCTCGAGCAATTGGTTGTGTCTTTAGGTATTGAGGATAGGGTTCTCTTGCTAGGACACGTACCTAATGCTGGGCACTATGTCGCTGCCTTTGATGTGTTTGTGTTGCCATCAGGCGTCGAGGAGGCCTTTGGCGTTGTGTTGCTTGAAGCCATGATGGCGAAGGTGCCAGTGATCAGTAGCGACGCCCCTGGACCGAGGCAAGTGGTGGGTGAGAGCGACTGGTTGTTTGTTGCAGAAGATGCCGCTGAGCTTGCGAAAAGAATACAGACTTTTTTCGAACTTCACCTGGAAGCGCGTATAGAACTTGGTGAGGCAGGATATGAGCGGGTGCAAGCTGAATATACCCATGAACAGTTCTGCGGGCGGCTGTCCCGGCTAGCACTGTTTAGCCATTAGCATTGTCAGAATTCCGGCCTACCTGGTATGGCTGTCTAGTAGGGTCTGGCTTCACCCTCCGGGCGTGTTTTAAAACGTCGGTGTACCCACCAGTATTGAGCAGGCGCCCGCCGAACCGCAGCTTCAACTAACTGGTTCACTCGAGTCGCATCTGCTACCTCCTGCCCAGAAGGAAAATCTTTGAGCGGTTCTGATAGCGTGATGACGTATCGATTGTCCTTTGTTCGATGATGCTGAAAGACGATGACTGCCGAATCTGTCATGGCGACGATGCGAGCTGTAGCCTTAATGCTTGCAGCCTCGATTCCAAAAAAGGGTGCAAACACCGAGTGTTTGCGGCCGTAGTCTTGGTCGGGACCGTACCAGACCACGTGTCCTGCCTTTAAGGCTTTGATCACTGAGCGGACGTCAGATCGCTCGATTGCGCTCGGGAAATTTCGGGTTCTGCCGTCACGCATCACCGCTTCCAGTAGCGCGTTCTTACTGCGCCGATACATGACGTCGAAAGGCATTTTTTGTGCGAGTGCCGCGCCGCATAAATCCAGGGTCGAAAAATGCATGCCCAGTAGCATGACGCCCTTACCGAGAGAGAAGGCCTGCTGTAGGTGATTTAATCCGGTAATCTCGATTCGATTCTCTAAATCAGTAACTCGGCCCGACCATGAGAAGCTTGTCTCCATAACCCCTCGTCCGTTGTTGCGGAAAATTTCTTTCACGAGTGTTGACTGTTCTAAGGGAGACATTTGCGGAAAGCAGAGGCGGATATTGGTATTTGCAATGTGACGTCTATTGGATGCCAGCCAGTAGCCGATTTGACCCAGGGCCGCGCCGAGGAATAGTTGCCAGTTGAATGGTAACCATCTGATCAGCCGGAGCACCCCAATTGCCAGCCAATTAGGCCAATATCGAGGATGCAGGAGGGCGCGCTGTATAGTCTCACTCACGTGATGGTTGAGGTCAGGACATGGGTCCTCGCAGTGTAACGTTTGGCGCTAATATCGTACACAGTGGAATGTTATGATGTGAGCTGTATTTCCGGAGGCCGATAATGAAACTACCGAGATTTGAAAAGAGCCGCGTGCTGGTTTTTGGGGATGTGATGCTGGACAGGTATTGGCATGGGTCTACGGAGAGGATTTCTGCGGAAGCCCCTATTCCTGTTGTCGAGATCCAGACGGTTGAAGACCGGCTAGGAGGTGCAGCAAATGTTGCGCTTAACGTTGCGTCCCTTGGGGGTGCTGCGGGACTGGTTGGTGCAGTTGGTCATGATGATTCCGCTAGGATTCTCCGTGACAAGCTGTCGTCAGCTGGTATTGAAGACTGCCTTGTCTCGCTGAGTAATCGCTCCACCATCACGAAATTTCGAATCGTGAGCCGCAAACAGCAACTGGTTCGTGCCGATTTTGAATCAACAGACGCACTAGCCGCGCAGATTTTTCTACCTGTGATTGAAGAGAGCCTGAGTCGTTACGATGCGCTCGTTCTATCTGACTACGATAAGGGCGTACTGGCAGAACCACTGGCGGCGATTAACTTCGCCCTAAAAAACAATAAACCCACGCTGGTTGATCCCAAGTTCAAGGACTTTTCAGTTTATGCGGGTGCCACGCTAGTGAAGCCAAATCAACAAGAGTTCAGCACAGCGGTAGGCGGTTGGCAGTCAGAGCGCGAAATGGTCGAAAAAGCACGGGTCATGATGTCGAACCTGGGCTTTGGTTCGATGCTGATTACTCGTGGTGCAGAAGGCATGACACTGGTGCAGCAAAACAGTCAAGAATTGCACCTGCCAGCTCGGAGCAGGGAGGTATTTGATGTCAGCGGCGCTGGTGACACTGTGATTGCGACGCTCGCGGCAGCGCTAGCGTCTGGAGAATCGCTGACAGATGCTGTGCAGTTGTGCAATATCGCAGCGGGCATTGTGGTCACAAAAATGGGCACTGCAAGCGTCAGTGGCCCTGAGTTGCATTTGGAAGTTGCCGAACAGCGTGCAACTGCCAAAGGCATCATGAGTTCAGAGCAGTTGGTGAGTGCGGTCCAAGAGGCGCATGCAGATGGGCAAAAGGTCGTCTTTACGAATGGTTGCTTTGACATATTGCATGCTGGCCATGTGGAGTATCTGACCGAAGCCCGGCAAAAGGGCGATAGACTCATTGTGGCGATTAATGACGATGAGGGTGTCAAACGCCTAAAAGGTGAGGGTAGGCCGATCAATAGCCTGGAACGGCGTCAAACAATGCTATCGGGCCTTGAAGCCGTCGATTGGGTTGTGTCTTTTGCGGAAGAGACGCCGGAATCATTGCTCACGCTTCTGCAGCCTGACGTGCTGGTTAAAGGTGGCGACTATTCGGTTGAGCGGGTGGTGGGAGCTGATATTGTGGCGTCTTATGGTGGTGAGGTGAGTGTCTTGAAACTTGTCGACGGACTATCCACCACCTCGCTGGCGGAAAAAATTAAACTGCTCTAAGGCATCTTGACAGCTTCATGATGATTTGATGACAGCTGCGGCGTTACTAGCCAGATGTCTCGGGTTAATGGTGCCAACGATGACGCTACTCACGCCCGGGTAGCCGGTGGCAAAGCGCAGTGCCGCGCCAGGATCATTCGCATGACCGCTAGATAAAGCTTTCTTGATGACCACGCCTTTGTCCTTTTGCTGGCAGATCGAGAGTAACTTAGCGTGACTGGTATCCGTTTCATTGAGGCTGATCATAAATACGTCGACAAGCTCCATCGCAAGTGCGCTGCCAACGGGATCCTTGCCGGAATATCCGACTGCACGAATCAACCCCTGTTGCTTGAGTTGAGCGAGACTTTCTAGGGTCGGAGAAGATTGAATGACTGCTTTGTCTTCTCCATTGGAATGAACAAAAACGATATCTAGATACTCAGTACCTAAGCGTTTGAGGCTGAGTTCAACACTCGCAACCGTCGCTTGTGCCGAAAAATCGTACCGAGATTGCTTGCCTTCATAGTACTCACCCACTTTGGTGGAGATGATCCAGTGATCTCGCTTGTTTTTCAGCAGCTCTCCCAGTCGCGATTCGCTATCACCGTAGGCAGGCGCTGTGTCCAGGTAGTTAATACCAAGTTCTTCGGCAAGCGACAACAAACCAGCGAGAGAGCTCATTTCCGGCAACGAAAAGCTTGCGGGGTACTTAACACCCGTATTGCGGCCAAATTTCACGGTACCGAGCCCCAGTGTCGAGACCCGTATTCCCGTCGACCCGAGATCGCGGAGGGGAAGGTGATCAAGCAAAAGCCAGCTCCCAGGGTGGTGGACTGACGCCTGCCAGCGACAGTCCAGGTCTTTCCCAATCGCCACTAGTAGGTGGTGGCAGCAGTTTTAGAACCTCGTCAGCTAACATTGGCGTTAAGGTCAATTTCGTTGGCCAGCAGACCAGTGCGTTGGCAGTCTGACTCGTGAATGGGAAGTCCGGGCGACCCTGATTTTCTTGTGCTGGCTCCGCTCGATTGATATCCAGGGTTCTAAACTCGAGACCAGCCTGATCGACCCATGGCACGAGGGTTTTAAGTTCTTGTTTGGCTTTGGCGATTAGGTCAGCGTCGTTCATGTGCACGCCTTGTTCAGCCAGCTTTCCGCCCAGATACCAGATCTGGTCCCCGTCTTTCATGTTGTGTGTGGTGATTGTCAGTCGAGGCTTGTTGGCATCTCTCAAACTGACGGCGTGGGCGAAAATTTGAGGTAATTGACCTTTGACCAACACCTGCTTCAAGGGGCGCGTTTGCATTTTTAATGGTATAAAATCGAGATTTGGCAACAGTTTGCCGTTGCCTTCTCCTGCGGCAAAAATGTAGTGTTGGGCGCTGATGCTGTGTATGTCGTTTAGTCGAAGCTCCAGCACCGCACCATTTTCCGAATTGACCTGGGCCGTTGCTTGAAAGATGTGCTCGGCATAATTTTGCTGCAGCCTTGTTACTAATGCACTGGTGTCTATGACCATATCTTGCAACCGGTATAGGCTGCCTTTAAACGCTGGAGACTGAAATGCCTCTGGATAGTGCTGGCGTTCGATTGCATCTACTCGACCGCGGAGACTTTTGCTGGCAAAAAAGGCCGTAACTCGGTCAGCTAGTGCGCGATCAGAAAACAGATAGTAATCCTGGGACAGCACTTCAAGCCCGCGTAAATCCAATGAGCCTGTGCCGGCGATGCAGTCTCGCCACTTCGCTGGCATACTAGCGATGGTTTCTGATGCTGGTGTTGTGAAGCCGCCGAGCGCATATTTGATACCGCCATGTATCATGCCTTGCGAGGCAAGGGTTTGAGCCTGCCCCAATTGCCCTTGTTCGAATAGGCAGGCTTCATAACCAGCGTTGCGTAAAATGTTCAGCAGCCAGAGGCCGCAGACGCCGCCGCCAACAATAGCAATTTCGGTAGTATAGTGGGTCATGTCGAATCAAAGATCACAGATGCAAGGCAGTATACCAGCTGTGCCTAACTTGGGGTCCCAGTGATCAGATCGATTTATTGCCTTTTGTTCTACCTGTTCATGCCTGCAGTCTATCTCCGGGTCTTTTGGCGTTCGATTAAAGAGCCACAGTATCGAGCGGACCTTGGCCATAGGATGGGTCGGGTAAACGGCATGGTGCCGGGAGCAGTTTGGGTTCACGCTGTCTCTGCGGGTGAGACAATCGCCGCAGAAGGGCTGGTCGACTGCTTGCTTGACGCTGGTCATCGGGTTTTGGTGAGTAATATGACCCCCGCGGGTCGAGATCGCGCAATAGCGATGTTTGGCGATCGAATTACAAACGTTTATGTACCTTATGATTTGCCTCACGCCATTCGCAGATTCCTGAATCGCGTGAAACCCGCTGCGCTCATTATTATTGATACTGAGTTGTGGCCTAACATGATCATGCAGGCGCGAAATTCCGGTGTGCCAGTTTATCTTGTTAATGGGCGATTGTCTGAGCGTTCAACGGCTGGCTATAATCGTATCGAGAGCCTGGCTCGACCGATGTTTCGGAGTTTGACACACGTATTTGCTCAAACTGTCTCGCAAGCTGATCGATTTCGTCTGCTCGGTGCGCCGCTGGTCACCGTTACCGGCAGCGTCAAGTTTGATGCAAAGCACCCGTCGGATTTTGAGTCGCGCACAACCAAACTCAGATCTGCCTTTCCGTTCGATCAGATACTGCTCGGCGCAAGTACTCACGATGGCGAAGAGTCTTTATTGCTAGAAGCGTTCTTATCACTGAACGATAAAAAGGTACTTTTGATTCTTGCCCCACGGCATACACATCGAGCCTCGGAGGTCATTGCGCAGCTTGACGCCAGCGACCTTCGTTATCAAAAGCATAGCGACGGAGAGGTCGTTGATTCTCGCACCCGTGTGTATCTGTTGGATACCATGGGCGAGCTAATTTATTTTTATGGAATATGTGATGTGGCGTTTGTTGGCGGCAGTCTGGTGGATGTTGGTGGGCACAATCCCATGGAGCCAGCTGGATTAGGCAAGCCGATCATAATGGGTCCGTACCGGAGAAACATTGCCGATATTGCTGAACAATTCATGGAAGAAGGAGCGTTGAAGACCGTCAGTAATGTTGAAAGTATTCATAGAATCTGGCAGGAGCTTTTGACTCAGCCCAATCTAGCCGCGCGCATGTCTCAATCTGCACTCAATGTGATGGTGCGCAATCGCGGTGCACTTGAGCGTGTATCGAGTGTCGTCTTGCCGAGTCTTACTATCCATAGCGCTCCGTCTAAAGGGCGTGAGTAGCCTCGTATAAATTCCTCTGTTTTTGTTGCGCAGGAACGGACTTTTGCGTTCTTTAAGTAGATAGGGTCTATACTGAAAACAGGGCACCATTGCTATTTGATTGTGTTACGCTTTCGATCCTAGACGCAGCCGAGGGACACAAAACCCACTTGGAAGACTGCCGAAAACCATGACTAGAAAGCATCACTAGAAAGCATCACTAGAAAGCATCATTAGAAACTATGATTAGAAACCATGACTAGAAGCTATGACTAACAAACGCCGCTACGTACCCAATCTTATCGCTGATATGGCGGAGTGCGACGCGAACTTCATTCGACTCCATCGTCTGTTTCCCATGATGTCTGAAGAGGACTCGCTGGAATTTGGCGTCGATGCTCGCGGAAAACGAAAGCCCCCACCGGATGCCTTTCAAGACAGCCTTCAAGACGGCCTTCAAGACGGCCTTCAAGACGGCAAGAGAGACGCCGCTGGTCCGGGGACGATGGTTCAAAGCACCACTGAAGATGGCGCCATAGTCACGATTAAGATTCTCGAGCGATGTCCTTACACGACCATGATGACGGTCAAGGTGACGAACGAGGAGGACAAGCCCTGGGTCCGTTGGCCCACTTTAGAGGTCAGGGTGTATCATGATATTAAGTCCGCCGAGGTCGTCAGTTTCGAACGACATCGCAATTTTAAGTTTCGTTACAACACGGCTAATCAGCAGATGTACCAGCCCGATGAGAAGTCTCAGATCAATCGATATTTTGGCGAATTGTTAACTTTTTGCTATGAACACGGCCATAGTCTTGAAACCGTCGAGCTCGGTCAGAGCTGAAATTTAGACAATACAATCTCCCTTCATACTGGTTATAATTCCAGTTGTTCCAGCAGCGAATCCAGAGCGGTCAACGACGCCTAGTTGAGACTTAAAAATTGTTTCTATCGGCGTTGTTTCTATCAACAAGTCTCCACAAACAAGGCTCCACCAGCCAAAAGAGCAGTATTGCCACTTGTATAATCTAGTCCTTATGTATGCATTCGCCTTCCTGTCGAAAACGTATGGCAGAGGTTTTTCTTACTTCAGATACCAGAATAATTATGGCCAGTAAAAGCTATCAGGCAGATTCCATTGAGGTTCTAGAAGGGTTGGACCCGGTCCGCAAGCGACCTGGGATGTATACCGACACCACGCGCCCTAATCACCTTGCGCAGGAGGTCATTGATAACAGTGTTGATGAAGCGCTTGAAGGTCACGCCACAGAAATTCGGGTCACACTACGTAAAGATGGTTCCATGTCCGTTGGGGATAATGGGCGCGGTATGCCTGTTGATATTCACAAGAAGGAGAAGGTGCCGGGTGTCGAGCTCATCTTGACCAAATTGCATTCCGGTGCAAAATTTAACAGTGATAACTATAAGTTTTCGGGTGGCCTGCATGGCGTTGGTGTGTCTGTAGTCAATGCCCTGTCCAGCAATTTCGAAGTGTATATTAAGCGCGATGGCAAGCTACATCACATGGCATTCAAGGACGGCAACAAGTCTCAGAACCTGACGGTAAAGGATGATGTTGGGAAGCGTAACACCGGTACCCTGATTCACTTCATGCCCAATCCCAAATATTTTGATTCAGCCAAGTTTTCCGTTTCAAAGCTGAAGCACCTACTGCGGGCGAAGGCGGTTTTGTGTGCAGGTTTGCGTGTCTTTTTCACCGATGAAACGGCGTCTAAAAGTGAAGAAAGTAGCTACGAATGGTACTTTGAAGGTGGCGTTCAGGATTATCTATCTGAAGCATTGCAAGGCTTTGAGTTGCTGCCGGCAGAACCATTCATTGGCAGCATGGCCGCCAGCGAAGAAGCCGTGGACTGGGCGGTGCAGTGGCTGCCAGAAGGTGGTGAAATCATCGCAGAGAGTTATGTCAATTTGATTCCCACGCCTCAGGGTGGCACCCACGTGAATGGTCTCAGATCAGGTTTGCTGGAAGCTTTGCGAGAATTTTGCGAGTTTCGAAACCTGATTCCTCGAGGCGTAAAAATTACCGCCGATGATCTGTGGGAGAAATGCAGTTATGTGCTCTCCGTCAGGATGATGGATCCACAATTTTCTGGCCAGACGAAAGAACGATTGAATTCTAGGCAAGCCGCAACGTTTATTAGCGGCGTGGTCAAAGACTCCTTTAGTCTCTGGCTCAATCAGCATATTACCGAGGCTGAGGCACTGGCCGAAATCGCCATTTCTCATGCTCAGGCTCGATTGCGTGCGGGTAAGAAGGTCGCCAGGAAAAAGGTGACATCGGGCCCGGCGTTGCCAGGCAAACTCGCGGACTGCTCCTGCCAAGACGCGATGCAGGGAGAGTTGTTCCTGGTCGAAGGTGATTCTGCTGGTGGCTCAGCCAAACAAGCACGCAGCAGAGAAACTCAAGCAATCATGCCGCTCAGAGGTAAGATTCTAAATACCTGGGAAGTTGATTCTTCGGAGATTCTTGCCTCGCAGGAAGTTCATGATATTTCTGTCGCCCTGGGGATTGATCCAGCGTCTGATGATTTGTCGGGCTTGCGGTATGGCAAAGTTTGTATTTTGGCAGATGCTGACAGTGATGGATTGCACATTGCGGCGCTGCTGATCGCATTATTCGTTCGGCACTTCCCTGCTCTGGTGGCGCATGGGCATGTCTTCGTTGCGATGCCGCCCCTGTATCGTATCGACGTCGGTAAGGAGGTATTTTATGCACTGGACGAATCAGAGCGGCAGGGCTACCTAGATTTGATTGAAGCAGAAAAGAAAAAAGGCAAGGTGGTGGTGCAGCGATTCAAAGGCCTGGGCGAAATGAACCCGCTCCAATTGCGCGAAACGGCCATGGCAGAAGACACGCGCCGGTTAGTGCAACTCACCGGTAGCGAAGGCCAAGAGGATTCAGATCTGCTCGACATGCTGCTGGCGAAGAAACGTAGCGGTGATCGTAAAATTTGGCTTGAGAAGAAAGGTGATCAAGCAGATCTAGTTTGATATTAGTCACCCAATCAATATTTAAGTATTAGAGGTATTCATGACCGAAAAGGTTGATTCCAACGGGTACGAGAAAGTTGCTCTCAGCCAATTTACCGAAAGCGCCTATCTGAATTATGCGATGTACGTCATCAACGACCGCGCGTTACCTCATATCGGCGATGGTTTAAAGCCTGTGCAGCGACGTATCGTCTACGCGATGTCTGAGCTTCGTTTAACGTATGAGGCCAAGTATGCCAAGTCTGCGCGCACGGTGGGCGAAGTGATTGGTAAGTTCCATCCCCACGGAGACTCTGCGAGCTACGAAGCCATGGTATTGATGGCGCAATCCTTTAGTTATCGATACCCGTTGATCGACGGACAGGGTAACTGGGGATCCCCCGACGATCCGAAATCATTTGCAGCAATGCGTTACACAGAATCGAAACTTACACGCTACGCGAATGTGCTACTCCAGGAATTGGGGCAGGGTACAGCTGACTGGGTGGCCAATTTTGACGGCACTCGTGAAGAGCCTCTGATATTGCCAGCCAGATTACCGAACATTTTGTTAAACGGTGGCTCTGGTATTGCGGTAGGTATGGCAACGGACATTCCTCCACACAATATCAAGGAAGTTGCTAGCGCCTGTATCCATTTGTTAGATAACCCTAAAGCCACCGTTCAGGATTTACTGACCCATGTGAAGGGGCCTGATTTTCCGACGGGTGCGGAAATCATTTCCAGCAAACAAGACATCGCGTCGATCTATGAAACGGGTAAAGGCTCCGTTAGAACTAGAGCTATTTACCATGAGGAAGATGGCGACATTGTGATTACGGCGTTGCCTTATCAGGTGTCTGGTTCAAAAATTCTCGAGCAAATGGCGGCACAAATGCATGCCAAAAAGCTGCCAATGGTAGTGGATCTCCGCGATGAATCCGATCATGAAAATCCCTGTCGAATTGTTATTGTACCGCGCTCTAATCGGATCGATGTAGATGCGGTGATGAGTCATCTGTTTGCATCCACTGACCTTGAACGTACGCATCGAGTCAATTTCAACATGATCGGTGTAGACGGCAAGCCAATGGTGAAGAGTTTGTCGGAGCTGTTGTCCGAGTGGTTGGGTTATAGGACCAACACTGTGTTGCGTCGACTCCAGTACCGACTCGACAAAATTGTTGATCGATTGCACATCCTAGAAGGTTTGTTGATCGCTTATCTTAATCTTGATGAAGTCATCAGAATCATCCGAATCGAGGATAAGCCCAAAGAAGTTTTGATGCAGACTTATCAGTTAACGGCCATTCAAGCTGACGCCATTTTGGATCTCCGATTGCGACAGTTAGCGAAACTGGAAGAACAAAAGATTCGTGGTGAACAAACCGACCTGGATGCTGAACGAGCAGATATTGAGAAAACCATCAACTCCAAAGCGCGTCTCAAGACGTTGATCAAGAAAGAAATTGTGGCCGATACAGAAGAGTATGGTGATGATCGTGTATCTCCCGTTGTGCAGCGGGATGAAGCCCAGGCATTCAAGGAAAAGGATCTCCTTTCTTCCGAACCCGTCACCGTTGTATTGTCTGAGAAAGGCTGGATTCGTGCTGCTAAAGGTCATGATATTGACCCAACGGAGCTCAGCTATCGTTCCGGCGATAGCTTCCTTCGCGCAGGCGCGGCCAAGTCTAATCAGGATGCCGTATTTCTTGACTCGACGGGAAGAGCCTATTCAATTTCCTGCCATACCTTGCCGTCTGCCCGGGGCCAGGGTGAGCCTTTAACTGGCCGTATCAACCCACCAAGCGGCGCTTTCTTTACTGGCCTGATTACCGGTGAGAAAGAGGAGCAGTTCCTGCTCGCCAGTGATGCCGGTTACGGTTACATCGCGTCTTTGGGAGATATGATTACCAAGAACAAAGCGGGTAAGTCTCAAATTAGCGTGCCAAAAGGGGGGGTCGTGATTCAGCCCTCAGCAGCGCTGGATATTAAAAACGAATTTGTTGCGGCCTTTAGCAACGAAGGCCGATTGCTCATATTTCCTCTTAGTGAACTGCCAGTGATGGCAAGAGGTAAGGGGGTCAAGATTATGAGTATTCCACCGGCAAGGGTGAAGGAGCGCCTTGAGATGATGTCTTATCTGCTCGTGTTCTCCGAGGTCGATACGATTATTGTGCATTCTGGGAAGCGGAAGTTGAAACTCAAGATTGATGACTTGCTTCACTATCGAGGTGAGCGTGCCCGCCGTGGCTTGAAGCTACCGAGGGGATTTCAGAAGGTTGACGGCGTAGATTTAGAGAGAGGTGGCTAGCTGTTGAGTAGCTGTAGTGCCTGACGGTCGATCAGTTCCTGGTTTTTGACGCTTTTTACCTGAAACACCTCGCCATCCGGTGTGAGAGAACTGTGGAAAGCATCAAATTCGATCTGCGAAGACTCACTTATTGCCTCTACATAGGCACGACTCACCAGCGCGGCTTGTTCGCCAATGGAGGCCAGATAGCTCGCATGCTTGGTCGCCTTTTCTAGTGCGACTTCCTCGCTGGTATCGCTCAGCCAGTGCATACCGACCTTGAGTTTGAGTGGTGGCCCTAATTGCTCGACCAAGGTCAGCAACAACAAAGCTGCGCATGCGGAGCCAAAAAGGGCATTGCCCCCTGTGAATCGAATCAGAAAATGATCACCTTCATGATCGATTAGCTTACCGCCATAAAGCGCGATGCTACGATTGAGATTCGTTTGGTGCTTCTCGATCAGTCGTGCCGGACGTAACTTCAGTACCAGAATCGCAGCGCTTGAATCCTGTGTTTGTAGCGACTCCGGCTGCTCTAACTCTTCAACCTCAAGCTCAATATTGGACTTCGACGAGGCTGGTTGTCGTCCCAAGATCCAAATCGCCAGAAAATCACCGGCGAACAAGATAAGTCCACTCACGCCGATGCCGAGGGCTAGATGGAAGATCACAACAAGACTTAATGTAAACTGACTCTGTGCGGTGATGGATTTGGTGCTAAAACCTACCTGAAGGTAACCCGCGGCGGTGTCTTGAAATGTGATTTCCCTGCTGAAAACAGCAGACCCATCTGCGGTGCGACGACCCACCTGGGCCACCAACTGATTGTTTGCGTCATAGACGGAAGCGAAGTCGAGTGCAGAGTCCTCCTGCATTCTGGTGAGCAGTACGTTGATGCCCAGCAAGTCGCTGTTGACGAGATGTTCAGCTATGGTCATTGCCAGATAAGACGTGAGAGTTCGGGAAAAGTGTTCACTCTGCGCTTGCATGCGTCTTTCGGTCATTACGGTAACCACAAGCGACATAGCAATGAGGCTCATAATCAACGGTAAGATCGCCAGTAATAGCACCCGAACTCTTGGGGTTAGAGAGAGTGCTCTAGACGGGGGCGTAGATGGGGTTATGAGCATGACACTCTGTGTAAAAACGGTAGCAGCAGTATATCAGGCGCTTTAACATTTTTATTAGTCCTTGATTAAAGGATAATGACGGACATTTTTCGATCAGAGTCGGTATTTTCCGTGACAGGACCATCCGTGACAGAACCTTTCAAGACTGCACCATCCGCGACTCAATCTCCGGTGACAGAGCTGGTATTGCTCAATATTTCCGGTGAAGACAAGCCTGGCCTGACTGCAGCGATAACACGGTTGTTGGGTGACTTTGACATCGATATCTTAGATATCGGCCAGGCTGTGATTCACAATCATTTGTCGCTTGGAATCCTCATCAATATCCCGGACGACTCCAACTCAATACTTAAAGAAATTCTATTCAGGACCCATGAACTGGGGATTAGCGTTAAATTCAGCCCTGTTTCGGTAGCCAGCTATGATGAGTGGGTGGGACTACAAGGCCAATCGAGATTTATTCTGACACTCCTTGCGAGACGTATTAAAGCAAATCATATAGCCAAAGTCAGCGAGGTGGTTGCGGGAAATGGCCTTAATATCGACACCATTGTTCGATTGTCGGGGCGAGTATCCCTTCAAGAAGATAGCAAAAAAGCTAAGGCATGCGTTGAGTTTTCTTTAAAGGGACAGCCAGCAAATGCCAGAATATTTCGTTCAGAATTGATGGCTGTGTGTAGCGAGCTTGATATCGATGTAGCCGTGCAGGCGGACACAGTTTATCGTCGTAACCGTCGACTGGTGGCTTTCGATATGGACTCGACACTCATAAAAACTGAAGTTATTGACGAGTTGGCAAAGGCAGCGGGTGTTGCTGAGAAAGTGATGGCGATTACAGAGCGTGCCATGCGAGGTGAAATTGAATTTAAAGAGAGCCTTATTGAGCGCGTTTCTTGCTTAAAGGGACTGCCAGAGTCAGTTCTTGAAGAGGTAGCATTGAGCTTGCCTCTCACAGAAGGGGTAGAGCATCTCTTTGAAACTCTAAATAGCCTGGGCTACAAGACGGCGATCCTGTCCGGTGGGTTTAGCTACTTTGCCGATGGTTTGCAGAAAAAACTCGGTATCGATTATGTGTTTGCTAATGTGCTGGAGATTGTCGACGGTGAGTTAACCGGTAAGGTCAAATCACCTATTGTGGACGCAGCGAGAAAAGCCAGTTTATTGAAAGAGTTGGCGGATAGTGAAAATATCTCACTTGAGCAGGTTATCGCTGTGGGCGATGGCGCAAACGATCTGGAGATGTTGGCGACTGCGGGTCTCGGTATTGCGTTCCATGCGAAACCCATTGTTAAAGAAAATGCTGAACAGTCCATATCTAACCTCGGGCTCGATAGCATTTTGTATCTAATGGGCATTCGTGATCGCGATGCAAGCATACTAAACGCTGACCTTTAACCTCCGACCTTTAACCTCCGACCTTTGACCTCCGAGTACAGGGGACTAGAGGTCTTCGCTGGCGAAGTCGTAATCCATATTCTCCAGGGGTGGTGATATATAGAATCCCTGAATAAAGTTCATGCCTGTCATCCACAGCGTTTGTAGGACGTTGGGACTTTCCACACCAGCAATCGCCGTCAAGACGCCAGCAGACTGTAGAGACTTAACCATTTCCATCAACTCTTCCTTTTTCTCTTCGTCGCCTTCGATTTCCTGAGCAAAAGAGGCGTCTAGTTTTACGTAGTCTGGAGTTAGATGCTTCAGTAAGTTGAACGGATTTAGAGAGCAGCCAAAGTGGTTGATTGATATTTTGCAATGAAGCTCTGCTGCCCCCTGAGAAAATTTCGTTGCTTGCTTAATGTAAGAGGTCGCATCACTTTCGTGAATCTGAAAGATGATCACTTCGCTGGTTAAGCGTGCCGCCTTCAAAGCGACACTCATCCACGGCAGGAAGGTTTCATCAGCAATCGAACGATGCGTGAGATTGATAAACAGTCTTGCCTTGCTACCATTAGCGCGATGCTGGGACAACAGTTTGATGGATTGCAGAATGACCCAGCGATCAACTTTCTCAAGCAACCCAGCGTCTTCAGCTGGACCAAGAAACTGGCCCGGAAATATTTCGTTTCCTTCTTGGTCCAGCAGTCTTAGTAGCACCTCGAACTGTTCGTCGTCATCACCATGTAGACTGATAATGGGTTGGAACATTAGGCGAAAAGAGTTGTTTTCAATCGCAGTGCGCACCATCTCTTTAATGGTTTCGCTGGTGAGTGACCTGCCATCTTCCCCGACTTGCACTTGTTCAGCCTGGAAAAAGTTTACGCTATTGCCTTCTTTGATATCGGTTTGCGCCCTATGGGCCCGTGACACGATTTCTTCAGCAGAAGGGGTGTTTTCTGAAATAAGTGACAAACCAATGCTGATAGTTTGCTGGAATGACTTGCCGGCGACTTCAGAAACGTGATTTTCTACTGTCTTACGGAGCTCTTCTGCTAACTGAGAGGCGGCATCCTTATCGTTATCATTATAGAGCAGCGTTAGAACATCATCGCCAAAGCGAGCGAGTAAATGTTCGTCAGGAATATCTGTCCTTAGCAGTGTAGCAAGGTCGCCAAGAACTAGATCGGTGTTAGATATCCCTGCATCTGCTCGGGTTCGATAAAAATTGTCGATGTTGATGTAAAACAGCATTCGCGCCTTGCCGCCTTCTGTGGCCTCATCGACCGCGGTTTCAAGCTGCTCCATAAAGTAATTGCGGTTGTAGAGACCTGTTAGCATATCCTGGCTGGAAATCTCTCTAATGCGATTTTCCATTTCGCTATTATTGTTCTCTACTAGCGTCTTGATAATCACCTGTGTACAGGACTCACCATCGTAGGTGGCTGGTGACAGGGACAGGGTAGCCGGGATCGTTGCCCCATCCTCGCTGACACAAGAGAATTCACCGGTGACCGTTTCATTGTCATCGAAAGACTTGAGGAACGTCTTGAATTTGTCCTGATCCTCGCTCGCAACCAGGTCGATGATTGGGATCCCGGCAAAATCATCTGGGTCTTCATAACCGAAAAGTTCGGCGTAGGTACTATTGGTGTAAATGTGCATGCCTTCGTGGACATAGGCAATGGCGGCGGCAGAGCTAGCCAACAATAGTTGATTGCGGCGGTCGATATCACGAACTTCTACTTCTGCTCTGCGTCGTTGACGACGGTTCTCCAGATTTTCTAGCTCCCGTTCGATGACCAACACGAGTCGCTCGTCATCATCCTGCAGAGCGACATCTTTTGCCCCCCAGCGAAGCCCTTCCGTTATATTCTCTGGGTTTCGGTCTAACGCGATCATGATGACCGGGATATCTTTCTCCAGCTCACGAATCGCATTCAATGCATCTATCATTTTAATGCCGTTTGCCTCGGCGCATCCGAGCAACAGATCCCAGGTCTGGGTCCTGAGCATTTCTGCCAGGTCGGTGTCCGATTCGATCTGTTGAGCACGTGTTGCGTGCCCAGCGTTACGCAGCAGAACGATAAGCTCTTCTGCGCGGTTCTGAGATTCTTCAAGAATCAGCAGTCGTATTGGTGGATTATTGCTCATGTGCGGAAACGTAACTTCATCAAGGCGATACTATAGCAAATTCAGAGTTCGGGTAATGCTTCAAGCAATAACCCGCTTGGACGACTCGAACGGTACTTCCCTCGAGAGACGGGGCACCAGGTATCCGGGTAAGCACTCGCGCAACGTCGAAATCAGTTTTACCCCGGTAGCTTCATCCACGTCGAAATGGCTCGCACCTAGAACAGGGTCCATCAGATGCAGGTAATAAGGGAGAACACCTGAATCCATCAGCTTGTGTGACAGAGTTGCCAGTGCCTCCGCATTATCGTTGATATCCTTCAGCAGCACGCTTTGATTGAGCAAGGTAACCCCAGCTCGTTTCAACCGGTTCATGGCTGACTTTACCTCAGGGTCGATTTCGTTGCCGTGGTTCACGTGGGTCACCATGACAATGTTCAGTGAGCTTAGGGTCATCCACTCCAGCAGCGTGGATGTCACGCGTTGCGGAATCACAATCGGCATTCGAGTGTGGAGTCTTAGGGTTGTGATATGCTGTATTCGAGCCAAATTTTCTCCAATCCAGGCAAGCCGGCGATCATTCAGCATCAGCGGATCGCCGCCGCTCAGAATGACTTCAGATAGGCTTTGATCTTGCTCTATCCGGCGGAATAATTCAGACCAGTCCTCTGTGCTGGGCTGGTTATCTTCATAAGGGAAGTGTCGTCTAAAACAGTAGCGACAATGGATCGCGCAACTTCCGGTCGTGATAACCAATACCCGGCCGGCGTACTTTTGAATTAAACCGAAGCCCAGCTTAAACGCCTCCTCCTGCAAGGGCGAAGTTGTTCCAGACTGCTGCAGTTCGTCCACAGACGTCATGACCTGCAGTAATAGCGGGTCCTGGGGGTTGCCTCGCTCAATGCGGGCAAGATAGGGCAGGGGCACGTTAATGGGAAAGTCAGTCTCAACCTGTTCCAGCTCAACACCGAGAGCATCAGCGAGGCCATCTGTGGTTCGGATTGCGCTAGAGACAAGGGACTGCCAGGAATGCCTCTGCCAACTTAGATCAGTTATGGGTATCATACGCGACTGCCGAAATTGATAAGAGAAAGTGAATGACGACCTATTCTACCAATGAATTCAAGTCGGGTCTCAAAGTGATGCTGGAAGGCGATCCCTGCTCGATTCTAGAGAACGAATTTGTCAAACCAGGTAAGGGTCAGGCATTTAGTCGAGTTCGGTTACGTAACTTGATTACGGGTCGGGTCTGGGAGCGCACGTTTAAATCGGGTGAATCCCTTGAGGGAGCCGATGTAATGGATTATGAAATGGAGTATGTGTACACCGATGGTGATTACTGGCACTTCATGAAAACCGACGGTAGCTTTGAGCAGTTGGCAGCAGATCAGAACGCGGTTGCGGATTGTAAGCAGTGGCTAAAAGAAACTGAGAAATACACGGTTGTATTGTGGAATGAAAACCCGATTAATGTTGCTGCGCCAAATTTTATCGAACTTGAGGTTGCCGAAACCGATCCTGGCTTAAAGGGCGATACGGCTCAAGGTGGCTCTAAGCCGGCCACTTTGAGTACCGGAGCTGTGGTCAAGGTCCCTTTGTTCGTCAATCGTGGCGAAGTGATTCGCATTGATACGCGTACCGGTGAATATCAGAATCGGGTGAAGAGCTAATTGCCAACAAATTGACACTGTCGCAGCGGGCAACTCTATATCGGCTGATTAGACAGTTTTTTTATGATCGTGGAGTGCTGGAAGTTAGTACGCCTTTGCTCGCGGCGCATACGGTAACCGATCCTCATATTGCCAGCTTCGTTGTCGAAGGTGGAGCGCAACAGCAGTTCTTGCAAACTTCACCCGAATTCGCCATGAAGAAACTCCTGGCGCAGGGTTCAGGGCCGATATATAGCCTCGGGCCCGCGTTTAGATTCGGCGAAAAGGGTGGCCGGCACAGTCCCGAGTTTACGATGCTGGAATGGTATCGACCAGGCTTTGACCTTGAACAGCTTCAGTTAGAGGTGATCAGCTTAATCGAATATCTGGGACAGCACTTCCTGCTGAAATTCCCACAGCCTTTGATCGTTACCTATTCGAACCTTTTTAAACAACGTTTCGACATTAATCCTCATGCTGTTGGCACCCAGATACTAAAATCGATTATTGCGGACGTATTTCCAGATCATAGTAGTCATTTAGAGGGCGATTTAGGGGGGCAGGATGAAGGTGAGAAAGATGACTTGCTGGATCTATTGTTTGCCCTGGGAATAGAGTCAGGACTGCAGGCGCCACAATTTGTGACAGGGTTTCCAGAAAGTCAGGCGTCTCTTGCGCGAGTCGGTACCGATGCGGGTGATCGGGTAGCAATGCGCACAGAGCTTTATTGGCAGGGAATTGAGCTTGCCAATGGCTATGATGAGTTGAGAGATGCGAACGAATTACGTACAAGGATGGCCCGGGACAATCGCATTCGCTCGATGCGGGGATTGCCAGAAATTACGCCAGATGAATCATTGCTTGAAGCCTTGTCGAAAATCCCGTCTTGCACTGGCATTGCTTTGGGGGTTGATCGGCTACTCATGTTGTTATTAGGAAAACATGAATTGACGGAGTTGCTTTAACCGATCCGCAAAGGGCGTCTATTGAATCAATGACTCGCCCATCCGGACACTATCGCCGGCCTTATGCGCCAATGAGAATCGTTTGGCGGTAAGCACGATGGCAGTTGAACCCATGAGAAATCGACCCAGTTCATCGCCGCTTTCAAATGCCGTGATTGCTATACCGCCTGATGTCTTGTCTGAGACCCTTTCGATGACGAGCCCGCGAGCGGGATAAGGCGTGTCTCGCCATATAGGCTGTACACCTGCAACAATCATGGCGCCGACCATAATCACACAAATAGGTCCTTCCTCGGTTTCGAGCTCCATTACCAGTCGCTCATTAATGGCGAACAACCCCGGTATCGCGTCGGCGGTCTGCTGATTGACGGAAAATAACTTCCCAGGTACATAACGAGCAGCGATAAGAGTCCCCTTAATAGGACAATGTACCCGGTGATAGTCTCTGGGTGACAAATAGACCGTCGTAAAAGTGCCGTCGCGATAAGCCTCGGTGTTACCGCCGGCCATCAATTGTTCAAGACTGTAACAGATCCCTTTTGCCTGCAGAAGTTGGCCTGAATGAATGTTCCCGCACTCGGAAATAGCGCCATCCGCCGGAGAGCATAAAGAAGGACCAATCGGCCTGGCGCCTGGTTTTAAAGCGCGAGTGAAAAATGCATTAAATGAAGTATAAACGTCTGGATCATCTTCCAGCGCATCCGTCATGTCGACCTGATAACGGCTAATAGCCCAGTGAATAAATGCGCGCTTGATCCAGATAATACGGCTGCTGGCGACCCACCCGACCAAACGTGACAACAGATGTTGCGGGGCGATTTTTTGTAAAAGAATGAACAATGTCGTTAGCCTGTTTCGACGGGCGTATCAGGATCATTACCCCATTCAGCCCAAGAACCGTCGTAGGCTTGAATATCAAACCCCAGGCTTTTGCCAACGAGATAGGTGAATCCAGAGCGGTGATGCGTCTGGCAATGTGTGACGATTTTTTTCTGTCCATCAATCCCAACGCTGGCGAGTTTTTCGCGGATGTTGCCACGTATTCGTAGCTGTCGATCAGGATCCATACCGCCGGTCCACTCAAAATTAATGGCGCCGGGAATTCTGCCGCCGCGTTTGGACGCGAGCCTGGTGCCCGCAAATTCGTCGGCGCCACGGGCGTCCCAGATTTGTAAACTGTGATCCGCGAGGCTTTCGAGAATCTCCTGTTTGGAGGCAATAAAGTCATGGTGGATAGAAATGGAGACATCGGTCGGTGTCGGCCGCACAATATCGCGACTGGTTGCGAGACCCGCGTCGAGCCACGCATATATCCCCCCGTTCAGATAACTCGCACCCTGATGGCCGATCACATCCAGTGTCCAAATCATTCTTCCGGCCCAACCACCACCCTCGTCGTCATAAACCACGATGTGCTTGTCGGGTGAATAACCCATGTTGCCAAAGAGGTCCTCGAGCTGGTCCATGGTGGGGAGTTTGCCCACGGCTGGTCGTTCGCCGAGAATCAGATCCTGTGGACGGACATGAATGGCGCCGGGGAGGTGAGCCTGTAGATAGGTTTCCTCCCTCGATAAGTCGAGCAACATAACGTCTTGCAAGTGAGGCGCTAGCGCCTCAGCTTCAACAATAAGGGGTAACATAAGATCAAGTCTGTTTAGTGGGAAGGCTGTCTGTCCCATTTTACGCGAGTGCGCGCGGACATTACGAGTTAATTACAAACTGGGGCGACCCGGGCGAGTAAATTCGCTAAAATGCCCCGTTCAACATTTTGGCGTCGAGCATTTGAATTATTCTGAAAATTTAGTTTGGATGGATCTTGAGATGACGGGTCTTGACCCTGAAGTCGACAGAATCATCGAAATTGCGACCATTATTACTGACTCTCAATTGAATGTGCTTGAAGAAGGACCGGTTTTGGTCATTCGCCAGGAACAAGCGCTGCTAGATGGGATGGATGAGTGGAATACCTCCCATCATACGGCATCTGGATTGTTGGATCGAATGTCCAAACACGGCATAAGTGAGCAGGAAGCAGAGCAATCGACACTGGAGTTTGTGGCGCGCTTTGTTGAACCGGGTCAGTCGCCCTTGTGTGGTAATTCCATCGGTCAGGATCGACGCTTTCTTGTCAGGTATATGTCATCTCTTGAGGCGCACCTGCACTACCGTAATATTGATGTGAGTTCGGTCAAAGAACTGGCTTTACGCTGGCGCCCGGACGTCGCGAAAGCAGTGAAGAAACAAGAGGCCCACAGGGCTGTCGATGACATTCGTGAATCTATCAAGGAGCTTCGTCACTACCGGGAAAACTTCTTTAAATAGAAGGTCTTCTTAAGGGACTTAAGAACCAACCTGCTTGAGTTTTTGTTGTTCAATCGCCCAGTCGATGTGTTCTGCGACGAGTTCGTCGGCCTCGGCCAATGCACCTTCTAGCGCTACGATAATTTCTGGTCGATAGTCCGCATTACCAAGGGCTACGGCAATATTCCGTTGCCACCCACGGTAGCCTGTTCTGCGTATCGCCGAGCCCTCAGTTCTGGTTAGGAACTCAGCTTCCGTCCAGGCAAATAAGCCGAGTAGATCCGTATCGTCAAGGTTATGTCGGGGCGTAAAATCAGACTCGCCGGTAAACTGTGCGAACTTGTTCCAGGGACAAAAGACCTGGCAATCATCGCAGCCAAAAATACGGTTGCCGATGGCGGTTCGAAGCGTGGGGTCGATGCTGCCACGATGCTCAATCGTCAGATAGGAAATGCATTTTCGCGCGTCTAATTCATAGGGCGCATTGAAGGCGTTGGTCGGACAAACATCCATGCAAGCGCTACATGTGCCGCAGTGCTGCTCGGTCGTCTCGGTGTCTAGCGGCAGTGGTAAGTTTGTGTAGATCTCGCCCAAGAAAAACCACGAACCAGCGTCTCGGTTGAGTAGTAGGGTATTTTTTCCAATCCAGCCTAGACCCGCTTTTTGTGCGAGTGCTTTCTCAAGCACCGGTGCGCTGTCGGTAAAAAGGCGACCTTCCGCTGGCGGTAATTCGTGTTCTTGAAGGTAGGCTTCAATCTTTTGCCAGATTCGTTTGAGTTTTTGTCTGATCACCTTGTGGTAGTCTCGTCCAAGGCTATAGCGCGCAACATATGCTTGTTGATCGCTGGCGATGATGTCCCGGGGAGATGCACTGTCGGTCAAATAGTCGAGCCTAAAGCAGATCACCCGTTCCGTTCCAGGTATGAGCTCTGCTGGTTGCGAGCGCTTACTACCGTGTTTTGATAAGTATCCCATCTCGCCCGAATAACCTTTGTCCAGCCAGTTGTTCAGGTGCTGCTCGTGGACGCCGAGATCTGTATCGGTAATGCCGGCTTGTTGAAATCCCTCGGCACTGCTCCAAAGCTTAATCTGCTGCGCAAGATCCTGATAGTTGTGTTCGGTCATAGCCGGTTCGAGGTCGGGTTCGCGTACAATGATGCCACGATCATCTCGGTTTGCGTCCTGTCGATGGAAAAAAATTTTTCAATATTGATCAAAGACCATTGGCCACGGGTCCTCTATCGCGCGAATCAGGTTCGAGAAATCGACCGGGTGCTGATTGAAGAACAAGGAATTCCGGGTTTGCGACTGATGCGCCGAGCCGCTTTAGCCTGCTGCGAGGTCTTATTGCAGCGATGGGCCAACATTCATTGCGTTCGAGTGTATTGCGGCAGTGGCAATAACGCTGCAGACGGCTTCATTGTCGCCGGGCTACTCGCTGAGAAAGGCTTTGCGGTGGATGTTGTGGTCGTCGGTGATGCGGCGAAGCTAGGTAGTGATGGTCAGGCTGCGTTCAAGTTCTGCAGCCAGTCCGGTGCGACCCTTGCGCCATCGGACAAGAATTTTGATCCCCCTTCGGTGATTGTTGACGCATTACTTGGTACCGGTTTTAAAGGACCCTTGAGACCCGCTTACCGGGCCGCCATCGAGGCGATGAACCAGTGTTCCGCGCCGGTGCTTGCCGTCGACGTGCCTTCCGGGATTGACGTTGACACCGGGGATGTTGCCGAGACTGCCGTAGAAGCTGTGGTCACCGTCACTTTTATTGCTATGAAGCGCGGTTTGATGACCGGGCGCGGACTTGATTACGTCGGAGATCTGGAATTTGCACCGCTCGGTGCTGATCCGCAGCTGACGGCGCCTGGAGACCTGGTGAACGTGCTGAATTTGCCGGAGCTCCTCGCACAACTCCCCGCGCGCCCACGCAATGCTTATAAAAATCGGTTTGGCCATGTGTTAGTGGTCGGTGGTGACCTGGGAATGGGCGGCGCGCCGTTAATGTCAGCCCTTGCTGCGATGCGAGTTGGTGCGGGATTGGTGAGTGTGGCGACTCACCCTCGGCATGCCTCGGTACTGATGGCGCACCAACCGGAACTCATGATACGTGGCGTTGCTGATCAGCAAGCATTGCGGCCTATGCTTGAGCAGGCTAGCCTCGTTGTACTGGGCCCCGGTATTGGTCAAAGTGCCTGGGGCGAAGCCCTTTTTCAACAAGTATTAGCGACGGATTTACCGATTGTATTGGACGCAGACGGCCTGAACCTTCTTAGCAAAAAACCGGTCCAAAGAGACAACTGGATCTTAACCCCTCATCCCGGTGAGGCAGCAAGAATGTTGAATGTTAAGTCAGTGACTGAAGACAGATTTGAACATGCTGCAGCATTACAAGGTAAGTTTGGTGGTGTTGCGGTCTTAAAGGGAGCCGGCACTCTGGTCGCCTCGGAGACGGGTATTTCGCTATGTCCCTATGGTAATCCTGGTATGTCGACAGCGGGTATGGGTGATGTTCTAAGTGGTGTTATCGGCGGGGTCTGGGCCCAATTCCCGGAAATGGTGCAAGCTGCCAGTCTTGGCGTCGCCTTACATAGCGCCGCGGGCGATCGTGCTGCTAATGCGGGAGAAAGAGGTTTGATGGCGACTGATTTAATTCCCCTGATACGCGATTTACTCAATGGTGTTTGAATATCTGGTTCAGGACGAGACTGGCACATTGTCAGTTGCTGAACGTTTAGGCGAGCTGTTGCAGCATAAAGGTGTTGTTTATTTGAGAGGGACGCTGGGTGCTGGCAAAACGACTTTTAGCCGCGGCATTTTGCGTGTCTATGGTTATCAGGGTGCTGTAAAAAGTCCTACCTTTACGCTTGTAGAGCCGTATGATCTACAACGGGGTCAGGTCTATCATTTTGACCTGTACAGAATTGCCGATCCGGAGGAGCTCGAATATCTGGGTGTGGATGACTACCTTGAGGGCGGGCATCTTTGTTTGATTGAGTGGCCGGAGCGGGGTGATGGTTATTTACCTGCACCGGACCTTGAGGTTGAGTTGGCATTACGCGGCCGAGGCCGCCACATCCGAATAGTGGGTCGTTCGAAACGCGGTAACTCAATCTGCGAACGAATGGCTGAGGCCTTTGGTCAAACAGTAACCAGTGATGATTGTTCAGAAAATAATAAAGTCTAAGAGACTATCTTTCAGCATAACCGGTGTCCGTTTAATGCTGGCGTTGCTGCTGTTCAGTCCGTCCTTCGCCGTCGCGGATTCAACAACGATTGATAGCGTTCGGGTTCGACAATCTCCGGAGCGTACTCGAATCGTCTTCGATGTTAGCCGGCCTGTAGAGCATAAAGTTTTTGCTTTGAACAATCCGCGTCGGCTCGTGATTGATATTCCCAATGCAACGATGAAGGCAAGTTTTTCTGCGCTCGATCTCAGCTCTACTCCGATTGATGCTGTGCGAGCCGCGACTCGAAACGGTAACGACTTGCGGGTGGTATTGGACCTCAATGACAAGGTCAAACCAAGAAGTTTTGTGCTGAATCCGATTCTCCAGTATGGCGATCGCCTGGTGATTGATCTTTACACCGCCGAGCAGCAAGTAGCGCCGGTGGTACAAAGAGCTGATCTGATATCAAAACAAATGCGAGATATCGTGGTGGCGATTGATCCTGGTCACGGTGGCGAGGACCCCGGTGCTGTAGGCAATAAGGGCGAGCTTTACGAAAAGGATGTTGTGTTGGCGATTTCCAAACGTCTGGCCAGACACTTTGAAAATGAACCGGGCTTTAAGCCGTTACTGATCCGTGACGGCGACTATTATGTGGGGTTGCGCAAGCGTACTCAGATTGCACGGGACAATTTAGTTGATGTCTTTTTGTCCATTCATGCGGATGCATTTAAAACACCCAATGCTAGCGGTGCCTCAGTTTTTGCGATTTCCCAGCGCGGAGCGACCAGTGAAACTGCTCGCTGGCTGGCGGAAAAAGAAAATCGCGCGGACCTTATTGGTGGTGTTGGCGGCGTTAGCCTGGACGACAAGGATGATCTGCTGGCGGGTGTCTTGCTTGATTTGTCGATGACAGCAAGCCTGTCTTCGAGCCTAGAGATGGGGGACTCGGTGCTTAAACATATCAAGCCCGTTAATCGCCTGCACAAGAAAAGTGTAGAACAGGCAAGTTTTGCTGTTCTCAAGTCCCCGGACATCCCGTCCCTGTTGATTGAAACGGGTTTTATTTCTAATCCTAGAGAAGCGAGCCGATTAAGCACCGGTGACCACCAGGAAAAAATGGCACGAGCGATTTTCCGCGGCGTTCGCGACTACCTGACGCTGCACCCGCCTACTGGGTCCTATTTGGCCTGGAAAAAACAGGGTGGTCTTACCGATGTCGCGACCTACCGTATTGAAAGTGGTGATACAATATCGGCAATTGCAGTCAAACACCGTGTGTCGTCCGATGCGTTGAAAAAGCTCAACGGCTTGCGCGGTGATTCGATTAGAACCGGCCAGTTTCTCAAAATTCCAGCGAGTAAATGAACTCCCGAATACAACAATTAAACAATAGACTCGCCAATCAAATTGCCGCCGGTGAGGTCGTTGAACGACCTGCGTCGGTTGTCAAAGAACTGGTCGAAAATAGTCTAGATGCAGGCGCCACGACGATTAGTCTGGATCTTGAGCAAGGCGGGACCCGACTCGTTCGCGTAAGAGACGATGGCGTTGGTATTCATCCGGACGATCTAACGCTTTCGCTCAGTCGCCATGCAACCAGCAAAATCCGTGAAATTGATGATCTGGAGGCTGTTGAAACCCTCGGGTTTCGCGGTGAGGCAATCGCTTCGATCGCCTCGGTGAGCAGGCTTGCCATTACCAGTAATATTTCCACCAACCCTGCTGATGGTTATCGAGCCGTCACGCGGGGTGAAAATATGGATGCTGAATTGAGTCCGGCGCCGCATCCTCGCGGGACTACAGTAGAAGTTAAGGACCTGTTCTTTAATACGCCAGCCCGGCGCAAGTTCTTACGTACTGAGAAAACAGAACTACAAAAAATCGAAGATGTTGTGCGGAAAGTGAGTCTGAGCCATCCTGCGGTTTCGCTGACAATCAATCACAATGGAAAGGTGAGTAGGCAGTATCCAGCGGCCGCGTCAGCAGAAGAATTGGATCGCCGAGTCTCTTCTGTATTCGGCAAGGCGTTTGTCGAGAATGCTATCTATGTTGAAAGCGAGAACAACGGGCTTAAGCTTAGTGGCTGGATCGGTTTGCCTAACTATTCTCGAAGTCAGGCTGATCAGCAGTATTTTTATGTTAACGGTCGAATCATAAAAGATAAGGTCGTCACGCATGCGGTGCGGCAAGGTTATCAGGACGTGCTGTATCACGGTCGTCATCCAGTTTATGCGCTATTTCTGACCATCGATCCAAGGCTAGTTGACGTCAATGTGCATCCCACAAAGCATGAGGTTAGGTTTCGAGAGAGCCGGCAGGTCCACGATTTTCTTTTTAGGGCGATTCACCGCTCGCTAGCAGATGTTCGGCCCGTCGCAGAACCACACACATCAGCAGCCGCGACTGGGTTTGGCCTTTCAATACCGACCCAGGGCTCTATTGGTTTTAGCCATAATGGGAGCCTTGGAAGCAACCGTGGTTATGGAGAGAACAGGGGTGCCACACAAATTGGTGAGCAGGCGGCGCTATACGGCAACCTCTTGTCAGGCTCTGCTTTTCCGCCAACAATGCCGCCAGCCTCGGACGATGAGGAGATACCACCGCTGGGATATGCGCTGGCTCAGTTACACGGGATTTATATTCTGGCGCAGAACCAGCACGGTTTGATTGTGGTGGATATGCACGCGGCTCACGAACGCATTACCTATGAGCGCATGAAGAAGGCTAGTGATGACGAGGGTATCAAGATGCAGCCGATGCTCGTGCCCATTGCCATGGCGGTAAGTGAAAAAGAGTGCGATGCGGTCGAGCGATACCAGGCAGAATTACTCGAGCTTGGTATGGATATTCGTTGCTCATCTAACGAATCAATAATGGTGCGAGCAATCCCAGTGATGCTGCGCATTGATGGTTCTGATGCCCTTGTCAGAGACGTGTTGGCCGATCTCGTTGAATATGGTTCCACTGCGAGACTTCAACAGCATCGCGATGAGCTTTTGTCGACAATGGCGTGCCACGGCTCCGTGCGTGCGAATCGTCGACTTTCCATTCCAGAAATGAATGCCTTACTCCGTGATATGGAAGAGACCGAACGAAGCGGGCAGTGTAATCATGGAAGGCCCACCTGGACCCAGCAATCCATCGCCGAGCTAGATAGCCTGTTCCTGCGCGGCCGATAAGATGTCCGGGGCATCAAACAGAGTGCGTGCTGTTTGCGTCATGGGCCCAACCGCAAGCGGTAAGACCGGACTTGCTGTCGAGCTGGCGCAAGATCTTAACGGGGAAATCATCAGTGTTGATTCGGCCCTGGTTTACCGAGGCATGGATATTGGCACTGCTAAACCTTCGCCTACTGAGATGGCCGGTGTTCCTCACCATTTGATCGATACTCGAGATCCTGCCAATGTATATTCCGCAGCTGACTTTCGAGTCGATGCCCTGCATCTTATTGGCGAGATCAGTGCGCGCGGCCATTTACCCATTTTGACCGGCGGAACAATGCTGTACTTCAAAGCGTTGAAACACGGGTTAGCGATTATGCCGCAAGCCAATCAGCAGATTCGGGATGAAATTAGCGAGCGTGGAAAGGCGTTGGGTTGGTCCGTCATACATGATGACCTTGCGCGGGTGGACCCAAAAGCAGCAGAGCGAATTAATCGCAATGACCCGCAACGACTGCAGCGTGCATTGGAAGTCTACTTGATCAGCGGTAAATCCCTTTCCGAATGGCAGAGCGAACCTTTACCAGCCTGTCCTGTCGATCTGATGGAGCTCGCGATCATCCCGCCGAATCGACAAATGCTGCACCAGCGAATTGAAACAAGATTTCGACAGATGCTAGAGCATGGTTTGATCGCAGAGGTCGAAGGACTCTACCATCGCGACGATCTGCATAGCGGCTTACCTGCTATAAAATCAGTAGGTTACAGGCAGGTGTGGGCCTATCTGGATGGTGACATTGACTTTGAAACGATGGTCCAAAAGGCCATTGTGGCTACGCGTCAGTTGGCAAAAAGGCAGTATACGTGGCTGCGTAGTTGGGAAGATCTACGGATAATCGAGGCACCATTGCGGACGGAGGCCTTGAAAATACTAGGGCAAGACAGCATATTAGGCATGTAGGGCCGGATTCGGTCTGGCTTGTCAGAGCCAAATCGATTCATTGCCTGTCGCCGGACATTCAATTTTGTTGTTGGATAGATGGTGTTTTTAGTCGAAGTTTTTGCGACATAGCCCCAGAATTCTGGGTTCAAAGGAGAACACATCATGTCAAAAGGGCAATCTCTACAAGACCCTTTCTTGAATCAATTAAGAAAAGATCGTATTCCCGTCTCCATTTATCTTGTGAGCGGGATCAAGCTGCAAGGGCAGATCGAATCGTTTGACCAGTTCGTGATTTTGTTGCGTAACACCGTCAGCCAGATGATCTACAAATCTGCCATTTCAACCGTTGTGCCGTCCAGAAACGTCAAGATGCCAGCAGTGGTAGGAGACGAGGAGACGGAATAAAGCCGAGTATTCGGCCAGGGTATGTAAATTGTTTTTCGAAAGACCGGAAGCCGGTACTCAAACATTACTCGTTCATGTTGAAAACGATGGCTCAACCGTTGAAGAATTGCGGGAGCTAGCGCTGTCTGCCGGTTTAACGCCCGTTGCTGAAATTACCGCCCGGCGCCGCTCTCCGGATCCCAAGACCTATATTGGGAGTGGTAAGCTAGAGGAAGTGCTTCAGCTGGCCGAGGAACTAGAAGTTGCGTTGATTTTGTTCGATCAAGAATTATCGCCAAGCCAGGAGAGAAATCTGGAAGCCTCGTTCGAACGGCGAGTGCTGGGCAGGACCGGGCTGATTCTGAATATTTTTGCCCAACGTGCTCGTACGCACGAAGGTAAGCTCCAGGTTGAGCTGGCACAGCTCCGGCATGCAACGTCCCGCCTTGTGCGAGGATGGACCCACCTTGACAGACAAGCCGGCGGCTCCGGTCGAGGCGGGGGTTCAGCCATAGGTGTGACGGGCGCAGGTGAAACGCAGTTGGAATCAGACCAGCGGATGATCGGGGCCCGGATCAAAAATTTGAATCAGCGGCTGCAGAAGGTCAAAAAACAGCGAGCGCAGAATCGGCGGGCACGGAAAAAAGCAGACGTGCGAACCATCTCGCTGGTCGGCTATACCAATGCAGGAAAATCCACTCTATTTAATATGGTGTGTGACTCTAATGTCCATGCCGCCGACCAGTTGTTTGCGACGCTTGATCCGACATTGCGTCAGATTGAATTGCCGGTTCTGGGTCAGTCCATTCTGACGGACACAGTTGGGTTTATCCGCAAGTTGCCGCACGGCCTAGTAGATGCTTTTCGTGCGACGCTTGAAGAGGTTCAGCAGGCAGATCTGTTGCTGCATGTCGTTGACGCGTCTGCGAATGATCGCGCGCAACACATGGTAGAAGTGAATACAGTGCTGGAAGAAATTGACGCGCTCGATGTGCCACAGCTAATTGTTTACAACAAGGTCGATTTGTTGGGCGAGGAGCCCCGCATCGATTTGGGTGAAGATGGACTGCCGTGTCGCGTTTGGGTATCGGGTTTGCACGGTACGGGCATGGAATTGCTCCTATCGGCGATCGCCGCTGTTGTTGCGCAGCAAGTGATTGATACCACGTTGCACTTGTCGCCAAGTCAGGGCCAGTTGCGTGCGTTGCTGTTTGCTCACGGCGCAGTCGTGGACGAAACTGTCATCGACGACGGCAGTCTGGACGTACATGTTAGAATAGAACCTCACAGCCTGAAGCGTTTAGCGCAGAAATCAGGCCTCACCATGCAGCAACTCGGCATGGAACAACATTTTGTTGAAGAAGTCTGGCAGCCGAAGTTACGGTGGTCGGCGGCGTATGATTAACGTCCCAAATAGTGGGAAAATAAGGCCTCTTTGCCGTCGGCAAGGAGTATTACCAGTGGAGAAAAGTGAATGGCGTGGAATGAGCCTGGTGGCGGTAATCAGGGGGATAAAGATCCCTGGGGAAATAAAGATGACCAAGGACCGCCTGATCTAGACGAGGCGTTTCGAAAACTGCAAAACAATTTGTCAGAAATGTTTGGCGGTAAGAAATCTTCTGGTTCTGGCGGCGGTGGCGGTTCGGCTCGAGGTTTCAGTGCCGGTATGCTCGGCGCGATTGTCGGCGTATTGATCCTGGGTTGGTTCGTAATGGGCGTTTACACGATCGACCAGCAAGAACGTGGGGTCGTGTTGCGGTTTGGTGAGCAACTGGACGAAGTTATTTTGCCAGGCTTGCACTGGAATCCGCCGTTAATCGATGTTGTGATGAAAGAGAACGTGACACGCGTGCGAGATATTCGAATTGACTCAGACATGCTTACCGAAGACGAGAATATCGTCAAGGTTGTGAATATGACTGTGCAGTATGTCATTAGCGATGTGAAGAAATACCTTCTGCTCGTAAGAAGTCCGGATGTCAGTTTGATCCAAGCCACAGAGAGCGCGCTTCGCCATGAAGTCGGTAGCGCAGAGATGAACGATGTACTCACCGAAGGTCGAGCTGTTTTAGGTACAATGGTTCAGTCTCGGATTCAAGAGTATATGGATCGATACGGTACGGGTATCTCGGTGACGCAAGTTAACATCGATGAGACCTCTCCTCCTGATGCCGTGCGCGCTGCTTTTGATGACGTGATCAAGGCCCGTGAAGACGAGGTCAGATTCCGCAACGAAGCCGATGCCTACGCGAATCAGATTGTTCCAGAGGCTCGTGGTCAAGCGCAACGGCTACTAGAAGAAGCGGAAGGCTATAAACAGCGTGTGATCTCTCAGGCTAGAGGTGAAGCGTCCCGATTTGAACAGATCTACGCCGCCTACAAGGTAGCGCCAGAGGTGACTCGGGAACGAATTTACATCGATACCATGGAATCGGTAATGTCCAACAGCACCAAGGTCATGATCGATGTTGAAGGCGGTAACAATATTTTGTATTTACCACTGGATAAAATCATGGAGAGTCAGGTGGGCGCAGAAAACGGTCGCCAAACCAACTTCGGTGGTAGCAACTCGAGTAGTTTAAGCCAGGACAATGATATTGGCAGCCGTGGTAATACCCGCAGGGAGCGAAACTAATGTCGACTAAAGGTTTAGTGTTAGGTTTTATTGCAGCAGTTGCGCTAGTACTGGGTGCGAACTCAGTGTTTGTTGTCACTGAGCTCGAACGGGCGGTGATGCTGGAGTTTGGTAAAGTCGTGCGTGCCGACATCGAGCCGGGTTTGCATTTCAAGAAACCGTTTATCAACGTCATTCGCAAGTTTGACGGCCGAGTTCTGACGCTTGATGCACCAGCAGAACGATTTTTCACCCTTGAAAAGAAAGCGGTGATTGTCGACTCTTTCGCAAAATTCAAAGTGAATGATGCTCAGTCTTTCTATACCGCAACATCAGGTGATGTCCGTCGAGCTGAGGATCTTCTTCGGCAACGAATCAACAACGGTTTGCGCGACGAGATTGCCAATCGAAGTTTGCACGAAGTGGTTTCTGGAGAGCGCGACGAGTTGATGTCAGTGTTAACCAAGCGCATTGATCGTGTTGCTAGAGCGGAATTCGGTGTCGAGGTTGTGGACGTCCGAGTGAAGAAAATTGACCTCCCGCCAGAGGTGAGTCAATCAGTCTATGCTCGAATGAACACTGAACGAGACATTGAGGCGCGAGAGCATCGAGCGCAGGGCCAAGAACTGGCTGCAGGTGTTCGAGCTGATGCTGCGAAACAGCGAGAGATTATCCTTGCGGAAGCTTATGCCACCGCTGAAGAAATTCGTGGTCAAGGTGATTCCGAGTCTACTCAGATTTACGCTGAAGCCTTCAACAAGGATAAGGAGTTCTACGCCTTCTATCGGAGTATGACTGCCTACCGTAATACTTTTTCGAATAAAGGCGATATCCTACTTATCCAGCCTGATAGCGACTTCTTCAGGTATCTGAATAATAGTCAAGCAGTAGACTAACAGGTTAAACTGCTGACAAAACCGGAGGTGACTCCGGTTTTTTTTTGGGGAGCTTTGAATCGAGTGTGGCAAGATTTAGGTGTAGCCTTATGTCTTGTGCTGGTGATCGAAGGCATTTTGCCGTTCTTGTACCCGCAGAGGTGGAAGGAATGGGTTGTCCTGGCAGCTGAGGCAGATGATCGCACTATGCGAATCGTCGGTCTCGCAAGTATGATTCTAGGTACCGGATTGCTTTACCTGATTCGAGGTTAAGACAAAATTATTTTATGCGAATTGAATTATCATGACTAAGGTCGATCGCTGGCTGTTGCCCGATGGTATTGAGGAACTGTTGCCACCTCAGGCAGCAAAGCTCGAGGCCACCCGACGCCGATTGTTAGATAAATTTGAAACCTGGGGTTACGAGCTTGTCGTGACGCCGATGGTTGAGTTTTTAGACTCTCTGTTAACCGGCACCGGTAGCGATTTAGACCTGAAGACATTCAAGATTACTGATCAGGTGTCCGGCAGATCGATGGGTATTCGCGCTGACATCACGCCGCAGGTTGCCAGGATGGACGCCCATAGTCTGCAGCGTGATGGAGAAAGTCGACTTTGCTATGTCGGCACCGTTTTGCACGCAAAAGCTGACAATATGCTGGCTTCAAGAGCGCCTTTAAGCATTGGTGCAGAACTGTTCGGTGATACTAGCTCCGACGGTGACTTGGAAATAGTCAGCCTCATGCTGGATTCCGTGGCTTCTGTTTCAAACCAGCCGCTCCATGTCGAGTTAGGTGATGTTGGTATATACCGTAGCCTAGTCGCAGACGCAGGGCTCGATCTGGCAGACGAGCAGGCGCTGTTCGACAAGATTCAAGGCAAGGCATTGCCAGACCTGGCAGTGTTGGTTTCCGAACTCAATATCGAAGCCAAACTCGCGGAGCTTTTGCTTGTGCTGCCGACACTGTGTGGCGCTGACTCTGTGATTGAGCAGGGTAAAGCGATATTCAAAGACTATCCTGATGTTCTGCAGCGAATTGAAAACCTCGAGGTGATTGCGAATCGGTTGAGCTCAAGGTTCAAAGATGTGCGATTGAATTTCGACCTAAGTGAATTGCGTGGCTACAACTATCATACGGGGATCGTGTTTGCGACTTATCTGGCGGACTCGGGTGTGCGGGTTGCCAAGGGTGGACGTTACGACGACGTGGGTCGAGTTTTTGGTCGCGCCAGGGGCGCAACGGGTTTCGACATTGATCTAAAGACGTTGGTGCGTGAGAGCGACATCCGGCTCAACGAAAGAGTTATTGTTGAGTCAACCGCGACTGCCGATGAGGCGAGTGATCAATGGCGCGAGATCATTGCCCTTCGAGCGGCGGGTTACACAGTGATAGAAGGCAGTTCGCCAGCAGCGGTCAAACGTCTTGAGCGACAAGATGGTAAATGGCGATTGGTCGACATCCAGAACAACCAACCTAACTAAAAGAGACGTTAATGGGCAGTAATGTTGTAGTGGTCGGCACCCATTGGGGTGATGAAGGTAAAGGTAAGGTCGTTGACTTGTTGACTCGCCGAGCACAAGCGGTTGTGCGGTTCCAAGGTGGTCACAATGCGGGCCATACGCTCGTGGTTAAAGGTGAAAAGACAGTTTTACACCTTATCCCGTCCGGCATATTAAACGAGCATGTGGCCTGCTTGATTGGCAATGGCGTTGTGTTGTCTGTACCAGACCTGTTCATAGAGATCGAAAAACTTGAAGGTGCTGGTATCAACGTTCGAGAGCGCCTGATGGTGAGCAAAAACTGTCCGCTGATTTTGCCGCATCACGTGGCACTCGATGTGATGCGTGAAAATGTTCGTGGTAACCAGAAGATTGGTACGACAGGTCGAGGGATTGGCCCGGCATACGAGGACAAGGTGGCTCGTCGAGGACTTCGCGTCGTTGATCTTTACAACCCTGATCAATTTAAGACGTCTCTGGAAGAAATCATGGACTACCATAATTTTGTCTTGGAGCACTATTTCAAAGCGCCTCGAGTGGGTCTAAACGAAACACTTGACGCTAGTCTGCATTTTGCTGACGAGCTAAAGCCGATGGTCGGCGATGTGGTCAGTCGTTTGGCGGAGCTGCAAAAATCAGGTGCCAACATACTTTTTGAAGGCGCGCAGGGCGCGCTGCTCGATATTGATCAGGGCACCTATCCTTTCGTGACCTCATCGAACACAACTGCCGGTGCGATTAGCAGCGGTTGTGGCGTCGGTCCACGTGATCTGGATTATGTGTTGGGTATTACCAAAGCCTACACAACACGCGTCGGTTCGGGTCCATTTCCGACTGAATTGTTCGATAGCGTTGGTAGTCATCTTGCAAAGGTTGGTAAAGAGTTTGGCGCAACCACTGGTAGGCCTCGACGCTGCGGCTGGTTTGATGCGCATGCACTACGGCGCGTGATTCAGATTAACAGTATTTCTGGCTTGTGTATTACGAAGCTCGACGTCCTGGATGGTTTGGAGACGGTGTCACTTTGTGTCGGCTATGAGGATGAAGACGGTCCAAACCCGATACCTGTTTATGAGCATGTGCCAGGCTGGTCGGAATCTACCGTCGGTGTTCAGAAAATGCAGGACCTGCCCAAAAATGCACTGGCGTATCTCAAAAAGATTGAATCTTCTTGTGACGTCGCGATCGACTTCGTTTCAACGGGTCCTGATCGGGAAGACACAATTCAACTGCGTCATCCCTTTGATGCCCCTGCGGCCTAGTTAGAGCTGTTGGCGTAAATCGTATCCGTTCGAGCGTTGAGGTCAGCGTAAGCAGGAAGTGAGATGGTGATCGTGATGTTAGGAAATATGCCAATCGAATTGACACCAACTGCACCGGTTGTGTCGTTGGCTGCGCCCTGAAAGGCAGCGCCACCGCCTGGTGCGGGGACGCCTGCTGGATCAAAAATGTTGATCCATTCAGATGCATTTACAGGCACTGTAGACGCCTGGTTCAGGGCGTTTTGAATTCGTCCTTTTACAAGCGTGGTGCTGGTGAGTCGCTTGGCTTCCTCATAGTGGGCGAGGACCTTGCTCATATTCGCAGTCCTAATGTAATCCTGGTACGCAGGTAGGGCGACAGCGGCCAGAATACCGATGATGGCGACCACAATCATAAGCTCAATTAGGGTAAAGCCCCTGTTCGATGCGATAATATCTGACATGACTTTCCTTCTAGGTTGCCACTAGTAAAGCAAATGAACTTCAATAAGCCCACCTAATTGTCATATCTATGGCTGATCTAGTTGAGTCTTTTAGACAGGCGTGCCATTTTTGCCGCTGAAGTGTTGAGCGCCTAGTGCCGAGGAGAGGGCTTGACGGTCCGACGTCTCGGGCTCCACGGGTGTTGAAGCTTAGCGATTGGGTGGTGCGAGTATGCGATGGAGGGTTTGTCGCGATTCATGTTAGTGCTTTCAGCACAAGCCATGAATTTGTGTTTACCCTGCGGGTAAGCCACAAAACTGGTGCCGAGGAGAGGGCTTGACGGTCCGACGTCTCGGGCTCCACGGGTGTTGAAGCTTAGCGATTGGGTGGTGCGAGTATGCGATGGAGGGTTTGTCGCGATTCATGTCAGTGCTTTCAGCACAAGCCATGAATTTGTGTTTACCCTGCGGGTAAGCCACAAAACTGGTGCCGAGGAGAGGACTTGAACCTCCACGGGGTTGCCCCCACTAGCACCTGAAGCTAGCGTGTCTACCAATTTCACCACCTCGGCAAGAGGGGGAGCGAAGGGTACTAAGGGACCTATCAGCTGTCAACTTCTGCCAGCATCTTAGTTGTTAGAGGATAGCTCTTAAAGGATAACCCCTAAAGGATGGACTTCAAAAAATGGGTTCTGAAAATTAGATCTAACAACATAAAATTCATAAAGTAGATATAACGAAAAGGAAGCAAATTGAAAAAAGATCCGCATGAACAGCGGGAAGCAAAAAAGTACGAGAATCCGATTCCGAGTCGCGAGTTCATTTTGGACTGCCTCGCTAAAATCGGCCGCCCCGCATCGGCTAAGAACATCGCCAATAGTTTGGGTCTTGAAACGCCTTTAGATCGTGATGCGTTGTCGAAGCGCCTTGGTGCAATGGTCAGGGCTGGACAGTTGGTTGTTGATCGACGGAATGTTTATGCGATCGCAAGCAAGCTTGATCTTATTAAAGGTCGAGTCTCGGCACACCCAGATGGCTATGGATTTCTTCTGGTTGAAGATGATGAAGATATCTTTTTCACCTATCGCCAAATGCGCCAGGTGTTCCACGGCGATGTGGTGATGGCCCGTATTCGGAGTAAAAACCGTCAGGGCAAAACAGAAGGAGAAATTGTTGAGGTTGTCGAACGGAATACGCAGCAGCTCGTTGGCAGGTACTACATCGAGAACGATATCAAGTTGCTTGAGCCCCTCAATAAGCGAATCAATCACGAGGTGATTCTTCAGGCCGAGGGTAATGAGAGTTGCTCGCCTGGGCAGATTGTCGTCGCTGAGATTACCCAGCAACCTGGTCCTCGGGGTGTTGTGATGGCGAAGGTTGTAGAAGTATTGGGTGATCATTTGACGCCTGGCATCGAGGTCGATATTGCCCTTCGTAATAATGACATTCCCAGTGAATGGGAAGATGACATCCAGGCGCTTGTCGATGCTATGCCGAGCCAAGTGACTGCGGCAGATAAAAAGGGCCGTTTTGATCTCACTGAATTGCCGTTCGTTACTATCGATGGAGAAGACGCCAGGGATTTTGATGACGCGGTTTATTGCGAGCCAAATGAATCAGGTGGTTGGCGCCTCTATGTTGCGATTGCCGATGTTGCCCACTATGTGAAAACGGCGAGTCCGTTGGATGATGCTGCTCGAGAGCGAGCAACGTCAGTGTATTTTCCTCAGTATGTCGTCCCGATGTTGCCAGAGAAACTATCGAATGGGCTTTGCTCGCTCAAGCCTAAAGTCGAAAGGCTGGTGCTGGTATGTGAGATGACCATTTCAGGCGAGGGACTCGTTACTGGCTTTCAGTTTTATGACGGTGTCATATTCTCGCATGCGCGACTCACATACACCGAGGTTGCGAAAGCGATTCACGGTGACGACAACGAACCTGCTCGCATCGCGATGGGTGATCTAGCCGAGAATATTGATGAGTTAAATTGCCTCTATACGGCCTTGGTTCGCCAACGACAGGTCCGGGGCGCAATTGAATTTGATTCGCCTGAGTTACAGTTTCTGTTCTCCCCTGAAGGTAGAGTTCAATCCATTGTCCCGAGAGCTCGTAACAAGGCGCACCGCATAGTTGAAGAGTGCATGTTGTGTGCAAATGTTTGCGCTGCCAAATTGGTGAATCATCAAGAGCGCCCTGGGCTATTCCGAGTTCATGAGCCACCAACACAGGAAAAGCTGGTGGCGCTTGAGGAGTTTTTGCAAGGCTTCGGTATCCACTTTAAGGCGGGTGACGATATTCAGCCGGCGGATTATCAGCAGATTGTTCGTCAGCTACAGGGTCAAAAAAATGGCCACATATTGCAAATGGCTTTGCTGCGCTCTATGAACCAGGCGGTTTATCAAATAGAGAATAAGGGCCACTTTGGACTAGGCTACGATGAATACACGCATTTCACCTCGCCGATCCGCCGCTATCCAGACTTGCTGACGCATCGTTTGATTAAGTCGGAGATATATTCAGCGACCGATGAGCGGCATACGCTGCGTCTTGGCAGAAAGAAAAAAACCGATTTCTACCCTTATAATATCGCTCAGATGCTTGAGTTAGGTGCGTTTACTTCTTTTGCTGAGCGACGAGCGGACTCTGCCGTCTATGAAGTGCTTGAGTATCTAAAGTGCGACTATATCAGTGATCGCGTAGGCGATATTTTCTCGGGCGTAGTGACTGGCGTGGCGAAGTTTGGCTTGTTTGTGCAGCTCGACGAGAACTACGTGGAAGGTCTTATCCATGTGAGCACGTTGGTCGGAGACTATTATCATTATGATCAGGGGACCCAGGTATTGTCAGGCGAACGTTCTGGCACCACCTATGGCATGGGTGATGTGGTTGAAGCCCAGATAGTTCGTGTCAATGTGGATGAGCGCAAAGTTGATTTTGAGATGGTGGGTCATACGTCACTTGGCACACGTAAAACCAGCCCAAAAAAGCAGCGTGCTAAACCAAAAGGCAGCGCCAGGGCGCCACACAAGCCTAAGTCTCAACACAAGCCCAAATCTGATTCCAAACCTAATTCAAATCAGGGAGCGGACAGTAAGCCCAAATCGAAATCAGCTGGTAGGCGAAGGCGGCGGCGATAGATGGCAACAATATTTGGTATTAATTCCGTGCTCGGGCGTATGCAACAACCCAAGGGCATTAGCCGTTTGTTGTTGCGCGAGGGCGACCTATCCAGCCGGTTGAGCTCAGCGCTAGAGCGGGCTAAGTCGGTTGGTATCCCTTGCAGTCGTCTGTCCGAACAGGCATTCGCTGGCTTGACTCGTGTCAATCACCAGGGCATTGGCCTGGAGGTGGATCATATTCGTTCGCTGGATGAGGCCGCGCTTTACGCCTTGTTGGAAGAGCCGCCCGAACACCTATTGTTTCTTATTCTGGATGGCGTCACAGATCCTAGGAATTTGGGCGCCTGTATTCGTAGTGCGGCAACCCTGGGGGTTCACGGCATCATCCAACCTCGTGACCGCAGCGCTGCGCTGAATGATGCGGCCATCAAGACTGCTAGTGGCGCGGCTTCTGCAGTACCGGTCATCGAAGTGGTGAACCTGGCCCGAACCATGAAAGAGTTGCAGCAAAACGGTGTTTGGATCGTGGGTACGACCCTCGATGCAGATCAGTCATTGTCCCAATTGGATCTAAATGGTCCAGTTGCTCTGGTTCTGGGGTCAGAAGAAAAGGGCATTCGAGCGGGTACAGCGAAGTACTGCGATTTTCTGGCGAGTATTCCAATGATTAATCCTAGCTTTGGTTTCAACGTTTCTGTTGCCGCGGGGATTTGCTTATACGAGGTCTCCAGACAGCGGCAAACCTAACGATTGCAACATTTGCAATGCTTGGGGGCTTTCACTACAATGCGCGTCCCTTAAATCTCCTTGCTTCACCAGATTGCTGGCTTACTGGCACTGGGGGGCATAACCGTAAGGAGTCCTATGAGACATTACGAAATTGTGTTTCTGGTACACCCTGATCAAAGCGAACAGGTGCCAGGAATGATTGAACGCTATTCTACGTTGATTACTGAAGGCGACGGCAAAGTCCATCGTGTTGAAGACTGGGGTCGGCATCAGCTGAATTACCCGATCAACAAGATCCATAAAGCGCATTACGCATTGCTTAACATTGAATGTACGCAGGACGTTCTCGTTGAAATCGAGACTGCCTTCCGCTTCAATGATGCAGTTATCCGTAATCTGATTCTGAGCCGTAAAGGTCCAGAAACAGGTGATTCACCTATCATGAAGGTGGAACGAGAAAGTCGCGAAAAGAAAGAGCGAGACGATGCTCCCCCGCGAACTGAAACTGAAAGCAAAGATGATTCTGAGACCAAATCAGAAGAAACGCCAGCAGCCGAAGCGTAGGAGAAACTCATGTCACGATTCTATCGAAGAAGAAAATATTGCCGGTTCACTGCTGAAGGTGTTACCGAGATTGATTACAAAGATATTGAAGTGCTCAAGCAGTACGTTTCGGAAACGGGCAAAATTGTCCCTAGCCGAATTACAGGCACCAAGGCCAAGTATCAGCGTCAGCTCGCTAAAGCTATTAAGCGAGCTCGCTATTTGGCGCTGTTGCCTTATACCGACGGCCATAAATAGATTCTGAGGTAATATGCGGGCCGTTGCTGAGTTTGTAATGCGTGGCCGGACGCAGGCGATAGGTGTATCGGTTGTGAGCGCTGCTCTGCCTTTTTTGCAGTGGCTCTCAACAGCAACCGTCAGCCTCGTCGTTCTGAGGCACGGGCTTACAGAAGGCGCAATGGTGCTGATGTGGGCTTGTTTGCCAATGTTGGGTTTGCTGTTCCTGCTAGGCGACTTGACTCCTGTCATCTTGTTGTTTGGCACGGTTGCCCTGGCGTATACGCTGAGAACAACTGTCTCCTGGGAGATGACCCTGCTGGCCGCTGTCGCGTTGGCCAGCATCGGTGTTCTGCTATTTGAGTTCGCCACGGGTGGTGTCGTCGACCAGGTAGTTAGTGCGTATCGGGAGTTTATGCTGGATGTGCAATCCCGAGCTGCGACACCTGAACAGGCGCAGGCGCTAACAGTGCCCGCGGTGGAAGTGACAAGGCGATTGTTGCTGGGCTACTTCGCCATGGGATATGCCATGAGCATGTTGGCATTTTTGGTATTGGCGCGATGGTGGCAAAGTCTGCTGTATAACCCCGGTGGGTTTCAGCAAGAATTTCATCAGGTTCGTTTGTCCCCAATGGTGGCGGCGGGTCTGGTATTACTGGTGCTGGGGTGTTTCAGCGTCGAGGTATTGAACCGCTGGGTACAGGTCCTAACGGTCCCTCTAATGTTTGCGGGGCTAAGCTTTGTACACTGGTTCATTAAGGAAAAACAACTATCAAACAGTTGGCTAGTGAGCTTTTACTTTCTAGCCTTGCTGTTGCAACTGTTTCCGGTGTTGGCATTTTTGGCGCTGATGGACAGCTGGTTTAATTTGAGAAATAAGATACGAACTAACGAGGTGTAAACGATGGAAGTAATACTTCTGGAAAATATTGCCAACCTGGGTGAGCTTGGCGAGAAGGTATCCGTCAAGTCTGGCTACGGGCGCAATTTTCTAATACCACAGCGAAAAGCTGTGCCGGCGACCAAGCAAAACCTGATTGATTTTGAAGCCCGACGCGCTGAACTCCAGCAACTGGCAGACGAAAAGCTCGGTGTTGCCCTGGCCCGTGCAGAAAAAGTGAATGCATTAAGCATTACACTGACAACTAAAGCAGGCGATGAAGGCAAGCTGTTTGGCTCTATAACAGTGCGTGATATTGCTGATGCAGCAGTTTCCCGTGGTGTCGACATCGAGAAGACCGAAATCCAAATGCCTGACGGTCCTCTGAGGCAGTTGGGCGAGTACGTCATCGCTGTTCAGCTTCACTCTGAGGTCACGGCGGAACTGAAAGTCGGCGTCATCGCCGAAACCTAAGCCTAAGAAGCCTATGGTCGGCAAGCTCAAATGCCCAGGGTTTAGCCGATTTCAAAAAGTGACGGAAGACACCCCGTCGCTTTTTTGTTTCCTTTTATTTTGCCTTTTACATTTATACACACCTTATCCCATGACAGACGGGAAGGTGGGGTGTAACCTTTTCCCTGTTTCGTGACTTCGAGTATTCGCTTGGCGTTTGACAACGACGACAATCAAACTGCGTCCCTGAAGATTCCGCCTCATTCAATTGAAGCGGAGCGATCTGTGCTTGGTGGACTGATGCTGGACGATCAGGCCTGGGATCGAGTTGCCGGAGTCGTGACAGCGGAAGATTTTTATCGAAACGACCATCGAATTATTTTCCGTTGCATGGCTGATCTGGCTGAGCGAAATAAGCCGCTGGATGTCATCACCATTTCCGAAACCCTTGATGGTGTAAACGAGCTAGATAATGTCGGTGGTGTTGCCTATATTTCCGATCTAGCCAACAGTACGCCCACTGCCTCTAACATTGGCGCCTATTCCGAGATTGTTTCAGAACGCGCGACGATTCGAAATTTAATTTCCGTTGCCCATGAAATTGCTGAAAGCGGTTTTAATCCCGATGGTCGTACCAGCGCAGCTCTGATCGATATGGCGGAATCCAAGGTCTTTAAGATCGGCGACAACCGCCCAAGTCGTGGCGGACCACAAACCATTCGCCCGCTATTGACGAAAGCGGTCGAACGGATTGATGAGCTGTTCCAGACCAAGGGCGCGCTGACAGGTTTGAGCACGGGCTTTCGCGAAATTGATGAAATGACTATGGGACTGCAAAAAGGCGATATGGTTGTGGTTGCTGGGCGACCTTCAATGGGCAAGACTTCGTTTGCGATGAATATTGCTGAAAATGCTGTACTAGCGGGTGATAAGCCGGTCCTGGTTTTTAGTATGGAAATGCCTGCAGATTCTCTAATATTGCGGATGCTGTCTTCTCTCGGTCGAATTGATCAGAGCAAAATCCGTAGTGGCCAACTGGGCGATGATGATTGGCCTCGATTAACGTCTGCGGTCACGTTATTGAACGATAAGCAGCTGCTTGTGGATGATACAGCGTCACTCAGCCCGACAGAGATTCGTTCTCGCTGTCGCCGAGTAGTCCGAGAGCATGGTGCGCTGGGACTTATCGTTGTCGACTATATTCAACTGATGCAGGTCACTGGTGGGTCAGAAAATCGTGCAACAGAAATCTCTGAAATCAGTCGTTCATTAAAAGGTATCGCAAAAGAATTTGAATGTCCGATCATCGCCTTATCCCAGCTGAATCGAAGTTTGGAGCAGCGACCCGACAAGCGTCCGATCATGTCGGATCTACGTGAGTCTGGTGCAATCGAGCAGGATGCCGACCTGATCATGGCAATCTATCGTGATGAGGTTTATCACGATGATGCAGAAAAAGGCGTAGCCGAAGTGATTATCCTCAAACAACGAAATGGCCCTATTGGTCGTCGTAAACTTGCGTTTATTGGCCAGTACACCAAGTTTGAAGATCTCGCAATCGGCTATGGCGAATACGACTACGAGTAGCGATTCGCAATGACTGCAAATCATCCTGTTGCAAGAATCCATTTGAATCATATTCAAGCTAACTTCGAGCGTGTAAAACAACTAGCGCCCGGTACGCGATTGATGGCGGTGATCAAAGCCAATGCCTATGGGCACGGCGTGGACCAGGTCGCGGAACAACTAAAAAGTGCCGACGCTTACGCTGTCGCTCGTGTGGAAGAGGCGATCCAGCTGCGATCGTCTCAACCTAACAAATCTATTGTGGTACTAGAGGGCTATCTAGATAGCGCGGAAGCTGCTGCCTGTCATGAGCATCAATTAACCCCTGTACTGCATAGCGACTACCAATTGTCGTTATTGTCCGATGGCTTGCCTGTCTGGATTAAATTTAATACGGGAATGTTCAGGCTCGGTTTTGAACCCGGCTTGGCTGGCAGCCTTGCTGAAAAAATTAGGCCTCATGATCTACAAGGCATCATGAGCCACCTTGCCAATGCCGACGACCCCGATCATGAATTGAACCAGCGCCAGATATCATTATTTGCGGAGTGTGCGAATGCGTTTCCGAATGCCGCCAGGTGTTTCGGGAACTCTGGTGCCGTTATTGGGATCCCCGACAGCATTGCCGATTGGGCGCGACCCGGGCTCATGCTCTACGGCGGCGCGCCAGCAGGTGATCCTCTCCCGGAACTCCTCCCCGGCATGACGCTATCGGCGCCGGTGATTGCCATCAATGAAATGCAAGCGGGCGACGCCGTCGGCTATGGCAGCTTATGGGAAGCAAAACGCCCCAGTCGTGTTGCCGTCATTGCCCTGGGTTATGCCGATGGCTATCCCAGAGAGATGCCAGAAAATACACCGGTTCTTATTAATGGCCAGCGCCGCTCTCTGATTGGTCGCGTATCGATGGACATGTGTACGGTATTGTTGGAGGCTGGAGATATCGTTCAGCCGGGCGATCATGGGGTGTTCTGGGGTAAAAATTTACCCATTGATGAGGTCGCGGCCGCTGCGGGTACGATTAGTTATACCCTGATGACAGGACTCGGCCAGCGTGTGGTTCGTGCTTATGGATAAGCGATGATAAGAACTGATGAGAGATGGTGACAGTTGATGAGTACAAATAATGCAACCAGAGAGTAGTGCTTGGCTAAAACGAAAACAGTATATGTGTGCAGTGATTGCGGGTCGGAGTTTGCCAAGTGGCAGGGCCAATGCAACGACTGCAAAGCATGGAATACACTGACTCGATTGAGTGTCGACAGCGCTCAGGGTGCGACACGCCGAAAAGGTTTTGCCGGCCAACTGGCATCTGCCCAGACCTTGTCCGAAGTTTCTGCCACTGATGTCCCTCGTTTACAAACAACCATGGTCGAGTTTGATCGCGTTTTGGGTGGTGGTCTGGTGCCAGGCTCCGCCGTGTTGATTAGCGGCAACCCAGGTGCCGGCAAAAGCACCTTGTTAATTCAGCTTATGTGTCAACTTGCTGCCTCACATTCAGCGCTCTATGTGACCGGAGAAGAGAGCCTGGCGCAAATTGCGATGCGAGCGCGTCGGTTGCAGTTACCATTAGATGAACTCAAGGTCATGGCGCAAACCAGTGTGGATACCATCCTGAATGTCTGGGATGAAATGAAACCCAAACTCATCGTGATTGATTCTATTCAGGTCATGCATCTAGAAAATGTTGATTCAGCCCCGGGTGGCGTTACACAAGTTCGCGAAAGTGCGGCTGTTCTAATTCAGCACGCCAAGAAAACCGATACCATTCTACTGCTGGTGGGCCATGTTACCAAAGAAGGTAATCTTGCCGGGCCGCGAGTGCTTGAGCATATGATCGACTGTTTCATTATGTTAGATGGCGAGCAAGATGCTCGCTATCGAACACTACGCAGTAGTAAGAATCGATTTGGTGCCGTCAATGAGTTGGGTATATTCGCGATGACTGAAAAGGGTTTGATAGAAGTGTCTAATCCATCCGCAATTTTTCTATCGCGCACTGAGGAGCCGACGCCCGGTTCAATTGTCATGGTGGTTTGGGAAGGTACCCGTCCATTGTTGGTAGAAGCTCAAGCGCTGGTCGATGCGAGTGGGTTTGGTAATCCCCGGCGGGTAGCCGTTGGGTTTGAGCAAAATAGATTGGCGATGCTGCTCGCGGTTCTTCATCGCCATGGTGGATTGCAGGTGGGTGATCAGGATGTGTTTGTGAATGCTGTTGGCGGCATCAAGGTTGCAGAAACCAGCAGTGATCTGGCGTTATTGATGGCAGTGGTTTCAAGTTTCCGTAATCGTGCGTTGCCTCAAGACATTATTTGTTTTGGTGAAGTTGGCTTGTCAGGGGAGATTCGTCCGGTCCCGAATGGTCAGGAACGTATCCGAGAAGCCGTGAAGCACGGATTTACCAGAGCGATTGTGCCGAAAGGCAATCTACCAAAAAAGGCTATAGACGGCATGAACGTCATTGGTGTGAGCCGACTCAGCCAGGCACTCGATGCGATAGCCGATCTCTAATAACCACTTTCCAGGTCCACTTTAAAAAGTAATGCTTCTCCGTCTTCATAGCGGCTCAGGTTGTCGAGGAATATTTTTGCGACATCGGCTGGAAAGCTTGGCGCTGAAATATGCGGCGTGATTGTCAGGTTGGACAGTTGCCAGAGTGGGCTGCTAGAAGGTACGGGTTCACTCTCAAAAACGTCAATAATGGCGCAACGAATCTGTTCGGTAGACAAGGCTTCAATCAGCGCTGATTCAACGACACTACTACCGCGACCCACGTTGATAAACATGGCGTTGTCTTTCATTGCTGAAAAACAACTTGCGTCTATCACGCCAGCTGTCTGGTTTGTGTGTGGCAGACAGCAAACAATATAGTCTGCGGTGCCAAGCGCGCGCAGAATATTGGTTTCTATGGCGTCGAAATCTGCACTCGGTATTCCCTGACGATTCACACCGATAGTCCTCATGCCAAACTGTCTGGCGGTTTTCGACAGGTGCGCGCCTATGCTGCCAGTGCCGAGAATGGCTAACGACTTGCCCGTGAGAGTGCTGGGTATCTTCTTGTCGTCCCACTGATGCTGTTCCTGCAGCTTCCGAAAATGATCAATGCTGCGTAAGTCACTGAGTATGTAGGCAAATACATATTCTGACATCAGCGGCTCGAATATGCCTTTCAAGCCGGTTACTTGAATACCACCGAGTATTTTCACTGTCGGGACTAGAGATTCAACGCCAGCCCAGGTCGATTGGATCCAGCCAGGTCTTGCGCCAGATTCCAATGCGCTTGCGGCAAGTGCAGGTGCAGCGAGCAGTATGTCGCAATCCGGGTTGCCCGGCAGTTCAGTACTGAACTGGAGAGTGTGACCGGCACAAGTCAAAAGTTGCCGATACTCATTGGCCCACTCATCTACTATGAGTATGTGAATGTTTCTAGCCTTGTCTGGTCTTTTATAATCGGGTTCACAATCGTTGTTTCACGAGACGAGCTTTTTGTAATGAACTCGAGTGGGCGTTTGCCCTCTCTCGCCAACTCGCTTCCGGTAGTCTTCTTCGTATTCACTATAATTACCGTCGAACCAGGTCACTTGGCTGTCGCCTTCGAAAGCGAGCATGTGGGTTGCGATCCGATCCAAAAACCAGCGGTCGTGAGAGATCACCATAATGGTGCCGGGAAAGGCTTCAATCGCATCCTCTAATGCGCGCAGAGTTTCAACATCAAGATCGTTGGTGGGCTCGTCAAGTAGGAGTACGTTCGCACCTTTTTTGAGTAGTTTGGCAAGGTGCACGCGGTTACGCTCGCCACCGGATAAGTCACGTACCATTTTTTGTTGATCCGACCCTTTGAAGTTGAAGCGACTCACATAGGATCGTGATTGCGTTTGGTAGCGACCAATTTCTAGTATCTCGTTCCCTTCTGATATTTCTTCCCAAACGTTCTTGTCGTCAGAAAGCGATTCGCGACTTTGGTCAACATAGCCTAGCTCAACAGTCTCGCCGACGCGCAAGTTACCTTTGTCTGGCTGCTCTTCACCGCAAATCATGCGGAACAAAGTCGACTTACCAGCCCCATTGCCGCCGATAATGCCAACAATTGCACCCCTGGGTACTGAAAAGCTCAAGTCTTCGATCAACAGCTCATCGCCAAAGCTTTTCTGCAAGTGCTCGACTTCGAATACCACGTCGCCAAGCCTTGGACCGGGTGGGATGTAGAGTTCTAGGGTTTCATTGCGAGTTTGGAATTCCTGCGAGCTCAATTCCTCGAAGCGAGCCAGGCGTGCTTTGTTTTTAGCGTGTCTGGCTTTTGGTTGAGTCTTAACCCATTCCAGTTCAGTCCTAATTGAGCGCTGCCGAGATACTTCGCGCTTTTCTTCAACCTGAAGGCGTTTGTTCTTGGCGTCTAACCAATCAGAGTAGTTGCCTTCATAGGGAATACCGTAGCCGCGGTCCAGCTCTAAAATCCATCCCGCGGCATTGTCGAGGAAGTAGCGATCGTGGGTAATTGCGACCACAGTGCCGGGAAAGTCTTTTAGATATCGTTCTAACCAACCAACACTCTCGGCGTCCAAATGGTTAGTCGGTTCATCTAACAACAGCATATCAGGATTGCTGAGTAGCAGCCGGCACAGAGCGACCCGGCGCCGTTCACCGCCCGAAAGTTTCGTGACATCGGCATCCCAGGCCGGGAGACGCAATGCGTCGGCTGCGACCTCTAGCTTGCGGTCTAGGTCCCAACCATCCATCGAGTCAATTTTGAGCTGTAGTTCACCCTGTTTCGCTAACAAATCGTTCATCTCGTCGTCGGACATGGGTTCCGCGAACCGGTCACTGATGGCGTTAAATTCTGTCAGGGCATCTGATAGCTCACGAACCCCATCCTCGACATTGCCCCGAACATCTTTATCTGGGTCTAGCTCCGGTTCCTGGGATAGGTAGCCGACGTTCAAATCAGGCTGTGGTCTGGCTTCACCGAGATAGTCTTTATCAACGCCGGCCATGATTCGAAGCAGTGTGGATTTGCCCGCGCCATTCAGGCCAAGTACACCGATTTTTGCTCCTGGGAAAAAGGACAGCGAGATGTCTTTGAGGATCACTCGATTGGGCGGGACGACTTTGCCAACCTGAGACATTGTATAAACGTATTGCGCCATGGGAGACCTGGGAGAATGAACAAGGAACGCAGTCTATCAAAGCGCCCGCAGAAAATAACGGCCCACCTGGCTTGGCAATAGAGTAAAATGCAGCGCGTGCTAAACCAATGAGAATAAAGTGCACTGTCCCTTCTGCAGCCACGGTGAAACAAAAGTTATCGACTCTCGATTAGTTGCGGATGGCGATCAGGTGCGTCGGCGGCGTGAATGTCAGGAATGTGGAGAGCGGTTCACGACCTTTGAGTCAGCAGAATTGGTTCTCCCCAGGGTCATAAAATCCAATGGCAATCGTCAGCCCTTTGATGAGGAGAAGTTGAGAAGTGGCATTCTTCGCGCGCTGGAGAAACGGCCGGTGAGTCTCGAGACCGTTGAGACAACTATCAACCAGATTAAGCATAAATTGCGAGCGACCGGCGAGCGTGAACTTAAGACTCGAGATGTTGGTGAACTTGTGATGGAAGAACTGCGGAAACTGGATGATGTCGCCTATGTCCGGTTTGCCTCGGTTTATAGGAGCTTTCAGGACGTGGATGAGTTTCGGGAAGAAATTGACCGCCTGAAAGATGGGACCTGAGATTCATGACTGACAATGATGAGCCTCAACATGAAACCTATATGGCGCTTGCGATCCGTGAGGCAGAGCGTGGTTTGTATACAGCGAGGCCGAATCCGCGAGTGGGTTGCGTGCTGGTCAGAGACAGTGCCATTCTGGGCAAGGGCTTTCATTTACAAACCGGCGCAGGCCATGCGGAAGTCAATGCCATAAAGGCTGCTAGTGGCGATATAGCTGGCGCCACCGCCTACGTCACACTTGAACCCTGCAGCTTTGTCGGTAGAACGCCGTCATGCGCTGAAACCCTAATTGAGCAAGGTATCAAAAGGGTGGTATTTGCTTCTGAAGACCCTCATCCAGGTAATCGTGGCAAAGGTTTGGGCAAACTAAAGGCGGCAGGAATTGAAGTGATCGGTCCCGTTTTAGAATCATCCGCGATTTTGTTGAATCCAGGCCACTTCAAGAAATATCAAAATAATTTGCCTTACGTTCGACTCAAACTGGCACAGTCGCTGGATGGGCGAACGGCGCTTGCTAATGGTACCAGCCGGTGGATCACAGGAATCGAAGCACGACGCGATGTGCAAAAGCTGAGAGCAAGAAGCTGTGCGATCGTGACGGGTGTGGATACGGTGATTGCTGATAACCCTGGCCTCAACGTGCGTGCAGAAGATTTAAGCAGTGAGTATGCGATGTTGGCAGGACAAATACGGCGACCTATCGTCGTGCTGGACTCGACGGGAAGGATGCCAGCCAGCGCAAAACTCGTTTCGGACCCTAACTTGATTGTGGCGTCGCTCAATCAGCGAGCTGATCTTGACGTGCAGCAAAGCATCATCGAGCCGGACGATAAAGGTCAAATAGACCTGCGGCAGCTGTTACAATTTCTGGTTCAGGAAGAAGACTGCAGTGAAATTTTGTTTGAATGTGGTGCGACGCTCGCGGGCAGCCTGATCCAAAGCGGCTTACTCGACGAGCTTGTGCTGTATATTGCGCCTAAACTGATGGGCAGTAGTGCGAGGGGGCTAGTTCAGCTGGATGAACTGCTGGATATGGGCGACGCGCCAACCTTCTCCATCACAGAAAGCCGCCAAATTGGCGACGACCTGCGACTCACTTTACAAAACAAAAAACTATAGGAAACGAAATGAAAACTATCGAAGGCGACTTTTCTGCCGTCACCGCCAAATTCGGTATCGTCGTGGCGCGCTTTAATGGCTTTGTTGTTGAAGAGCTTGTGGGCGGAGCAGTTGACGCACTCAGACGGCACGGAGTGAACGAAGCGAACATCACGATCATCCGTGTTCCCGGTGCTTATGAAATGCCTTTAGCGACGAAGAAAGCGGTGGAAACTGGCGATTACGACGCCATCATTGCACTCGGTGCGGTGATTCGCGGCGGTACACCGCATTTTGACTACGTGGCTGGCGAATGCGCCAGTGGTCTTGCGAAGGTCTCGCTGGACAGCGGGGTACCCGTAGCCTTTGGTGTTCTGACAACCGATACCATTGAGCAGGCCATTGAACGTTCTGGCACCAAGGCAGGAAACAAAGGTGCAGATGCGGCGATGTCGGCGCTTGAGATGGTCAGCCTGTTGCGCAATTTATGAAAAAGCCTTCACCAGCTTCTCGAAGCAAAGCGAGACGATTTGTCTTGCAGGCGCTTTATCAAATGCACATGAGCGGCACTTCCGCCGTAGATGTGTTCGCCCAGTTTCAGCAATCCCATGATATGAAACGGGTTGATACGGAATATCTGCGGGGTTTGTTGATTGGTATCGATACTCATCGCGTCGAGTTGCTGGCGCTGATTGAGCCGAAGCTCGAGCGAAAAGTAAAAGAGCTGGATCCGATTGAAACGGCGGCGCTGTTAATAGGTGCCTACGAGTTGCAGCACAAAATTGAGCTGCCCTACCGGGTCGCGATAAATGAGGGCGTGGAATTGGCCAAACAGTTTGGTGCCACTGAGAGTCATAGGCTAGTCAATTCTGTACTGGATGCTCTTGCTAGAGAGTTACGGGAACCCGAGTATCGAGCAAAGGCGAGATAGCTTAATGGATGAGTTCGACATCATTCGGCGCTATTTCTTGAATGCCTTGATGCCGGAGTACGTCAGCACGGGCCCTGGCGATGACTGCGCTGTGTTGACGGTCCCTACCGATCATTCCTTATGCGTATCGACCGATACTCTGATATCCGGCACTCATTTTCCACACAGTGCTAGTCCTGTCGTGGTTGCGAACCGCGCTTTTGGAGCGAACTTTAGCGACCTCGCTGCTATGGGCGCGAGCCCTTATGGGATCACTCTGGCGCTCACGTTGCCATCTGGTGATGAAACCTGGCTAGATCAATTCTCTGTTGCTTCTCAGGCTCAAGCTGATGCGCACCAATGTCCTGTTGTTGGCGGAAACCTGGCCAAGGGTGACCTTTCCATTACGCTGACCGTGATGGGTACGGTGCCAAATGGCTCGGCGATACTCCGCTCGGGTGCCAGCCAAGGCGATGATGTTTATGTATCAGGTTTTCTCGGCGATGCTGCTGGCGCTGTTCGGCAACTCGGCAGCTTTAATGCTAATGCCCAGCTGCTGAGTAGGTACGAATCGCCGGTGCCCAGGTTAGCGTTGGGCATCGCGTTGCGTGGTATTGCCAGCGCGGCGATCGACATCTCCGATGGTTTCCTGGCCGACCTTAGCCACCTCTTGACGAGCAGTAGGGTCGGTGCGGTTATTGATCTCAATCATTTGCCTTTATCGTTAAGTCTAGTGGAAGCATTTGATAAGCCGGCCGCAATTGATCTCGCGCTACGCGGTGGGGATGACTATGAGCTCTGTTTTTCAGCTCACCCTGATCATCGTCAGGCTATAGCTGAACTTGCTGAAGTCCAGGGTCTCAGGCTATCGCGGCTTGGAGAAATTGTTAGTGGGGCGCCGGTTGTTGTGAATAAGGCCAGCGGGCGTGAGCTTGATACTCTGGGATATAGGCATTTTTCATGAGCCGGGCAAGAAAGACATTCTCCCATCCCTTATATTTTTTAGCCCTGGGTTTTGGCTCGGGCCTATCTCGTTGGATGCCGGGTACTGCGGGCACGCTTATGGCGGTGCCTCTATATCTATTATTTCAACCATTGGGGTTCTGGTGGCATCTGGGCATTATTGGCGTCACGCTAGCGTCTGGCATCTATATTTGTGACTGGGTGGCAAAGGATATGGAGATCAAGGATCCTGGCTGCATCGTCTGGGATGAGTTTGTTGGGCTCTGGATCACGCTCGTTCTCTGCCCACCCGGTTGGTATTGGCTGGTGCTCGGCATACTGCTGTTTCGCTTCTTTGATATCCTCAAGCCCTTTCCAGTGAATTGGCTAGACCGAAACCTACAAGGTGGTTTTGGTATTATGATAGACGATGTTGCTGCCGGCCTTTATAGCCTCGTCTGTTTACAACTAGCCTATTATGGCAGTGCGCTTGTGATGCGATTGGTGTGAAGCATGAAAATCAGGTTTTTATTATTGTCCTGTTTGCTGTGTCTGTGTAGTCGGGGACTGGCGCAAGAACTAGAGATTGACGTGGTCGGCCTCTTTAAGAATGCCGCTATGCTGAAAATTGGCGGTAAAGAGCAACTGCTAAAAGCTGGCGACCGTTCACTTGAGGGTGTGTTGCTGGTGAGTGCCGACAGTAAGGGGGCCGTAATAGAAGTGAATGGAGAGTCCATGGACCTCGACTTGAGTAGCCATATTTCGACTTCCTTCAAACGTCCAGCAGAAACATCGGTCTCCATTTTACGAAATGGCACCGGGCAGTACTTGACCCGGGGTACTATCAATGGCCAATCGGTGCAGTTTTTGGTCGATACCGGAGCGAATATTGTTGCGTTAAATTCACCGATAGCAGCGAGCCTAGGCCTGGATGCGAGTCAGGGTAGGCGCGTCAACGTCAGTACCGCTGGTGGTGTTACCGAATCCCGGCTCATCACCCTCGATGTCATACAGATAGGCAATATTAAAGTCAGCAATGTGCGAGCCGCTGTGATCGTCGGTAACTATCCAGAAGATATCCTGCTGGGCATGACTTTCCTGCAACACGTCAATATCTCCGAGACGGGTGGTGTCATGCAATTAAAGGGCAAGTTTTAGCCCTCTTAACTTTTTTCTTTAGCAAGCAGATCTTTGTGTCCGGACCCTGATAAAATCAGCCGGTTAGGAGAGAATCAATTTGACTGCCATCTACATCGCATCATCGCGCCTGCCCACGCCTTTTGGGGACTTCATGCTACACGGCTTTGAGGATTCGGAAACGGGTCAGGAGCATGTGGCCATTACGCTGGGCGACGTCACAGACGGGCAGCCGGTGCTGTGCCGTGTTCATTCCGAATGTCTTACAGGAGACGCATTGTTTAGCATGCGTTGTGATTGCGGTTCGCAACTGCAAACCGCGCTGCAGAGAATCTCTGAAGCTGGTCGAGGTATGATTTTCTACTTGCGTCAAGAAGGGCGAGGCATAGGGTTGATCAATAAGATTCGCGCCTATGAGCTTCAGGATCAAGGAGCCGATACCGTCGAGGCGAACGAGCGTCTTGGTTTTGATGCGGATCTTCGCGACTACACAATCTGCAAGGTCATGTTCGCCCACTTTCAGATCACCCAGATTCATCTGATGACCAATAATCCGGTAAAAATAACAGCGCTAACCAAGCTTGGGATTGAAGTATTGGCTCGGCAGTCGTTACAGACCGGACACAACGATCACAACGCCCGGTATCTCGCGACTAAAGCAGGCAAGCTAGGCCACCTGCTCGACGACTAGTTCCGATAAGCTCAGTTCAGATAAATTAAGAGCGTCTGAGAGCGAGTTTGATACTGCCTTGCTTTAGGCGTGCCTCGATCGCTGCCAGAATACCCGCTTCATCCAATCCTGATACCGCCAGCATATTGGCCGGTTTATCTTGAAGGACAAAGCGATCCGGTGTTCCCAGGTTCAGAACCGGAATCGCGATGGCAGCAGCCATTAGATACTCGTTTACTGCTGACCCTGCTCCGCCCTTAATAGAGTTCTCTTCAAGCGTGACGATCAGTTGATGGTGCATGCTCAGATCATGGATAAGAGCTTCATCTAGAGGCTTGATAAATCGCATGTCCACCACGGTAGCATTGAGTTGTTCGCCGACCGCCATTCCAGGTCCAACCATCGAGCCAAAAGCCAGGATGGCAATATCCTGACCATTTCGTAGCGTCCGTGCCTTGCCTATCTCGATCGTGCTCAGGTCTTCAGTGATATTGGCGCCCGGGCCTTTGCCTCTTGGATAGCGAATCGCAGCGGGCCCTTTGTGCTCAAAGCCCGTTGATAACATCAGTCGGGTCTCGTTCTCATCGGATGGCGCCATGAAAATAAGGTTAGGGATGCAGCGTAGAAAAGAAATGTCGAACACACCGGAATGCGTCGGGCCATCCTCTAGTAGACCGGCGCGGTCAATTGCAAACGTCACATCAAGGTTCTGAATCGCGACATCATGAATCAATTGGTCGTAAGCTCTTTGCAGGAACGTCGAGTAGATCGCGACGACGGGTTTTGCCCCTTCACAGGCAAGACCTGCTGCTAATGCGACGGCATGTTGTTCAGCAATAGCGACGTCGTAGTAGCGATCTGGGTATTCTGTGGCAAAAGCGATCAGATCTGAGCCTTCTTTCATTGCCGGTGTGATACCGATCAATGCAGGGTCTTTTGCTGCCATATCGCACAGCCATTGGCCAAATACGTTCGAATAACTGAGCAAATTGTGGGAAGGGTCGGCGCGCTTATCGGATTCAATTTTCGTCAGCGAATGTGAGCCGTCGGCTGAATCTTCTGCTGGGAGATAGCCCTTGCCCTTTTGGGTCACCAGATGCAGAAACTGAGGTCCCTTCAAATCCTTGATGTTCTCGAGGGTAGAAATAAGCCCAGGCAGGTCATGGCCATCCATTGGGCCTATATAGTTAAAGCCTAACTCTTCGAAGAGGGTCCCCGGAACCACCATACCCTTCATATGTTCTTCGGTGCGGCGTGCGAACTCCCAGGCTTTTGGAATGCGGCTAAGGATCTTCTTGCTGCCTTCGCGCATGGATAAGTAAAGTCGCGAGCTTAATATTCTCGCGAAGTATCTGGCCAGGCCACCAACGTTACGAGAGATTGACATGGCATTATCATTCAAGATCACGAGTAGGTTGGCTTCGGTGTCTGCAGCGTGATTGAGTGCTTCAAATGCGAGCCCGGCTGTCATTGCGCCATCACCAATGACTGCGACGGTGCGTTGCTGCTGATTTCGCATGCCTGCGGCGATCGCCATACCCAATGCGGCGCTAATGGACGTTGAAGAGTGCCCGACGCCGAAAGTATCGTATTGACTCTCTTCTCGTGATGGAAACGGCGCGATGCCTGCTGGCTGGCGCAGCATATGCATTTGTTGCCGTCTGCCAGTAAGAATTTTGTGTGGGTAGGTTTGATGGCCTACATCCCAGACGAGCTTGTCTTTTGGCGTGTTAAACACGTAGTGCAGGGCAACGGTCAGTTCAACCACGCCCAGTCCTGCACCAAAATGACCGCCTGTCTGGCCGACTGTATAGATCAGAAAGTGGCGTAATTCATCTGCTAGCTGTTCGAGCTGCTCGGGGTCAAGGTTACGTAGCTCTGCTGGTAGCCGAACCTGGTCTAGGAGTGGCGTTTGCGGTGGTGTGAGCGGAATTTGGGTGAAGACAATTGGCATAGGGTCGTTATTTTACACTATGCGAAAGCCCCTCGTCCCAAGGATAGAGGGAATTAGTGAATTCGTTCGACCACAAAATGGGTCAGCTCTGCCAGCGAGTCTGTTCTTTGCCCGAGAGGCTTTAGACACTTGAGGGCTTCTTCATAGAGCGTATTGAGTCGTTCTGTTGCTCCCTGCACTCCGAAGATCGACGTAAATGTACTCTTATTCTGGCGGAGATCTGAACCTTTGGGTTTACCTAGTGTTGCCGTGTTGCCGATTACATCCAGTAAATCGTCCCTCACCTGAAAGGCCAACCCCAGTGCGTAACCAAATGCCTGTAGGTGTTGCTGTTCCTGAGGGTTTGCGTCGGCGATACAGGCACCAGCCATCACGCTGGCGGAAATCAAGTCGCCGGTTTTGCGGTTATGCATTTCAGTGAGAGCCGCTGCGTCTATGCGTTGGTTTTCGCTGGCCATATCTAACATTTGGCCCGCCACCATGCCTCGTGGGCCGACCGCCCGTGTGATGGTCTTGATTAAACTCACCCGCTTTGCATCGGTGAGGTGCTCGTCACTAGCGATGGTTTCGAAGGCAAGGCTTTGTAGTGCGTCACCCGCTAGAATCGCGATCGCATCATTAAATTTGATATGTAGGGTCGGCTTTCCCCGTCGTAGGGCATCATTATCCATGGCGGGTAGATCGTCGTGGATGAGCGAGTAGGTGTGAATCATCTCGATGGCAGACGCCGTCGCCATGGCGTCTTCTTGTGCGCCGCCCAATATATCAGTGGTTAGGAGAACTAGAAGTGGCCGGATTCTCTTGCCGCCTGCCATCAACGCATAATGCATGGCCTCGTTTAGGTCATGCGGTGTCTGTTCGGGACTGAGATAGGTTGGGAGCTGTGACTCGATCCGATCTCGATAGACCGAGAACCCGTCAGTCATCGTCACCCGCCAGGAACTCGGTGATTTCCGCCACACCGTTTTTCTCGAGTAATAGATTGACCTTCTGTTCAGCGTCAGAGAGGGCCTGTTGGCACTCTCTGGTTAGTTTAATACCTTCTTCGAATAGCTTCAGACTTTCGTCGAGACTGAGTTCGCCTGATTCCATCTGCTCAACCAAAGACTCCAGTCGTGCCAGTGAAGATTCGAACGGATAGCTCTTTTTTGCGGCCATAGGTCTAAATCTTTTGAGTGGATAGCGCACGATACTGACGCCGAAACAAAAGGTCAACGCACCGTGCATGGATTGGAAAGCAGACTAGACTTAGCCTGATACAAGGAGATTATTGGTACAAACAATGGATCTAGCGACCGTTATTGGACTTATTGGTGCATTCGCCATCGTCATCTATGCCATGGTGCTAGGCGGTGATGTCTCGCTGTTTTTAAATTTACCCAGTGCCTTAATCGTCCTTGTGGGTTCAACATTTACCGTGTTGATTAAATTTGGCTTAAGCCAATTCATTGGCGCGATGAAAGTCATTGTTAAAGCCTTCAAGTTTAAGCTGGACTCACCCCAGGAACTGATTGGAGAAGTGGTTGAGCTCGCAGACCTGGCCCGCAAAGGCGGCCTGCTAAGTCTTGAAGGCCGAGAAGTGGGCAATAGTTTTTTGGCCGGTGGCATCCAGTTACTGGTCGATGGACACGACCCGGACGTGGTTCGAACGCTGCTCACCAAAGATCAGAAGCAGAGCGAGGATCGCCATTCGTGGGGCGCCAAAATCTTCGAAGCACTTGCTGATGTCGCACCGGCTATGGGCATGATCGGCACCTTGATCGGCCTGGTTGCGATGCTCGCGAATATGAACGACCCCAAGACGATTGGACCTTCAATGGCTGTCGCTCTGTTGACGACACTTTATGGTGCGATGTTGGCAACCATGTTCGCTCGCCCGATGGCTGACAAACTAGAACTGCGCAGTAAAGAAGAGAGCCGAATGAAGAGTTTGGTCATTGACGCATTGTTGGCAATTCAAAGTGGCCAGAACCCCCGTGTGATTGAAGCGATGTTAAAAGCCTACTTGCCGGAATCTCAGCGCGACAACGAGCCAGCTGAAGAAGCGTAAAACATGGAAGAAGTCGAACAAGAGGAGTGTAAACAGAAGATCGCGCCCTGGGTTACGACCTTTGCGGATCTGATGTCATTGTTGATGTGTTTTTTTGTTTTGCTGTTGTCTTTCTCGGAAATGGACGCGCTGAAGTTCAAGCGATTGGCAGGTTCTATGTCCGATGCCTTTGGTGTTCAGAACGTATTGAACGTTAATGATATTCCCAAGGGCACCAGCATCATTGCTGACAACTTTTCACCCGGACGGCCTGACCCGACACCGATTAACGAGATCTGGCAGAAAACACAGAACCTCACGGAGAATAGCCTAGAAATCGCGTGTCTGGATACGGGCAATAGTAATGAAGGTGAGAAAGGTGATGCAGTAAAGCTCGTGATTATTAACCGACTCAAAGAGTTGATTGGTGAAACAGAAGAAGACGCACTGACGATCGCCAGTGCCCTGAGCGAACAAATAGAAGATGGTATGCTGGAGGTTGAAACTGAACGCAGGAAGATCACGATTCGAGTTAAGGAGAAGGGATCTTTTCGATCAGGCTCTGCGACGCTCAATGAGGAGTTTTTACCGACTATTGCAGTGATTAGAAATGTTGTGTCAGGCACACCTGGGATCATTTCAATCGAAGGTCATAGCGATAGCATCCCCATCAAAACGCGGGCCTTTGGCTCTAACTGGGCACTGTCGTCAGCACGTGCAGTATCAGTTGCTCACGGCTTGTTTGAAGGGGGTTATCTAAAGGAGCAGCGCTTCTCCGTTAAAGGATATGCAGAAACTCGGCCTCTAGTCGTCAATGACAATGCCGAAAACCGAGCACAGAATCGACGTGTCGAAATTGTGATTTCCCAGGGTCTCGATAACGAAACAGACGAGCAGTTGAATGCTATCAAGAAAATTGATCCGGGACTGTACAGTGAGATCAAAAGTCAATTTGAAACAGAGTTTCAGTTATCTGAAGATGAAATATTCTAAGGCAGCCGAGCATGGATGAACGACGCCGTTACTTCCGAATAGAAGACGATATTGGGATCCGTTACGAGATTCTTAGCCCTGATGATGTGCCGATTCGGCAAGCTGCGCTGGATCGCGGCGATTTCGAGGGCAACAATAAAATTCAGCTAGCAGAGCGTCAGCTACAATTGCTGATTGACAAATTGCGATCGCAGAATCCTGATTTTGCCGAGGCGATTCACCTGCTCAATACCAAGTTCAATACACTTAAAGATCAGACGCCAGAATTTTCGGCGCTGAGGCCGTTCATCAAGCGAGTAAGCATAAGCGCTTGTGGGGTTAGCTTTGAGTCAGATGAACGAATGCGTGAGGGTGATCAGCTGTATCTTGACCTTACGCTTCTGCCCACTGACCTGCATGTGCATACCCTCGCCGAAGTCATTGGTTGTCGTGAGCATGATGGACAATGGCTACTGAGCGTCGATTTCTTTGGCCTGAGTCGCGAGAATGAAGAGCTTATGGTCCAGCACATTGTTAAGCGTCAGGGTCGTTTACTGGCAAAACAACGCCAAGATTATTAGTCGCGCGTTGCTATCCAGTTTTTAGTCGGGCTATGCTGGCGTCTACTTGAATCAACAGGTCGTCTTTATGTTTCGTATGCTCGTTTGTTTGTCTCTGCTGCTCTCGGCACAACTTGGTTTCGCCGATGCTGAAGCTGATATCAAATACCGTAAAGCTGTAATGAAAGTGGTAGGCGGTCATATGGCTGGCATATCAACAATTTTGCGCAATGGTGTTTACGCGGATGATCTGGCTTTCCACGCTCGCGGTATGGCGAATGTCGCGGCGTTAGTGCCAGGTGTTTTCCCCGCTGGAAGTGGTGAGGGTAAAACGGAAGCATTGCCGGCTATTTGGGAAGATGAAGTGGCATTTAAAGCGGCAGTCGACAAATTCATGACCGCGGCAAATGATATGGGCACGGCGGCTGATACTGGCGATAACGCCGCCATTGCGGGAACGCTCAAGGCGCTTGGTGGCTCATGCAAGGGTTGCCATGATGACTACAAGGCAGACTAGATCTCGTTAACAATCAGATAGGTAATCCCCAACCCAAATAGCAAACAGGCAAACGCTGCTCGGAACTGGTGTTTGCCTGCAGCTATTTCAGCTCCTAGTTGCTTGGTTCCTGTGATCATTGGGGTGATGAGTTTATGCCCTAATGCAAACTCGTGAACGACCACGGCCGTTAGGTGAATGGCTATCAGACCAAGGACTATCCAACGGTTGATCGCATGGATCGAGTTCAACGTGCTGGCAGTATCGCTACTAACAAGGTGGTACAGGGGCCCTTCGACGAAAATGTCATCGGTGGCGAACAAGCCGGTCCCAACTTGCACGGATAGGGCGAGTAGTAATGCGATAACGCTTATCGCACCCAGCGGGTTGTGCCCTGGTGTTGCTTGCGGCGAGTGTATATAGGCTTTAATGGCTTTCGGCCCGCGAACAAACTGACTAAAGCGCGCATAACCAGTGGCGATGAATCCAAAACTGAGCCGAAATATCAGCAACGCTAGCACGCCATATCCCGACAGCATGTGTGTGTCGATGCTATCGAACTCGCCAAACTGTCCCGTATAAAATGAAATGCCGAGCAGAATCACCAGGCTCCAGTGGAAAAGCCTGATGGGTAGTCCCCAGATAAGTTTAGGCGTCATCACTGACCTTGATTCTGTATTCAAGTTCGTAGTGTGCGTCGTCAACCAGATACTGGGGCAGGGTGTCCGGACCACAGCTAGCACCACCTAGACCCCGTTGTTTCACATCTAAACTCAAGAACGTGTTCTTTTCTGGTGCGATATCGTAGGTATGGAACGCAGGTGTTAGCTGCTCGTGGGAATAATGACTGGCGCTCGCTTCGATAGTCGTTGCGGTAATAATGCTGAGTGAATGGTGTTGCCCAATAAGGCTCAGCTCGTTTACATCAGTATGGTTGCCGTGCTCCTGAGGCAGGATATAGGGCACATACTGATCAGACACTGTACTCTCGTGCCACTGCACTACGCCGGCACTTTTGCGGTCACAATAGGTTTCAACCGGGCCGCGTCCAAACCAATCAAATCTTTCAAAACTTCCTGGCAGGATCATACGAATACCGATTCTGGGCAGGTCGGGCAGTGTCTTGTCGATATCGAACTCATGCTTCACCAACAACTCACCGTCAGCAGAAACCCCATATCGACTCAGCATCATGATATTGCCAGTTTTGAATCTGGCGATTGTTCTGCTGACCACCTGTTTCGCTGTGATTTCTAACGGTAGGAATTGGTAAGTGGGTTGATCAAGTCCGGCGTCTTGCCAACGTCCTAGTGCCTTGTTCGTCTGCCCTGTCCAGCCCTTTATGCCATCGTTGTCCGTTGGTGCTCGCCAAATGTTAAGCGTGGGGCCGGTTTGCAGGATCACGCTGCTGCCGTACTTCCATGACGCGATCCCAGCATCGGTAAAACGTACCGTATTGCGTCCGAAGCAAAGCCCGGGAGCGCTGCTTGTTAGCGTATTGCCCAGCGCCTTGGGTTTCTTTTTAGGTAATTTTTTGTGCACGAGAACATGTTGTTCATAGGCAACCAAGTGATCTTTACTCGCCCACTGAGTGTCTGACTTAAGCGTAAATTCAAACAGAATTGACAGGTGGTCACCTGCTTCAATTTTGGTTAGTGCGCGGCTTGCGGAAGCTGGCAGCTCAAATAACTGGTTTTGCTGAGCGGCTGCGTTTAGGCCCGTCACTTTTCCACTCTTGTGTTTGCGGCCATTCAGGATCAATTGCCATCGACCCTCATATTTGCGTAGGTCGGTAAAATAGTCGCGGTTTTCAATGCTAAATCTCTGCCTGGAAAGCTTTGCAACGGTGATGGGTTGAATGATCTTCTTGTATTCCAACAAAGATGAATGAGGGCTGCGATCAGGCCAGCACAAACCGTCGCAGACAAAGTTTAAATCGTGCCGCTCCTCGCCAAAGTCGCCGCCGTAGGCCCAATAGTCGACGCCGTCCCTTTTTTGCTTGATGCCATGATCCAGCCACTCCCAGATAAACCCACCTTGCAGTCCATGATTGGATTCAATTGCCTCCCAATACTCCTTGAGGTTGCCGCAGCTATTGCCCATCGCATGGGCATACTCACACATGATCAAGGGGCGAGAATCGGTGTTGGCCACGGCATAATCAATAATCTGTTGTACAGAGGGATACATGGGACAGACAATATCAGTGCCGTGGTGATTTTCATTCCAGCGGTCAGCGACGGCTTGTTCACAGATAGCACTTTCGTTATGTACGGGTCGCGTCGGGTCGTAACTTTTTACCCAGGCAGCCATCGCTGCATGGTTGGGTCCAAATCCTGTTTCATTACCCATACTCCACATGATAATGCAGGCATGGTTTTTGTCTCGAACGACCATACGGGTTACTCGTGATAAAAATGCGGCGGCCCAAAAGGGGTCAACACCGACCTGTGCATAGTGGTGGTGAGCTTCCAGGTTGCACTCATCCACAACGTACATGCCATATTCGTCACAGAGCTGGTAGAACAACGGGTCATTAGGATAGTGACTGGTACGAATGGCGTTAATGTTGTGCCGTTTCATGGTTTCGATATCGAGGCGCAGCAGAGCTTCGGTCATCACCTTGCCGGTCGTATCGCAGTGATCATGGCGGTTGACACCGCGGATCAGTACGGGTGCATCGTTGATCAGTAGTTCCCGATCAAAAATACGTATATCGCGGAAACCAAGTCTTTGCGAGGTGGCTTCAAGCACGCGGGCTTTTGCCCCTCTCAAGATAATCGTTAGATCATATAGGTGCGGTGTTTCAGCATTCCAGGCTTTAACCTTACCCATGGGTATTTCGAAACGTAATTTGGGTCCTTTGCCTACCACAGGATAAAACGCGACTTTTTCGAGCTGCAGATTTCGAGACTTTGGCCGTTTGATTCCAGGTCCCGTTATAGAAATTTCCACGCTGTGATTCAAGCTGCTGCGGTTGTGGTCGCCGAGCTGAACCTCTACGACCAAATTGCCTTTTTGTGTTCTGGGGTCGAAGGCTGGTTGGGCAAAAATATCACGCAGATACACAGCTTCGGTTGCGTAGAGTTTTACTTCCCTATGAATGCCAGCCTGCCACCACTGGTCCTGATCTTCGATGTAGGAGCTATCACTGAAACGTAGTACCTGAATAGCAAGGCAATTTTCGCCAGCGTGAAGGTACTCTGTCAGATCGAATTCTGTTGGTAAGCGACAGTCTTTTGAGAAACCGACTTCCTTGCCGTTGCAGTAGAGATAGAAACAATTTTCTACGCCACCTAGATAGATCACGACGCGCTTATTTTTCCAACGCACTGGAATGTTAATGGTGCGTCGATAAACGGCTGTCGGGTTTAGGGTAGGCGCGTACGGTAGCTCTGTTTTATAGGGCATCAGGACGTTGGTATAGATCGGTTGATCTTCAGGTACGTCTGAATTCATGGTCCAGAGTGATGGCACCTGTATGGTTTGCCAGTTCTGATCTTTGAGCGCGGGTTGATACCAGGATGAAGGTACATCAGCAGGCAACGGATATCTTTGAAAGCGCCAGGTGCCGTTTAGACTAATGGTGTCAGCGTGGTCGAAGGTGCTGCGTGGCGGCAGTCGACCGTATCCTTGAACCTCTGGGTTCTCCCAATGTTTGTTTGCAGCCAAAACGGCGCCCCTAACGTAAGCAAATGCTAGTTATATCACAGACGGAGCGCCCGGTTGTCTGCAAGCATTGGATGTGAGTCCAGCGGTAAGACGGGCCTTTAAAAGAGGTACCTTGTCGAGTCGCTCTTCAGAGTCTTCGGGTCTTTGCAGCCAGTGATATCATCAATTTCCATCACAACTACTTGTTGCTCTGATGCATCACTTTGTTCGAATATGACAGACACATATTCATTTGTCGGAATGTTTTTCAATGTTCCGCCATAGTCACAAAAACTGCGCAATACGATACTCTCAATCAAAGCCAATCTAGCATCGGCCTTTTCCTTGGCCATCTCGCGTTTGATTTCGCGTGCATCCGCTCGATCCTTTTTCTCTGCTTCGTAAGTCCTGCTTAGTGCCTTCTGGCGCGTCTCAAGTTTGGAAATATCTTGTTCGATTTCTTGAATACTTTCCTCGACTCTCTTTTGCTCATCTTCATCGGCATGGATGAGTTCGATTTCGTTCTCACGGCGTCGGTACTCAAGTTCGCGTCGTTCTCGATTCAGTTCTCTTAGGTTACGACGAGTTTCTGAATCGATACGGAGAAACGAGTCCTCAGCTTCAAGGTTGGAAAGAGAGAGCTCGATTTGACTACCGACCTCACCCATCACGACGCCAACATCGTCCAGGATGTCACCGACCATTTCTTTGATCTCGATACGCCGTATTTCAGTGGGCTCGGATGGTGGAATGACAAACGAGAAGCCCTCTCCGCTGGTGTCTAAATGAAAGCTCTTCCAGCTATTCGCTCGAATCATAAAGACCGCACCCTGATTGGCTAGGTAGCTAGTTTTGATATTAGGGTTGCAATGATCGCAAGATTCATCCGTCTTGAATGCGCCATCGATGATAGTGGACATGACGGTCACATCCTTGCGGATACGCTCGATGTCGGGTGCTGCTTGAGCGTAGCTAGTACTGGCTAAAACGAGCATCAGAATCACATTTTTCATAGGTTATTTCCTTCTACCGAGGCTTGTCTCAAGAGTCGATTTATCTGGTTGATGTTTCGTTTGTCTTCGAGCTGGCTAGCCAGCAACAGGCTGATACTTTCTTTTGTTTGTTGCGCGCGCTGAACCTGCACGTAGTCCCAGGCGGTGAGCAGGGTACTCAGCTCTTCCTTGCGCTCTTCTCGGCTCATTTTCGTGATTGTGCGAAGTAGCAATTGGTTTGCTGCTACTTGTTGATTTGAAAGGTTCGACACCCGCTGATTAAATTTATCGGACTGTCTGAGTTCCAATTCTGTGAGTACCTGGGTGAGCGAATCTTCGGTGACACTAGAGCCTTCGCCAAAACGAATCGACAAACCATCCGCTGTGCTGACCGTCGCTTGTGTGACGACGAGAACTAACACCATGACGGAGGCTACGCTGCTCATCCATTGCAGGTTTGGCAGCCAGGCGACCCCTGAAAAGAAGGCTCTGCGACGATTCCAATGGGACACTGGCTGATCTTCCCAGCGAGAGGCGAGAGCTTGCATTTGCCACAACTGGTTGAGAGTCTCGCTACAGTCATCGCAGTGATTCAAGTGTTGGTCCACTCTCTGTTTTTGCAGCGCGCTGAGTTGCCCCTCTACCAATTCTGGCAACAAGTTTCGGTATTCATTGCAGTCTGAGTTCATATGCTGCTCCTCTAATCCTTCCTTTAACTCTGGTGACAGGTACCAGGCTCGTGAGCCTGGCGCTGCTTCTTTAACTTATTTAATGCGGCGTAGAGCCGCGTCTTGGCCGTATTGCTGGAAATACCCAATTGGCCGCCAATCTCATCGAATGTGAAATTCTGAAAGTACTTCAGTTCCACGACGTGACGTTGTTCAAGCGGTAAGACTGCCATCAGTTCGCTCATGGCGCGATTGGATTGGACGTTGGACAGGTTTACTTCTGGCTCGTACCTCGCACTTTCATCCATCAACACCATATCCTCGGTAGACTGGTGAAACCGCTTCTTACGGAAGTGGTCGACACATCGAAATGATGCAATCCGAAATAGCCACGCGGCAAATACGCCATCGCCGCGATAGTTGCTCAGGTTTCGATACACAGAAATCATCACGTCCTGCATGATATCCATTGCGTCGTCAGCGTTGCCACTCATACGTAATGAGTAGTTATACACGCGCTTTTCGTAGCGCTTCACAAGCATCAGCCAGGCTCGCTCGCTGCCCTCAATGGAGCTCTTTATCAGTTGTTCGTCGGTTTTTCGGCTGAACACTCGTTATCCTGGATAAATTGCGGTTTGGCTCCTCTAATCTACCCCTATTGACGGCCGCAGCCGGGATAAAGTTTGGTTCGCGTGGATATTTTTCCTGGGTTATTCTCATTCGTTGAAGTAGTTATCCCAACCCCACCGATGGAAGAGGTCTTTTATGAACCCGCGTGCAAAGCCAAAGAAAGCTGTGGTGGTTCTCCTTGATAGCCTGAATCGGCATATGTTGGGCTGTTATGGCGGCAAAGAATTTGAAACGCCCAACCTCGACCGTCTCGCCCGGCGATCGTTAAAATTCAACAACCACTACACTGGGTCATTGCCCTGTATGCCAGCCCGGCACGACATTCTGGTCGGTGCCATGGATTTCCTCTGGCGACCCTGGGGTTCAATTGAACTGTGGGAGCGGCCGATTACTTACTACCTACGCCGCAATGGAGTCCAGACACAGCTATTTTCTGATCATCCTCATCTCTTTGAGACGGGCGGCGAGAATTACCATACGGATTTTTTTGCCTGGGACTATACCCGTGGGCATGAAGGAGACCCCTGGAAAACACGCGAAGATCCCAGCTGGTTAGGGACGCCTGCGTTGCCCGCCAAAGCCAAGTATCCCGCCAGTAAGGGCAAGCTTGTGTATGACTTATCTCGTACCTGGTTTAAAGAAGAGCTGGATTTTCCGGGTCCTCGAACGATGCAGTCGACGGCTGATTGGCTCCGTACCAACGGCAACGTTCTGGATGAGTTTTTGGTGTTTGTGGATGAATTTGATCCCCATGAGCCCTTTGATACACCGAAACCCTGGGCAAATAAATATGACCCGGATTGGGAGGGAGACCTTCTGATCTGGCCACCCTATGCCATAGACGGTGTCGAAAGTGGTGTCATCGATGCGCGGCAGGGCCAGCATATACGGGCAAATTATGGCTCAAAGCTAAGCATGATCGATCACTGGTTCGGCAAGATTCTCGATCAAATGGATAACAGCAACTTGTGGGACGACACCATGTTTATCCTGTGTACCGATCACGGCCATTATCTCGGTGAGAAGGATATCTGGGGTAAGCCTCGGGTACCGCAATATGAAACACTGGGGCATACACCGCTGATGATCGCTGCGCCAGGTATTGCAGCGGGTGAGATCGACGCACTGACGACGAATGTTGATATCCACGCAACACTCGCAGATTTGTTTGGTCTAGAGATCGAACATCAGACTCATGGAAAGTCGCTGCTACCCCTTATCTATGGTGAGCAAACTTCGGTGCGTGAATATGCGATGGGTGGCATATTTGGCCAGTGGGTCCAGGTTCAAGACGGCCAGAATAAATATGCCCGTGCGCCGGTTGGCGATGGATTTCCTTTATCAATGTGGTCGAACCGTTGGTCTACGATGCCAGTTCCATCCATGCCGGGTCTGCGTTTGCCTGATCCTGACCATCGCGCCTATCTTGATTATATGCCCGGTTCTAACATTCCTGTGATTCGGCAACCCTTTCAGCAGGGCGACCTGTTGCCATTCTGGTCGATGAGTCCGCAGTTGGATGCCCATCATTTATATTCGATCGCAAATGACCCTTTTGAAACCCACAACATGGTGGGTGATCCACTAGAAAAACAGATGCTGGAATTGCTTCATACCGCTCTGACAGATGTAGAGGCGCCCAGGGAACAGTTTGATCGCCTCGGCTTGGGTTAGGTTCATGGGTCACGTGGAGTGCTTAGGTGTATTCAATGAGAACTAATTTGGTCGTTTTGACGTCTTATTGACTAGCGAGTAACGGATATTGCCAACAGCCGTCGTTCGAGTGGAAAAATAATCAATAGAATCAAATAGATAAAAACTGGCGTGAAACCTGCTCCGGTAGCAAAGATATCCTCACATTGATCGACTAAGGGACAAGCATGCTAACCATTCGGGAGCTCTCGAAAACCTACGCCAATGGTGTAAAAGCACTTAACAAAATTAATCTGGAACTAGAACCCGGCATGTTTGGTTTGTTAGGGCCTAATGGTGCTGGTAAGTCATCCTTGATGCGTACGTTGGCAACCCTGCAAGAGCCCGATGAAGGCACAGCGATGCTGGATGAAATCGATATCTTGAAGGACAAGGACGCATTACGGCGGGTGTTGGGTTATCTCCCCCAGGACTTTGGCGTCTACCCCAAACTGTCACCACTGGTGATGCTAGATCATTTTGCGATGCTCAAAGGCGTCGCGAACAAGGCGGAACGCTGTGAACTCGTTGATAGTTTGCTGCAGCAGGTCAATTTGTATGACGTAAGAAAAAAGGCCATCGACACCTTCTCCGGTGGAATGAAGCAACGTTTTGGAATTGCCCAGGCATTGATTGGTAATCCTCGACTTATCATTGTGGATGAGCCAACCGCTGGTCTAGACCCTTCCGAGCGTAACCGTTTTCACAATCTTTTGGCTGAAATTGGAGAGAACATCGTGGTGATCCTCTCCACGCACATCGTTGATGACGTGACAGATCTTTGTGCCAATATGGCGATCATGGGGGCCGGCGAAATTTTAGTAACAGGTAAACCCCGGGAAGTAATCGAGCGGATCAAAGGTAATGTCTGGAGTAAGCAGATTGAGCGCAGCCTTCTCCCAGAGTACCAAAAAAGTCATCGTGTAATCCTGTCCCACTTGCGTGAAGGGCATACTGTGATTCACGTACTGTCAGACGTTCAGCCAGAGGGTTTTGATCATCAAGAAGCTAATTTGGAAGACGTTTACTTTGCGACGCTGATTAATCACGGCATCGCCGTTTCTCTTTAACTCTTAGCGAGGAACGTTAGATGTTTTTGAATAATCTCAAGTTCGAGTTGAATTACCACCGTCAGCAGTATGTTTTCTACGTCATGTCAGGCGTCATCTTTTTACTATTTTTTCTGGCCACCACATCGCCCAATGTTTCTATTGGAGGCGGTGGCCCAAACGTCAATCTAAATGCCACTGTCGCCATAATGAATTCGTTGGGCGCAGTATCCTTTATCGCTATTCTAGTATCAGTCGCGTTTACTGCGAACAGCGTGGTGCGTGACTATGAATTCAAAACAATCGAATTTTTCCTTTCTCGCCCTTTATCAAAAGGTGGGTTTATCTATGGTCGTTTTGTCGGCAGCTTCATTTTTGGTGTGTTGGTTTACCTGGCAGGGCTGATGGGCGTTTTGGTGGGTGAGTTGATGCCCTGGCTTGATCCCGAAAGGTTAGGCCCTTTCAGTTTAACGCCTTACTTATATGGAACATTACTGATCGGCATACCCAACCTGTTCATATTTAGTTGTATCTTTTTCGGTGTTGCTGCAGTAACGCGATCGCTTGCTTACACCTATGCGGCGGCGATGGTGCTGTTTATGCTGAACTTCCTGATAGGTTCATTTACCGATAGAGAAACTGTGCAGCTGACCAGTATTCTTGACCCCTTCGGTGCTACTGCTATCCAAGAGATGACCAGGTACTGGACACCCTTCGAGAAAAATCGAGATTTACCACCGCTTGAAGACGCCATACTGATCAATCGATCCCTATGGCTTTTAATTGCCGGCTGCTTTCTTGCGGCCAGCTATCGGTTGTATCCGCTGTCGATCAACCGAAGTCGGAAAATGAAAACAGGAAAAGTTGAAGAAGACCCTCAGCACCGAACTTTCGATCGGATAGTAAAAGTGAATCAGCAATTCGGCCGTACTGCGCAGATTGGTCAGTTTATTTCGCAAACCAAACTAGAGATTCGAAGTATTGTCTTCAGTGTACCGTTCGCCATTGTCATGCTGTTAGGCATGATACAAGTGGTTGCCGCTACAGCAGGCGATTTGGGCAATATCTTTGGCACGTCGGTTTACCCGACCACCAGCAACTTGGTAAACGTCATTAATGGTGTCTTTTCACTGCCTTTACTGGTGGTGATGGTCTATATGTCAGCCGAGATGATGGCTCGTGAGCGAGCCACCGGCAGTCATGAAATTCTGGATGCGATGCCGTTCCCGAATTGGGTCATGATTGCTGCCAAATGGACAGGACTTGCCACTGTCGTGGTTATGATGATGCTGGCCGTCATGTTGGCAGCAATCGGTGTGCAATTATCCAAGGGCTTTTATGACATCAATCTATTCCAGTATTTGAGCGGGCTGCTGTTCTTCTTCCAGTTCCCCCTCTATCTGATGATTACATTGTCGATCTTTTTTTACGTGCTGACGCGTAACAAGTACACCGCAATGTTCTTGATGATCGTCTATGTGGTTTCTGGCATTACCCTGCCTTCTATGGGTTTTGAGCATAATCTCTATCGATTGACAGAAGTGGGAATGCCCTATTCAGACTTCACTGGTTATGACCAGAATCTCGTCCCTCACCTGTGGCAAACTTTTTACTGGGGTCTGTTTGGCTGCATGCTGCTTCTGGCCTCTCATCTACTTTGGCCCAGAGGTAGTGAGGATGACCGTGTTAATCGTCTCAAGGTTCTCAGGGCAAGATTGACGAAGCCCGTTGTGGTTAGCCTATGGGGATTTTCAACCGCTTTTCTTCTCGTCGGCAGTTTCATCTATTACAACACCAATGTCCTTAATCCCTATTTAACGGGAGACGAACAGGAAGGACTGCGAGCCGACTATGAAGCGTCTTACAAACAGTTCGAGCATCAGCCGTTACCCGAGTTAGTGCGGGTTAGTGTTGACGTAGGCATTTATCCGACTGAGCGCGACGTCAAGGCAAAGGGCAGTTACGATCTGATTAACAGCACCCTGTTGCCGATTAGCCAGATTCATTTCTCGGATCCCATCGGTGTGGATGTGACGTTGGAGCTGCCTCCGGCAGAGCTGGTTTTTAATGAGACGCTGGGTTACCGGATTTACACACTCGCGACACCTTTGCTGCCCGGCGAGACTATGCAAGTGGGTTTTTCTATTGAATGGCTGACGCCGGGCTTTGCCAACAATGGTCATACCGTCAAGTTAGCCAGCAATGGGACGTTCTTCAACAATACGGACATGATGCCTTTGTTGGGATATCAGCCCAGTTTCGAGTTGCAAGACAATAATACGCGTCGAGAGCATGATCTGCCCCCTATACAGCGGTTGCCTGATCTAGACGACTTGGATGCACGAAGCTCGACAGGCTTTTTTGGTAATCGGCGTGTGGAATTTGAGGCCACTGTTTCTACCGTGCCTGGTCAAATTGCTATTGCGCCCGGATACCTGCAGAAGGACTGGGAAGAAAATGGCAGGCACTATTTCCATTACAAAATGGATTCTCCAATCTGGAATTTCTTTTCGTTTATGTCTGCTGATTACGATGTGAAAAAGGCAGTGTGGAATGATGTTGATATTGAGGTGTATTATCAGCACGACTATAACGTCGATACAATGATACAGTCCGCACAAGATTCACTTGAATATTTCTCCAGTAAATTTTCCCCTTACCAATATCGTCAGTTTAGGATATTGGAGTTTCCGCGCTTCCAGGGTCGGTTTGCTCAGTCTTTTCCGAACACCATCCCATTTAGTGAGAGCATCGGGTTCACTGCTGATTTGCGGGATAAAACCAGCATCGACTATGTTTACTACGTCACTGCACACGAGCTAGCACACCAGTGGTGGGCTCATCAGTTGATAGGCGCCAATGTACAGGGACAATCTGTGCTTGTGGAAACGCTTTCTCAGTATTCAGCCTTAATGGTTATGGAGCAAAAATACGGCGCTGATCAAATGAAGCGGTTTTTATCTTTTGAGTTGGATAGCTATCTGCAGGGGCGCGGGGGTGAAATCATCGAAGAGTTGCCACTCTACCGTGTCGAGAATCAACCTTATATACATTACCGAAAAGGCAGCGTTGTGTTCTACGCGTTGAAGGATTTGATGGGGGAGGCAGCTATTAATGATGCGCTAGCGACATTCCTCGATGAATTTGCGTTCAAAGGTCCTCCCTTTCCAACCACTCGAGAACTGCTCGCGCTTATACGAGAGCGAGCGGATGCGAAGTATGCAGATACGATCACAGATATGTTCGAAGCAATAGTGCTGTTTGACCTGAAAGTAAATGATGTCAGCGTCGAAACATTAGACGGCGGTGACTACGAGGTTACCTTCGACGTCGCGGCAATCAAATATGAGGCTGATGGAGAGGGTTTTGAAACAGAAGTCGCGATCTCTGACTGGATAGATATTGGTGTGCTGGGTGAAGAGGTAGGTGATGCTGAAGTGCCTGAGTTACTGTATTTAGAAAAAGTTCACATGGTTGAAAGCACTGGCAGCTTCACCATTCGCGTTGATAAGCGGCCTGTCTCGGTTGGGATTGATCCTTTGAACAAATTGATCGATCGTAATCCCGACGATAACGTTAAGGATGTGTAGTTGTGTCGTCGTATAGTTGTATAGCTGTGTCATTGAGCCGCTAAAGCGTCGCACTAGTCACCACAACGTTGACATCGGTGAGGCCGTCTTCAGTCGGGAACCTCCAGCCGGAGATGGCGTCTTCAGTGCCCGATGCTACTATCGACATTTCGATTGCGGTGCGTTGCACTTGACCTCCAGCGGTGACGCTAAACTGAATCGTGATGGTTGATAGCGAAAAAGGCGTCAAGTTTGTGATGGTGGCGACGAGATGCCCGGCTTTGGATAACTTGGGTTCAACGCGAAAGTAGCGGTCTGGGTTGTCCGTTAGGTCTAGCTTGATAAAGGCGAGCTTTGCATCTCGCCCTATCGTGCCGCTCACATCCATCGCTGCGCTAAAGTATCCCTTTGCCTCACTGCGATTGCCGGCGATAAGCGAAAGCTCGCCCAGTGCCTGGCTCGCGACGGCAGTGGGTAGCAGATCATTACTCTTTTCGAGATATTGTTTCGCTTGCGTGCGTTTACCTTGTTTGGATGAGACAAGACCCTGCCCTAGATAGTACTCGAAATAGCCGCTATCCAATTCGATGGCCCGTGCATAAGCTGCTTCGGCGTCATCGTACTGTTTGCGTTGGTAGTGAATATTGCCTTGCAGACCATGGAATCGTGCTTCAGATGGCACTTGCTGCAGCGCGGTGGTTAGGCTGTCTAGCGCCTTGTCGTAGTCACCCTTTGCAAATAAGGTTTGGGCTTCGTCAAAACTTTGGTAGGCGTCGCTACTATCCTTAAGGAACTTCATCGCTTCTTGATATCGTGCCTCGCCAAGGTCGCCCCCTGGGTTGCCGAGTTCCTCTACCGTGTTCATATTAGCGATAACTCGGTCCTGTGATGGTGGATGACTGGCGAAGAGGCCATCAATAAAACTGCTTTCCGCGCCCTCCGCTAATCTGACGAAAGTCTGCTGCAGGGAGATGGCTGCCGCAGGATCGTATCCCGCTTTGGCCATGTACTGAGCACCATAGTAATCGGATTCCAGCTCGGCGCTCCGACCGTACTTTTGGCTAATCAATTGCGCACCTAGCTGTGCACCGCCAACGACATAATTGCTGTAGTCCGACTCGCTAACAGCTGCTCCAACAGCGGTTGCTGTTACCAGTCCTTGTAGGATCATGCCTCGTTGCACTGAATTGGCGCCGTGTTTTGCCGCAGCGTGTACAGCCTCGTGACCCAATACTGCGGCTAACTCGGCTTCATTTTCTAGCTCGACAAGTAAACCTCGATTAATGGAAATTTTGCCGCCGGGTAATGCCCAGGCATTAGGGACGCTATTGTTGAGTACAACGAATTCATAGGGGAGCTTTCGGTCTCCGGCTGCAGCTACGCGCTGGCCAACCCTGTTGACGTAAAGCGAAAGCTCTGGGTCTGTAACAAATTGGCCGCCCTGGGCTTGTTGCGACGGCACGTACTGTTTAGCCCCCATCGCAATCTCGTCGGTTTCTGAAATGAAAGATAACTCGTTTTTGCCGGTAACAGGGTTGACGGCGCAACCGGTACTAATGAGGAGAGGTGCCAGTAGTATTGCAAGCCACAGCCGCATGAGGTTTACCTTTTTGTTTAATCTTTGACCGATATGGTAGGGGGAATTTGATAGAACTGCGAGCGTCGCGGGAAAATAAGCCTGTCGAGATAAGGTACAATTGAAGGATGACAATCGATATCGAAAGCATTCACTTCGCACTGAAAAATCATGACCCAGTGCGACATACTCTAGGTGCAACCACGCGTACGGCGGCTGTCGCTGCAATTTTGAAGCAGACGGCGGGCCATGCGGAAGTCTTGTTTATCCTCAGAGCCAGCAAGGATGGCGATCCCTGGTCAGGGCAAATGGCCTTTCCTGGTGGCCACATTGAAGCTTTTGATGCGTCCTCCAAAGATGCGGCAATTCGCGAAACTCAAGAAGAAATCGGCTTGGATCTTAATGTCCATGCCCGTTATCTGGGCGCCTTGAATCAAGTCAAAGCGAATCCTCGGAGCCGTCAGATTGATATGGTTGTTTCCCCTCATTTGTTTGTATTGGAAAATCATGACGTCAATTTCGCGCCCAACTATGAGGTGGCAGATGTGTTGTGGGGGTCCCTGAATGACATGTATCACGGCAGAAGTGCGACCCAAACTCAATTCGCCATGAATAACGATATGCAGACATTTCCCGGTTACGAGGTGGGCGGTCAGGTGGTCTGGGGTCTTACCATGCGTATGGTCGAAGACGTGTTCAATATGGTTGACCCACAGCGTGTGCCATTCGGCGAGTAAAATTGGCCCTGCTGCTGTTGGTGGTTTAGGCCAGTGATTTAGAAAGTTCGCTGTGTAAGGATGGGAGCGAGTCTCTGGTGCCGGCACTAGAGAATCTCTTTATTTGCAATGAACGGTGATTACATTATTATCACGATTCTGAAAGGGCAGCGTAAGCCCACAATAGGCTCTGGGCGTTAACTATGCAGAAATCACGAATTTACGGTGTCATGGCAGCAAGCACAGTGCTGGTTGGTGGCGTCATGATTTATCTGCTTCCGGATTTCAGCGTTTACCTAATTGCGACGATCTGCTTAGGGCTGCTTGTCGCAATGGTCGCCCCTGCGGTTCTGATTAGTATGACAATCAACAAGCTACAGGGTGATGTTGATGAAAAGCTCGCCGAGCTCCGCAGTCAAGGCGACGAGCTGAGTTCGCTTAAATCAAAGTTTTCTGCGGTGACCACGCTTGATGATCTTACTGGCTGTTCGAACAAACGTCATTTTATGGATCTGTTAATCCAGCATCGCGCGATGAGTGAACGTGGTACCTATGAATTCACTGTTGCGATTTGTCAGGTTGATCAATTTACTGAAATTATCGAAAAACAAGGCCTGGGCCGTGGTAATGAAGTGCTTCAGCTGTTTTCCAGAATTGTTAAAGCCGCTCTGCGTGAGGTCGATGTCATCGCGCGTATGGATGCTGATAAGTTCGGCTTAATACTGTCAGGCTGCTCTGAACAAGATGCATTGCAGATTATCACGCGAATTAGTCAGTTGATTAGCCAGATTCAAGTGAACGATCAGGATGATGTAAAGATCACGTCTTCGGGAGGCATTACTTCGTTTCATGGAACTGAATCACACGACGATCTAATTGAGCACGCCGAACAGGCTCTGCTTTATGCGATCGAGCAAGGTCGCGACCGTGTTGCCGGTTATAACTACGTCAGTCCAGAAGAAGCGGCTGAAAGCTAAGCGGGTCGTTCATGCCGGCCGATAGTTTTCGGGCAGCGGATCTTTTAGAAAGACCGATGATTCGGAACTGGCTCCACCAGCAATATCTGCCATCAGGGCGGGCAGTTGCCGCGGTGAAAACTGTTCTCTAGTGCTCAGTAGTTCCTCAACCGACCACCACCTAAATGCCAACGACCACTCAAGTTCGTAATCGAGCATATTGTCCATTGTGGGTTCAAATCTGGCTGTCGGCACCAAAAAGTACTGTTCATGCGATCGTCTAGGCTTGTCTTGAAAGATGAAGTCGATGGTCGTGTGCCAGATCTGTTGAGTCGCCCCTGTAAACGACAGCCCGGTCTCTTCGAACACTTCTCTGCGCATGCAATCTTCTGCTGCTTCTCCTGATTCGATCCCGCCTCCGGGTAGCGTCCAGGCCCCACCGAGCACCCAGGGTAAGTCGACCTTCAGTAACAGTATCGAGTGATCGGGCGCACAAATGACGGCGCGTGAAGCGTGGCGGACGATCGGCTTCATCTTCCCATCATTTCCTTTGTCAGTAGTTTTGTCATGGCCGCTAATGCCTTGCCTTTGCTGGCGACTTTCCAGACCATAAAAATATTCTCCTTGTTGAGGGCGCTCTTGGTAATCAGTTCAACCAGTTCACCACTATCAAGGTAAGGCTGAATGCGGGCCCGAGGTAAATGACCAATACCTAGACCCGCTAACTGCGCTTCGAATTTCTGATCGAAATTTTGAACGTAGAGTGCCGGGCTATCCGACACTAACCCGGCGCTGGTAGAAATACTTTTCTGTGTTGTGTCATGGGCGATAACGCGGCGGCAGTTGCCTAAAGCCGCTTCCAGGCGATCAGGGTCGTCGACCCACTGAGCGATAGGGTGGTTGCTGGCAACCACTAGCGCCAGATCGTTTATACCAAGCGTCACGCTTCGATAGCCCTTATTGGCAGGGACTGGTCCGGGAGTATTCACCACTAGATCCACTTCGTCGCGGTCCAGGAGTTCCCAGGCTCCGTTGAGAATATGCTCTCCGATATCGATTTCGATGGTTGGGTGTTGATCAGTAAACAGTCGAATCGCCTTAAAAAACCTGGCGTAGTTAGAGGGCGCGCCGACGCTGAGTCGTAAGCGAGGCTCCCAGCCGGTTGCGACTTCGCGGCTCTTGTCGGCGAGTCGGGTCGTTGCGATGAGTATTTGCCTGCCGTCCTCTAGAACGACATGACCCGCAGCGGTCAGTACCGAGCGCCTGCCTTGCCTGACGAATAGTGTGACGGCGAGTTGCTCTTCAAGTTTCTGAACAACGTAGGACAATGCAGATGTGGCTTTGCCGAGTTCTTCTGCAGCGCTGGCAAAACTCCCACGTCGATCTATGGCATCGATCGCCTCTAGCGCTTCAATCGTGATGGGGTTTTTGGCCATAACTGAAACTGTTCTGAATTTCTGATCATTCTAATCGAAGAACAGCACTTATTCGATTTTCTTTGATCCGTACACTAGTTTCCGTAGCTAAAGAAATGGCTAGAGAAATAGCGAAATGAATCGCTAAGGGAACATTTAAACAAATAGGAGTGAAAGTCATGCAGAACACCATCAAGCAAATTCTAGCGTCAAATGCCGGTTTCGACACCTTGCCACTGCGAGTAGGTACCGGCGTTATCTTCGCTGCCCATGGTGCGCAAAAGTTATTCGGCTGGTTTGGCGGGTACGGCCTTGAAGGCACAGCAGTTTGGATGGATTCAATTGGCCTGGGCCCCGGCATCTTGATGGCCACACTCGCTGGCAGTGCAGAGTTCTTCGGCGGCCTGGCGCTGATTGCCGGTGCTGCGGTTCGACCGGTAGCAATCGCACTGGCCATTACCATGTTGGTCGCGATCTTCTCGGTCCATATTAGCAACGGCCTCTTTATGGCTAACAACGGCGTTGAGTTTGGGTTGGCTTTGTTGGTGGTCATGTTGGCACTCGTCATCCGTGGTGCCGGTAGTCTCAGCATGGATGAGCTAGTCGCTCGGCAGATTTAGCTGAACTTAAACTCATATTGGGAGATTGAAATGAAAGTACTACACATAGATACAAGTGCGAACCTGGCTGGCAATAGCCGCCTGTTGACGCGTTACCTCGTCGATCAACTCGCGGCGGATGAAATTGTTGTTCGAGATGTTGCGCAAGAAAACTTGCCGCTGATGACCGCAGAAACTTTGATGCGCTTTTATAACCATGAACAGGGCAGTGTGGCCAATGGGGACCTGCTGCGGCATTTAACCGTATCGGAAACGCTTATTGCAGAACTAGTATCCGCTGATGTTGTTGTGCTCGGCGTACCCATGTACAACTTCGGCGTGCCTGCCTACTTAAAGAACTGGATAGACCACGTGGCTCGACGTGGGCAGACGTTCCGTTACGGGGAAAATGGACCAGAAGGCCTTATTGGCTACACGCGGGTATATGTGGTGGCGAGTTCTGGCGGCACGCCAATCGGTAGCGCGGCAGACCATGCTTCCAGCCACTTGTCCCAGGTGTTTAGTTTTCTCGGGGCCACCAGCGTGGACATCATAGATGCCAATGGTTCAAAGGGTTCTCCTGCGCAGATTATCGAATCAGGAAAAAATCAGATTGATGGGCTTGTTCAAAAAAAGATAGTCGATCAAAACAGAGCTCACCAAAACTTAAATGAAGCGCGTGTGCAAAGCATATAAGGAAATGTCAGATGGGATTACTTCAAAACGGTAAATGGGTCGACCAGTGGTACGACACCAAAGAAAGTGGCGGTGAGTTCCGCCGCCGGGACAGCAGGTTCCGAGCTTGGATCGGAGGCGACGAGTTTCCTGCGGAGCGAAATCGTTACCATCTGTATGTCTCGTTGGCTTGCCCCTGGGCTCATCGAACGTTGATCTTTCGCAATCTAAAGCAGTTGCAAGGCGTGATTAGTATTACCGTTGTTGAGCCTCTGATGCTAGATAACGGCTGGGAGATGAAAGATCCCTTATATGGATTCGACTATGCCTACCAGCTCTACCAAAAGTCTGACGAAGCCTATGAGGGGCGAGTTACTGTGCCGATACTGTGGGATAAGCATAACGAAACGATTGTGAATAACGAATCCGCAGATATCATTCGCATGCTGAATACAGCATTCAACCTACTGACGGGGAATAACCTCGACTTCTATCCGGCCTCGCACCGCACAGCGATCGATGAAGTTAACGAACGTATATATCACACGGTTAATAACGGGGTGTATAAGTCAGGTTTCGCAACTTCCCAGCTCGCCTATGAGAGGGCTTACCGGGAGCTGTTTGAAAGTCTCGACTGGGTTGAAGGCATCCTATCTCGACAGCGGTATCTAGTCGGTGACCAGATTACCGAGGCTGATTGGCGGCTTTTTACGACGCTCATCCGCTTTGACGCGGTCTATCATGGCCACTTTAAATGCAACCAGCAGAAGCTAAGTGAGTACCCTAATATTACGGGCTATCTGCGTGAGCTCTACCAGCAGGATGGTGTTGCGGAAACGGTCGATTTCTTTCATATCAAACAGCATTACTACGGCAGTCATAGCACCATCAACCCGAGCGGTGTTGTCCCACTTGGACCGCTTGAAGACTTTACCCTGGGCCATAACCGGATTTAGCGTCTTCCGGTTCGAAACAAAAAAGCCCGGATCTGCAAAGACCCAGGTTTTTTTGGGGACTGGCGCTTAAGTTAACTCAAACTACGGTAAATCAAACCACAGTGCCTCAAACGTCTCGCTGGCAATAACCTTCATTTGAGCCTCCGTCGAGCTGATCGCATCACCAGCGAAAAATAGGTTGCCGTCGACTTCAGCTTTTCCACTCACGATGTGCAGGTAGCCAGTTCGATTCGTTCTGAGGACCTGCTGTCCATTGGCAGGTAATCTCAAGCGCGATAGAGAGGCGGCTTGATGTATGCTAAGAGAACCTGCTTCACCTGTTGTCGTGACCAATGGGGTAAGTGAATCTGTTTGTTCAATTCTTGCTTGCTGGTAACCGGGTGTGAGTCCCCTTTCATTTGGTTGTACCCAGATTTGGAAAAATTTCACTGGTTCATGCTTCGAGCGGTTGTACTCAGAATGCATGATTCCTGTCCCGGCAGTCATACGCTGAACTTCTCCGGCCTCGACAATAAATTCGTTACCCAAGGTGTCCTTATGTTCCAGTGCGCCTGCCGTTACATAGGTGACAATTTCCATATCTTGATGGCCGTGAGTGTCAAACCCTGCGCTTGCTGCCAACCTATCATCATTGATAACGCGCAACGCTGAAACACCCATATGTAGAGGGTCGTAATAGTCGCCAAAAGAGAAACTGTGTTTGCTATCGAGCCAGCCAAAGTTTGCGCGACCGCGATCTGCTGATTTTCTAACGTAGTCCATAGTCGTTATCCGGTTGTCTTCAGAGGTCACTATAGAGAAGTCCAGGAGAGCGAATCAGAGGTAAAAATAGAACACTATGGTCAATTTTTTTGATGAGGATGAGGAGATCAGGTTTGGTCCGGCAGCCCAGGAAATGGACCTTTTCCAGCAGTGAAGAAGGCAATCTCTCTTTGTTCGCCAGCAATGCTGACCCGAAAGACCACATCATTGTCCTGATGAATCGCAAGGGTCCGATGTGGGTCATAGCGCATTAGGTGGGCAACCATCACCTTGCCGATCATGCCATGAGAAACGATCGCTATGTTTTGCTGTTCCGCTTTGAGCAGTTCTTCAACGAACGGCTTTGAGCGCTCCATCATGTCTGGATAGTTTTCTCCATTGGGCGCGCGGTGGTTGAAGCGGTCTGACTCGAGCTTTGCCCATTCGTCCTGCCATTTCACTTTGATGTCAGCGTACATCTCACCACTCCAGTCACCGCAGTCCCATTCCATCGCTCGGTCATCGAATACTGGCTCAAGCTGAAGGTAACGATTGATGATCTCTGCAGTTTGCCTGGTACGGTCGAGTGGCGAGACATGTAACGCGTCAATGGAAAGGTTTGCTAGCAATTGACCATTGGTGTCGGCGTGTCCACGCCCTCGCTCATTGAGGTTCGAATTCCATTGGCCTTGCATACGGGCGATGGCGTTCCACTCGGTTTGACCGTGGCGTACAAAATAAAGGTGCTTCATGAAAAACCTTGTTGGGAGTAGAAGGGCTGAGACTGGAAGAGCACAAGACTAACACGCCATTCGGAAGCTTTGGGTCGCGCAAAGTACTATAACCAGTTCAATTCATGGCGCTGGTGAGCTTTCTCGAACGCATGGTGTTAAAAAATCTTTGCGCTTATTCTGTATTCAGCCAAATCTAAGGAATTCACTGTTGAACATCGATTACTTAATAATGTACAAACCACCACGCGCGAGAATCCTATGGGCGAGGTTTTGCTAACACCGCTGGTTACGTCCATTCAGGTTTTTTGTTTTGAGAATGGTTGGCTTGGCTATGCGACTATGCTGAGATCATGATGTCTTGGCGACAAAGGGAAGTGATCGACCAATGAAAGACTGCAATCAGTGCGGCAAGTGCTGCCAAATTTATGGTGGCAACGGCGGGCTCAGTGTCACGCAAGACGAAATTGACTGGTGGGATGATCACCGTCCTGAGATCGCCCGATATGTAAACGATGGCCAAATTTGGAGCGACCCCAAAACAGGTGAGCAACTCGGTGGCTGTCCTTGGCTGCGGAAATTGCCAGACGAGGAAAAGTACATTTGCGATATCTATTTTGATCGTCCCGACGACTGCCGGCAGTATCCTGTAATGGTCAGCGACATGATTAGAGATGAGTGCGAAATGATCGAAGTGAAAGATTTGTTAAACCCATCGGCGGCGCAAGAACATTTAAATCGGATCACATCCCGGGGTTGAGCAACTCTCTTAACCAGCTCTCCTCACCGGCGCTAATAACGACGTGAAACCCAGAAACATCCCACTTTATTGACATAGATCAATTGATCGCCTCTTTAGTCACTGAATACCTCTCTTGATCGCCTGCGGATAGGTATCTAATACATGCATGCAAAATACAATTTAAAAAAAGACCTGCGTTTCACTTCGCTTGAACTTCAGAGTGAAGGGGAATGCGCTAAAAAGGGATGTGTATGCAAAGTTACAAAGCGGTGTTTAGTACAAGTGCACTGTGGAAAATATTGGCGATATCCACAGTCATCAGTATGAGTATCTTGCTGTTCTTTGGGCGAGAGATTTATCAACAGGCCCCACCTCTACCCAGTAAAGTGGTCACTAGTGGTGGGTCGGTTATTTATACGCTTGATGATATTCAGCGAGGTCAGAACATATGGCAGTCGTTGGGGGGTATGCAGAAGGGTACGATTTGGGGACATGGAAGTTATCTAGCACCCGATTGGAGTGCAGATTGGTTGCACCGAGAAGCCCTGGCGATGCTGGATCTGGAGGCGACGAAAAATCACGGTGCAAACTTTGATGCAATCGAGTTAACCCAACAGGCGGTTCTGAAGGCGCTACTAAGACTTGAGATTCGGGAGAATACTTGGGATAGCAGTTCTGGTGAGATAACCGTTAGCGCTACGCGAAGTGAGGCTATTGCCCGAGTGGCAAAGCACTATTCAGATGTGTTCCAGTCTAAAAATGACGACAATTCTCGTCAGTTGAGAGAGCAGTACGCATTCTCGACCGCGGTCACACTTGGTGATAATGATATGCATGCACTGTCTGCGTTCATTTTCTGGACCAGTTGGAGTGCCGTCACGAATCGCCCTGATGACAATATTTCCTATACCAGTAACTGGCCCTATGACCCTTTGGTCGATAATACGCCGCCCGGTAGCTTGCTCATCTGGACCTTAATCAGTGTGATCCTGCTGATCGGAGCAACCGGTGCGTTGGTTTGGTTTTATGCGCAACAATATGATATCTGGCGCGACGATCTTGAACCCGAAGGAGGAGTTGCTGAGGATAATCTACTCACTCAGGCCGTTCAGACGCCCTCCATGAAAGCGACGGCCAAATATTTTTGGACGGTGATTGCCTTGTTTGGCTTGCAAATTATTCTCGGCACTATCACCGCTCACTATGCGGTAGAGGGGCAAGACTTTTATGGTTTTCCGTTGTCCGAATACCTTCCTTATAGCGTCACACGAACTTGGCATACACAATTAGCGGTATTTTGGATCGCAACGGCATGGTTGGCGACAGGTCTATATGTCGCCCCGCTTATCTCCGGACATGAACCTAAATACCAGCACTGGGGCGTGAACTTTCTGTACGTTTGCCTGTTGATCATTGTGGTCGGATCCTTCGCTGGAGAATGGCTTGGTATCAACCAATTCTTCAGTGATCTAACAATGAACTTCTGGTTTGGTCATCAGGGTTATGAATACGTTGATCTAGGTCGGTTCTGGCAGATATTCCTTTTCGTTGGTCTCATCGTTTGGCTAATACTGATGTTTCGGGCATTGCTGCCTGCGATCTTAAAGAAGGATGGCAGTCGATCTCTCATCATGTTGTTGACCCTATCGGCGGTTGCCATTGGATTGCTCTATGGTGCCGGACTTGCCTGGGGTCAACATACGCACATCAGCATTATGGAATACTGGCGTTGGTGGGTGGTCCATCTTTGGGTCGAAGGTGTTTTTGAAGTCTTCGCTACCACGATTATTGCTTTGCTATTTGTCAAAATGGGCTTGCTGCGAGATTCAACGGCAACGATATCCGTTCTGTTTGCCACCATTGTGTTTCTCACGGGGGGCGTCCTCGGTACATTCCATCACTTGTACTGGAGTGGTACACCAATCTCCGTCATCGCCTTAGGCGGCGTTTTCTCTGCCCTTGAGGTTGTGCCACTGGCGGTCATCGGCTTTGAAGCCTATCAACACACCAAATTGGAAAGACAGGCAACATGGACGGCTTTCTATCACTGGCCTTTGAAGTTCTTTGCGGCGGTTTCGTTCTGGAATTTGGTCGGTGCCGGCTTGCTCGGGTTCTTGATAAACACACCGCTTGCCTTGTATTACATGCAGGGCTTAAACACGACTGCTGCGCACGCGCATGGGGCGATGTTTGGTGTTTACGGTATGTTGGGTATTGGCCTAATGCTGTTTTGCTTCAGAGGCATGGCGCCCGCCTTCGAATGGAACCGAACCTGGATGAACTGGTCGTTCTGGAGTCTGAATGCAGGCTTGGTATTGATGATCGTCTTTGCGCTTTTACCCGCAGGCTTATGGCAGACCTACAACGCCAATGTGCACGGCTATTGGTATGCGCGTTCAGCAGAGTTCATTCACAGCCCCCTAATGGAATCATTAGTATGGTTGCGTGTGCCAGGTGATGTGGTATTTGCCTTTGGGGCGTTTGCCCTATTTGTCGCCATGATAGGCGTGTTCAAAGCGATATGGACACAGAACAAGCTTGCTGTAAGTTAGTGCCGCTGATGCCGTCCTGTCCTTATTTGCCGTATAACGCGAGGTGTTGGGGCAAGCAGACGTTGTTGATTGTGTGAATCAGAGACCACAACTCTGTCATGGATAACATTCACCAAGCCATAAACTTATTGGTGGAGGCGGCGGGTTTCGAACCCGCGTCCGCCAGTACTCTGCCTTCGGCTCTACATGTTTATTCCGTCTACTGTTTAACCTCTCACTGGCCCGACGAAAAGGGATTAAGAGGCGAGCTTGCTTTAAGTTTAACTGCTTTAGCCACAAGCGGGGCCTGACAGCGGTCCCATGAGTCGTGCACCCGGTTTAAATACATGGGCACATTCGCCCCGGGTCAAGCTGGTACTAAATTACTCTAAAAGAGTTTTTTAGGCAGCTAATGCGTAGTTTTCGTCATTGGCAACTATAAAAGTTACAGTAATTGATTTACGAGAGTTACTACCCTCTCGACATGCACCTTAGGGTTCGCTACCGGCGTCGAATCCAAATCGCCCCCGTTTAAAACCTTTAGTAGACCGCACATTTTACGGTAATTGCGCGACATCACAAGCGCTCTCGGGCTAGTTATTGTGCGCCTTCATGAGCCGTGCTTTGTCGCGATTCCAATCACGCTCTTTCATGCTCGCGCGCTTGTCGTGCAATTTCTTACCGGTCGCCAGCGCGATCTCGATTTTGACGTGGTTCGCTTTCCAGTAGATAGATAGCGCGACGCAGGCCTGGCCCTTCGCCTGAGTGGCGTTGATCAGCCTTGCGATCTCTTGCTTGTGCAACAGCAGCTTCCTGACCCGGGTGGGTTCCGCCAGGACGTGTGTCACTGCAGTTTGCAGCGGCGTAATACTCATGCCGCTGATAAAGGCCTCGCCGTTCTTCACAAAGACATAGCTTTCCGTCAGTTGGCATTTACCTTCGCGCAGGGATTTCACTTCCCAACCGGCCAGGACGAGGCCGGCTTCGAGCTTATCTTCGATCTCAAATTCAAATCGGGCTCGCTTATTTCTAGCGATGTTGCCCGTTGATTTTTGCGGTTTTTTAGCCATGACGGTCTCGCACTCTGGACCGTCATTATAGAGAGCCCCTCTGAGGGCGCAAGTCTCGCGCGAAGCCTCTCGCTTCAAGACTGCCTGATGATTGCTTATTGAGGCGGTGGACTAAATGCCTGACAATGCCTGAAATCGCCTTTAGGTATGTAGCATGTCCCCAACTGAATCGATTCACGGCATGTGGTCTTCCCGTTTTATGTTTATTCTGGCGGCGGCAGGTTCGGCTGTGGGCCTGGGTAATATCTGGCGATTCCCCTATATTGCTGGGGAAAATGGCGGCGGCGCTTTTGTTCTGGTCTACCTGGTCTGCATCTTTTTGATCGGAATCCCGATTCTCAGCTCAGAAATACTGCTCGGCCGCGCTGGTCGGCAAAGTCCAATCAACACTATGCAGTCGCTGGTAAAGCGATCAGGCGCCCGCAAGGGCTGGAACGTGGTCGGCTGGATGGGCGCATTGGCTGGATTCATGATTCTGTCCTTTTACGCCGTGATTGCGGGTTGGGCCATGGCTTACATCGCAGAATCGGCTTCTGGCACGTTTGTCGGCGTGGACAGTGATGGTGCGGCAAAGGTGTTTAATGATTTTGTCGGCGACCCTGCTCAAGTGCTTTTTTGGCATGCCGTCTTTATGCTAATGACAATCTTCATCGTCGGCCGTGGCGTCAGCGAAGGTCTCGAGCAAGCGGTTAAGTACTTAATGCCAGCCCTGTTTGTATTGCTGCTGCTGTTGGTAGCTTATTCTGCTACCACTGGCTATTTCGGTGAAGGCTTGTCTTTTCTTTTCTCGTTAAACTTTGACAAGCTTACCTGGGACGGCGTGTTGATGGCGATGGGGCAAGCGTTCTTCACTTTGAGTCTAGGTATGGGCGCTATCATGACTTACGGCGCTTATATGCCGAAGGATGCCTCGATTGTAAAATCTGCGACGATCATCGCGCTAATAGATACAGGTGTTGCTTTGCTGGCTGGGATGGCGATTTTCCCGCTTGTATTTGCTAACGGTCTCGAAAGTAGTTCTGGGCCCGGGTTGATGTTTGTGACTTTGCCGCTCGCCTTCGGTCAGATGAGTGGTGGCGTGGTGTTCGGCACCTTGTTTTTCTTGTTGGTAACATTCGCGGCAATCACCTCTGCTATTTCTCTTATTGAGCCTGCGCTGGCTTGGTTGGTAGAGTATTTGCATGTTAGTCGGCTTCGTGGCGCGATGCTTGTTGGTGGCGTTGCCTGGTTTCTAGGGTTAGGTAGTGCGTTCTCAACCAATATCTGGTCCGACCTTATGATCTTGCCGGGTATGACTTTTTTCGACACGATGGACTATGTCTCAAATAATATTATGCTGCCCCTCGGAGGTATGTTGTTAGCACTGTTTTCCGGTTGGGCGCTGGATAAAGCCGTCAGCGAAGAGCAGCTACAGTTGTCTGGCGCGCAGTTTGCAATCTGGGAAGTGCTGGTAAGATTCGTGGCGCCGTTAGCTGTGGGCGCCGTCTTTGTTCTGACATTTATCTAATGCGAAGCATCCAGCGATCGGCACTCGTGCCATATTCGCCTCGGCAGATGTTCGATGTTGTGAATGATGTTGCTCGTTATAGCGAATATCTACCCTGGTGCGACACTAGTCGAATTATAAGTGAAACCGAATTTCAGATGGTTGCTAGCATCTCGCTGAAGGCTACGGGTATTCGACAAAGCTTTACGACGCGTAATGTATTGGACCAACCCAGCAGAATCTCTATGTCACACATAGAGGGACTCTTCTCATCGCTTCATGGTGAGTGGTATTTCAAGGCGCTGGGTGAAGATGGTTGTAGGGTGAGTCTTGATCTCAATTTTGATATGCCTAGGACCCTGGCGGCTGTCGGTGCGGGTCGCGTTTTCGATAATGCCGCCGATAGAATGGTAGATGTATTTTGCGTTCGGGCGAGTGAACTGTATGGCCGCTAAGATCGAGGTCGAGGTCGTCTATGTCACAGAGAGTCGGCAGTTTTTAAAGACGTTGAGCCTCGCTGCTGGAACCAGCGTAGATCAAAGTATTGAAGCTTCTGGTTTGTTTGAAGATTTTCCTGCGCTGGCATCGAGTGAAACGCCTATTGGCATCTATGGCAAGAAAGTGTCTCGAGATCGGATCCTAAAAGATGGCGATCGGGTGGAAGTCTATCGACCTCTAGAAATTGACCCCAAGCAAGCGCGCCGCAATCGAGCGGCACGTAAGAAACTCTAATTAGGACGATTTATCCGAGCTGGCGGCTATGGCATCGGATGGTGCGTAGTCGCCCTTAAAGTAACTCAAGCGTTCATCGATAAAAAAAACATGCAGGTTTTGCTGACGCCTGCTTAGGCCTGGAATGTCGATGGTGTAGATGTAGTCCCAGCGGTCTTTATCCAGATCGTCGTCGACAACTGGATTACCTAGCACGAATTGAACCTGGCGTTTGGTCATGCCAGGCTTCAGTTTGTTAATCATGGCTTGAGTCACCACGTTGCCTTGCTGAATGGTGATTCTGTGTACGCCAGGGAACTCGTAGGTGGAACACCCGGGGATTAGCGCTAATAGCGCCAGTAGAAAGTAATATTTTCGCATGTGTATTGGTTTCACTTTACTTTATTGCCAACAGCTAAGAATATTTGGCAATTGATTTTGAAAAACAGGATACTACAGCAATCCTTCATTCGCTTTAACCCTAGGTATTATATCCCATGCCCGCTGAATCTCAGGAAATCAAGGACGCTGGACTCAAAATTACGTTGCCTCGCGTTAAGATTCTTCAAATACTAGAAAGTTCAAGTATCCATCATATGAGTGCGGAAGACGTCTACAAGACGCTTTTGACCAATGGCGAAGAGATCGGGCTGGCAACCGTTTATCGGGTTCTCACGCAGTTCGAAGATGCGGGTCTCGTCGTTCGGCATAACTTCGAAGGTGGTCACTCAGTTTTCGAGGTGGCAACAGAAGAGCATCACGATCATATCGTCTGCGTTAAATGTGGGCGAGTAGAAGAGTTTCGCGACGATGAGATTGAGGCGAGGCAGGGGTTGGTCGCCAATGGGCTTGGTTTCGAGCTGACCGATCACGACTTGAACATGTACGGTCTCTGTCCTGACTGTCGAAAATAGCCAGGCTTTAAGCCTGCGCACTCTGGTACATCTCTTCAGCATGCGCGATCGAGTTTTCTGTCATATCCAGTCCGCCTAGCATCCGGGCAATTTCCTTTACTCTCCCGGCGTCATCTAATTGTTTGACGAGGCTTGTTGCTTGTTTTCCGTTGCTCGATTTTTCTACGGTCAGATGTTGGTGGCCCTGAGCAGCGACTTGGGGTAGATGAGTCACGCAAATAATCTGGGCCTTTTGGCCCAAATTTCGTAACAAGGTTCCAACGACCTCGGCCACGCCACCGCCGATACCGACATCGACTTCATCAAAGACTAGGCTGGGAACTCTCGATGTGTCGGCAGTAATCACTTGTATGGCAAGACTAATTCGGGATAGCTCACCACCAGACGCGATTTTGTTTAGAGCCCTGGGCGTTTGTCCCGGGTTAGTGCTAATCAGGAATTCGATATCTTCTAAGCCATTTGGACCGAGTTTGCCTGTCGCGCTGGAGTCAGCACTGGCGGTGGCGGCCGGGGTCAGCGCGACGGCGAATACAGCTCCTGCCATACCGAGATTGGCCAATTGCTCGGACACGGCCTTTTCAATCGTTTTCGCGGCCTTCTTGCGTTTCGTGGAGAGTTGCCCTGCGATTTTTAGATAATCCTGCTTCAGGGTCATTAATTTTGTTTCTAGTCCAGCGGCCTCTGAATCGATATTTTGTAGTGTCGCGAGTTCAGATTGGATGGTGACGACAAGGCTAAAAATTTGCTCTGGTTTGAGGCGGTGCTTACGGCTTAGATCGTAAATGGCAGTTAATCGTTCTTCGACCTCCTGCAGGCGAGCGGGGTTGATCTCAAAGCCAGCGCTGAATCGGTGTAAATCGGTGACGGCTTCTTCTAGGTGAATTTTCGCCGAGGTCAGCATTTCCAGAATAGGTGCGAGTTCTGGTTGATCTAGCCCTGACAATTGCTGAATACCAAGACTGACTTGTTCGACAGCAGCAGAATGATTTTCGCTCTCGCAGAGTTGGATAACGCTCTGGCACGTAGACAGGATATTTTCGCCGTTTGAAAGTTTCTTCTGTTCTGCTTCAAGGGCCTGATCTTCGCCGGTCTTCAGGCAAAGTTGTTCAATTTCTTCCAGTTGATACGCCAGCAGCTGAGCTCTTGCGGTCTGCTCCTCAGTGCTACTGACAATTTCTTCGAGTCGAACTCGAGTAGTTTCATAGGTTGTTTGCAGCGTTTTGACCCTGGCGGCCAAGTCCAGTGCGCCGGCAAATTCATCTAACAACTTTCGATGTGTATCTCGTTTTAGCAACGACTGATGTTCGTGCTGGGAGTGGATGTCCGCGAGGGTATCGCCCAGTGTTTTTAGATCACCAAGGGTGCAAGGCGCACCGTTTATAAACGCGCGCGAGCGGCCTTCCTTGGTAATGACCCGCCGTAGAATGCATTCAGCATCCTCTGTATCCAGGTCATGTTCTGTAAGCCAAGCCTTCGCATCGCTGTTCTGACTAATGTCAAAACTCGCAAAAATCTCTGTTTTGTCTCCATGCAAACCGACGCTGTGGGCATCAGCCCGGTTGCCCAGCGTTAGCGCCAAAGCATCCAGCATGATGGATTTGCCCGCGCCTGTTTCACCTGACACGACGGTCATGCCTGCTGCCAGATCCAGCTCTAGTTGATCGACCAGAGCAAAGTTATTAATAGTAAGGTGACTTAACATTTAGGTTCCTGCTTCCAGAGTGTATTAAACAAACTAAGTACCCACGGCGCAATGATGGTCCGTCTCTGATTGGTAACATTTTGTGGGTCATGTATATTTAGGGTGTGCGTCATAAGAGATATAGCCTGTGAACGAGCGACCAGAAACCAGCGCCAAAGAGCAGATCCTGCTAAAGCATTTGGTCGAGCGCTATATATTGGATGGGCAGCCGGTGGGATCGAAAACCCTGGCTCAAACGCCAGAACTGAATATCAGCCCTGCGACCATTCGAAATGTGATGGCGGATCTAGAGGCGAAGGGTTGTGTCGCTTCACCTCACACGTCCGCGGGGCGGATACCCACCCAGCTGGGCTATAGGCTATTTGTTGACAACCTACTCACCCTTCAACCATTGGACAAAATCGACCTGACCCAGGTCAGTCGTCAACTCGACCCTGATATGTCTGCTCAGGAATTGGTGGAATCCGCCTCCAGTATTCTGTCTGAAGTGACCCATATGGCGGGGTTAGTGACAATTCCTCGCCACGACCGGCCTATTTTGCGGCATATGGAATTTTTGCCCCTCAGCGACCAGCGAGTGCTGGTCATTTTGGTGCTCGACGACCATGAGGTTCAGAATCGAGTGATTCAAACCGGTACCGAGTACTCGGAATCCCAGTTGCGAGAAGCGGCAAATTTCATCAATCAATCCTTTGTCGGGCAGGATGTGGAGCAGGTTCGTAGGCGATTAATCGAGTCTATGCGAAACGATCGAGACAGTATGAATTCTCTTATGGCGACGGCGCTTGAGATAGCTGAGCAGAGCTTGCCCAGCGAAGATGACGAGACCGTGGGCTATGTGGTGGCCGGGCAGGAGAATTTGTTTGACCTTGGTCACGAAAATGCGACTTCAGATTTACGGGCTTTGTTCCAAGCATTTTCAACCAAAAGTGACATTCTGGATCTGCTGGATCGCTCTCTCGAAACCAAAGGGATTCAGCTGTTCATTGGGCAGGAGTCCGGCTACCAAATTCTAGATGAGTGCAGTGTTGTTACCTCTGCCTATCGTATCGACGGCAAGCAAGTCGGCGTATTGGGTGTGGTTGGGCCCACGCGGATGCCCTATGACAGAGTAATCCCCGCTGTTGATGTGACCGCACGGCTATTATCTGCCGCGCTTGGTGGGGTTCGGACCCGCCAATCAAGCAAGACCTGACCGCTAAATGCATCATTCGCTGTCCTTTTGATGCATCAGATTTAAACAAAACCCTTGAATGGAGTAGGGGTAATCCCCATATACGCCCCACGTGTGTTGATTAGCTTGTGGAAAGGGGTGTTATGGCCAGTTCCGATCATGAAAACGATCTTGAGAAAAATGCAAAACCAGACGAAGCAGAGCTGTTCAAGGCGCGTGTGGGAGACGAAAACGCAGAAGCAGAGGCGGAAGCCGCTGGTGCTGACACAGAGATGACGTCAGAGCTTGCGGCGGCCCTTGAGGAGGTCGCTAAATATCGCGACCTTGCGCTTCGAGCCGAAGCAGAGATGGAAAATGTCCGTCGTCGCGCGACGCGTGATGTTGAACACGCCCACAAATATGGGCTTGAAAAGCTGATTCAGAATCTGTTGCCAGTGATTGATAGCCTAGAGAAGGGTGTTGAGTCTGCGCGGCAGGTCAATGCTGATGACGGTGCCACTAAAGCGATCGTGGAAGGCATGAGTTTATGCTTGAAGATGCTTGGCGACGTGATGGCAAAAGAAGGGCTGAGCATTGTCGACCCATCGGGTGAGCCCTTTGATCCTAATTTGCACCAAGCGATGTCCATAGTTGAAAACCCAGATATGGAACCCAATTCCGTCGTTGCCGTGATGCAAAAGGGCTATACCTTGAATGAACGGTTGGTTCGTCCGGCAATGGTGATGGTATCCAAAGCGCCTGCTGGTGAAGCTGGCAGCGTAGATGAAACGGTATAGAGAATTACTCGGCGTCGGCTTGAAAACATGCAAGCGGTGCCAATATACAGAACTGAAATTGAATTGATTCGGCGCAAAAGCCGGAAACCTGGAGAAGGCAAATGGGCAAAATTATCGGTATCGACCTTGGCACCACGAATTCCTGTGTTGCGGTCATGGAAGGCAAGTCAGCAAAAATCATTGAAAACGCCGAGGGTGATCGCACCACGCCGTCAGTCATTGGTTACGCCGATGACGATGAGATTCTCGTCGGTCAGTCTGCAAAACGCCAGGCCGTCACGAATCCGCAGAATACGTTGTTTGCGATTAAGCGGCTGATCGGTCGTAAATTCAAAGATGAGGTTGTTCAGCGTGACATCAAGATGGTGCCTTATAAAATTGTCGCCGCCGACAATGGAGATGCCTGGGTTGAAGTGAAGGGCAAAAAAATGGCACCGCCACAAGTGTCCGCTCAGGTACTGGCCAAAATGAAGAAAACGGCTGAAGACTACCTTGGCGAGCCGGTCACTGAAGCCGTGATTACAGTGCCCGCTTACTTCAATGATTCCCAGCGACAGGCCACTAAAGACGCAGGCAAAATAGCCGGTCTTGACGTGAAGCGGATCATTAACGAGCCCACAGCGGCTGCCCTTGCTTATGGCATGGACAAGAACCCCGGTGATGCGACGATCGCGGTATACGACCTGGGCGGCGGTACGTTCGATATCTCAATCATTGAAATTGCAGATGTTGATGGCGAGAAGCAGTTTGAAGTGCTGTCCACGAACGGCGATACGTTCCTGGGTGGAGAAGACTTTGATATGCGTCTCATCGATTATCTCGCTGACGAATTCAAAAACCAGGAAGGCATGGATCTACACAATGATCCGCTCGCACTTCAGCGCCTGAAGGAAGCCGCCGAGAAAGCGAAGATCGAATTGTCTTCCAGCCAACAAACGGAAGTGAACTTGCCTTACATCACGGCAGACGCGACGGGTCCCAAGCACCTGGTGATCAAAGTGACACGATCAAAGTTGGAATCGCTGGTAGAAGACCTTGTGGATAGCACCCTAGAGCCGCTCCGGATGGCCATGAAAGACGCTGATACCAGTATATCGGACATTAGTGACATCATCCTTGTGGGTGGCCAGACTCGGATGCCAATGGTTCAGGAAAAGGTAAAAGCATTCTTCAATAAAGAAGCGCGCAGGGACGTTAACCCTGATGAAGCTGTGGCACTCGGTGCATCTATTCAGGCTGCAGTACTGTCAGGCGATGTTAAAGATGTCTTGCTGCTTGATGTGACACCTCTGTCTTTGGGTATTGAAACCATGGGCGGCGTGATGAGTAATCTGATCGAGAAGAACACGACCATCCCGACCAAGAAATCCCAAGTGTTTTCAACGGCAGAAGACAATCAGCCAGCGGTGACTATTCATGTGCTGCAGGGTGAGCGGAAGCAATCTGGGCAGAATAAATCTCTAGGTCGGTTTGATCTGAGCGATATTCCGCCATCACCACGTGGTTCGCCTCAAATTGAGGTGAGCTTCGACCTCGATGCAAACGGTATTTTGAATGTTTCTGCGAAGGACAAGGCGACGGGCAAAGAACAGTCTATTGTTATTAAGGCTTCCTCCGGATTGTCCGATGAGGAAATCGAAAAGATGGTCCAGGATGCTGAGGCAAATGCCGAAGAAGATCTGAAGTTCGAGGAAATGGTGTCGGTGCGCAATCAGGCTGACGGTTTGATTCACGCGACACGCAAAACCCTCGAGGAAGCGGAAGATGCTACGGACGAGGAAAAGGCTGAGATCGAAACGGCCATCTCTGAACTTGAAGAATCACTCAAGGGAGGCGATAAAGCTGAAATTGAAGCCAAGTCTCAAGCATTGACTGAAGCCTCGTCTGGGCTAGCGCAGCGTATGTACGCCAAGCAAGCAGAACAAGCGCAGGCCGAGGCAGGTGATGCAGCAGGCGGTTCTGAAAGTGCAGACGCGGATGCTGTAGATGCGGAATTTGAGGAAGTAAAAGACGACAAGTAGCGAAGTATTGGGGTCAGACTTTGCGCTGACCCTAACCTTCCTTTTTTAACAAATACCGGATTTTCCGGTTTTTTGCGTTTCATTTTTTGCGTTTCATGGCAAACACAATAAGAAGATAACGATACATGGCAAAACAAGATTATTACGAGGTTCTTGGCGTCGCTCGAGACGCGAGCGAAAAGGAAATTAAGAAAGCCTATCGTCGCTTAGCCATGAAGTACCATCCAGATCGCAATCCCGACGATGTTGATGCCGACGCGAAGTTTAAGGAAGCGAGCGAAGCGGCTGAGATTCTGACCAGCGGAGAGAAGCGCCAGTCCTATGACCAGTTTGGCCATGCAGCCTTTGAAGGGGGTGCCGGTGGCGGCGGCTTCAATGGCGGTAATGGTAACTTTGGTTCAGTGTTTGAAGACATCTTTGGTGACGTATTCACGGGCGGCGGTCGTGGCGGCGGTCGTCAGGTGCAGCGCGGCTCCGATCTAAAATATATTCTCGATCTAGATTTGGAAGAAGCCGTACGCGGTACCAACCCTAAGATCACCATCCCCGTTTTGGCAGAGTGCATGGAATGCCTGGGCTCTGGTGCCAAAAAAGGTAGCGCGCCAGTTGACTGCGTGCAGTGCGCTGGTGCTGGACAGGTGACTGCTCGGCAAGGTTTTTTCTCAATTCAACAAACCTGTCCCCGCTGTCGCGGTCGAGGCAAAATCATTTCTGATCCCTGTCAGCCATGCCGTGGTCAGGGTCGCGTTGAGGAGTCCAAAACGCTCTCGGTGAAGGTACCGCCTGGAGTGGATTCTGGGGATCGCATTCGTCTGGCTGGTCAGGGCGAAGCCGGGGTTTATGGCGGCCCAGCAGGCGACCTGTACGTGCAGATGAACGTGCGGGATCACAAAATATTTACCCGAGAAGACGAGCACCTTTACTGCGAGGTACCCATCAGCTTTGTTGATGCGGCGCTGGGTGGTGAGTTGGAAGTGCCAACCCTTGATGGTCGCGTCAATTTAAAGATCCCGTCAGAAACTCAAACCGGAAAACTATTTCGGCTAAGGGGGAAAGGCGTCAATGTGACTCAAATTAGAGGTGGCTCTATAGGTGACCTTTATTGCCGCGTCGTCGTAGAAACCCCGGTTGGTTTATCTAAGCAGCAAAAAGAGTTGCTCAACGAATTTGCGGGTCACGCAGAGCAAAAGCAGTCACCGAAGCAAGCGTCCTGGGTGGGTAACGTTAAAGGGTTCTTTGATTCGTTGACTGATTAGCGGCTGGTCACCATGGCTTGAAATCGTTATCCTCGCCAGCGTTACCCGTTTCTAGAATCTGATCATGACTAATATCGCCATCGTTGGTGCGGCAGGCCGAATGGGCAAGACCCTGATTGAGACGATTCTCAACAATCCTCATGCGACGCTTACCGCGGCGGTCGAGCAACCCGGTGTTGACGCAATTGGCGCTGATGCTGGTGAATTGGCTGGCGTGGGTCATCTGGGTGTCACAATCTGCGATAGTCTTGAAGCCGTAGTAGGCGATTTTGACGTTCTGATCGATTTCACTATTGCGACAGCAACTGAAGCCCATGTGGCGCTTTGTGCGAAGGCCGGTAAGAAGCTGGTCATCGGTACGACGGGTCTCGATGCAGCTCAGAACGCGCAGGTTGCGGATGCAGCGAAGCAGATCGCGATTGTTTATGCGCCCAATTACAGCGTGGGAGTGAACGCAACTTTCAAATTGCTCGAGGTCGCGGCGCGTATCTTTGGCGACACCGTAGATATCGAGATTACTGAGGCTCACCACCGCCATAAAGTTGATGCGCCATCGGGCACTGCGCTGAAAATGGGTGAAGTGATTGCTGGCGCGCTGGGTCGAGAGCTGAGTGATGTTGCCGTTTATGGCCGAGAAGGCCATACCGGAGAGCGTGATCGTCAAACCATTGGGTTTTCGACGATTCGAGGCGGCGACATTATCGGTGAGCATCAGGTGATGTTTGCTGGGCAGGGTGAGCGTCTCGAGATTACGCATCGGGCACAGAGCCGTGCCAATTTTGCCGATGGAGCCGTAAGGGCTGCTGTATGGGTCTCAGGCGAGACAGCGGGCATTTATGACATGCAAGATGTGCTCGGGTTGAAGAGTATGTAACGCCACAGATAGCGCCACAAAGTGACGATGCGGCTGGCTTCTGGAAGTACATTCCACTAAACTATCGCGCCAGCGAAGTGTCATGGCGCAAAGCAAAAAGTGCCCCCGAAATGGTCGAGTAACTGGTCGAAATTGTTGCAAGATAGAATAAGTAAGCGGAATCATTAGAAGGCGAGATGGAAGCAATTCCCTCTCGCTTTTTTTCGATCTGGACACTTTACCCGACACTTTACGAGGCGCGATAGGTAAAGCGACCAGAAGGTTACTGGGCGAACGCTTTGCTCGCTCGATATTTTACATTTAACGTCCGCGGAGATTAGTAATTTGGCCAATAGAGCAGTACTTGCACTCGAGAGCGGAGAGTGGTTCGAAGGGCAATCTATTGGTATTTCGGGTCAGTCCGTCGGAGAGGTTGTTTTTAATACATCGATCACGGGATACCAGGAAATTCTCACGGATCCATCCTACGCCAAGCAAATTATTACCCTGACCCATCCCCATATTGGCAACACCGGCGCGAATCTTGAAGACGAAGAGTCAGATCGGGTTTGGGCTTCGGGTCTCGTCATCAAAGACTTGCCGCTCGCTTATTCTAATTGGCGAGCAGAAATGTCTCTCTCTGAGTATTTGGTCAAACGCAACGTGGTTGCAATTGCTGGGATTGATACACGTAAGCTCACTGGAATTCTGCGGGATCAAGGTTCGCAAAAAGGATGTTTGATTGCGGGGGAAAACTTGACCGACAGCGACATCAACAAGGCGATTGAAGCCGCTCAGACATTCTCTGGTCTCAAAGGGCTGGACCTCGCGAAAGTTGTGTCTGCGCAATCAAGTTACCAGTGGCGTGAGGGTAGCTGGAGGATCGGGGAAGGCTATGCGGTTAAAACTGAATTCAAATTTAAGGTTGTCGCCTACGACTTTGGCGTCAAACGCAATATTCTCCGCATGTTAACGGACCGCGGTTGTGAGCTGACAGTTGTCCCGGCGGAAACCCCTGCGAGCGAAGTGCTCGCAATGAAGCCAGACGGTGTATTTCTATCCAATGGTCCTGGTGATCCAGACCCCTGTGAATATGCCATTGCCGCCATTAAAGAAATCGTTGCGGCTGATCTGCCGGTATTTGGCATATGTCTCGGTTTGCAATTGCTTGGTCTCGCAGCCGGGATGAAAACAATCAAGATGGGCCACGGCCATCATGGCGCCAATCATCCGGTGAAAAATCTCGAAGACGGTACGGTGCTCATTACTAGTCAGAATCATGGGTTTTGTATCGATGACGCTAGCCTACCAGGCAATGTTCGGGTGACTCATCAATCGCTATTTGATAATTCTTTGCAGGGTATTCAATTGACTGATCATCCGGCGTTTGGTTTTCAGGGTCATCCAGAAGCCAGTCCCGGTCCCCATGATGCAGCCCCTTTGTTTGATCATTTCATTGAGCTTTTGGCTCAGCGAACGAGTGGAAACTAGACGTGCCGAAAAGAACTGATATTGAAAGCATCCTGATTATTGGCGCCGGCCCCATCATCATTGGTCAGGCATGCGAGTTTGACTATTCTGGTGCGCAGGCTTGCAAGGCGCTCAAGGAAGAGGGTTATCGGGTGATATTGGTTAACTCCAATCCTGCGACGATCATGACCGACCCCGCAATGGCTGATTCAACCTACATTGAACCGGTGAACTGGGTGACGTTGGAAAAAATTATTGCCATTGAAAAACCTGACGCTATTTTGCCGACGATGGGCGGACAAACGGCACTAAACTGCGCGCTAGATTTAGCCAAGCATGGCGTGCTCGAAAAATACGACGTAGAACTGATCGGCGCGACCAAGGATGCGATTGATAAGGCTGAAGATAGGCAACTTTTTGACAATGCAATGAAAGAGATTGGTCTCGAGACGCCTCATTCTGCCTTCGCGCACTCGTTAGAAGAAGCCCGCCAAGTACAAGCAATGTTGGGTTATCCCTGCGTGATTCGCCCGTCGTTTACGATGGGTGGTTCTGGCGGAGGCATTGCTTACAACCATGAAGATTTTATTGAAATTTGCACTCGCGGGTTAGACCTCTCGCCCACCAATGAACTGTTGATTGATGAGTCTTTAGTGGGTTGGAAAGAGTACGAAATGGAAGTTGTCCGGGACAAAAATGACAATTGCATCATTGTATGTTCGATAGAGAACTTGGACCCGATGGGTATTCATACCGGGGATTCTATTACGGTGGCACCGGCTCAAACGCTGACTGACAAGGAACACCAGATCATGCGTAACGCCTCTCTTGCCGTGCTTCGAGTGATTGGCGTCGAAACAGGTGGGTCGAATGTACAGTTTGCTGTTGAGCCCGATACCGGCCGCTTAGTTGTCATCGAGATGAATCCGCGGGTATCGCGCTCTTCCGCGCTGGCAAGTAAGGCGACAGGCTTTCCGATTGCCAGAGTAGCTGCCAAATTGGCTGTGGGTTATACACTAGATGAGCTAACAAACGAGATTACTGGTGGCGTAACGCCGGCATCGTTTGAGCCTTCTATCGATTACATCGTGACTAAAATCCCGCGATTCACCTTCGAGAAGTTTCCCCAGACCGATAATTACCTGACGACACAGATGAAATCTGTTGGCGAAGTGATGGCGATTGGCCGTACCTTTCAAGAGTCATTGCAGAAAGCCTTGCGGGGTCTCGAAGTTGGCATCGATGGCTTGTCGCCACTGATGGATCAATCTTCGCGCGATTGGCTCAGCAAACTACGCAAAGAACTACGCGAGGCGGGTGCCGAACGAATTCGGTATGTCGCTGACGCCATGCGTTTCGATATGCCGCTCGAAGAGATATTCGAGTTGACTCAAATCGATCGCTGGTTTCTCGTGCAGATTGCTGATCTTGTTGCAGAAGAGCGCTCTTTAGATGGGCAGGCTTTAGCCGAGCTGGATAAGGCGCGGATGTTTGGTCTCAAACAAAAAGGTTTTTCTGATTCCCGGCTCGCCACCTTGCTAGCGATAAGTGAATCTGAAGTCCGCAGTCATCGGCTGGACTTGAATGTAAAGCCGGTCTATAGGCGCGTGGATACTTGCGCTGCGGAATTCAAATCTGCGACCGCTTACATGTACTCCACTTATGAATCAGAGTGTGAATCTAATCCCAGTGATCGAGAAAAGATCATGGTGCTGGGCGGTGGCCCCAATCGAATTGGTCAGGGGATTGAATTTGACTATTGCTGTGTCCATGCGGCGCTTGCCATGCGTGAGGATGGATACGAGACCATCATGGTTAACTGTAACCCTGAGACCGTCTCGACGGATTATGACACCAGCGATCGCTTGTACTTTGAACCACTGACGCTTGAAGATGTGCTGGCGATTGTCGATTTGGAGAAACCTAAAGGTGTAATCGTGCAGTTTGGCGGACAGACACCGCTCAAGCTTGCGAACGATCTGCAGGATGCTGGCGTTAATATTATTGGTACCAGCCCTGATGCAATCGATCGGGCGGAAGATCGTGAACGTTTTCAGGAAATGATTGAAAAGTTAAAGCTGCGCCAACCACCCAACAAAACCATTAAGGCGATCGATGAAGGTATTGGTGCTGCTGCGGGTATTGGCTATCCGTTGATTGTCCGTCCTTCTTATGTGCTCGGCGGGCGCGCCATGGAAATTGTTTATGACGATGTTGAGCTAACGACTTATCTACATGAGGCAGTGCAAGTATCGAATAAATCACCAGTGCTGTTGGATCGATTTCTTGATCAGGCAATTGAAGTCGACGTGGACGTAGTCTGTGACGGGAAAGAAGTGGTGATTGGTGCAGTGATGCAGCATATCGAGCAGGCTGGTGTGCACTCAGGCGATTCTGCTTGTTCTTTGCCGCCCTATAGTCTGAGCGATAGTTTGTTAACAGGCATCCGTGAGCAGGTTAAGGCCATGGCCATCGAGCTCAAAGTTATTGGCTTAATGAATGTCCAGTTGGCAATTCAAAATGGAGACATCTTTGTACTGGAAGTTAATCCACGTGCTTCAAGGACAGTGCCGTTTGTATCGAAGTGCATTGGTCGGTCGTTAGCCAAAGTGGCTGCTCGATGTATGGCTGGCACTAGCCTTGCCGAACAGGGCTTTACCAAAGAAATTGTACCGGAATACTTTAGTGTGAAAGAAGCGGTATTCCCGTTCGGTAAGTTCGCTCGTGTAGACCCAATTCTGGGGCCTGAAATGCGTTCAACCGGAGAAGTCATGGGTGCCGCTACAACGTTCAGTGAGGCTTATCTAAAGTCACAAATTGCGGCTGGAGACATTATCCCGAGATCCGGTACGGCCTTTTTAAGTGTTCGTGATGTCGACAAAGAAGAAATTGCGCCCGTGGCGCGCGATCTCATTGAAATTGGTTTTGAGCTGATTGCCACTCGCGGGACAGGAAATGTTTTGAAAGACGCGGGTATTGAGGTGCGAATCGTCAACAAGGTGGCAGAGGGTCGGCCGCATATTGTCGATGCGCTCAAGAACGACGAGGTTGACCTCATTGTGAATACCACTGAGGGTAAACAGGCCATTTTGGATTCGTATGCAATTCGTCGCACGGCCCTGCAGCACAAAGTTTATAATGCGACCACAATGGCGGGTGCTCGTGCCTGTATCGAGGCAGTTCGACACGGAGATCACTATGAGGTTCACAGGCTGCAGGATCTGCATAAAACTCTCTAGTTGGTGCTCGATAAACGCCTGATAGTCATGCCTCTCAGGAGGCTGGACATACACTCTTAAATTCCTAACACTATCGTTTTGACGTGTGACCTTTGATCGGAACAGATTCACTATGGAAAAAATCCCAATGACTGCGGCTGGTGAAGCTGCATTAAGAACTGAGTTAGACCATCTCAGGCAGGTGGAGCGACCCAGGATTATTAGTGCCATTGCGGAAGCAAGGGCACAAGGTGACCTGCGGGAAAACGCTGAGTACCAGTATGCTAAGGAAGAGCAGGGCTTTATCGAAGGTCGCATTGCGGATGCTGAAGGTAAGTTGTCCAATGTTCATATTATCGACGTTAGGACTATTCCGCATACAGGCAGGGTTATCTTTGGTGTCACTGTCCACCTGGTGAATCTCGATAACGATGAAAAGGTCACCTACAAGATTGTCGGTGATGACGAGGCTGATCTTAAAGCGCACAAGATATCTGTCTATTCGCCCATAGCACGGGCGTTGATTGGTAAATCAGAAGGTGATGTCGTCGTCGTCAGGGCGCCGAGTGGTGAGATCGAATATGAAATTGGCGAAGTACAGCACCTCGAATAAGTACAGCACCTCGAATAAGTACAGCACCTCGAACGAGCACTACCGTTCGCCGATCAGTCTTCCTAAAGAATGTCCGTCCGAAGTATATTGGACAAACCAGCCTGGGGTTTAGCGGCCGCCTTGTAGATGAGTGCCACATTGCCTATGCGTTGAATGAGTTCTGCACTGGTTGAGCTTATGAGCTGTGCCACGGTTTCGTTTCGATCGTCTCTATCATCGGCATGAATCTTCACCTTAATGAGTTCGTGATCGTTTAATGCGCGGTTGAGTTCTGCCACCACGCTGTCACTAAAACCGTTGCCGCCGATCGTGACCACGGGATTGAGTTTGTGACCAATTGCTCGGAATCGTTTTTGCTGTGATTTATCTATCATGGATTCATAATGGGTCTGGAGGGGCGGGCGATTCTACATGAGAACGACTTCGTCAGCGAGTATCTATGAAAAAATCCAAATCTAGCCATCAGTGGCTAAAAGAGCACGAGGAAGACGAGTTTGTAAAGCGTGCTCGGACTGAGGGTTATCGTTCGCGCGCGGCCTATAAGTTACTGGAAATAAAAGAAAAATACAGCCTGTTGAAGCCAGGGCAGTGTGTCGTTGATCTGGGTGCAGCGCCCGGTGGTTGGTCTCAGGTGGCGCAAAAAGCCGTCGGAAACAAAGGTCGCGTGGTTGCGCTCGATATTCTGCCCATGGAAGGAATTAAAGGGGTGACCTTTATTGAAGGCGATTTCACAGAAACCGGGCCTTTTGAGGCTCTGCTCGCTGAAATCGCGGAAATGCCTGTAGACCTTGTAATTTCTGATATGGCCCCAAACTTGAGTGGTATGAAGCAGGTAGATCAGCCTGCCGCTGCTTACTTTGCGGAGTTGGCGCTTGATCTATCGGAACAAGTCCTGAAACCTGGCGGTAGCCTGGTTTGCAAGTGCTTCGAGGGTGAAGGTATCAATGGTATTCGTGATGCCTTCAAAGGTAGATTTGAGAAGGTCGTTAACTATAAGCCCAAGGCCTCTCGAAGTCGGTCGCCAGAGATATTTGTTATCGGGCAGGGGTTTACGAGAACGGATTAAGCATCTGGTGCGTATAACCTCTGTCGGCGTTATTGCACGGATTAATGGGGTTTTTGGGCGCCGGCATCTATAGTAAGGTAAGTGAACCCAGTAACGCACGTGGCCTTTATTAGGCCGTTGTCACACTAGTTTGTAGGAAGGGATAAAGAGGACGATCTTTTGAACGATATGGGAAAAAATTTGCTGCTGTGGCTCATCATTGCCGCGGTTTTGCTGACGGTTTTCAGAAATTTTGACGTTAGCCAGAGTACGCCAGAACTCGAGTATTCTAAGTTTCTCGATATGGTGCAGCGTGGCCAAATTAAATCTGTTGAAATAGAAGGCTCGATAATCAGGGGCATTCAGTATGACGGTGAGGCCTTTGAAACGATCCAGCCGCAGATTGCGGATAAAAAGCTGATCGATGATATGCAAGCCCATGACGTACAGTTTCGTGGCAAACGACCCGAGCAACAGTCTATCTGGACCCAACTGCTCGTCGCGAGCTTTCCGATATTGGTCATTATTGCGGTCTTCATGTTTTTCATGCGGCAGATGCAAGGCGGTTCCGGGGGACGTGGCGGTCCACTGACTTTCGGTAAAAGCAAAGCGAAACTGCTTGGTGATGATCAGATTAAAACGACGTTTGCTGATGTAGCGGGTGTCGATGAGGCGAAAGAAGACGTCAAAGAACTGGTGGATTTCCTCCAAGATCCTTCCAAGTTTCAAAAGTTAGGTGGCAGAATGCCTCGTGGTATTTTGATGGTTGGCCAGCCTGGCACGGGTAAAACGCTCCTTGCAAAAGCGATTGCAGGCGAAGCGAAGGTCCCATTCTTTTCAATCTCGGGTTCCGACTTTGTAGAGATGTTCGTGGGTGTCGGTGCCTCGCGAGTCCGAGATATGTTTGAGCAGGCGAAAAAACAATCACCCTGCATAATCTTTATTGACGAAATTGATGCGGTCGGTCGTCACCGCGGCGCTGGAATGGGTGGCGGTCACGACGAACGTGAACAGACCTTGAATCAGCTTTTGGTTGAGATGGACGGTTTTGATGGTAACGAGGGCACGATTGTTATTGCTGCTACCAACCGACCTGATGTGCTCGACCCTGCGTTGCTGCGACCAGGGCGATTTGACCGCCAGGTTGTTGTGGGCTTGCCTGATATTCGCGGCCGTGAACAAATTTTAAAAGTCCACATGCGTAAAGTGCCACTTGGCTCTGATGTCGAACCCTCCTTTATTGCGCGTGGTACGCCTGGATTTTCAGGTGCGGATCTCGCCAACCTTGTCAATGAAGCCGCGCTGTTTGCTGCTCGCCAGGCAAAGCGAACTGTGAATATGGACCATTTCGAGCAAGCCAAAGACAAGACCATGATGGGCGCAGAACGTAAGAGCATGGTGATGTCAGAGGCCGAGAAGCGTAATACGGCCTATCACGAAGCCGGCCACTGTATTGTCGGCTATCTGGTGCCTGAGCACGACCCCACATACAAGGTTACGATTATACCGAGGGGTCGAGCACTGGGTGTAACGATGTTTTTGCCAGAAGAAGATCGCTACTCAATCAATAAACGTGCATTGGATTCTCAGATTTGTGCGCTATTTGGTGGGCGAATCGCAGAAGAGTTGACTCTGGGCATGGATGGCGTGACGACCGGTGCGTCCAATGATATCGAGCGTGCGACCAAGATGGCTAAGAATATGGTGACCAAGTGGGGTCTGTCCGAGAAGTTGGGACCCCTCACCTATTCTGACGAAACTGAGGAAGTTTTCCTTGGCATGTCGACCGGTACCCCGAAGATTCAGGTGAGTGGTGAAACGGCCAAAATCATTGATGAGGAAGTACGCGCCATCATCGACAACTGCTATGAAATAGCCACACGTATTTTGACCGAAAACCGGGACAAGTTAGACGGCATGGCTGAGGCACTACTTGAATATGAAACCATCGATCGGGTTCAGATTGATGAAATCATGGCGGGTCGCAAACCTAGTCCTCCAAGCAATTGGAATGATCCAGACGAAGACGATGTGGGCACACAAGAAGCCCCTGATCCAGAGCCGCGCCCGAGCGGACCTGTTGGTGGCCCAGCCGAAGAACATTGATCAAGTTAGTATTTGTCTTCAGACAGCGGGCCTTTCGGGCCCGTTGTTGATTCTGCGCTGTGTTATTTCCTGCTGATCGTCCGGCCATTATGGGCATCTTAAATGTGACGCCGGATTCATTCTCGGATGGCGGCCGTTTTGTGAAGCGCGATGACGCCATGCGGCATGTGGAGAAGATGATCCAGGATGGGGTCGACATCATTGATGTTGGTGGTGAGTCCACAAGACCCGGTGCGGAATCCGTGTCGGCTGTCGAGGAGCTCGAACGCGTTGTGCCCGTCATCGAAGCGATCCGGTCGATGACAAACTTACCTATTTCTGTTGATACGAGCACAGCAGCCGTGATGACAGCGGCTGCTGTTGCGGGTGCAAGCATGGTTAACGATGTACGCGCGCTGCGGCGTGAGGGCGCGCTGGAGGCCGCTAGCGCGACCGGGCTGCCGGTTTGTTTGATGCACATGCAGGGCGACCCTCAAACCATGCAGATGAGTCCTGGTTACAATGACCTGATGGTGGACATCCGACGATTTTTTACCGGACGAATTGAAGTCTGCGTGAAAGCAGGTATCCCACAAGAAAAAATAGTCCTGGATCCGGGCTTTGGGTTTGGGAAAACGACCCAGCATAATCTACAACTGATCAACCAATTAGACACATTTGCCGAGCTGGGCTGTCCTTTGTTGGTTGGCCTTTCGAGAAAGAGTACTATTGGCCGTGTAATGGACTCGAAGGGCCTAGAATCGAAGGGCTTTGAATCGATTGAAGAAGATCGTCTCATTGGCAGCTTAGTCGGAGCCGTGTGGGCTTATATGCGTGGCGCTTCTATTCTCCGCGTGCACGATGTAGCTGAGACACGGGCTGCTCTTTTGATGGCCAGTGCATTTGCGACCAACGGCGACCAGTTCGACTGAAAGAGACAATAACAATTGAAAAAACAATATTTCGGTACAGATGGCATTAGAGGTACGGTAGGTTACGGGGCTATCACGCCTGAATTTATGTTGAGGCTAGGCTGGGCCGCTGGACGCGTGTTTGCGAAGAATGGTCATGGTGAAATCTTGATTGGCAAGGACACGCGAATATCCGGGTATATGTTCGAGTCGGCGCTTGAGGCGGGATTAGTTTCTGCTGGTCTGGATGTCCTCCTCCTGGGGCCCATGCCGACGCCCGCTGTGGCCTATCTGACGCGAACCTTTAACGCCCGGGCGGGGATCGTCATCAGTGCGTCCCACAATGCCTTTTCTGACAATGGCATCAAATTCTTCTCGGGCCAGGGCGAGAAGCTCGACGATGAAATTGAGCTCGCGATCGAGGCTGAGCTTGATCACGCCAAACAACATATGGAAGTTGTTGCTTCCGATCGGATTGGCAAGGTTCGGCGCATCCACGACGCTGCGGGTCGATATATCGAATTTTGTAAAAGCTGCTTTCCTTCCAACAAAAACCTGCGAGGGCTGCGAATCGTCCTGGACTGCGCCCATGGGGCGACATACCACGTCGCCCCCAGTATCTTCCGGGAACTTGGTGCGGAGGTGGTCGAAATTGGGGTTGCGCCGGATGGCCTGAATATCAACCATCAAGTCGGGTCGACTCATCCTGCGCTTCTACAACAAAAGGTTACTGAAGAGCAGGCAGATTTCGGTATTGCCTTCGATGGCGACGGTGACCGGGTGTTGATGGTGGATCACCTTGGCGAGGTTGTGGATGGTGATGAGCTCGTTTATATCATCACTCGGGATAGGCAGTTGCGAAATAGAATGGCGGGCGGCGTCGTCGGCACGCTGATGAGTAATTTTGGTTTAGAGTTGGCGCTACAAAGGCTTAAGGTTCCTTTTATTCGTGCGGCTGTGGGTGATCGATATGTGCTTGCTGAATTGCAAAACAACGACTGGGAGGTCGGCGGGGAATCTTCAGGGCATATCTTGTGCTTGGATATTACCTCTACGGGTGACGGCATTGTCTCTGCGTTACAGGTGGTGGCGGCAATCGTAGAGTCCGATACGTCGCTCCATCAACTAAAGGGGCAAATGTCGAAGTTTCCACAGTGCATGATTAATGTGCATTGTCATAAGGATGCTGTTCATCACGCATCAGTAGTGGATGCCGTTAAGGCGACAGAGCATTGTCTAGACGGTAAGGGACGCGTATTACTCCGTTCCTCGGGAACTGAACCTGTGGTTCGCGTCATGGTAGAGGGCGAGGATGCATCTGTGGTGCAGTCCCTTGCTGAGAATCTTGCAGCCATTGTGTCCAAATCCGCAGGCAGTTGATTGAAACTTAAGGTTAAAGTGTTTAACATGCGCAGCCGCTTTTGGGGGTTACTATGAGGCGAATACTGGTCGCAGGAAATTGGAAGATGAACGGCGGTTGGTCCGAGAATGAGGACCTGGTGCGTGAGCTTCTGGCATTACCATCAACGGCGGAGCGTGTCGTGTGTCCCCCGGCCCTATATCTCGCTCAGGTTGCTGAGCTAATACGGGAATCAGATATTAGTCTGGGTGCGCAAAATATAGATTGGCATGATGCTGGTGCCTTTACCGGCGAAATATCGGCTGGGATGGTCCGTGATGTGGGTGGTACGCATGTCATTATCGGTCATTCGGAGCGTCGGGCGTTGTTTGGAGAAGGTCTCTCGCAATGTCTGGAAAAGACCAAAGCCGCGATTGCTGAGGGTTTGACACCAATTTTTTGTGTTGGTGAAACCAAGGCTGAGCGTGACAGCGGTAACACGAGGCGAGTGATATCGACTCAGTTGGTCGATGTGATCGAGACCGTGCCGCTCGACAGGATGATTATCGCTTATGAGCCCGTGTGGGCAATTGGCACCGGTGATGTGGCGACACCAGAACAGGCAGAAGAAGTTCACCGGCATATTCGAGAACAGGTGGGAAAGAAAGACCGCGGCGCGGCGCTTACCATGCGCATTCTATACGGCGGCAGTGTTAATGCCGAGAATGCTGCCGGATTGTTCGAAAGAGCTGACATTGACGGTGCGCTGGTTGGCGGTGCGTCGCTCAAGGCGAAAGTTTTTAGTGCTATCTGTTGCGCAGCAGCAGACAAATGACGTCGAGGCGGGTTTCGCTGCGGCGCTTGAAAAGAGAGAATTATGCAACCTGAAGTAATTGAAACACTGGTTCTGGTGGTCCACGTACTGGCAAGTCTGGCCATTATCGGGCTTATTCTCATCCAGCAAGGTAAGGGCGCTGAAATGGGATCGGGCTTTGGGGCGGGCTCTTCTAGTACCGTTTTTGGTAGCGGCGGGGCGGGTAACTTCCTAACCAAGACCACAACGGCAATCGCTATTGCGTTTTTTCTAACCAGCTTCGGCTTGGCCTACTTTGCCAAGCAAAAGTCGGAGTCCGTGCGTACACTGGGTATTCCAGCTGTCGTTCAACAGGCAGAAACTGCTGAGTTACCGGCGTTGGGTATCGATGCGGAAGCAGTTGAGTCAGAGTTGCCGGTTGTGGAAGAATCGGCGCCATAAAGTATGATTTCGTCGGATATTCCCTGGGGATGACCGACTTTAAAGTTTAGCCGAAGTGGTGAAATTGGTAGACACGCCACCTTGAGGGGGTGGTGAGCTTACGCTCGTGGAGGTTCAAGTCCTCTCTTCGGCACCAAATTCATGGCTTGCGCAACAGCGTAAACATGAATCCTGTGGCTTACCCGTAGGGTAAACACAAAAAAGGCGGCTTGCCCTTTCTAGTAAGCCAAAGGGCAAACGTGAATGGCGGCAAGCACTTATTTTCAGCGCCTATGCGCTGAAAATCAAGCTTTGCGAAGCAACTGTGCTGAGAGCCAAATAGCAGCATGATTTTGGCTTGGTATTCGTGGATCCGAACCACCGACCCATCGCGCCGGAGTCCTCTCGTCTTCTGATTCAAACCTCTTATATTCAATCTATCTGCATACTCTTCCTGTCAGGTGTTGACCCGGACCTAACACCTCCCTATAATTCGCCCCCTTGTTGATGCGGGGTGGAGCAGTCTGGTAGCTCGACGGGCTCATAACCCGTAGGTCGTAGGTTCAAATCCTGCCCCCGCTACCACAGTTTGATATGGAGCCCCTTTTTAGGGGCTTTTTATTAGCTTGAGTCTTTGTTTTTGGCGGTTTTTAAGAGTTTGCCAAAAGGTTTTTGGTTAGAATCAGTCCGTTTTACTGGGGGCTGGCATGGCTCAGGTACTAAATATCGTTTGGCGGACTGTGGTTTCAGTGCGTCATGCGCACTGAAGAATGGGCTACGTGCCCATTTTTTATTGGTCGAAGGTTAATTTGGTCAAACAGTTGGTGTCTCGTGAGCGAGCAGTTAAGAGAATTGATAGAGCCCGTCGTCGAGGCTTTGGGTTTCGAGTTCTGGGGGCTTGAATACCTGAGTCAAGGCAGGCATTCCGTGCTGAAGATTTATATCGATGCGGAAACCGGGATTGATGTTGACGATTGTGCCAGTGTCAGTCGGCAGGTCAGCGGTTTGTTGGACGTAGAAGAGCCGCTTAAGGGAAAGTACACCCTTGAAGTTTCGTCCCCAGGTATGGACCGGCGATTATTTCTGCTTTCACAGTATGAGATGTTCAAAGGCGCCAAGATTAAAGTGAACTTACGCTCGCCCTATGATGGCAAGCGAAAATATACAGGCTTGTTGTGTGGGGTCGAGGATGGCGATGTTGTCCTTCGACTCGGAGAAGAAGAAATTCTTTTTCCCTTTGCAGACATAGACAAAGCCCAGGTGGTGCCGGAGTTTGACTAGGAAATGTTGTCTGCCGGCTTGAATGGGACTTGGGGATTACCCCTTGAGGATGTTGTCAGAATCGAGGCAATGTAATGAGTAAAGAAATATTGCTGGTCGTGGAATCAGTCTCCAACGAGAAGGGTGTCCCTAATGACATCATCTTTGAGGCGCTCGAGCTCGCGCTCGCCACGGCAACGAAGAAGCGCTATGAAGAAGGCGTAGAATTGCGGGTTTCGATCGACAAAGAGACGGGCGACTATTTGACTTATCGGCGTTGGATTATTATCGATGACGATGAGCCGATGGAATTCCCTTCATCACAAACGACTGTCTCCGCGGCGAGATTGGATGATCCTGAAATTCAGGTAGGTGATTGGACCGAGGAAGAGGTCGAGTCTGTCGGCTTTGGACGAATTGCAGCTCAGACTGCCAAGCAAGTTATTGTGCAAAAAGTTCGTGAAGCAGAGCGGGCGCAAATCGTTGACGCCTACCGATCAAAAGTAGGTCAGTTGGTGAATGGCCAGGTCAAAAAGGTCAACCGAGAAGCAGTAATTGTCGACCTTGGAAATAACGCCGAAGCGATTCTGCCCCGTGAAGAATGGATCCCACGTGAAACATTTCGCATCGGTGATCGTCTCCGTGCGCTTCTGAAAGAAGTGCGCCCTGAGGCTCGAGGTCCGCAGCTAGCGTTGACTCGAACCACCCCAGAAATGTTGATCGAACTGTTTAAAATAGAAGTACCAGAAATCGCCGACGGGGTGATTGAGATTCTAGGAGCGGCACGAGATCCTGGTTCGCGGGCTAAGATTGCGGTCAAGACCAATGATGGTCGAATTGATCCTGTAGGTGCTTGTGTCGGCATGCGTGGCTCACGCGTCCAGGCGGTATCGGGTGAATTAAGTAACGAGCGAATTGATATTGTGCTTTGGGATGACAACGTTGCTCAGTTAGCAATCAATGCAATGTCACCCGCTGAGGTCGTATCTATTGTTGTTGATGAAGAAACCAACAGCATGGATATTGCGGTTGGTGAAGACAATTTGGCTCAGGCAATTGGTCGCGGTGGTCAAAACGTTAGGTTGGCTAGCGAGCTGACCGGTTGGGTTTTGAACATCATGACCGAAGCACAAGCATCTGAGAAACAGAATGAAGAAGCTGGTTCCATCATTGAAAAGTTCATGGCTCAATTGGATGTTGATGAAGATGTTGCCATCGTTCTTGTTGAGGAAGGGTTTACCACTTTAGAAGAAGTGGCCTATGTTCCGCAGGAAGAAATGGTGGCGATCGAAGGATTCGACGAAGATATTGTTGAAGAACTCCGTAATCGAGCAAAGAGCGCATTGACCACTATGGAGCTCGCTGGCGAAGAAGAGCTGAAACATGCTACGCCTGCCGATGACTTGTTAGAGATGGAAGGCATGGATCGACGACTGGCGTTCCAGATGGCGAAAATCGGCATTATTACCATGGAAGATCTCGCCGAGCAGGCTACAGATGACCTGTTAGAGATTGAAGGTTTGGATGAAGAACGTGCTGGTAAGTTGATCATGACAGCACGTGCTCCCTGGTTCGAAGAAGATTCAGCCGAGGAAGCCTAATCATAGTTAGGGTGGAATGAATGGCAGAAGTGACTGTAACTCAATTAGCGGAAACTACTGGTACGCCGGTTGACCGATTGTTGCAGCAATTGCAAGAAGCGGGCTTGCCGCAAACAGCCGCCGCAGATCTGATTTCCGAAGAGGAAAAGCAGGGCCTGCTTGCGCATATGAAAAGCACCCATGGTGAGACTGAAGCGGAAGTCGCGCCAAAGAAAATCACCTTGAAGCGTCGTACTCTTAGCACGCTTAAGACCGGTGGCAGCTCCGGTCGGGGTAGAACTGTTAATGTTGAGGTGCGCAAGAAGCGTACTTACGTCCGTAAAAATGAAGGCGAAGCGGAAGCAGAAGCAGAAGGCGATGAGCAGCATGTCGCTGATGCTGAGCCGATGGAAGCAGTCGTTGCTGACATATCTGTAGAAATCACTCCTGAAGAACAAACAAAAGCTAAAGAACAGGCGTTGCGTCGAGCGGCACATGATGAGCTGTCGGCTGAAGCGAATCGGCGTCGTGATGAAGCAGCCAGGCTGACACTTGAGGCGGAGTTAAAGGCCAAGGAAGAGGCAGAGCAGAAAGCCAAGCTCGCTGCCGCCGAAGAAACGCGCAAGGCAGAAGAAACCAAGAAGAAAGAAACAGAAGAAGCCAAGATCAGCAGTCGTAAAGACAAACGTGATCGGCATGACCTTGATGATAATGATGCCAAAGAAAAACGTGCCAAGCATGGTAGTCGAAAGAATCGAACTGTCGAGAAATTCGATGACGAAGTCGATAATGTTATCGGCACAGCTACGGGTGACGTCGCCGCAAAGGCTACGCCATTAGGGTTATCGAAAAGTCGGCCAAAGCGTGCGGTTAAACCGGTCCGTCAAAAATTTCGTGCTCCTACCGAGGAGCAAAAACGCCAGGTCGAAGTTGGTGCAACTATTACGGTTGGACAACTTTCGCAGCGTATGTCTGTCAAAGTGACAGATGTGATCAAGGCTTTGATGGGTCTCGGCATTATGGCAAATATTAATCAAACAGTAGACCAGGATACGGCAACATTAGTTGTTGAAGAATTCGGTCACACGGTGAAACATCTGGACTCAGAAGCAGTAGAGACATCGCTCGAAGAAGAAATGGCGCTTGATGGTGAAATTTTCCCAAGAGCACCTGTGGTCACCGTCATGGGTCACGTCGACCACGGTAAGACCTCACTGTTGGACTACATTCGCAACAGTCGTGTAGCGACCGGTGAGGCTGGCGGTATCACCCAGCACATTGGCGCCTACCGGGTTCAGACCAAGCAAGGTGAAATCTGTTTCATTGATACGCCGGGCCACGCTGCTTTCTCAGCGATGCGTGCTCGTGGGGCTAACAGTACCGATATCGTCATTTTGGTAGTTGCTGCTGACGATGGCGTTATGCCGCAAACTGAAGAAGCGATTAAGCATGCAAAAGCTGCCGGTGCGGCGATGGTTGTTGCCATTAACAAGATTGATAAAGAAGGTGCAGATCCGGAGAGAGCCAAGAACGAATTGGCATCAAGAGATGTTATTCCTGATGACTGGGGCGGTGATACTCAGTTTGTTCCTGTTTCAGCTCTTACTGGAGAAGGTGTCGATTCGTTACTAGAAGCAGTTCTTCTTCAGGCAGAACTGATGGAACTCAAGGCAGTTCAAGATGGCTCTGCCAATGGCGTTGTGATCGAATCAGAATTGGATAAAGGAAAGGGCCCAGTTGCCACTCTGCTGGTGCAGAATGGTACGCTTAAGCAAGGCGACATTATTGTCGCAGGTCAGCACTTTGGTCGCGCCCGGGCGATTACCGGCGACGACGGCATGCAGCTTAAATCCGCTGGTCCATCAACACCCGTATCGATGTTGGGTCTAGATGGCGCGCCTGCTGCAGGTGATACCTTTGCGGTTGTTAAAGACGAGAAGCGCGCACGTGAAGTTGCGTTGTTTAGAAAGGGCAAAGCCGATGATGAGCGGCTAGCTACTCCAGCCGCAAGTCTCGATAACCTGCTGGCCAGCTTTGGTGATACCAAGGTCAACTATCTCAATATTGTTGTAAAAGCCGATGTTAGGGGTTCGCTTGAGGCAATTGTTTTTGCTCTAAAAGAAGCAGGCAACGATGAAGTTAAAGTGAATGTGGTGTATTCAGGCGTCGGTGCAATATCTGAGCACGATGTGAACTTTGCCATTACGTCTGGTGCGGTACTGTTTGGTTTTAATGTTCGCGCCGATGGTGCTGCTCGCAAGTTGGTTGAACGCGATGGAATTGACCTGCGCTATTACAAGGTGATCTACGATCTGGTCGACGACGTTAAAGCGGCCTTAAGCGGTATGTTGTCGCCTGAAGTACGTGAAGAGATTGTTGGCATTGCTCTGGTTCGTGATGTCTTCGAGTCTAAGAAGTTTGGCAATATTGCTGGTTGCATGATCATCGAAGGAACGGTTCATCGCGATAAGAAGATTCGCGTGTTACGCGATAACATCGTCATCTATGAAGGTGAACTGGAATCGTTGCGCCACTTTAAAGAAGAAGTCAGCACTGCCCGTAACGGCACTGAGTGCGGCATCGGCGTGAAAAACTATAACGATGTAAAAGTTGGCGATCAAATCGAGGTGTTTGATTCTCGAGAAGTTGCCAGGGAACTATAGACCAGAATGCCAAAAGAATTTAGCCGCGGACAGCGTATTGGCGATCTGATCCAACGCGAGTTAGCGGTCTTGTTGCAAGTAGAGATCAAGGACCCACGTGTTGGTATGGTCACACTGAGCGAGGTTAAAGTCAGTCGTGATCTGGCTTTTGCTGATGTTTATTTCACCATGCTGCCAGACGAGTTAGCGAAGGAAGGTGCTGAAGTCCTAAACAGCGCCGCAGGGTTTTTGAGATCACAGTTGGCAAGAGTACTACATACTCGTACAACGCCCAGGCTTCGATTTCATTACGACCATAGCATTGAAAATGGTGCGCGAATGTCGAAAGCGATCAACGATGCGGTGAAGCGCGATGAACAGCAACACTTAGTAGATGGTTCTGAAGCGCCTCCTCCCTCGGAAGATAATAATGGGTAGGTCGACAGACAAACCGACGGACAGACCGACTATAAAACGTCGCCCAGTTCACGGCATCTTAGTGCTGGATAAGCCGCTGGAAATCAGTTCCAACGGCGCGCTGCAGCGGGTAAAAAATTTATTCTGTGCAAAAAAAGCGGGTCACACTGGCAGCCTCGATCCTTTGGCCACAGGTGTGTTGCCTCTTTGTTTTGGTGAGGCGACTAAGTTCTCTCAGTTTCTGCTCGATGCCGATAAGCGCTATACCACGGTTATAAAACTGGGTGAAACGACAGCAACGGGGGATGCTGAAGGCGACGTGCTTGAGCGTCGACCTGTGCCAGACTTGACTAGGCCCGGTCTCGAGATCGTGCTTGATCAGTTTCGCGGCGTCATTGACCAGATCCCATCGATGTACTCGGCGATTAAGGTAAATGGCCAGCCTTTGTACAAGTTGGCCCGCCAAGGTATTGAAATTGAAAGGAAATCTCGCTCGGTAGAGATTCTTGATTTAACTCTTCTAGCATTGACAGCCGACAGTTTGACGCTCGATGTTCGCTGCACCAAGGGCACCTATGTGCGCACACTGGCAGAAGATATCGGGAAAGTGTTAGGCTGCGGCGCCCATGTGACGGAACTCCGCCGAACGGCGTCTGGGCCCTTCGAGTTAGCGCAGTCCGTGACAGTCGAGTATCTCGAGCAGTTGCTTGAGGCCGGAGGTCAGGCCGGTCTTGATAAGTGCCTTTTGTCACCGTCAGCAGCAGTGCCAGATTGGCCCAGTGTTGAATTGTCGGAAATCAGTGCTTCGTATCTGAAGCAGGGTCAACCAGTTCAAATCGCGAAAGCGCCAACGACTGGTTGGGTCAGAATCTTTTCAGAATCATCCGAACCCAATGAAGAAGCATTTATTGGTGTAGGGGAGATTATGGAAGATGGTCGGATTGCACCGCGAAGGCTTGTGGCAACCTGACGCACAAGTAAGCAGTGTAGAAAAAGTCCTAAAGAAGAAAGTTGTAGAGAAAGAAAGCAGTAAAGAGAAGGACCTCTGGTCTATCTAGATAGTCTTCTAGATAGTCTTCTAGATAATTTAGTCAGATGGTCGCTGTAGACAAGATTGACGATGACTACAAATATGCGTGGTCACTCGTTTAATTAAATTCCGCATATTGGAGAAATAGAATGGCACTAACTGCACAAGATAAAGCTGAAATTGTTAAAGAGTTCGGAGATTCGGAAACCGATACAGGTTCCCCGGAAGTTCAGGTGGCATTGTTAACCGCAAATATTGAAAAGCTTCAGTCTCACTTTAAAGATCACAAGGCGGATCACCACTCGCGAACCGGTTTGCTTCGAATGGTAAGTCAGCGTCGAAAGCTGTTGAACTACCTCAAGAACAAAAGCACAGACCGATATGCTCAGCTAATTAAACGATTAGGGCTAAGAAGATAAGAGACGCCCAGTAGTCATGGGAATCTTGTGCTGATTCCCGGGGCTCAAAAACAGATATGAATTGGAGAAAAAATTGAATCCTGTGAAGAAAAAATTTATTTTTGGCGGCCAAGAGGTCGTGATTGAAACTGGCAAGATTGCCAGGCAAACATCTGCAGCCGTTGTTGTCACGATGGCTGAAACCACTGTCCTAGTGGCAGTTGTTGGACGAAAAGAAGCAAAGCCTGGTCAGGACTTTTTCCCCCTGACCGTGAACTACGAAGAGAAGACCTATGCTGCGGGTAAAATCCCCGGTGGTTTCTTTAAACGTGAAGGTCGTCCTTCAGAAAAAGAAACTTTAACTTGCCGTCTCATCGATCGGCCTATTCGTCCATTGTTCCCTAAGGGGTTTATGAACGAAGTCCAGGTGACCTGTCAGGTGATCTCGGCACATAAGAATACTGATCCAGATATCATCGCGATGATCGGTACTTCCGCAGCGCTTGCGCTGTCCGGTCTACCATTTAGTGGCCCTATTGGTGGCGCTCGTGTTGGCTTTACTAAAGACGGCTACATTCTGAACCCTGGCTACGACGCTCTGGCAGACTCTGACCTCGATATGGTTGTGGCTGGTACGGAATCCGCTGTTTTGATGGTGGAATCAGAAGCGAAAGAATTGACCGAAGATCAAATGCTTGGTGCTGTACTTTTTGCTCACCAGGAAATGCAGGTTGTGATTCAGGCAATCAAAGAACTGAAAGCAGAAGCTGGTAAGCCCGATTGGGAATGGCAGTTAGAAGCAGAAAATGAAGCGTTAACGAGCGCGTTGGCAGAGAAGTTTACCGACGGTATTAGCGCTGCATACCAGACCGTCGACAAGATGGAGCGACAGGACAAGTTGGCAATCCTGCGCGATGAAGCTGTTGCGAGTATAGCAACTGAAGGCGCTGACTTTAATGCCGGTGACGTTTCAGCTTACTTTGGTAAGCTTGAAAAGAAGACAGTCCGTCGTCGTATCATTGCCGGCGAGCCGCGTATTGACGGTCGTGACACTAAGACTGTGCGAAATATTGAAGTTGAAGTGGGTTTACTTGATAAGACTCACGGTTCTGCGCTGTTTACTCGTGGCGAAACACAAGCCATCGTGACAACGACACTTGGTTCAATGCGCGATGCTGCTTTGATTGACGCACTGCAGGGTAGTTATCGTGATCACTTCCTGCTGCACTACAACTTCCCGCACTACAGTGTTGGTGAAACCGGTTTTTCCGGTGGACCCAAGCGTCGTGAAATTGGGCATGGTCGATTGGCCCGTCGCGGTATTGCTGCGGTATTACCAACCCTCGCAGATTGGCCGTATACCATTCGCGTTGTGTCTGAAATTACAGAATCTAATGGATCCTCTTCTATGGCAAGCGTTTGTGGTGCCAGTTTGTCTTTGATGGATGCCGGTGTGCCGCTTAAGGCGCCAGTCGCGGGTATTGCGATGGGTCTTGTTAAAGAAGAAGACGGCTTCGCCGTTCTCACCGATATTTTAGGTGATGAAGATCATCTGGGTGATATGGACTTTAAAGTTGCCGGAACAGAAACTGGTGTGACTGCGCTACAAATGGATATCAAGATCCAGGGCATCACCGAGGAAATTATGGAGGCTGCTCTTGCTCAAGCTAAAGTTGCGCGATTGCACATCCTTGTTGAGATGAACAAGGTTATCGGTCGATCTCGCGATTCTGTTTCCGAGAACGCACCTGCCATGGTGACGATCAAGGTTGAATCCGACAAGATTCGCGACGTCATTGGTAAAGGTGGTGCAACCATCCGTTCAATTACGGAAGAAACCGGCGCCGACGTTGATATCAATGATGACGGTACCATCATCATTTATGGTGAAGGTAAGGAATCTCGTGATGCAGCGGTTGCCATGATCGAGTCCATCACTGCAGAAGCAGAGATTGGCAAGATCTACAAAGGCAAGGTTGTGAAGATCGCTGACTTTGGCGCCTTCGTCAACATCTTGCCAGGCAAGGATGGTCTTGTGCACATTTCTCAAATCGCCCATGAGCGAGTAGAGAAGGTCACTGATTATCTGACTGAAGGTCAGGAAATTGAAGTCAAGTGTTTAGATACGGAGCGTGGTCGTATCAAGCTGTCGATCAAAGAATTGATCGTGAAAGACGAGCAACCTGTTGAAGACGATGCACCGGAAGCTGATGCTAGCTAACGTTAAGCAGTAGTTAAAAAGGGCGGGCCTTTTCAGGACCGCCCTTTTTTTTGATCCAATTTCCTGTTTTGGCCTTTCTTGGCATTAACTAGCAGGCCTATTCTGAATGAGGTCTTCAACGACAGAGGGGTCGGCTAAAGTACTCGTGTCTCCAAGGTTATCGAGTTCGTTCTCGGCGATCTTGCGCAGAATCCGGCGCATAATTTTTCCTGACCGAGTTTTCGGTAAGCCTGGTGCCCACTGAATGATATCGGGTTTCGCGATCGCACCAATCTCCTTACGGACCATCTGGTTGAGTTCTGCAAGCAGGGCGTCTGTGCCCTCTACACCATGCATCAATGTCACATAGGCATAAATCCCTTGTCCCTTTACATCGTGCGGGTAGCCAACCACAGCAGCTTCTGCCACGGCTTCATGCAACACCAGGGCGCTTTCGACTTCCGCAGTACCCATCCGGTGACCCGATACGTTCAGGACATCATCTACTCGGCCGGTAATCCAGTAGTAGCCGTCTTCATCTCGTCGCGCGCCGTCACCGGTGAAATAGTACCCGGGATAGGCGGAATAATAGGTTTCAATGCAGCGTTCGTGATCGCCATAAACCGTGCGGATCTGGCCTGGCCATGAGGCGCCAATGGCGAGGTTGCCTGAGCCTGCACCTATGACTTCTTTACCGTCTTGGTCCAGTAGGACGGGTATAACACCGAAGAAAGGCCGCGTTGCGGAGCCGGGTTTCAGCGTCGTGGCGCCTGGCAAGGGCGTAATCATGATGCCGCCGGTTTCTGTTTGCCACCATGTGTCTACAATCGGACAACGTTCCTCACCGACAATATGGTAATACCATTCCCATGCTTCCGGGTTGATCGGCTCTCCAACAGAGCCAAGCAGGCGCAGGCTGGATCTGGATGTCGACTTAACGAACCCATCACCTTGCCCCATTAATGCTCTAAGTGCTGTTGGCGCAGTGTAGAAAATATTTACTTCATGCTTGTCGCAGACTTGCCAACAACGAGACGCATCGGGATATGTCGGGACACCCTCAAACATTAAGGTAGTCGCGCCATTAGCAAGCGGTCCATAAACAATATAGGTATGGCCAGTGACCCAGCCCACATCCGCTGTGCACCAGTAGATATCCCCTTCGTGATAATCGAACACATACTTATGAGTCATTGCGGCTTGAAGCAAATAGCCACCGGTAGTGTGCAGTACTCCCTTGGGCTTTCCTGTTGAGCCCGAGGTATAGAGAATAAAAAGTGGATCCTCGGCGTTCATTGTCTCGGGCTCGCACTCGGCTGAGGCCGCTGATGTTGCCTCCTGGTACCAGACATCTCGCGCGTCGTGCCACTTGATCTCACCGCCCGTCCGCTTGACGACCAGGACGGTGTGAACATCGGGGCAGTTCTCTAGTGCGACATCAGCATTTTGTTTCAAAGGAACTGGTCGACCGCCGCGAACACCTTCGTCGGCGGTAATCACTGTCTGGCAAGCCGAATCGAGGATCCGATCTTGTAACGCCTGGGGTGAGAAACCGCCGAATACGACTGAATGAATAGCGCCGATTCGTGTGCACGCCAGCATGGCATAAGCTGCTTCGGGGATCATGGGCATATAAATACAAACCCGGTCGCCCTTCTTTACACCACGACTTTTTAGGACATTAGCCAGGCGACAAACCTGTTCATATAACGTCTGGTAGGTGATGCTGGCGTCATCATTCGGGTCGTCACCTTCCCAGATAATGGCGACCTGCTCGGCTCTGTCTGGCAGATGTCGGTCTATACAATTCACGCTTGCATTCAGTTCGCCATCGGCGAACCAGCGGGTTTCGCCCAGTCCCAGGTTGGCGTCATAGACGTGGCTGAAAGGTTTGCTCCAGGTGAGAAAAGTCGTTGCCTGTTCTGCCCAGAAGTTTGCGGGTGATTCGATGGATGCCTGGTACATTTGCAAATAGCGCTCGTTATCGATGTGCGCATGTGCGGCAACCTGGGGTGTTACAGGATAATTTTTTGACATGTTCCCTCCTAACGTTTTTGACTGGCGGCGTAGCGATCGAGCAATGCTCTGGTGGAGCCGTCCAGAGTTTCAGTGTTCTCAGTGTTTCCATGTATTGCATTCAGAATGCGGTCGCCAAGTTCCTTGCCTAATTCAACACCCCATTGATCGAACGGATTGATATGCCAAATGGCAGCCTGACAAAACACCTTGTGCTCATAGAGTGCGACCAGCGCGCCTGTGTGCTTAGCATCAAGGTGGTCCAGAACCAAGGTGTTGGAGGGCCGGTTACCGGGCATGATTTTGTGCTTCTGCTGCAGTTCGTTTGCTGCGTCTGTAATTTCCTCGATCTGCTTGCCCTGCATGAGCGCCTGAGATTGGCTAAGACAGCTAGCGATCAACTTATCATGATGGTCTTGATGTTGGTGGTCTGGGCGTAACGTCATAATGAAATCCACGCCCGTGGTGCGTGTACCCTGGTGTAACAATTGGTGAAATGCATGTTGGCCATTGGTACCCTCTCCTCCCCAGATTACTGCCCCGGAATTATAGGGGAGGGGATTGCCCTCAAGGTCCCGACTCTTGCCGTTGCTTTCCATGTCGACCTGCTGCAAGTGATTCGGCAGATAACGTAGTCGATGATCGTAAGTTAACACCGCGTGGGTATCTGAGCCGAAGCAGTGTTGGTAAAAAACACTGAGAAATGCCATGACAAACGGCATGTTGTGCTGCGGTTCGGCTTGAAGAAAGTGTTGATCCATTTCGCATGCCCCATCGAGCAGTTGTCGAAATGTGTCGAATCCATAACGAATTGCAATCGGGATGCCCACTGCGGACCACACGCTATAGCGGCCGCCGACCCAATCCCACATGGGTAGAACGTTGTTCTCGCTAATGCCAAAGTCTGTTGCTGCGGGGATGTTTGAGCTGACCGCAACGAGGTGGGACTTCAGGTCCGCTCCCGGCATCGCGTCGAGTAACCACAAGCGCGTACTGTGGGCGTTAGCCATCGTCTCAAGGGTGGTGAAACTCTTCGATACAACGATGATGAGAGTTTCGGCCGGGTCCAGCTGGGCAAGCACCTCGTCCAGATGATGGGCATCGACATTCGCAATATAGTGACAAACGATATCGTCTTCCGCTTTTGGGCGATTGGAGGCGAGGGCTTCATCGACCATTTTAGGGCCTAGATACGAACCACCTATACCTAGATGTAAAACTTGTTTGATTGTCTTACCAGAGAACCCGCGCCATTGTCCGTTGCTAACAGCATCGCTGATGTCCTTGACACGACTCAGTGTTTCACAAACTTCTGTAAAAAAGTCTTCAAGGCCGGCTGGAGCTGATTTCGCTCTTAGTAGTGTATGAAGTGCAGGCCGTTGTTCGGTATTGTTTAGTGCAACGCCTTCGAACATTTGCTGGGCGAGGAGGAATACGCCGGACTCTGACGCTAGTTTGATGAGAAGCGGTTCAGTTTTATCATCAAAGAAATTTTTGGAGTAGTCGAGATAGATACCAGCAGCTTCAATTGAGTAAAGACGAGCCCTATCTGGATTCGTTAGAAATAGTTCCTTGAGTTGCACGGCTTGCAAATATTCCGCGTGCTGGACGAGTTCTGGCCAAACGGCATAGGGTAGGTTGGTCATGCTAAATAATCGACGGTGTTGGGTTGTAGTAGTGTCGTCCTCTGGTGACGGATTTTAGATAGCCAAGCAATTGTTCATAGTCATGTTCGCTGTTGACTAAATCTATATCTGCGGCGTTCACGATTAACAGGGGTGACCTTTCGTAGTAGTGAAAAAAATGAGTATAAGCATCGACCAGTTGAGTCAAGTAGGCGCGCTCAATATTCTGTTCAGCGCTGATGCCGCGTAGCTGGATTCGCTCCATCAATACATCTACGGGTGCTTGCAAGTAAATCACTAAATCTGGCGCAGGTGCATCGATGGTTAGGTGTTGGTAAATTTTTTCATACAACACCATCTCGTCGGTATCGAGATTGATTTCGGCGAACAACCTATCTTTTTCCAGAAGAAAATCAGCGACCCGAATAGGCTCAAACATGTCACCTTGACGGAGATCTTGGATCTGTCTGGCTCGCTCAAACAAAAAAAATAGCTGGGTTTGTAGCGCTGCTTGCTTCCGATTTTGGTAAAAGCGCTCGAGGAACGGATTACGTTCAGGTGCCTCAAGGAACGTTTCATAGTTTAGGGAGGCAGCCAGACGCTTGGTCAATGAAGTTTTGCCGACGCCTATCGGGCCTTCGATGGCAATAAAGCGGGGTAAGCTGTCTTGCTTCAAATCCAAAACTCCGGATGACTTCTCTACAGGGCGTTATTGTACTGCTTATGTCGCCCTTCTTGGGCGTCGTTTTCTGGGTCTGCGGCTAGGACTTCTTGAATCCTCAGGTGTACTCGTTTGCTCTATTGGGTTCTGTTCCTGGAAGTTGGTCCACCAGGCACCTAAATCGTCCAGCTTCTCTCCAGACTGCTCGCGCAGTAATAGAAAGTCATAGGCCGCTCGAAATCGCTTATGGCCCAATAGTACGGCGGGCTTCTTACCTCGAGTATTGGGTAATCTGGCCTGAAGGTGCCAAATATCACGCATCGGGCCGGAGAATCGTTTTGGTATCGAGGTAAATAGCTGTTGTTTAGAGATAACGTTCAAGGCTGCTTCATGTGAGGCCGCCAAGTGAGTCTCGCCCTCGTCTACCAAACGTTTTTTCTCTGCAACGAAGGGCCACCAAAGTAACGCGGCCAGGACAAATGCTGGCGTCACTGGTTTGCTCTCGTTGATCCGCTTATCGGTGCTCGCGAGCGCCAATTGAATCAGCTGTGGCGCAAAGTTCGGCTCTGCGTTGGCAGTATCTGGAAATAACCAGCCCAGCAGCTCGTGCTTTATCAGGCTGTGGTAAGAGGCTTCACCGTAGCCGGACATAAACAGCTTGAGCGCTTCTTCAAACAGTCTAGCCGCCGGAATATCTTGCAATAGAAAACCCAGGCGTTTCATTGCAGCGGCGGTTTGTTTTTCTATATCAAAGTGAAGTTTGGCTTCGAAACGGGCGGCCCTCAGCATTCGAACGGGGTCTTCACGGTATCGTGTCTCCGGGTCGCCAATCAAACGGATCAGCTTCGCCTCGATGTCTCCCATCCCCTTGACCAAATCAGTGATCTGATTTGTCTGGGGATCAAAATACAAAGCATTTATGGTGAAATCACGCCGCATGGCATCTTCCTCGAAGGAACCCCAGACGTTATCCGATAGCAGCATGCCGCCTTCAGACACTTCTCCTTCGTTTTCTTTGGCTGGCGCCCGAAAGGTGGTTACTTCGATAATATCTCTGCCAAATCGAACGTGAACGATTTTGAATCGCCTGCCCACCATACGCGCGCTATTGAAAAGTGACTTGACAGTTTCCGGGTTGGCGTCGGTCGCGACATCGAAGTCTTTAGGTGATTTGCCTAGTATCAGATCACGGACACAGCCGCCGACTAGATAAGCCTGATGGTTTTCTTTGTGCAGGCGCTCGACCACCCGCATGGCGTTGGCGCTTTTTGGATTCTTGGCAAATTCGGTTTGGATATCAACCATGTAAGGGTATCAGCGTTAGCAGCATGTTGAATTGAGGTTGCCTGTGATTGGAAGCCGCTAATATAACAGAGGGCTGGGCTTTCAAGGGCAGAAAATTCACGGGCAGAAAAACACAGGTAGGAAAAACACAGGTAGGAAAAAGGGGTAGACAGCTAAAAGGTAGACAACTGGAGGTCAGAAAACTAAAGGTCAGAAAACTAAAGGTCAGAAAACTAAAGGTCAGAAAGAAAAATGGGGAAAGCGTACTTTCCCCATTCAGCGAGCCAGATTTTCATTTTTATTATTATTATGTTTCTTATTATTTTTGGTAGCTGTTTGTTAGCGCCGTTCTTATTATTATTACGCCAACTCTTTTTTAGCTGAATATTGATATACAGAAACCGTGCCAATAATGCATCGGCTTAAAAATCATAGGGTTAGGCTAAAATGGGCTGTAGGTGAAGTGTGCGCTTGTAACTTTTAGTAACACTTTTTGGGGTTAAAGGTAACAAGCAGTCTCTATCGCCGCTTAGAACGTATCCTGGGGATATCAAGCTTCTGGCGTTTTTGCCAGAGTGCTTTGCGGCTAATCCCAAGCTTATGAGCCAATTCCGTCTCTGTCATGTGGTCTTGGTTCTCTATGACGAACTTCTGGAAATAGTCCTCCAGAGAAAGATCCTCCGTTTCAGCGTCGTCGTCGTTATTGGGTTTCTGGGTATGATCAAAATCAATGGCTAACAGATCCGGCGTAATAATCTTCGACTCGGTTAGTATGACTGCCCTCTCGATCGCATTTTCTAATTCCCGGATATTACCTGGCCAGCGATAGCTCGACATCAGAGATAGCGTTTCGAAGTCAAACTCCAGGCAAGGTTTTTCCAGTTTTTCGCAGGTTTTGCTGAGAAAGTGTTTGGCGAGATATTCAATATCCCCTTCTCGCTCTCGTAGCGGCGGCAGCGATAACTTGACGACATTCAATCGGTAATAAAGATCCTCACGAAACTGCCCGGTTGCTGTAAGTGCTTTCAGGTCCCGATGGGTCGCAGCAACGAGTCTAACTTTTACGCGTGTTGTCTCAACCGAGCCCACTCGGCGTACTTCCCCTTCCTGTAGTACCCGCAACAGTCGCGCCTGGGCATCCAGCGGCAGTTCACCGATTTCGTCTAGAAAAAGTGTACCGCCATTTGCGGCTTCCACGAGTCCGACTCGCCGATTGGTTGCGCCTGTAAACGCGCCTTTTTCATGGCCGAACAATTCAGACTCGATCAGTGTGTCGGGAATGGCGGCGCAATTGACTGAAATAATGGGTGCGCTGGATTGCTTGCTCGCAGTATGGATTGCCTTGGCGACCAGCTCTTTGCCTGTGCCGGATTCGCCCAGTATCAATACATTAGTGTCCGTCGGAGCGACCTTGGTAATTCTCTCGAAGACGACCTGCATCGCCTTGCAATGCCCGAGCATGCCTTCCATTGTTGGAAGTGTCGGGCTGTTTTTACCGATGATGCTATTGATCGCCGATAGCATGGATTTATATTCGAAGGGCTTGGCAATGTAATCCACAGCGCCTAGCTTCATTGCATCTACGGCAGAAGCGACACTCGCATAGCTGGTCATCACGAGTACGGGGATTGGATTGGCGCGCGCAATGATATCGGTCCCTGGTGGTCCAGGTAAGCGCAGATCTGTAATGATCAGATCAAACTTGTCGAGCTGGGTTGCATCGGCCTCTTCTACGGAGCCTGCTTCAGTGACGCTAAAACCCTGTTTGCCAAGATACTTTTTCAAGGATGAGCGAATAACTACCTCATCCTCGATGATCAAGATGCTTCTTTGGCGCATAGGTATCGCAAAGCAAAGTGTGTGGCTAATAAACTATGAATGGGCCTGTGAAGTCAACCGTCGGGGCGGTATATCAGCGCCAGGAAGTGCCATATGGGGCAAATCAATCGTGACGCAGGTGCCGACGGGTTGTCCCGGTTCAGCTGTGATTTTGCCTTGATGTTCTTGGATGATGGTTGTGACGATCGCTAGGCCAAGACCCGTGCCCTGGCCTGGGTCTTTCGTGGTGTAAAATGGCTCGAAGATCGCATCTCTTTCTTCCTCGCTGATCCCATGGCCCTGGTCTGTCACTCGAATCAATATACGTTCCGCTGCTGAGTCTCCAGAAATCAAGACTTCAGATTGTCGCGGCGATGCGTCTCGCGCATTCGACAGTATGTTAACAAAGACCTGTAGCAGTCTCTGGCTGTCGCCGGGCGTGTACAGGTCGCTTTTAACCCGATTAATAAACCTAATGCCCTTTGTGTCGCTGGATAGTGATAACAGGTAGATGGCCTCGTCAATACACTGCTTGAGCTTGACGGGTTCCATTTGCGACATGACATCTTTGCCTCGATGCGCAAAGTTAATCAGTGAATTCAAAATCGATGAAATGCGGTCTGTTTGTTCGAGAATCTGGCGGGATATCTCCAGCAGCTCGGGATCATCTGTTTCGATCGGGATGTTCTGTGCCAGGCAAGCAATACCGGTGATTGGGTTGCCTACCTCGTGGGCAACGCCTGCGGCTAATTGGCCAATTGCTGCGAGTCGATGGTTATGCATCAACTGGCGTTCGAGTGTTTGCTCTTCCGTGATGTTTTCGATGACGATGAGAATGTCACCAGTATCTGTCAATTCCTTGTGCAAGTTTAGCGTTAGGCTTTGCTCTGATACTTTAACTTCGGCTTTGAGGCGGTTCGCATCAGCTGATTGAATAAATTGATCCAATAGCTCGACCCAATAGCCGGGTAACATCTGAAAAGGATAGTCCAAAACTGATTCAGCTTCGATAGTCGTTAGCTCGACCATGGCCCTGTTCCAGGTCAATATTCGACCGCTGCCATCCAGGGTACAAACCGCGGTTGGCAAATCTTGTAGTAGCTGCCGGTGATAGCGGCGAAGATTGTCTAGCTCCGCCGCAAGACCAGTGAGGTCGGATTGATGTAGCTCAAATCGATACTCGCGACTACCGAGGCTTTCGGTTGCCGCTTGCCCAGGCTTAGCCAGGCGGAATGGCAAATATTGAGCGAAAATCCTGTGGGCAATGGTCTGCCCAACAATACTGGTGAGGTTCGATTCGATCTGATTTCGTAGTTGCACAAGAGCGAAAGGTCGTTGCTCTGATTCGAGCAATGACAAATCATTCATGCCAAGATCAACTTGAGCAACAGCCGCGGGCTCGCCAATCGCTTGCATCAGCTGGTAGCGAATTTCAGAAACGGAACTCACACCGAGTTCACCTTGATAGGGCAGGATAGGCGAATCTCTCATGCACTTGGTTGCTGCGACTTGTTCCGCATGCGAAGCAACATTTAGGCGTGAAAAAATGATGTAGGCGAGCGTGTTTGCGGTCAAGGAGGTGACGGACGTCACAAACCAGATGTCTGGCCCGGGCGAGAACAAATGTTGGGCACCGAGTAAATTTGAGTAAACAATGTCTGTGAGTAAGGGGAAAAATAGCATTGCGCCCCAGAATAGAAATCCGCACAGAAGACCGGCCAATAGTCCATAGCTATTAGCGTCACGCCAATAAAATGCCCCGATTAACCCAGGCAGAAACTGCAGTACTGCAACAAAACTAACCAGGCCCAGGTTCATTAGATTTTGCTGCTCGCTGAACAGATTGTATAGGCAGTAGGCGAGCAAAATGATGCCGCTGATGAGAGCCCGGCGTGTGTTGAGTAGGAACGAAAAAAAATCCCGATCTGCACTTACCCGGTATAGAGGCAGAACCAGGTGATTGACTGACATGGTTGCCAGAGCCAGTGTGAGTACAATCAGCACGCCACTACAAGCGGCGAATCCGCCTATAAATGCCAATAGAGTCATGGCTTCACTATTGCCTGCGATGCCGAGTGAAATAGCAAAAAACTCCGCCGGGCTGCTCAGCTCAAGAAACTCAGCTGCCCAAAGGATGGGCGCCACACAAAGGCTCATAAGCAACATGTAGAGAGGGAAACCCCAGCGAGCAGAGCGGACCACACCGGCGTCATCGTTTTCTGTGAGTAGGACATGGAACATATGGGGCATCGCTACCGCCCCTGCGAAGAAGGTCAAAAGCATCATTCGGGAAGAACCTTCGGAGAGCTCTCGCTCAACATGCGCCTGCAGTGGTTGATTGGTCAGGAGCCAATCATTTAGGTTGGTGATACTGCCGAAAACCGAGTACACGGCGTAAATAGCGACTGCGATAAAGGCGATGAGTTTTACGATCGATTCTAGCCCCAAGGCGACGACCAGCCCCTCATGCTTGTCGCGAGTTGATGCGTGACGAGCACCAAACAGGATGGCAAAAACAGCCATCGTAGCGCAGAAGATGATCGCAAGGCCGTCACGGCTAATCTCCTGGTTAACCAGGTGAACGGTGTCTACAATCGCCTGAATTTGAAGGGCGAGAAGGGGAATGGCGCCAATCAACAAGAATAGACTGACGATGCCGCCCACCCATGGTCTCGGATAGCGAAAGGCAAAAACATCCGCAAGTGAGCCCAATTTGTGCGCAAGCGCGATTCTCGCGATCGGATTCAGAAGCAGAGGTGCCAACAAAAATACCGCGCTTGCGCCAAAATAATAAAGTAGATAGTTGGCACCAAAGTTCGCTGCGAACCCAAGGGTGCCATAAAAAGATAGCGCACCCGCAAATACGCCCAGCGAGACAACCCGAATGAACCGGCTATGGGTAATACGCCTCGGCAGCCAGCCTCGCTCGGTGGCATAGGCGGAACCAAACAAAATTGAAAGATAAAACAAACTAAAGGCAAAAATTTGCGACAGGGAAAAGCTCACCGGTCTTCTCCACCACGCTGGCGGGTCACAAGATAGCAGGCGACGATGAGCAGTGACCAAACTAGGAAATTACTATGCCAGTTTGTTAGTCCGCCCGATTGCCCCCAGCCGCCGAAGTCCGCAACGAATACGAAAAAACCGAGTACAACAAATGTGATCAGGCGCTCAATCATTATCGCATTCTATCCAGATTCTCCGGTCGGTTATAGCAGTAGTGCCGTGAGTGGTACACCAGCTTTGGCGGGTACAGCGGCACGATTCCACCGTGCGATGGCGATAGTCAGGAGTTTTTGCACGGTCGGAGCGGTGACCGCAGGTTGGCCGAGGACGAGTAATGCCCGATTTAACGTGACCATGCTTTCGGTCAATGGAACCGCTTCGGCTTTTGCTTGTTTGCTTAGCTTTTGACCATCGTTCCCTAGGACCACCGGAAAGTGCCCGTGTTCAGCCGGCTTGAAGCCAAGTAAGTTAGCGATGTAGAGCTGCCTGGGTGTTGAATTAAGGAGGTCGTGGCCACGGATAACGTGGGTGATACCCTGGTGGTGATCATCTACGACTACGGCAAGTTGGTAGGCGATCAGCCCATCCTTTCTCTTGATGATAAAGTCACCGATTTCAGTTTCCGGATTGTATTGCTGTTGGCCCTGAAAGATATCGTCAAAGCTAATCGAGTCTTTAGTGATTTGAATTCGGGTGGCGTAGGGTGTGTCTTGCAAATTTTTCCCGCGGCAAGTGCCCGGATATATGGCACCAAAACTGCGCCGACTGCAGGTGCAATGATAGGTCAGGCTTTTTTTGCGTAAGTTCTCGAGTGTCAGCTCGTACGCCTGTAATCGAGTACTTTGGTACAGAGGTACGCTGTCCCAGTGCAGCCCGAAGCTCCTGAGCTGGTGCAAGATTTCTTTTGGTGCTGCAGTTAGTTCTCGTGGTGGATCCAGGTCTTCGATGCGAATTAGCCATTCACCTTGATGGTGGCGAGCGTCGAGAAAAGAGGCCAATGCAGCGACGAGCGATCCGAAATGAAGTGGACCTGTGGGTGATGGAGCGAATCGACCCACGTAGGTGTTGTTTACCTGCATGGGTCGTCCTGAGTGCTAGCCGAGAATTTGTCGCTCTTTAATTTCATCAAGGGTTTTGCAATCGATGCACTGAGTAGCTGTCGGTCGCGCTTCCAGTCGGCTAATTCCAATTTCTATGCCGCATGATTCACAGTATCCGTAATCATCTTGATCGATAAGATCCATTGTACTGTCAATTTTCTTGATGAGCTTGCGCTCACGGTCTCTGGTGCGCAATTCCAGGCTAAATTCTTCTTCCTGGGTGGCGCGGTCTGCGGGATCTGGATCGTTAGAGGCCACATCTTGCATGTGGTGCACCGTGCGATCAACTTCTTGCATCAGCTGCTTCTTCCACTCAAGCAGTTTGCCGCGGAAGTGGTCTTTCTGGACGTCATTCATGTAGTCAGCATTCTTACTTTTGACTTCAGGCGCATCGGTTTTCTTTTTAGCGATTGCCTTTCTGACGGGTATCCTTGGCGCTGGGGCTTTTTTCGCTGGCGCTTTAGGTTTAGTTTTAGTCTCAACGGCTGACGCTTTTTCCACCTTTTTTGCTGCCTTCCCTTTAGATGCTACTTTTTTGGGAACGGCCTTTTTCTTGGCGACGGTTGGCTGCTTGGGCTTGGAGGCGGATTTTGCCTTGGTCTCTTTGATCACTGTTGCCTTTGTCTTAGCTTTCGGTTGTGCCTTAGCTTTCGGTTGAACTTTGGCCTTGGATTGAGCTTTAGGCTTGGGTTGAACCTTGGACTTCGCTTTGGCTTTAACGGCCGCTTTAGCCTTTGCTTTAGCTTTTGGTTTAGCTACTGGCTTTTTCTTTGCGGCGACTTTGGTTTTCGCTGGGGCTTTAGTGTTAGCTTTAGCCTTGCTTGGTGTGGCTTTTATCGTCGACTTCGCCTTGGCTTTGGTTTTTGCTTTGGCCTTTGTCGCCGGTGCTTTTTTGCGCTTTGCTGCCATAGTGTCTTCCAATTGGTTAGATCTCGAGAAACACGCTCATTTTTGAGGCAGCGAACGTTACCAGAACATAGTGGTTTCGCCAAGTATTAGTCGCTACAAAGCTTAGTTTGCGGCACTTTCGATAACCTTCCATAACTGGGAGGGATAATTTGCGGGGAACAGTGATTGACTGAATACGCCAAAAGACTTCAAGGCATATCTGCCTTTAAGGCTATGGAGGTGTTGGCGCGAGCCAACGAATTGCAAAAATCGGGTATGGATGTGATTCATCTTGAAGTAGGAGAGCCGGATTTTCCAACGCCTGTTCCTATCGTCGAGGCAGCTCATGTCGCCTTGCGGCTGGGCTTTACCAAATATACCCCCGCCCACGGTATTGAGCCCTTGCGTTTGGCAATCGCGCAACACTATTGTGATCGTTACGAAATCGAAGTGGACCATAGAAGAATCTTTGTCACGGCAGGTGGTTCAGGTGCTCTGCTCCTTGCAACAGCACTGACGTTGAATCCAGGTCAAGCCATGATGATGACCGACCCTGGTTACCCGTGTAATCGGCACTTCATGACCAGCTTTAACGGCGAGGCACAGTTAGTGCCTGTGGGCCCAGCCGATCATTATCAGCTTTCGCCTGAATTGGTGCAGCAGCACTGGCGCGAGAATACCGCCGGCGTGCTTTTGGCGAGCCCTGCTAATCCAACGGGCGCCATCATTGAGCCCGAGGCGCTTGCGGAAATTGCTACCATTGTGCGACAACAGGATGGGTTTTTGTTGGTAGATGAGATTTATCATGGATTGCAATATGGCGATGCGTCGGTGACCTCTGCTCTCGAGTTTGATGCGATTGTGGTCAATAGCTTTTCCAAATACTTCGGTATGACCGGCTGGCGTCTTGGATGGTTGGTGGTGCCGGAAGGTGCCATCGAATCAGTTGAGAAACTCGCGCAGAATCTTTTCATTTGTCCCACCAGCATTTCCCAACAAGCCGCTTTGGCGGCGTTCGAACCGGAGTCTCGAGAGATTATGGAGCACCAACGCCGCGCATTTGAAGCGCGAAGAAACCTCATGGTAGAGGGATTACGCCAGTTAGGTTTTGGCATTCCAGAGACACCCAGAGGTGCGTTTTATGTTTACGCAAAGTTACCTGACGCCATGTCATTGGACAGCGAAGCATTTTGTATGCGGATGTTAGAGGATTTTGGCGTAGCGGCGACACCGGGTACCGACTTTGGCTTCTTCGAGGCGGATCGTCATGTCAGGTTTAGCTATGCCAATAATGTCCAGGCACTTGAAAAAGCACTGGTGCGAATTGAACTGGCGCTGCTGTGAAATTTGATACCCCGCTTCGATCCGGAACTTTGATACGTCGCTATAAGCGCTTTCTGGCAGATGTCGAAAGCTCAGAGGGCGTCGATTTGACTATCCATTGTCCCAATACAGGGTCAATGAAAAACTGCGCGGAACCAGGCTACGGTGTTTGGTTTAGCTCTAGCGATAATCCTAAGCGAAAATATCCCAACACCTGGGAACTAGCGAAAGACGATCAGGGTAATATGATCGGTATCAACGCCAACCTGGCCAACAAGCTGGTCAAGGAAGCGATCTTATCTGGCGTGATCGTTGAGCTAGCAGGCTACGATGTCGTTCAGAGCGAGGTCAAGTATGGTGTTGAGAACAGTCGAATCGACTTATTGCTGACCGCTGAGAATCGGCCCAATTGTTATGTGGAAGTCAAAAGCGTCACACTGTTAGACAATAGCTTAGACCAGAAGGGCCGTGGCCTTTTTCCAGACGCGGTCAGTACCCGGGGACAGAAACATTTGAGAGAGTTGGCGGAAGTGGCACGACACGGTGATCGAGCGGTACTCGTGTTCTGTGTTCAGCATAGCGGGATTGAGAGCGTCGCTGCTGCGGCAGAGATTGATCCGGAGTATGCAGCGAGTTTAATACAAGCTCGTCAGACTGGTGTCGAGGTGCTGGTGTACGGTTGCGACTTGTCGCCCGCCGAGATCAGGGTGTCTAGGCCGCTGACGTTTGTTTCACCGTCTATTCCGCCTTCTACTACAACATGAAAGCGGTTATCTCCTATCCCGCGTTGTTGGCGATATTGGCAACCCTGGCACTGGTTACGTTAGGGCACGGGGCTGCATCATTGCCTCTCAAAGATATTTTTTCCGCTCACCCTGACCCAGTCTCAACGGCGATCCTTTGGGAAATTCGATTACCCAGACTACTGCTTGTGGTGTTTGTGGGTGGCGCAGTTGCGATGACGGGCGCTGCCATTCAGGGATTGTTTCGGAATCCGCTGGCAGACCCTGCTCTTATTGGCGTATCCAGTGGTGCTGCCCTTTTTGCGGTCGCCTACCTGGTACTGGGTGGTTCAGCTTGGTTGGGTCAAACCGGCTTGATTCTGTCTGCGTTTCTGGGTGGGTTACTCGCAACTTTATTGGTGGTCGCCATCGGGCAAAGAAGTCAGGGTATAGCGGGCATGCTGTTGGCTGGGATCGCTATTAATGCGCTTTGTCTTGCTGGGGTTGGCCTGTTTACTTTCTTGAGCGATGACGGCCAATTGCGCAGCGTGGCATTCTGGGCGTTGGGTAGTTTCGCTGCAGCTGATTGGTCCGCCACGCTCGCCAGCCTCCTTTTGCTACCCGCCATGTATCTGCTGTACCGGGAACGTCGGCATCTGGATCTGATTACGCTAGGTGATCATGCCGCGTCGCATCTGGGTCTTGATATCCGAAGGTTCCGTCTTCGAGTGATCTTATATACCGCATTTATTATCAGCCTCTCTGTCTCCCTGGTAGGCATTATTAGTTTTGTGGGGTTGGTGGTGCCGCATATTATTAGACTGGTAAGAGGGTCTACTCATGGCTCGTTACTCCCCTTGTCAGCGCTGTTGGGGTCGGTTGTTCTATTATTTGCCGATAATGTTGGCCGAATTGTCTTGAGCCCAGCGGAATTGCCCGTTGGGCTGCTAACATCTCTGGTGGGTGGACCATTTTTTGTTTATCTGATCCTGAAACAACGAGACAGGCTGGCGATCTGATGGTCATTCGAGTATCGAAGCTGGGTTACTCAGCCTCAGAAGTTGACCTGGTGCGTGATCTGGATATTGAGTTTCAGAGTGGCGCCCTGCATATCCTGCTGGGTGCAAACGGTGCAGGCAAAACAACGTTGCTACGCTGTCTTGCTGGCGAGCTAGCTCCCACCACCGGTGAAGTGCTGCTGAACGGACGGTGTTTGGATGACTACTCACTATTAGAGAAAGCGCATTGCATTGCTGTGCTGCCTCAGAAGTCTGTTTTGGATTTTCCGTTTTTAGCGAGAGAAGTCGTCGCTATGGGACGTTATGCTTTTTTGGAAAATGCCGCGAGAGCGGTCACTTTACTAGAAGAGATTGCAGAGGCCACCCAGGCGGCTGGCTTGCTAGAAAAGTATTACACGACTTTGTCGGGTGGAGAACAGCAGCGAGTCCAACTCGCGCGAGTATTGGTCCAGCTCTGGGATCGTTTACCCGAGGCGGTTTACTTGCTGGATGAACCGAGTGCGCCGCTGGATCTTGCTCACCAGATTGGTCTCTTCATCTTGCTCAGGAAATTGGCAAGCGCTGGCGCCACGGTTATTGTTTCTACTCACGATCTGAATCTCGCGGCGAACTTCGCTGACAATCTACTTTTACTCAAGGACGGCGAATTACTGGCTGCAGGTGTACCAGGCTCGGTGTTGTCTGCTGCCAATATACAAAAGGCCTATGGCGTCAAAGTGACAGTGGATTGTAACGACAGGGGGCGATTGCAGATTGATTACGAGATCGAGTGATTGTCCTCTGCCTGGGCAAGCAGCTTGGACTTAAGGCCTGGGTCGATATCATTCCAGTGCACGTCCATGAGCGCACCTTGCAGGGCATAAAGGAGGACCCGGTTTGCTTTGAAGCCCCTCGCTCTTACCGCTTGATAGATTCCCACGGCACCCCTTTCCACGAGTTGTTCGCGCCGATGCACACCAACGGCATGCAGCCACTGAACGGAGGTCTTGCCCAAATTCTTCAGTTCAAGAAGTTCGTCTTGCACAATCATTATTTTCCCACGAGATTCTTAAAGCATAGATGACACTTCGTGAATTGCGACATAATGCTTCGATGCAACTTAGCCTCGAGGGATTTATCTTGACGCGCCAATGGCGCGGGCAGGGCGATGGACAGTCGCTTACTTACTGGCTGGCGACTGATAACGGTCCGCTGCGAGTAGAGATCGAAGGTGTCGAGTCTGTGTGCTTCGTTGCCGCAGCTGATCGCGACCGCGTTACGCCTGTGTTTACAGCGATAGGCGGCTGTCGTCTGGCAGAAGTTGCCTTGCAAACGTTTGATCATTCTCCTGTGTTGGCGTGCTACTTCTCATCGCAAAAGCAACTCAATGCCGCTAGCGCACGTCTCGAGGGTAAGGTGGTCCTGTATGAAGCGGATCTGCGGCCGACAGATCGATATCTGATGGAACGTTTTCTTCAAGCCGAGGTTAAAGTCAGCGGCGACATCGAGGAGCATGCTGATTATTTGGTCTGCCGGAATCCAATTCTGCAGCCAGTGGCATTTGAGCCCCGCTTGAGTGTGGCCTCATTGGATATTGAAACTTCCTATACGGAGAACATTCTCTATTCCATCGCTGTCAGCATGCGCGAGCCCGAGACTGAGAAAGTGTTGATGGTCGGGCAGGGTGCCAGTGATGTGCCGTATCTCGAGTTTTGTGCCGATGAGCGAACGCTTATCCGCCGTTTCCTCGAGTGGTTTTCGGTCTTGGATCCAGATGTCATTATTGGCTGGAGTGTCGTGGCTTTTGATCTCGACTTCTTACAGAGACGCTGTGATTACTACGGCATCAAGTTTACCCTGGGCAGGGGGCGTGAGTCGGTTTCCTGGCGAACTGCGAATCAGAGTAACGGTAGAAAGTACGCTTTAGTGCCTGGTCGAGTTGTATTAGATGGCATAGAGCTTTTGCGGACAGCCACTTACCAGTTCGAAAGTTTCTCCTTAGAAAATGTTTCCCGTGAATTGTTGGGTCGAGGCAAGCTGATTCACGATGTCGATGCTCGTGGTGCAGAGATTCAGAACTTGTTCGCAGAAGATAAGTCGCAGTTAGCGGCGTACAATCTCGAAGATTGTCGTCTTGTTCATGATGTATTTGCAGCAACCAACCTTTTGGACTTCGCGATGCAGCGCAGTCGATTGACAGGGTTAGACATGGATCGCGCCGGTGGGTCTGTGGCTGCTTTCGACTTTCTTTATTTGCCCAGGTTGCATCGGCAGGGTTATGTAGCGCCGGTTGTGATGGAAGGCAGTGACCGGGGTAGTCCTGGCGGTTTTGTTCTGGAGTCTGAGCCGGGTATTTATGCAGACGTGATTGTACTTGATTTCAAAAGTCTCTATCCGAGCATCATCCGCACGTTCAACGTCGACCCATTGGCGATGGTTGAAGGTCGGAATGAAAGCGACGCGATCCCCGGCTTCCATGGTGCTGAATTTTCTCGAGACAAAATTATATTACCGGGACTCATCAAAAGTTTGTGGGCTGCGAGAGACGAAGCGAAGAAGCGAAAACTAGCTGCAGTGTCTCAGGCCATCAAAATCATTATGAATTCATTTTATGGCGTATTAGGTTCGCCTGGTTGTCGCTTTTTCGATACTCGGTTGGTGAGCTCCATCACGTTACGCGGTCACGAAATTTTGCAGAAAACCAAAGACTTAATCGAAGCCAAAGGTTTTCGGGTTATTTATGGTGATACGGACTCTGTTTTTGTGTTGGTTGGTGAGCAAGCACATTCGACGATAGATGAAGTGGGCCTTAGTCTGACCGGCTATTTGAATCATTGGTGGCGGGAGCACTTAGCGGAAAGTTATGGGGTGCAAAGCTGTCTCGAAGTGCAATACGAAACCCACTTCGAGAAGTTTCTTATGCCGAGGGTGCGTGGCTCAGAAAAGGGCAGCAAAAAACGTTATGCCGGCGTTGTGTCGAAAAATGGTGAACCGCAACTAGTATTTAAGGGTCTGGAAACAGTGCGCAGTGACTGGAGTCCGCTGGCGCGGGAGTTTCAACAAGCACTTTATCGAAAAATATTTTTCGCAGAACCCTATCTCGACTTTATCCTCGCGACTGTGGCTTCCGTCAAAACGGTTGACCTCAGTAAGCTGGTGTTACGAAAAAGGGTCAGACGCAACCTGGTGGACTACCAGAAGAATATACCTCCTCACGTGCGAGCGGCGAGGCTCGCGGATCAGATTCGCAATGACAAGGGCCTACCTAAAATTTATCAAAATGGTGGCTGGATCGAATACGTGATGACAATTCAGGGTGCTGAGCCGGTCGCCTACGTTTCCTCTGCTATCGATTATGACTTCTATGTTGAGCGGCAGTTAGCGCCGGTCGCCGACGCTATACTGTGCTTTTTGGATACTTCTCTTGGTCAGATCCTAGATAAGCAAATGGCGTTATTTTAGGGCCAAAATTTCATCGTTTGTGAGCCGCGCGCCGAATTGAGATACCAGTTTTGCGGCCACTCGATTTGCCAGCGTTGCTGCGGCTTCGAACGACTGATCCTGGCTGATAGAAGCAAGAAAAGCACCGGCGAATATATCCCCTGCGCCGGTGGTGTCGATCGCTTTAGCCGTGTTCCCTGGAACGTGAGTTTCTATTTTACCATCCCAGATCATTGCGCCGTCTTTACCCTGGGTCATGACGGCCATTTGGCTCACGGTTTTTAATTTACCGAATGCTTCTTCTTTGGTCTGACTCGATGTCCAGATCATTGCCTCGTCTTCGTTGCAGAATACTAAATCGATACCATGTTCTGCGAATTCATCGAACGCAGGTTTAAAGTGCTCAACGATAGCGGGATCTGATAACGTCAAACTGACTTTAACACCGGCTTCTCTGGCGATATCCTGGGCTCGTCTTGCTGCCGCCATTGCGCTTGGAGATGTCACGAGATAGCCCTCGATATACAGGTAAGCGGAATTCTTCAAGGCGTCTTCGTCGAGTTCGGCGATTGATAGCTCTTCACTGATGCCAAGATGCGTGGTCATGCTGCGCTCTGCATCAGGCGTCACAATAGAAATGCATTGACCGGAGTTACCTGCATGCCTGCCGCTGTCCAGATTGGTCATGACACCGGCTGCCTTGAGGTCGCCCATAAAGAAGTCACCGGTTGCATCGGCGGCAACCTTGCAACTGTAAAAGCTTTTCGCGCCTAACTGGGCCACGGCAACCATCGTATTGGCAGCAGAACCTCCGCCACATTGTTCGATGACTTCATGATTGTGTCTGGCCTCCAGCAATCGGATCAGTTCGTGGCGGCGCTCTGCATCGATCAGGGTCATCACGCCTTTTTCGAGGCCTGCTTCAGCGAGGAATGTATCAGTAACTTCAAATTCTGTATCGACCAGCGCATTGCCGATGCCATACACATCAAATTGACTCATTGGAACTCCGGTTAAAGTATTGTCTGAAAAGTTGATCTTGCGGCGTCAAGCGTTAGCTCGATCTCTTTGGCGCCGTGCGTACTTGAAATGAAACCTGCTTCAAACGGCGAGGGTGCCAGATTGATACCCCGACTTAGCATACCATTGAAAAATTTATTGAACATCTCGGTATCAGCGTTCATCACCTGATTGAAGTTTGTCACGGGTTTAGCGTCCGTAAAAAAGAAACCGAACATGCCACCAACCTGGTTCGTGCTGAACGGTACGCCAGCATTATCGGCAACTTCCTGCAGGCCGTTTACGAGTTCGGCGGCCTTCTGATCTAATGCTTCGAAAAAGCCAGGCGCCTCAATAAGTTCCAGCGTAGCGAGACCGGCGGTCATTGCGATGGGGTTTCCGGACAGCGTGCCCGCCTGATAAACACCACCCAGAGGCGCGACGACCGACATGATCTCTCTCTTGCCACCGAAGGCACCGACTGGCATTCCGCCGCCGATGACTTTACCCAGTGTCGTTAGGTCAGGTTTAACGTTGTAGACGCTTTGCGCGCCGCCCATTGCAACCCGAAAGCCCGTCATGACCTCATCAAAGATCAGGACAATGCCATATTCGTCACAAACAGACCGGAGGCATTGAAGATATCCATCAACCGCGGGAACACAGCCCATATTGCCCGCAACTGGTTCGACGATGATCGCTGCCACCTCAGCGCCGATTTCGCTAACCATCTGCCTGATGTCATCTTCATCGTTATAGGCAAGGGTAATGGTATGTTGTGCAACACTTGCTGGCACGCCCAGTGAATCTGGCTCGCCAAGTGTCAGCGCGCCGGAGCCGGCCTTCACCAGTAATGCATCACTATGGCCATGGTAGCAGCCTTCAAATTTAATGATCTTGTCACGGCCCGTAAACCCTCGGGCAACCCGAATTGCGCTCATTGTGGCTTCTGTACCAGAGCTCACCATACGCATCATCTCCATGCTCGGCACGTGTTGCTGAACCTTGTTAGCGAGCGTGGTTTCGATTTCTGTCGGAGCGCCAAATGATAGGCCGTTGCTCAGGGCTCTAGTGATTTTTTCGATCACCTCGGGATTTGCATGGCCGACGATCATGGGTCCCCATGAGCCGACATAATCGATATATCGGTTGTCGTCGACATCAATAAGATAGGCACCGCTGGCCTGTTTGATAAACAGCGGCTGACCGCCGACCCTTTGGAATGCGCGCACTGGAGAGTTGACGCCGCCGGGAAGAATCGACTGAGCGTCCTGAAACAAGCTAGAAGAACGAGACATAGACTTCGGAACTGATGAACGAGAAGCGCATTCAATCATTCATGGCGCGTCGATTCAAATACCATCGGCCTGATCACGCTTGGTAATAGGTCTCGATATCCTGGCGCGTAACTATGCCGACGACCGAGTCGATCATCGGCGCACTGATTCGATTCACGTACAGGCTTTCGTGGCCAGTTCGGTCCATGACATCTAACGCTTCTTTCAACGTTGCTTGCAACAAGATGGAGTTCACTTCTTTGCGGCTTGCGGGGATCTCTTTCAAGTTGACCGATTCATCCGGATTGCTTTCCAAATACGCGATGACATCAACTGTTGGCAGAATGAATCCTGGCACCCGCTCTGCAACGTCAACCAATAGCCAGGTAGGCTTCTGATTGATCACGGTGCGGACGGCTTCCATGTCTAGTTCTGTGGGTACGCGCTCGAAGCTGCGAGACATAATTGATGCCACTGATGCACGATTAAGATGCATGCTCAGTGGATTCTGGCGATACTCCAGTCCCAGATATTCCATCTGAGTAATGAAAATTGATTTGATGCCGAAAACCTGGCTCGCCGTCAGATTAGCAATAATGATGACCAGCATTGCGGGTAATACAATGGCCGTATTCTGGGTGAGCTCGATGACGGCCAGCAACGCCGCCAGAGGCGCCTGAAGGACGGCGCCCATCATAGCGCCCATGCCAATAACTGCATAAAAGCCTGGGGAGGATGCCAGATCGGGATAGGCCGACGCGCCCACGTAAGCGAGTACACCACCTGCGGTCGCACCAATAAACAAGGTCGGTCCTATTACCCCAACTGGCACTCCCATCGCAATGGTGGTGGCCGTCGCCAGAATTTTCAGAGCACAAATTAAAATTAGGAGGCTAAGGACCATTTCACCATGAAGCGCTGAATTGACTGTGTCATACCCCACTCCGAGAATTTCTGGGCTCACGATTCCCAGCAACGCGGTGACGATTCCGGCACAGATGAAGCGCACCCACAATTGAGGAGGTGCGATTCGATGCAGGTATTGTGTCAAACGCACAAACATTGCAGCAATCACACCTAACGTTATGCCCTGCAATATTAGAAAGGGAATATCTTGCAGACTGCTCATCGCCATGTCGGCTGGCATCACAAAAGCTGCACTGGAACCGTAGACGGCTTGATTAATCAACGTTGCTGTCATGGCGGCGAGGATCACAGGAATGAAGCCAGCGATGGTGTACTCCATCAGAATCACTTCCATAGAAAAAATGATACCCGCGAGTGGGGTGTTGAACGATGCAGAAATGGCAGCGGCTGCACCGCAGCCGACCAGGATACGAATGCTGTTGTTGGGCAGCTTCAATGCTTGCCCTAGCAGGCTGCTACCCGCCGCACCAAGATGGACCGCGGGTCCTTCCCTGCCACCTGAAAAACCGCTTGCGAGCGCGATCACACCGCCCAAAAATTGGCTGAGTGTATTCCGCCAGGGCAGATATCCCTGATGTCTCGCGAGACGTTCCAGGACGTGGACGATACCGACACGGCGGCTCTCTGGTTTAAGTAGTGTAAATAAAACGGCAAGCACAATACTGCCACCGACCGGCAGTAAAATCAGCAAGCTGACTTCCAGCGCTTCGAAATTTTCAGGGTCTCCAGCCATCACACTGGTCAGTGGTAACTCAATCAATGCCCTGAATGCGATCATGACGATACCGGTCACAAGCCCAGATACCACGCCGAGTAGTGCAAACTGGGGCATCGAATCAATTGAGGCTAATGCCCGACGAAAGCCTCTAATGGTATATTTGGCGTGGAGTTTTCGGGGCACGGTCTTGAATTCACCTTCTGCAGTGCGTCAGAATAGGCGATGGCTGGTTAAAGATCGATAGTTAATACGCTGCTCGTTTTTTAAGTATTTCTGGTAGACTCCAGACCCCTCTTAAAAACGTTAGCTTAAAAGGAGCCAGCGAGTGGTCGCGGTTAGAGGCAGTAAACAACATCAGATGGTCGTCGTACCCCATCGGCCTTACTATAAGGCATCGGTATTCGCCATGTGGCTCGTCGCTGTAGCAGCCCTAAGTTGGCTGACGTATAGCTATGGAATGGATGAAGGTATTGCGACTCGATTCGAAGTCATTCAGGAGCGAGAAGAGTTGCGCAAGCAATTGTCCTCTACTGAGCAGCGCATCACGGAAATGCGCCAGGAAATTGCGACACTTAAGCTTGGCGAAGAAGTCGATACCAAGGCAACAGAAGAAGTTCGAGAGACCGTTGAATCGCTGCAAAGCGACATAGCAGAACTCAATGAAGAAATTCGCTTTTATAAGGGCGTTATGATCCCGAATGCTGAAAGCAAAGGCCTACGGATTGAGCGAATGAATTTAAAACCGCTTAAGGAGCCCGGTCACTTCAGTTACAGCCTACTCTTGACTCAGGTTGTGGATAAACACGACTACGTCCAGGGTGCAGTGGAGATTAGTCTCATAGGTAAGCAGGGAGAGGAATCACAGCAACTTAGCCTGGATAATATTAGCACTCAAAATAAAAGTGCCGAGCGTTTTCGGTTTCGGTATTTTCAGAACGTAGATGGCGAGCTCGAAATCCCGTCCGGTTTCGAGCCTGAAGCGGTGATGGTGATTGCTCAGTCTTCAGGTAATCGCTCGCAGCGTTTAGAAAAGCGCTTCGAGTGGCAAAGGGTAGGAGGGTAGTGCATGTTTAACAAAACAGGTGGTGAATCTGGCATTACGTTGATTGCGAATAACTGCGAGGTGTCAGGCGACTTGCACTTTAGTGATCAACTGCAAATCAATGGCGTCGTGAAAGGCAACATCTACGCTGTAGAAGGATCAAAAGCCGTCATCACAGTCAGTGAGAAAGGCTGGGTAAAAGGCGAAATTCGTGTGCCAAATGTCATTATTAATGGCAAAGTCTACGGTGACGTCTATTCTGACAAGCATATTGAGCTGGCGGCAAAAGCCGAGATTAAGGGCAATGTTTATTACAATTTGATTGAAATGGTGCTGGGTAGTCGCGTCGATGGCAATCTAGTGCATATCCGCAAGGATAAAGATGGCAAGCGAGAGACCGCTCAGGTGCCGCAAGTGGATGCTGCAGGGAAGCCGGCGCCCAAGATGATACCAGTGACGACAAAGACTGCCTGACTGTCAGACCTGAAAGTACTAAACATAGATTGAAATTTTCGTAAACTAACCTTGAAATTCGGCTGGATTGCCTCATCCTATGACGATGTCTGATTCCCCCACCCAATTCGCCCCGCTCGGTATGGTCTTTAGTGACACTGCGGCCCGGAAAGTGAAACTGCTCGTTGACGAAGAAGAGAACAATGCTCTTATGCTAAGGGTATTTGTGACGGGTGGTGGCTGCTCTGGATTTGAGTACGGATTCACTTTTGATGAAGACCTCGAAGAAGACGATACGACGGTCGAAAACCAGGGAGTCAAGCTAGTGGTCGATGCCCTGAGTTATCAATATCTCGTGGGCGCCGAAGTAGACTTCAAGGTAGACCTGCAGGGTTCGCAATTCGTTGTGACTAACCCGAATGCGGCGACGACTTGTGGCTGCGGTAATTCATTCGCCATCTGAAGTTGAAACACCCGCCCGGGCAAAGCCGCGATTTCCTGAAATAGAATCTAGCTGAGCCAGCAATGAAGCGGTCGCTCGTTTGAATACCGGCATGTTGTTCGCGTGGATTGGGTCTGCCTTAGGCAGTTTGACGGTTCTTGGATTGCGGTGCACGTCATTCACCAGGAACTCATAATGAAGGTGTGGCGCGGTTGCCCAACCTGTTGCGCCGACATAGCCAATAGTTTGTCCTTGTTTGACCGATGCGCCACTACGAATACCTTTGGCAAATGCTGACAAATGTAAATATTTGGTGGTGTACTGTTGCCCATGTTGAATGACAACGTAACGCCCGGAAGCACTATTTTGTCTGGCAATCGAGACCTTGCCATCACCGGATGCAACCACTGGAGTTCCTTTGTTTGCGGCGTAGTCTATCCCCCTGTGCGGCATGACCTTCTTGTGAATTGGATGTAGACGACGCAAATTGAAGCTGGAGCTAACATGAGAGAAATGGACGGGATCGCGTAAAAATGCTTTCCGTAAGCTGCGTCCGTCTGGCGTAAAGTAGTCTCGTCTGCCTGAGTCATCAACGTATCTAACAGCCGTATAGGTCTTACCGTAATTGCTGAACTCGGCAGCGAGGATTTCACCCTGGCGGATCTTTTCACCCTCGACGTAGATGTCCTCGAACAGGACCGTAAAACTATCGCCCTGTCGTAAGTCCAATGCGAAGCTGATGTCCCATTGAAATATGTAAGCTAACTTCATGATGAGGTTGTCTGAAAGTCCAGCATCCTTGCCCGCGTGATAAAGAGATGGATTGTCAGCTGTGATAGTTGCGGTCTGATAATTCAGAAGGACTTCTGGCTCTAGGAGTGACCATTCTGATGTGAGCCCGGCCTCGGTACCGAGCACATGTAGCGTCCTGAGTCGACTGACCTCATAGGCGAGATTTTTTAGTTTGCCATTCTTATCTTTGCGAATTTTGATGAACTGTCCCGGCATAATTTTACCCAGGATGGATGTGTCAGGACCCAGAGAGATGACCTCATGAAGCTCTCTAGGAGAGAGTCCGGCCTTAGTAAAGATTGACGCTAGGCTGTCACCAGGGCGAATTTTGAACTGTCGCCAGGGCAATTCTGGCTCTACTTCTGGTGTCGGCGGCAGATGAACTTCTGATTGCTTTATCGACAGGGACACCGGAATCTGCGTGATGGGTGTCTCTGCGTTGTCAGGAACAGCGGACATCGCAACGATCAGAGCAAGCGCAAGCAGCAAGGCTGTCGATAGATGAGATTTCGGATATCCGGTCATAAAGCAGTAAGCTATCGGTGGTTATTATTGTCGATTGTTAGAAAGCCACGCTAAGCATATAAAACATATAGGTTTAACGGAAGGGTTAATCTCATTGCGTGATTTGCTCTATTTCAGCCCTGCTTTGAAAAGCCACCAACTTCCTGTATTTTGCGCGTCTCTGAAACCGACTCTGGTTAGATTTCGGGAGCGAGAGGTTACATAGACGTTAGTATCTGTACAAGACTGTTTTGGACAATAGTGATCAATAGGTGGGCGTATGGTAGGCGAGACAAACTTAATTGAGCAGTTACGAGATCTCGGGCTAATTGCTCAGGTGAGCAGTGAGGAAGTACTTACTACGCATCTGAGCGAGAAAAGCCGAACCGTCTACTGCGGTTTTGACCCAACGGCCGACAGCTTACACATTGGCAACTTGGTGCCTTTGTTGGCGTTACGCCGGTTCCAGATGGCGGGTCATCGGCCTATTCTTCTCGTCGGTGGTGCGACCGGAATGATCGGCGACCCGGGTGGTCGTCACTCTGAGAGAGATCTGAAATCCGCAGACCAGGTACGTGCGTTTGTGATTAAGATCCGCGAGCAAGCGAGTCGTTTTCTCGACTTTGACTGTGGAGAAAACTCTGCCATCGTCGTAGACAATGCCAGCTGGACGGAAAAGCTGACGGTTATCGACTATCTGCGTGACATCGGTAAACATTTTAGTGTCAACGCCATGGTGCAAAAGGAAACTATTAAGCGACGCCTCGAGGATGATGAATCAGGGATAAGCTATACCGAATTCAGCTATATGATCCTTCAGTCATACGATTACGCTGTCCTAAATCGTGATTTTGACTGCACGATCCAAATGGGTGGCAGTGATCAGTGGGGGAACATAACCAGCGGGATTGATCTGGTCCGACGCTTAAACGGACAGCAAGCTCACGCGATCACGTATCCGTTGATCACGAATGCCGACGGGACCAAGTTTGGCAAAAGCATGGGTAATGCAATTTGGATTGATGCAGCAAAGACATCTCCGTACAGTTTCTACCAG